>Ga0056909_1000597_pt1 | contig 31318 bp, 35 predicted proteins | sample EBPBio102011_DNA_FD_62115 | JGI IMG/M metagenome (GOLD analysis project Ga0056909, IMG submission 62115) | Wastewater treatment Type I Accumulibacter community from EBPR Bioreactor in Madison, WI, USA - Reactor 1_1/10/2011_ DNA | ecosystem: Engineered > Bioreactor > EBPR > Anaerobic-Aerobic >...
CTTGTCCATCTGGTTCTGGCGTCTCTGGTGGCTGCCCTTGTCGTCACGGAACCCTCGGTCCGGCGCTATGGTGATACGTTGCAGGTGGCACTGCCCCTGCTGGCCTGGGGCTGCGCGGCAACCGGCGGCGGGGGCAGCGAATTTGCGCTGAGGGCGGGCCTTCTGGTCGGCATCACCCATGCCAGCAAGGCGATTCTCGGCGATGCCGCCCTGAACCGGCGGCCGAATGGTCTGCCGGGCGGGTTTCCCTCGGCCCATACCGGCGCTGCGGTGCTGGGGGCCAGCGCGCTGGTCCAAGGATGTCTGCGCGGCAGCCCGGTCGGCCAGGCGGCAGTTCTGATCGCGGCGGGCTTCACCGGGGCGTCGCGCATCGCGGTCGGCGAGCATACGATCTGGCAGGTTCTGGCAGGGGCCATCCTGGGCTGGCTTTGCGACCGGCTTTTGCGCCGGGGCCCGGGGCGGCAGCGCCTTGTCCGCCTTTGCAGCACCGCGCGGGCGGGCTTGCGCCGCCGCCTGCCCGACCTGCCGCCGCGTCGCGCCTTCCTGCTGCGCGCCGGGCTGGTCTGCGTGATGTGCCTTGCGGTGATTCCAGCGCTGATCTAGCCGACCGGGGCGGTGGCCAGCATCGCGGGCCGGGCGGAGAAGGCCCTTTGCCAGGCCGTCAGCCTGGGCCGCCCCTCGCGCCAGCCCCGCGCCGCGTGCCGGAAATCCAGATATTCCAGCGCGCAGCCAACCGCGATCTGGCCCATGTCCAGCGGCCCGGCCAGATGGTCGATCCAGCGGCTTTCCAGCGCATCCAGCGCGCGGGCGATCTTGGCCCACTGCCCCTCGACCCAGGGACCGTGGCGGCGGTCCTCGGGGCGGACGCGGGTCTCATAGACCATCAGCACCGCCGCCTCCATGATCCCATCCGCCGTCGCCTCGACCACCAGCGTGTCCCACAGGCGCGGGGCGGCGGGGTAAAGCCCGGCCCCGGACAGCGAATCGAGATAGCGGCAGATCACCCGGCTGTCATAAAGCGCCGGCCCGTCATCGGGCAGCAGACAGGGGATCTTGCCCAAAGGGTTCTGGTCCACCGGCATGGTGCCGGGATCGACCGGCGTGCCGCCCACCGGCAGGAACTCGATCCCGGTCAGCCCGGCCTCATGGATCAGGGTCGTCACCTTGCGCACGAAGGGCGAGGTGGCCGAAGAAAACAGCTTCATTCCGTTACATCCTTAAGCCGGAAGCGCGCCATCAGGCCCGCGTCGAGTTCATAGGCCTTGCCGCGAAAGCGGATCACCCGGCGCAGGCGGGCGCCCGCATTGGTCTGGCGGGTTTCGGCGCGGTCGGCGGGGCGATGCAGCGACAGGCCCTCGCCCAGATCGTCCAGCGCATCCTCGGCCCGCTGATCGGTGCGGCCCGGATGGCTGCGCCGCGCGACCCAGGCCTTGGCGGCAAGACCTACGGCGGCAACGGCGCCCAGACGCAGGGCTATGGGAAGAAGCGGCGCAAGGGGCAGGGGCATGGCGACCTCCGGAGGACAATTCCGGATTGGATGCTAGGGCTGCGGGGCACGCCTGTAAATCCAGACCAGCCCCGCAAGCCCCCTGCCATCGCGCTTGTCTTCGCGTGGGTCAGTGCGAAGAGGACGAGAAAACGTTGATCACCACGACCCCGCCCACGATCATGCCGATTCCCACGATGGCCATGGCGTCAAGCTGCTGGCGAAAGACCACGGTGCCCACGACTGCCGTCAGGACGATCCCCAGCCCGCCCCAGATCGCATAGGCAATGCCCAGCGGCAGGGATTTAAGCGCCACCGAAAGCAACCAGAAGGACAGGATATAGAAGACCGCCATGATCGCGGTCGGCGCCAGTTTGCTGAATTGCTCGGACTTCTGCAGAAAGCTCGTGCCGACGACTTCGCAAAGGATCGCGGCGCCAAGGGCAAGGTAGGATAGCGCGGGGACGTTCATGGTGCATTCACTTTCCCGGCCGCATCAGGGCGGACCGTCGAGGTTGGGATCGGGAAAGGCCAGAAAAAGGTAAAAGCGCCTTTCCTGATCGGATCAGGGTCGACGCCGTGGCAGGGAAGAACCCGCGCTGCGGCGGGCGCAGGAGACACCACCCTGCAACTCTATTCTCGGCAGGCCGGATATAGGGCTTTTGGCGGGAAAGCGCCAGTCCGATGGCAGGTCAAAGGCCGGTGGCCCTGCGGCGCAACGGTCCGAAAACCCTGACTGCCCGTTCCTTTTGGCGGGGCAGGCCAAGGGGTCCCGTTCGAGGTGGTGTTACCGGCCTGTCAGCCTTCCGCAGCCAGCCCCGCACGCATCAGCGCCGCGATCCCCCGCGCCCCGCCATTCCCGGCCTCAAGCGCCCGGACCACGCCTGCGCGCATCGCGGCCTCCTTGTTCTGGTTCAGCTTCCAGGTGCCCTCCACCGCCTCGACCCGGAAGCGGAAGGGCAGGATCATCCGCATCAGGCGCTCGATCGCGCCTTCGGTCATCTTGGCGCTGGTCCAGGGCCGCTTGCCCGCGATCCGGCCCTCATGCTCGGCCGACAGGGCGTCGACATGGGGCCGCAGCGCCTCGGGCGGCAGCGGTTCCAGCACGCCGCGCAGATGCACGGCGACATAATTCCAGGTCGGCACCTGATCGGGCACCTGATCATGCGGGCCATACCAGTCGGGCGAGATATAGGCGTCCGGGCCGGAGACCGCGATCACCGCAGGCCCGGGCAGCACCGCGCGGCAGATCGGATTGCCGCGCGACAGATGCAGTTCGGCCGCCGATCCATCGGCATCCAGAAGAAAGGGCACATGCGCGACCAGCGGCCCCGCGTCGCCATTCAGCATCAGAAGGCCAAAGCCGCGCGCCCGGGCGAAGGCCAGGCTGTCGGCGGCGGGCGTCTGGCGGAAGGCGGGGTTCGGATGCATGGCGCTGGCCCTGTGCAGGAATGGAAAAGGCCGCCCCGGTTTCCCCTGGGCGGCCCTATGATCCGGCTTGCTGAAAGCAACTCAACCCTGACGGGCCTTGTAGCGCTTTTGCGTCTTGTTGATCACGTAGACCCGGCCCTTGCGGCGCACGACCTGGCAATCGCGGTGACGCGTCTTCAGCGAGCGGAGCGAGTTCGCAACCTTCATGGTGGTTCCCCTTTCCTGTTCGCGGCGCATCACGCGCCAGATTGCATCATGCCCCGGGGATGGCCCCGAAAGCGGTGGAATGGTGGGCGGTACTGGGATCGAACCAGTGGCCACTACGATGTCAACGTAGTGCTCTACCGCTGAGCTAACCGCCCCCCTGTCCGTCGCGATTCGCCCCCGGCATCCTTCTCAAAAGAAAAGGACGCGGGACAAGCCGCGTCGGCGTGGGCGGGTCTATACTCAGAGTCGCCGGGGGCCGCAAGGGGTTTCGGCTTGTCTTCGAATAGGCTTATATCTTTCCGACGCCGATCCGTCATCGGCCTGTCACCAGGTTCTGCCGATCCCCGTTCTGCCCGAGGTGCCCTTGCCCCAGACCGCCCGGACCGAGACCTTCACACTGGCGCGGCCCGCCCGGCAGACTGCGGCCGTGGTGTTTTCCTCGCCCCATTCCGGGCGGGATTACCCGGCGGATTTCCTGGCGCGCTCGGCGCTGGATGCCCGCGCGATAAGGTCGTCCGAAGATGCCTTTGTCGAACAGCTTTACGACATGGCGCCGGGCATGGGGGCACCGCTTCTGTCGGCCCGGGTGCCGCGCGCCTATATCGACCTCAATCGCGCGGCGGACGAGCTGGACCCCGGCGTGATCGAGGGCGTGATGCGGGCGCCGCACAATCCGCGCGTCTCTTCGGGGCTTGGGGTGATTCCCCGCGTCGTGGCGGGCGGGCGGGCGATCTATAGTGGCAAGCTGCCGTTGGCCGAGGCCGAAGACCGTATCCGCCGCTGCTGGCACCCCTATCACGAGGCGCTGCGCGGCCTGGTCGAGGAAACCCGCGCCGCCTTTGGCGAAGTGCTGCTGATCGATTGCCATTCCATGCCGCATGAGGCGATCGATGCCCATGCGAGGCCGGGCCACGCCCGGCCCGAAGTGGTGTTGGGCGACCGTTTCGGTGCCTCGGCCCAGCGCGATCTGGTCGAGGCGGTCGAGGCGGCTTTTGCGGCAGCGGGCCTGCGCACCGTGCGCAACGCGCCTTTCGCGGGCGCCCATATCACCCAGGCCTATGGCCGCCCCTCGCGCGGGATGAGCGCGATCCAGGTCGAGATCGACCGCTCGCTCTATATGGACGAGGCGCGGATCGAGCCGCGCGCCGATTTCGATGCCTTCCGCGCCCTTATGGCGGGGGTGGTGGCGGAAATTGCCGGGCTGATGCGTCGCGGCACCGCGCTGGCGGCGGAATAGCCCTGCGCGCCGCTTGACAGCCCGGCGGGCGCGGCAGCAGCCTTGCGCCATCCAAAAACCAGGAGGTCTCGATGCGTGCCTATGCTGTCTCGGCCCTTGTTCTTCTTGCCGGTCCCGCCCTTGCCGAGGATCGCTGGATGTCGATCCCCCATCCCCCCGCCATGCCGCAGGCCGTGGCCTCGGGCATGGCGCCGGTGAACGGGATCGAGATGTATTACGCCACCTATGGCGCGGGCGACCCGGTGCTTCTGATCCATGGCGGGTTGGGCAATGCCGATATCTGGGCCTATCAGGTGGCCGATCTGATGAAGGACCATCTGGTCATCGTGGCCGACAGCCGGGGCCATGGCCGCTCGACCCGGACCGAGGCGCCCTTCGGCTATGACCTGATGTCCGAGGATTATCTGGCGCTTCTCGACTATCTCAAGATCGACAAGGTCGATCTTGTGGGCTGGTCGGATGGCGGGATCATCGGGCTGGACATCGCCATGTCGCATCCCGATCGGCTGGATCATCTGTTCGCCCAGGCGGCGAACATCACCACCGACGGGGTGGACCCGGCGGTCGCCAGCAACGCGGTCTTCGGCGGCTATATCGGCTGGATGGCCGAGGATTACGCGCGGCTCTCGCCCACGCCCGACCAGTTCGATGCTTTCGTGACCCAGATTTCCGGCATGTGGGCCAGCCAGCCCAACTGGACCGATGCGCAGGTGGCTGCGATCACTGTGCCCACGGCCATCGTCGCGGGCGACCATGACGAGGCGATCCTGCGCGCCCATACCGAGAAGATGGCGGCGCTGATCCCCGGGGCGAAGCTGGTCATCCTGCCCGATACCAGCCATTTCGCCATGCTGCAGGCGCCGGAGGAATACACCGCCGCCGTGCGCGCCTTTATTGATGGCTAGCGCAGGGCGCGGCCCTTGATGATCGCGTCCTGGCCGAACCGGGCGCGGATCGCGTCGGTGGCGCGTTCCGCCCCCTCGCGCTTGCGGGCATCGGGGTCCAGAAGGTCGGCGGTCGCGTCGGCCTCGGCCCCGCGTGTCAGTTCGGCGATGCCCACACCGATCAGCCGGAACGGGCCTTTCGCCCCGGCCTGGTCGAACAGCGCGCGGGCGGCGCGGTAGATGCGGTCGGCCAGTTGCGTCGGCCCGCCCAGCGCATGGCGGCGGGTGATCAGCTGGAAATCGCCGCGTTTCAGCTTCAGCACCACGACCCGGCCTGACAGGTCCTTGGCCTTGGCCCGGTCCGCGACCTGTTCCGACAGCCGCCACAGATGCCCGTCCAGCAGGTCGGGGTCAGAGGTATCTTCAAAGAACGTCGTCTCCTTCGAGATCGACTTCGGCATCTCGTCGCGCATCACGCGGCGGCGGTCCTCGCCCCGCGCCAGCGCATAAAGCCGGTCGCCCATGCTGCCGAAGCGCGCCACCAGATCGGCGCGGTCCCAGCGCAGAAGATCGGCGATCGTGCGGATGCCCGCCGCCTCCAGCGCCGCCTGCGTCGCCGTGCCGACGCCCCAGATGATCCGCACCGGTCGCGCCGCCAGAAAGCCCTGGGTCTCGGCCCGGCCGATCACCGAAAAGCCGCGCGGCTTGTCCAGATCGCTGGCGATCTTGGCCAGGAACTTGTTGTGTGACAGGCCGATGCTGCCGGTCAGGCCCAGCTCCTCCTCCATCCGCTTGACCAGCCGGGCCAGCACCACAGCGGGCGGCGCGCCATGCAGGCGGTCCGTTCCGGTCAGGTCGAGAAAGGCCTCGTCCAGCGACAGGGGTTCGATGGCGGGGGTCAGCACCTCCATCATCGCGCGGATGGCGCGGCTGGCCTCGACATAGGCCGCCATGCGCGGTTTCACCACCGTCGCCTCGGGGCACAGTTTCAGCGCCTGGAACATCGGCATGGCCGAGCGCACGCCCTTGATCCGCGCCAGATAACAGCAGGTCGACACCACCCCGCGCGTGCCGCCGCCGACGATCACCGGCAGGTCGCGCAGGGCCGGATTGTCGCGCTTTTCGACGCTGGCATAGAAGGCGTCGCAATCCATATGCGCGATGGACAGGCCGTCCAGTTCCGCATGGGCCAGCACGCGCGGCGACCGGCAGGCCGGGCAGCGGGGTCCGGTCTGGAAACGGGTCAGGCAGTCGCGGCACAGGGCTTGCATGATGGCGGCATGTTACGCGCCCGGCGCCTTGAACGCCACGTCCTCTGCGGGCGCGGCAAAATCCCCGGCAGCCGCCACAACCTATCGCGACACCCGCCCTATACATCCCCGGCGAAACCGTGTAGGGGCCTGCGGATGGCCTGAGGATTCCCAGGATCGCGCCCGTATGGGAGGGGTGCGATGGGGGCGATGAGGCCTGTTTTTGGCTTTATCGTGTGGGCCCGTGGCGGCCCCGGACAGGAAAAAGATGAACGATCTGGCATTGGCCGGGCCGCTGCAAGCGGCTTTGGCGGACAAGGGCTATGCGACGCTGACCCCCGTGCAGGAGGCAGTGATCAAGGAAGACACGGCAGGCCGCGACCTTCTGGTCTCGGCGCAGACCGGCTCGGGCAAGACGGTGGCCTTCGGCCTTGCGATCTCGCCCGAGGTGCTGGGCGGCGTGGACCGGCTTCTCCCGGCTGAAAAGCCCATCGCCCTGGTCGTCGCGCCGACGCGCGAGCTGGCCTTGCAGGTCAAGGCCGAATTCGAATGGCTTTATGGCCCTGCCGGGGTGCAACTGGCATCCTGCGTCGGCGGCATGGACTATCGCACCGAACGCCGGGCGCTGGATCGCGGCGCGCATATCGTCGTCGGCACGCCGGGCCGGTTGCGCGACCATATCGAGCGCGGCTCGCTTGACCTGACCGAGGCCCGCGCCGTGGTGCTGGACGAGGCGGACGAGATGCTGGATCTGGGCTTTGCCGAAGATCTGGAATTCATCCTTGGCTCGGCCCCGGAAACCCGCCGCACGCTGATGTTCAGCGCCACCGTGCCCAAGGAAATCGAAAAGCTCGCCCGCACCTTCCAGCGCGATGCGCTGCGCCTTGTGGTCCAGGGCGAGACGCGCCAGCACGCCGACATCGCCTATCAGGCGCTTTCGGTGCAGGCGCGCGACAAGGAACACGCGATCTTCAATGTGCTGCGCTTCCACGAGGCGCAGACCGCCATCGTCTTCGCCAAGACGCGGGCCAATGTGAACCACCTGTTTGCCCGCATGATCAACCGCGGCTTCCAGGCCGTCGCCCTGTCGGGCGAGCTGACCCAGTCAGAGCGGATGCATGCGCTTCAGGCGCTGCGCGATGGCCGCGCCCGGGTCTGCATCGCGACCGATGTGGCCGCCCGCGGCATTGACCTGCCGGGTCTGGAACTGGTGATCCATGCCGATCTGCCGACCAATTCGGAAACCCTGCTGCACCGTTCGGGCCGGACGGGCCGGGCCGGGCGCAAGGGGACCTCGGTCCTGATCGTGCCGCCCGCAGAATACCGCAAGGCGCAACGCATCCTGCAAGGCGCCAAGGTCGAGGCGGCCTGGGGTTCGCCCCCCGGCGCCGATGATGTTCAGGCGCGCGAGGATGAGCGGCTGATGGAACATCCGATGCTGGCGCAGGGTGCGGGCGATGAGGCCGACATGGCCGGGGCGCTTCTGGAGCGCTGGGGCGCCGAGGCGATCTCGGCGGCTTTCGTGCGGATGTGGCGGTCTGGCCGCAGCGCGCCCGAAGTGCTGTCCGACGCGCTGCCCCCGGCCGCGCCGCAACCGCCGCGCGAACGCGGGGCCTTTGGCCCGGCGGTCTGGTTCCGCCTGACCGTGGGCCATACCGGCCGCGCCGAGGCGCGTTGGCTCTTGCCGAAGATCTGCGATGCCGGCGGCATCACCAAGGACGGCATCGGCGCGATCCGGGTGCAGCAGGATGAAACCTTCGTGCAGATCGCCGAGAACCAGGCCGGGCGCTTTGGCGCGGGGCTTGAGATCGAGCCGGGCCTGTCGATGGAAAAGCTGGAGGGCGAGCCGGATATGAGCCGCCCGCAGCGCAGCTATGAACCGCGCAGCCCGCGTGTCGGCGCGGCATCCGAAGGCCGCGCGCCCGAGCGGCGCGAGAAGGCGCCCTACAAGCCCAAGCCCGCCCGTATCGTCGAGGAAGACGGCGGCGAGACCGAGGCCTCGCCGGCCCGCAAGGCTTGGCCGCGCCCGTCAGAGCGCGAGGCGCGCAAGCCCTGGGCCGATCGCGACGCGGGCGATGCGCCGAAAAAGCCCTGGCGCAAGGCCGAGGACGCCGCCCCGCGCGAAGGCGGCTACAAGCCCCGCAGCGAAGGCGGCTACAAGCCGCGGGCCGAAGGCGATTACAAGCCGCGCGCCCCGCGTGGCGAGGGTGAGTACAAACCGCGCGCGCCGCGTGGCGAAGGCGAATACAAGCCCCGTGCCCCGCGCGCGGCGGGCGAGGGCGAAGGCGGCAAGCCCGCCTATCGCTCGACCGGGTTCAAGTCGCATGGCGGCAAGGACGGCCCGGGCCGGGCGACGGGCTACAAGAGCCATGCCGCCGAAGGGGGCGCCTCGCGGGGCGAGGGCCGTCCCTATACCCCGCGCGAGGGCAAGCCTGCGGGCGACCGCCCCTATGGCAAGCCCGCCGGGGCACGGCCGGAAGGCGGCAAAAGCTGGGGATCGAAGTCGCAGGGGGACAAGCCCTATGGCGCGAAATCCTTTGGCGCCAAGCCCGCGGGCAAGCCGGCCCGTCCGGCGGGCGATGCCAAGGACACCTCCAAGCGCTTTACCCCGCCGAAAAAGCCGCGCGGTTAAGAGCTGTTGAGCGACAGACAGAAAAGGCCCCTCGCCCCCGGCGCGGGGCCTTTTTCTATTCCGGCAACAGGGCCGCCAGAATCTGCGAATGCAGCGCGGGCGGCGCGCAAAGCGTGCCTTCGGCCTCGGGGATCGTGGCGTTGAAGGCAATCGCCTGACCGTGCCGGTCGGTCACCACCGCCCCTGCCCGTTCCGCGATCAGCGCCCCTGCCGCGATGTCCCATTCCCGCGCCCCGCGCAGCGTGATCATTGCATCGAACCGCCCCTCGGCCACCAGGCACAGCCGCCAGGCCAGCGAGGCGCGGAAGCTGCGCTTCACCTCGGGCACGCCCTGCGGCCACAACTCGGGCGCCATGGTCGGCCGGGTCGCCAGCACATCCGCGCCCGCAAGCTCGGCCCGGGCGGAAACCGCCAGAACGGCCCCGTCGCGCCGGGCCGGGCCATCGGCGGTGCCGCTGTAGGTCCGCGCCATCGCGGGCAGATGCACCACGCCCGCCAGAACCCGGCCGCCTTCCACCAGCGCCAGCGAGACGGCAAACGCCTCTTCCCCGGCCAGAAAGGCGCGGGTGCCGTCGATCGGGTCAAGGATGAACACCCGCCGCGCCGCCGCCCGCGCCGCCTGTTCCTCGATCCCGTCCGGGCTTTCCTCGGACAGCCAGCCATAGTCTGGCCGTTCCGCCGCCAGCAGCACGCGCAGCGCCGCATCCACCGCCAGATCGGCTTCGGAAACCGGGCTGGCATCCGCCTTGTCCCAGGCCTTGGGGTCGCGCCGCCAGAAGCCCAGCGCGATCTTGCCCGCGGCCTCGGCCGCCTGAACCAGCAGCGCCAGTTCTTCCTCGGGTGAAGGATCAGGCCCCGGCAAGGGTCATCCCGTCGATCAAGAGGCTGGGCACCCGCATCGCCAGATGGGGCCGCGCGTCATTGGCGGGCACGATCCGGCGCAGCATGTCGCGCAGGTTGCCCGCGATGGTGCATTCATTCACCGGATGGCTGATCCGCCCGTCCTGCACCCAGAAGCCCGCGGCCCCGCGCGAATAATCCCCCGTCGTGGCGCTGATCGTCGATCCGATCATCGAGGTGACCAGAAGCCCCGTCCCCATCTGCGCGATCAGGTCTTCGCGGCTGGCGGTCCCCGGCGTCAGTTCCACATTGGTGATGCCGGGCGAAGGTGGCGCCGAAGGGCCGCGCGCGGCATTCGCGGTCGAGGTCAGGTCCAGCCGCCGCGCGGTGGCCAGATCCAACAGCCAGCTTGCCAGACGCCCGTCCTGCACCAGCGCCTTGGCGCGGGTTGGCAGGCCCTCGGCATCGAAGGGGCGCGAGGCGGAACTGCGGACCCGCAGCGGGTCTTCGACCAGCGACAGCCCGTCGGGCAGCACAGGCTTGTCCATCAGGTCGCGCGCCCAGGATGCGCCGCGCGCGATGGCGCTGCCATTGATCGCGCCCAGAAGATGCCCGATCAGCGAAGCCGCGACCCTTTCGTCATACAGGACGGGGTAGGTGCCGGTCGGCGGCTTGACCGCGCCCAGCCGCTCCAGCGCGCGGGTGGCGGCGCGCTGGCCGATTTCCTCATGCCCAGGCAGGTCGGCGGCGAAGATGCGCGCCTCGCCCGCGTAATCCCGCTCCATCGCCGTGCCGCTGCCGCAAAAGGCGGTGACCGAGCGGGAATGCGACGTGCGCCCATAGCTGCCGGAAAATCCGTTCGACTGGGCGATGGCGATGGCGCGGCGCGAAAAGGCGGCCGAAGCCTCGGCCTGGGTGATGCCCTGCTCCGACAGGGCCGCCGCTTCCAGCGCCCGCGCCGCCGCTTCCAGCGCGCCCGCCGCCGGATCGGCGCTGCCGTCTTCCAGCTCCAGCGCCGCCATATCCCAGCCCTGCGCCAGTTGCGCCGGATCGGCCAGCCCGGCGCTGGGGTCTTCCGGGGCCTCGCGCGCCATGGCGACGGCGCGTTCCGCCAGCGCCGACAGCGTTGCCGGTGAAGTATCCGAGGCCGAGACGCAGGCCTGCCGCCCGCCGATCAGCACCCGCAGGCCCAGATCGGTGCCCTCGGCGCGCTCGGCCTGTTCCAGCTTGCCCTGGCGGATGTCGATCGACAGCGAGGTCCCCGCGACCGCCATGGCATCGGCGGCTTCGGCCCCGGCTTTCAGGGCGGCCTGCATCAGGGCCTGGGCAAGGGCGGGCAGGGCGGTGTCGGTCATCATCTTCCTTCCGGGGTCTGCCGGTCAGAGGTAGCCCCGCCCCAGGCCCTGTGCAAGGCACGGCGCTATTTTATGCGCTGGCCGTTCAGGGTGAAGCTGCCACCCTTGCCGAACTCCATCGTCGTTTCCAGCGTGTCGGGCGCGGCCCCGGCGCGGCCGATGAACAACAGGCCGAAGCGCAGGCTTTGCAGTTCTTCCGCGCTGAGCAGGCCCGAGGCCGACAGCCGCTCAAGCAAAGCGTTGGTTCCCTTGGTCAGCATCGACACGCTGCCGACGGGTTCGGGCGGATCGGCAGGCGTTTTCATGGCCGAGAAATCCAGATCAAGCGCGCCATCGGCAGTGATCTCGACCCCCAGGGCCGACAAGAGCACCTTGTCCAGCGCGACCGACAGCGCCGAGAGCGGCATATCCTCTCCCGTCTGCCAACCGCCCGGTGCCAGGGCCTTGCGGTCGGCGGCATATTTGCCCGACAGGTTCACGATCAGCGTGGCCGGATCATGCGGCAGGGCGGATTTCGGATCGGCCAGCGCCCAGAGCTGGTCCGACAGCGACACGCCAAGCAGGTCCAGGCCCATGCTCCAGGGCTGCGGATCGACCATCGTGCCCAGACCCATGCGCAGGCTGCTGCGATAACCATCCCAGGACAGGCCAACATCATCCAGCGGCTGATCGGGGATTTTTCCGGTGATCCTCAGCCGGCCCTTGCCCAGAGACGAGGCATAGTCGATCGCCGTGGCATCGATGCCAAGGCGCGCGCCCGAACTTTCGGCCTGCGCCTCGAACCGGATCGGCCCGCCGTCCTGCGCGCCGGACGGTTCCTCGACCGATCCCGTCAGCGCGAAGGCCCGGGTTGCGGCCGAGAGGTCAACCTTGGTGCCAAGACCCAGCACATGCAGGAACTCTGCCGCGTCGCGGCCTACGGTCGAGCGGGGCCCGGTCAGCTCGGGCGGCAGGGCGACGTCCACCCCGGCGGTCAGCCCGGCGAGGTCAAAGACGATCTCGCCGCGTGACCGGCCCTTCGCCGGGTCAAGCAACAGATAGGACAGATCGGCATGGACCGTGCCCAGATCGGCGCGGGCGGTCAGCCGCTCGATCCCGTCGCGCGGCTCCTGATCCCAGACCAATGCCAGATCGGCGGCGGCAAGGGCGAAGCTCAGGCTCTGGCCCGCGGGAAGCGCAGGCTCCACCCGGTCCAGCGTGACCGAGACCGAGGCTGCCTTGATCTCGACCCCCGCATCCTTGGCGGCAAGGCCACGGATGCGGGCCTCGAAGCCGGGCATGGCGACGGTGAAGACGATCTGTCTGACCGCGCCGGGCGCAAGCCGGGGGGCGGGCAGCACGGTCAGGTCGAACCGTTCGGGCAGGGTGACGATCACCGCCCGGTCCGGGGTTTCCGTCAGCGTCACCGGGCCAAAGACGATGCGTGTGCCGTCGCGATCCGCAAACGTCACCTCGCGCAGAACCAGCTTGCCGGGACTGGCCTGATCCCGCGCCGAAAGCGTGCCCCCCGCTGCGCGCGCCGCCCCTTCCAGCGCGCTGTACAACTCGGGTGCGGTGATATCCGCCGCGACCGGGGTGGTCGCGCACAGCAATGCGCAAAGCGGCAGGGCAGGGAGAAGACGCATGGAACCCTCGCGTGTCACGGGAAAGAACAGGCAAAAAGACCGGGGGCGCGGCCAGCCTTTCGGATCGCCGCGCCCCCTTTTTCCGGATCGCGATCGGGCGATCACATCGGCATGGGCTGGCCGTTCACCAAAAGCGCCTTGTCCTTGAACTCGATCTCCGAGACCAGCTCATCGGGGCCAGCGCCGGGCTTGGCGAACATCGCCAGCATCATCCGCGCGCCCATGACCTGATCTTCCGGCACCAGACCCATGCTGACCAGCGCGTCGATCAGCGCGTTGATCCCCTTCATCGTGACGGTGATCTTGCCGGTCGGCGCCGGAATCCCGCCAAAGGTGAACAGATCGCTGTTGTCGAAGGTCAGCCCGCCCGTCGCGGCGATCTCGGTGCCGACGGCCTTGGCCAGCACCTCCTTGAGATCCAGCGAGAACAGTTGCGCCGGCATGTTCGAGCTTTCCAGCGCGCCCGGCTCAAGAATATCCACCGTCCAGGCCATGCCGCCCGCAAGGTCAAGGATCAGCGTGACCGGATCATGTTTCAGCGCGGCGCCCGGATCGAACATCGACCAGATCGCCTCGTCCACTGTCACATCCACCAGCCTGACCGTGGCGGCATAATCCTGCGGGTCGGCCGTCTGGGCGATGGGCAGGGCAAGACGCATACTGGTCTCGCCCCAGCCTGCCTTGACCGGCACCGGCAGATCGGGGACCGAGGCGTCGATCGCGCCGCCCGTCAGGCCAAAGCCGTAATCGACCCGGTCCTTGTCCAGTTGGATGTTGAAATTGGCGCCCGCGAAGCCCGCCTTCACGCTGACCGGCCCCTGCGGATCGCTGCCCGACAGGTTGAGGTCGATCTTGCCGGTCGAGACCGCCGATTTCACCATGAACCCGGCCCTGAGCGCGGCGCTGATATCCTGCATCGCCTCGCTGCCCAGCATCACCGTGGTGCTGTCGGCCTTGAGATCGGCGACCGAGCCGGTGATCGCCACGTTGCCCGCGCCTTCGGGATCGGTGCCGCTGATCTCATAGCTCAGCCCGGCCATGGTGGCGGCGCTTGTCACGCTGGTCTTGCCGTCTGCCGTGGCGACGACATATTTCCCGGTCAGGTTGGTGCCGGTGCCCTTGGCCTTGAAATCCGAAGGGGTCGGCTCGTCCGGCACCTTGAGGCTTGTCACCTCGAAGGCAAAAGTCGGGGCGCTGAAGTCATAGGCGGTTTCGGCCGCCGTGCCCGAAGCGATGATCGACATGTCGGGCTGGCTGATCGTCATGCCCACCTCGACCGGGGCCTTGCCCGGCTCCGGCACGATGGTCAGCACCAGCGGCACCGAATCCGAGGCCTTCACCTCGACCGTGCCATCGCCCCTGTCGGTGAAGGTCATTTTGTCGACCGTGGCCTTGTAGCCGCCCTCCTCCATTGGCGCCTTGAAGTCGACGGTGATGCCGCTGACCTCAAGCGTCGGGCCGTTGGTCACGGTGCTGGCCGCGGTGATCGTCGCCCCGCTGGTGGCCGACATGGCCTGCCAATTGGCCCAGACCTCATCGGGGGTCAGGGCGAAGGCGGCGGGGGCTGAGAGGGAAATCGCAAGGAATGACGCGCCGAAGAGATGACGGTGTTTCATAATGCAGCCTTTCGGGTGAAATCTGCGGCGCATGGTTCCCTTTGGCGGCGAGGGCGTCAAGGGGGCAGAACCTGCCCTGTCCTGCGGGCTTTCGCCGCCGCCCCGGGCGCGCTATGGCGGCAAGGACGGGCCGAGGGAGGGCAGAATGATCAGTGTCGAGGACGAGGGCGCGGCAGGGGCGCGGGCGCGGGTGATCCGGCTGGACCGGCCCGACAAGGCCAATGCGCTTACGCGCGAGATGTTGCAGGCCGTGGCCGATGCGGCGGCGGGGGCCTGGGATGCGGGCGCGAAGGTCCTGATCCTGACCGGCGCCGGCAAGGTCTTCTCGGCCGGGGCCGATCTTGAGGCCGCGAAGGTCGGCCTCGCCACCGACCCGGTCTGGGACCTGGCCTCGAACGCCGTCGCCGCCTTTCCCGGCCTGTCGGTCGCCGCGCTGAACGGCACGCTGGCGGGCGGCGCTTTCGGCATCGCCCTGGCCTGCGATTGCCGCGTCGCGGTGGACAGCGCGAACTTCTTCTACCCGGTCATGCGGCTGGGCTATCGCCCGCAACCGGCCGATCCTGCCCGCCTTGCCGCGCTGGTCGGCCCGGCGCGCGCCAAGATGATCCTGATGGGCGGCGCGCGCATCACCGCGCCCGAGGCGCTGGCCTGGGGGCTGGTGGACCGGCTGGTGCCGCCGGGCGGGGCGCTCGAGGCGGCCCGGACGCTGGCGGCGGATGCGCTGGCCGCCGATCCCGCCCATGTCGCGGCGATCCGCGCCATGCTGCCCTAGACTTTCCCGCCCGCGCCGCCCTGCTCTATTGTGCCCGGCGCTGTTCCTTGGCACGAGAGGGGTCTGGGGAACGATAGCGCAGGTGTGGGATGGAAGGGCAATCCGAGTTTGCCGGACATGTGCTGGCATGGCTGGATCAGGGATTGGAGATTGCCGAGGGCTGGGCGCGCTCGCCCGCCGCCTGGTCGCAATTCGCGCTGCTGGCCATTGCCTTCGTGGCGGCGCGGCTGCTGGCGGGGCGGTTCCAGCCGCGCCTTGTGAAAGTGATCGGCCCGAAGGAAGAAGCCCGTGGTCTTCTGCCCGATCTGCGCCGCTTTGCGCTGCGCTTCCTGCCGCTTCTGCTGCCGCTTCTGGCCTATGGGCTGACCGCGCTGGGCGAAAGCCTGACCCGCGCGACCTTCGGCTCGGGCGAGGTCATCGCCTTCGGCAAGCGGCTGTTCCTGTTCCTGGCCGCCCGCTCTCTGGTGCGCGACGTGGTGACCGATGCCTTCCTGCGCTTCCTTGGCCGCTTCGTCCTGGTCCCGGTCGCGGCGCTTTACGCGCTGGGCCTGCTGGGGCCGGCGACCGAAGGTCTGGCGCAGGCCGAGGTGGCGCTTGGCAATATCCATTTCTCGCTCCTGACCTTGATCCGCGGCGCCATTGCGGGGTCGCTGCTGTTCTGGCTGGGTGCCTGGTCGAACCGGCAATCGGCCGACTACATCAAGGCCCAGCAGGAACTGCGCCCCGCCACGCGCGAACTGGCGGTCAAGGCGGCGGAAATCGCGATCTATGGCGCGGCCTTCCTGCTCTTGATGTCGATCCTCGGCATCGACCTGACCGCCGTCGCCGTTCTGGGCGGCGCGCTGGGCGTGGGGATCGGTCTTGGCTTGCAGCAGATCGCGGCGAATTTCGTCTCGGGCATCATCCTTCTGCTCGAAGGCCAGACCACGGTGGGCGATTTTGTCGAACTGGATGGCGGCGAGAAGGGCACCATCGTCAAGATGACCTCGCGCGCCTGCATCCTGGAAACCTTCGATGGCAAGTGGATCGTCGTCCCGAACGAGGATTTCATCACCTCGCGCGTCGTGAACTATTCCGACCAGGGCAGCGCCAACCGCTATGAGGCGGAGTTTTCGGTCAGCTACGAGACCGATATCAACCTCGTGCCGGGCATCATCGAGACGGCGGTCGCCGCATTGCCCTTTGTTCTGAAAAGCCCCCAGGCCCCCGAATGCGAATTGCGCGGCTTTGGCGAATCGAGCGTGGATTTCGCCGTCGAATTCTGGGTGAACGGCATTGACGACGGCAAGAACAGCTATGGCTCTCCGGTCCTGTTCGCGATCTGGAACGCGCTCAAGGCGGCGGAAATCGACATGCCCTATCCGCAGCGCGTGGTGCATCTGCGCCCGGCGCCATCGGCCCCCGCGTGACCGTCGGGCCGGAAGCCACGCCTGAGGCGCTGGTGATCGGCGCGGGGCCGGCCGGGCTTATGGCGGCCGAATGTCTGGCGCAGGCAGGCCACAGGGTGCTGGTCGCCGAGGCCAAGCCCAGCCCGGCGCGGAAATTCCTGATGGCGGGCAAATCTGGGCTGAACCTGACCAAGGCCGAGGACGCGCGCCGTTTCGAGGCCGCCTTTCGCGCGCCATGGCTGACCCCCGCCCTGCGCGCCTTTGGCCCCGATGCGGTGCAGGGCTGGGCGCGGGATCTGGGACAAGAGGTCTTTACCGGCACTTCGGGCCGGGTCTTTCCCAAGGCGATGAAGGGCTCGCCCCTTCTGCGCGCCTGGCTGGCGCGGCTGGCGGGCCTGGGGGTGGAATTGCGCAGCCGCTGGCGCTGGACGGGGTTCCAGGGCGCGGCCCTGCGGTTCGAGACGCCCGAGGCGACGCGGCTCTTGGCGCCGCGCGTCACGGTGCTGGCGCTCGGGGGCGCAAGCTGGGCGCGGCTGGGCAGCGACGGGGCCTGGGTGCCCTGGCTGGCGGCGAAGGGCGTGCAGATCGCCTCCTGGCAGCCTGCCAATATGGGCTTTCATGTCGACTGGTCGGCGCAGATGGCGCGCCAGTTCGGCCAGCCGGTGAAGGGCGCCTTGCTGCGGGTTCCGGGCAGTCGGGACACGGTTCTCGACGAACAGCGCGGCGAATTCGTGATTTCCGCGCGCGGGCTGGAAGGCGGCGGGATCTATGCCGTCTCGCGCGCGTTGCGCGACGGCGGGCGGCTTGAGGTCGATCTGCTGCCCGACCTGACCGAAGACGCCATCGCCGCGCGCCTTTCGCGGATGAAGCCGGGGGAAAGCACGGCGAACCGGCTGCGCAAGCTGGGCCTTGGCCCGGCCGCTGTGGCGCTGGTGATGGAATTCGCCCGCAGCACCCCCTTTGCCGCACTGAAACGCCTGCCCATTCCGCTGCACGGCCCCCGCCCGCTGGACGAGGCGATTTCCGTCGCGGGTGGCATCACGGCCGCCAGCCTTACGCCCGATCTGGAATTGCGCGCAGTGCCGGGCATTTTCGCGGCAGGCGAGATGCTGGACTGGGAAGCGCCGACCGGCGGCTACCTTCTGACCGGCTGCCTTGCCACCGGACGCTGGGCCGGGCATGCTGCGGCACGTTATCTGGCGGGGGCAGGGTGATCCCCGCCGAAGTGGAGGCGACATGACTGGGGTCAAACTTCTGTCGGGCGGCAATCCGCAGATCGCCAAGGGCGATGGGCCGGGGCCGGTCATGGCCTGGCTGGACGCCGCCCCCGACTGGCGCGGCAGCCATGCGCGCGCGGTCGATGAACTGGTCTCTGACCTTGTGCCGGGCGTGCAGCGGGCGGTGCGCTGGAATTCACCCTTTTACGGCGTCGCGGGGCAGGGCTGGTTCCTGGCGCTGCATTGCTACACCCGCTTCCTGCGGCTGACCTTCCTGAACGGCGCGCATCTGACGCCCCTGCCGCCCGGCCCGTCGAAAGACCCGAACACGCGCTATCTGGACATTCCCGAAACGGGCATCGCCGACGACGCGCAGTTGAGGGACTGGGTCAGACAGGCCGCGGCAAAGCCCGCTTGGGACGGGTTCTAGATCCGCACCTTTGCCGTGGCGGTTGCTTCGTCGCCGGTATTGGGCGTGCCTTCCGGCTCGATCAGCAACAGGCAGGCCTCTTCCGCCGCCATAGGGCAATGCTCAACCCCTTTCGGCACCACGAACAGCTCGCCCGGGTTCAGCACGACATCGCCCTCGCGCAGCTGGATCGTCACCTGGCCGGACAGGCACAGGAAGAAATCGTCGGTGTCCGGGTGCGAATGCCAGACGAACTCGCCCTTCACCTTGACGACGAAAATGTCGTGCCCGTTGAAGCCGGCGACGATCTTCGGCGACCAATGGTCGGAAAACAGCGCCAGCTTCTCGGCCAGATTGACCTTTTTGGGCAGCGCGCTCACCGCGACAGCCCGCCCGGCAGGCCCGGCACGTCCAGCGCGCTGAACCCGTAATGGCGCAGCCAGCGCAGGTCGGCCTCGAAGAAGGCGCGCAGGTCGGGGATGCCGTATTTCAGCATCGCGATCCGGTCGATGCCCATGCCGAAGGCAAAGCCCTGCCATTGCTCGGGGTCCACCCCCGCCGCCGCCAGCACCTTGGGATGCACCATGCCCGAACCCAGGATCTCCATCCACTTGTCGCCCTCGCCGATGCGCAATTGCCCACCGACATTGGAATAACGGATGTCCACCTCGGCCGAAGGCTCGGTAAAGGGGAAATGCGATGCACGGAAGCGCAGTTCGACCTTGTCGACCTCGAAGAAGGACCGGCAGAATTCCTCAAGGCACCATTTCAGGTTGGCCATGCTGATGTCGCGGTCGATCGCCAGACCCTCGACCTGATGGAACATCGGCGTATGGGTCTGGTCCATGTCCATGCGGTAGACGCGGCCCGGCGCGATGATGCGGATCGGGGCGCCGTTGGCCTGAAGCGAACGGATCTGGACCGGCGAGGTATGGGTGCGCAGCACATGCGGCGGGCGGTTGTCGCCCTCGGCCCGTGCCATGAAGAACGTGTCATGCTCCTGCCGGGCAGGGTGCTCCGGCGGGATGTTCAACGCGTCGAAATTGTACCAGTCGCTTTCGACCTGCGGACCTTCGGCGACCGAGAACCCCATATCGGCGAAGATCGCGGTCAGCTCGTCCCAGACCTGGCTGATCGGGTGGATCGTGCCCTGGCGGCGCGGATGGCCCGGCAGGGTCACGTCCAGCCATTCCGATTTCAGCCGCTCGTCCAGCGCCGCATCGGCCAACGCCGTCTTGCGGGCGCGCAGCGCGGCGTCGATCTCGTCCTTCAGCACGTTCAGCCGGGCGCCGGTGGCCTTGCGCTCTTCCGGGTCCATCTTGCCCAGCGTCGCCATCAGGGCGGAAATCTCGCCCTTCTTGCCCAGGGCCGCGACGCGCACGTCTTCCAGCGCCGCCTCGCCCGAGGCTTTCGCCACGGCCTCGATATACTTGTTCCGAATGTCGCCCAGATCCATCGTCGCGCCTCTTGCCGATGCGCTCCGGGGTTACCGGGGCGGGGGCGCGATTGCAAGAGCGCGGGCGTTCAGGCCGCGCGGGCCGTGGCGCTGCGCAGATGCGGGCGCAGCCCGGCAAAGCCATAGGGCGGCTCATGCGCGGCCTGGCCCAGCGCCAGCGGCGGCAGGCCCAGGGGGCCGCGCGCCTCCTCGAGAAGGAAAAGGCGGCGGCGATCCTGCGGCGGCAGGGCAAAGCGGGCGGCGGCATAGCGGCCCTCGCGCAGCGCCCGCGCCAGGCCAAGGGTGAAATCCCGCGCCACTTCGGCGTCGAAGCCGGGCGGCACCTCGCCGCGATGAAAGCCCGCCGTGACGGCGCGGGCCAGGATCAGCGCCGCCGTGGCGCGGTCGCAATCGGGCCGGGCGCAAATGCGATCGGCGGCCAGAAGCAGGTCGATCGTCGCGCCGGGAAGCCGGAAGTCCAGGCCAAGGGCGAATTCGTGCCACATGGTCGGCCCTTGGGCGATCAGGAAGGCCGTCAACCACTGCGGCAGGGCGATCAGGGCGGTCGGGGCGGGGAATGAGCTGTGGATCATGGCGATACCGGAACTCGGAAGGATTGTTCCGGTTTCTCCGCCAATTCCGGCAGTATTGTGTCGCGGAACGGGCCGGTTTCCGGCCTGGAAACAGAAGTTTCCCGATCCGTGATCCGCAGCGAAAGGGCGGCGCAGGGCGGAGGCAAGGACCAGCCCCGCGCCCTGCGCCTCTCGCATCGGGCGAAACGGCGGCTTCAGCGCAGATGCGATTCCAGGAAGTACAGCTGCTTGTCGAGATCGCCCGACACGCCGGTCAGCAGGTCCGAGGTCACCATGTCCTTCTCTTCCTCGGCAGTCTCGATCCCCTCGCGCGCGGCGTTCGACACGATGGCCAGCGCTTCGGCCAGCGCCTTCACCACAGCCATTCCTTCGCGGGCGGATTGCGGAAATTCGGGCAGGCGCGTGGCCTTGGCGGCATCCGACAGGCGGCCCGGAACGAACCCGCCCAGGGCGGCGGCGCGTTCGGCCACGGCATCGACATGGCCCTGCAACACGTCATAGAGCCCGTCGAAATGTTCGTGCAGCGCAATGAAATGTGCCCCCGTCACGTTCCAATGGGCATGCTTGGTGCGCAGCGCCATATCGGTCAGGTCGGCGAGCATCTGGTTCAGCAGCGCTTCGACCTTCTGGCGATTGGGGCGGGAAATGTCGATGCGGGTGGGGGATGTTGCGGCCATGTCATGTCCTCCGGCACAGGGAATGTCGTTGCCGGAAGAACGCCCGGGGCGCGGGCGCGGTTCCGCCCGCGCCCGGTGTCAGGCGGAAATCAGCGCCAGATCTCCGGATCGACGCCGCGCGCGATGTCGGGATGCTCGCCCAGATGGAAGACCGGCTGCTGGCCCGCCTTGCGCTGGTCGAAATAGTTGCGGGTCAGCGCGACCACGGTGCCCGACAGCGCGACGATGGCGATCAGGTTGATCGTCGCCATCAGCCCCATCGAGGCATCGGCCAGATCGAACACCGTCGCGACCGCCTGCAAGGCGCCCCAGATCACCATGGCAACCACAGCCACCCGCAGCACCATCAGGCCGGTGCGGCTGCCCACGCCCAGGAAGGCCATGGCCATTTCCGAATAGGCGTAATTGCCGATGATCGAGGTGAAGGCGAAGAAGAAGATCGCCACCGCCACGAACCACGGCCCGAAACTTCCGACATGATCGGCCAGCGCGGCCTGGGTCAGTTGCGTGCCGGTCAGCTCTCCGCCCGGGCTATAGACGCCCGACAGAAGGATCATCATCGCGGTGCAGGTGCAGATCAGGATCGTGTCGATGAATACCCCCAGCGCCTGCACGAAGCCCTGCGACGACGGGTGATGCGGATTGGGCGTGGCGGCGGCGGCGATGTTCGGGGCCGATCCCATGCCGGCCTCGTTCGAGAACAGCCCGCGCTTGACGCCGTTCAGCATGGCGGCCGCGATCCCGCCCGCCACGCCGCCCGCCGCCTCGGCCAGACCGAAGGCATTGGCGACGATGTGCCAGAGCATCGCGGGAACCGCGGTGATGTTCAGGACCACCACGATGATCGCCATCAGCAGGTAGATCCCCGCCATGAAGGGCACGACATATTCGGCCACGGTGGCGATCTGGCGGATGCCGCCGAAGATCACGATCGCCGTCAGCACGGCAAGACCAAGGCCGGTGGCCAGTTTCGGAATGCCGAAGGCGCCGGCCATGGCATCGGCGATCGAATTGGCCTGCACCGCGTTGAAGACCAGCCCGAAGGACAGGATCAGGCAGACCGAGAAGACGGCGCCCAGCCAGGGCAGGCCCAGCCCGCGCGCGATGTAAAAGGCCGGGCCGCCGCGATAGACCGCGCTGGAATCGCTTTCATCCCTGACCTTGTAAAGCTGCGCCAGGGTCGATTCCGCATAGGCCGTCGCCATGCCCACAAAGGCCACGACCCACATCCAGAAGATCGCGCCCGGCCCGCCCAGCACCAGCGCCACTGCGACGCCCGCGATATTCCCGGTGCCGACGCGCGAGGCCAGGCTGGTACACAGCGCCTGAAACGGCGAAATGCCCTGCCGGTCGGTCGTTGAGGCGGAGGTGACCGATCGCACCATCTCGCCGAACTGCAACACCTGCTGGAACTTCAGCCGCAGGGTGAAGAACACGCCCACCGCCAGCAGACCATAGATCAGCACATAGCCCCAGAAGATGGTGTTGAGGAAATTGATGATCGCAGTCATGCCACAAGTCCTTTCCCGCAGGCTTGCCGCAGCTTGACGGTCCGGTCGCGAAACTGTGTCACGACGGATTCCCGCTGGGCAATCTTGAACCTGTATCGACCCTGCGGGACGTCCGCGCAAGGCGAGTGTCAGTTCAGGATGTCCGAGATATCGTTGCTGTTCCAGGGATCGGGCAGCGAGGCCTGCGGGCAATGGACCATGGTGACCTCCCAGCCCTCGCCGAAAAGGCGGAAGCTGTCTTCGGTCAGAAGCTCGATTTCGCCCTCATTGTCATAGACCTCGCCCGAGGTGAGGTCGGTGCAGCGCTCGGTATAGTGATGGATGTTGTGCCCGGTCGCGGTGAAACCGGCAAAGGTGCAATCGGTGCGCGCGCTGTTCAGCCCGGTCTTGTGCAGCAGTGCCAGCGTGGCGTTCGAGGCATTGGCGCAGCCGACGGTGGCATCGACATAGTAACCCAGCGTCAGATTGCCCTGCGCCAGTGCGGGCAGGGCGGACAGGGCAAGAAGCACCGGGGCAAGCGCGGGTTTCATGCGGCCAGTCTGGCGGCAATGCCCGGCCCCGGTCAACGGCGCCGTCACGCGCGAAAAGGAAAACCCCGCGCCCTGCGGCACGGGGTTTCGAATGTTCGCCGAAAATTCGCTTCGGCTCAGGCGGCCAGCGCGTCGCGGGCCTTGCCGGCGATGGCGTTGAACGCCTCGGGCTCATGCACGGCCAGATCGGCGAGAACCTTGCGGTCCACTTCGATCCCGGCTTTCGCCAGGCCGTTGATCAGGCGCGAATAGGTGAAGGCCGGGTCGAACAGGCGGACGGCAGCGTTGATGCGCTGGATCCACAGGGCGCGGAACTGGCCCTTCTTGGCCTTGCGGTCGCGGGTCGCGTACTGCTGGGCCTTGTCGACGGCCTGGGTCGCGGTGCGGAAGTTGGTCGAGCGGGCGGCATAGTAGCCGGACGCCTTGGCAATCACCTTGCGGTGGCGGGCGTGAGTAACCTTGCCGGATTTGACGCGGGACATATCTGGCTCTCCTTAGCGGTTATACGGCATGTATTTCTTGACGATCTTCGCGTCCGAATCGTCGAGCAGCATGGTGCCCGTCGCCTGGCGCGTGAATTTCGTCGTGCGCTTGATCATGCCGTGGCGCTTGCCGGCCACGCCGGCCTTCACATGGCCATTGGCCGTGAAGGAGAACCGCTTCTTCGCAGCGGATTTGGTCTTCATCTTGGGCATTTCACTCTCCAGTGTTCATCGCGCGCCAAGGCATGCCACTGATCGCCCAGCGCGCGGGTCTTTCCGAGGCCCGCCCTATAGGGGGCGCGCGGCGAAGGTGCAAGGGGATTCGGGACGCGGCCCTATTGCGTGTACCGCCCGGCGACCGCCATCATCACCCGCGGGATATCCGCGAAGGCATATCCGCCGGGCTTCTTGACCAGTGCCGTCGTCACCAGAACCATCGCGGCCAGAAGCAGGATCGCCCCCAGCCGCGGCGGTCTGCCCTCGGTCCAGGCGGACAGAAGCGAGGGCAGGGTCAGGATGGCAAGGATGATCCCGATCGTCAGAAGGAGGTCAGTGTCCATGGCTTACCTGGCGGCGCAAGGAAGTCTGGCGGGACGTTAACCGGGGTCGACGCGCGAAATCAACTTTTCATTACAGGGCGCCACCCGCAGGATGTTGGTCGTGCCCTGCACGTTGAAGGGCACGCCCGCGGTCACCACGATCTGGTCGCTCTCCTCGGCGAAACCATCGGTGCGCGCGGCGCGGATTGCCGACAGGACGGCGCCCTTGAAGCGGTCCTGTTCCGGCACGATCACGCAATGCACACCCCAGGTCAGCGCCATGCGCCGCGCGGTTTCCACCAAGGGCGTCAGCCCCAGGATCGAGACATGCGGCCGCTCGCGCGCCACCAGGCTCATCGTGGTGCCCGACTGGCTGAAGCAGACGATGGCCTTGATGTCGGTCGCCTCGGCGATCTCGCGCGCGGCGGCGACGATGCCATCGGCCACGGTCTCGCGCTTGACCACGCGGCTGGCGTCGATGACCTGGATATAGGTCGGATCGCTTTCAACCGACTTGGCCACATTGTCCATCGTGGTCACGGCCTCGACCGGGAACTTGCCCGCCGCCGATTCCGCCGAAAGCATCACCGCATCGGCGCCCTCATAGATCGCCGTCGCCACGTCGGACACCTCGGCCCGGGTCGGCATCGGATTCTCGATCATCGATTCCAGCATCTGCGTCGCCACGATCACCGGCTTGGCCGCCGCCCGCGCCTTGCGCACCAGGCGTTTCTGGATCGGCGGCACCGAATGGACCGGCAGCTCCACCCCCAGATCGCCGCGCGCCACCATGATCCCGTCCGAGACCCGCAGGATCTCGTCATAGGCCTTCACCGCGGCGGGTTTCTCGATCTTCGACAGGATCGCCGCGCGGCCATTGGCCAGGGCGCGGGCCTCGATCACGTCTTCGGGCCGCTGCACGAAAGACAGAGCCAGCCAGTCGACGCCCATCTCGCAGGCGAATTCGAGGTCCTTGCGGTCCTTGGCCGACAGCGCCTTCACCGGCAGCACCACATCGGGCACGTTCACGCCCTTGCGGTTGGAAATCGTGCCGCCCACCACCACGGTGCAATCGGCGAAATCGGCGCCGCAGGCCTCGACCCGCAGGCGGATCTTGCCGTCATTGACCAGAAGGGTCGATCCCACTTCCAGCGCCGCGAAAATTTCGGGATGCGGCAGCTGCACGCGGCTGCTGTCGCCTTCGACGGGGCTCAGGTCCAGCCGGAAAGCATCGCCATCCTCAAGGTCATGCGCACCGGCGGCAAAACTGCCCACGCGCAGCTTCGGCCCCTGCAAGTCGGCCAGGATGCCGATCGGGCGGCCCAGATCCTCTTCGACCTTGCGGATGATGGTGTGGCGGGCGCGGATGTCATCATGGGTGCCATGTGACATGTTCAGACGGAACACATCGGCCCCGGCGATGAACAGCGCCCGGATCATGTCGTAATCGCTGGATGAGGGGCCCAGAGTGGCCACGATCTTCACGTTGCGGTGGCGGCGCATAGGCCATCCTCCTTCTAAGATTTCGTGTTCGCGGTGGGCCGCCTGCCTTATGGCGCAAAGCCAATGGGCAGGCAACTGCCACATTGACAAACTTCTGCGACAGTGGCGGGCGGCCCGGCGATGGGGCGGCCCTGCCCGGATTTTTGGCAGATGGCGCGGATTTGCCGGGCCGTCCCGCCTGCGGCCATGGACGCCGCCCGACCGATGCGCTAACCCCGGACCTGCAATGCAAGGTGATGACACGGCTTTCCTGATCGAAGGGGCGGCCCGGCCCGGCCGGTGGCTGGTGACCTGCGACCACGCTTCGAACGCGGTGCCACCCTGGGTGGCGGGCGGCGATCTGGGCCTTCCCGCCGCCGACATGGCCCGCCACATCGCCTGGGACCCGGGCGCCGCCGGGGTCGCCCGCGCGCTGGGGCGGCTTCTGGACAGCCCGGTGATCCTGTCCACCTTCTCGCGTCTGGTGATCGACCCCAACCGGGGCGAGGATGACCCGACGCTGGTGATGCGGCTCTATGACGGCTCGATCATCCCCGCCAACCGCCGCATCGACTGCGCCGGGATCGGCGAAAGGCTGAACCGGCTGTACCGGCCCTATCATGAGGCATACGAGGCGCTGGCCGCCCGCCGCCCCGATACGGTGGTGCTGGCGATCCATTCCTTCACCCGCTGCCTGAATGGCCGCCAGCCCCGGCCCTGGCATGTCGGCGTGCTGTATTCGCATCTCGACGAGCGTCTCTCGCGCCCGCTGGTGGCGCGGCTGATGGCGGAACCCGACCTTTGCATCGGTGACAACGAACCCTATTCCGGCCATCTTCCCGGCGATGCGATCGACCGCCACGCCCTTGAACCGGGGCGGCTGAATACCCTGATCGAGGTCAGGAACGACCTGATCGGCGATGAACCCGCGCAAGAGGCCTGGGCCGCGCGGCTGGCGCCGATCCTGTCGCAAGTGCTGGAGGGGCTGGAATGACCAAGGAAATCGACGCCGCGACGCAGGTGGAACTGGAGGCCGCGGCCTTCCGCGCGCTGATGCATCATCTGCTCGAAAAGCGGCCCGAGGTGCAGAATATCGACCTGATGAACCTGGCCAGCTTCTGCCGCAACTGCCTGTCGCGCTGGTATCAGGAAGCGGCGGCCGATCGCGGCATCCCGCTGTCCAAGGACGAGGCGCGCGAGATCGTCTATGGCATGCCTTATGCCGATTGGGTGGCCCGGAACCAGACCGAGGCCGATGCCGCCAAGCAAGAGGCCTTCAAGACCGCCTTCGCGCAGAATGTCGGGGACGCGGCAAAAGGTTAACACCGGGTGAATCCGGCTGGGTCAAGTCCTTGAAATCGTTCAGGCGGGCCTTTGTCTCACCGTGGGACATCACAGCCCCAGCCAGCGCAGCCCCGCCGCCACTGCGACGCCCGCGATGGCCGCGCCCACATCGTTGCGGGTCAGAAGTGACAGGCCGACCGCCGCGCCCAGGGCCAGCGCCTCGACCATCCCGCCCGCCGCCAGCGCCTGGGCCGTGATCCCCGCCATCACCGCCAGGGGCGTGGCCTTCAGCGCCGCGTCCAGCCGGGCCGAGGGTGGCAGGAAGCGCATGGCCAGATAGCCCGCCACCCGGCAGAAGAGGGCGGCGGCGGCCATCACCAGAAGCATCGCGGTCATCGAGGGCATCAGCGCACCACTCCTGGCCGCGCCGTCAGCGCCGCCACCGCGCCACCCGCAAGCCCGGCGGCGACGATGCCCCAGCCCGACCCGGCCAGCTTGCCCACGGCCAGCGCGGCCAGCGCCCCCACCGCCACCGGCACCAGCGCCGATTTGGACCGGATCATCACCGCCATCATCGCGGCGGCAAAGGCGGGCAGCATCAGGTCGGCCCCAAGGCGCGCGGATCGGGCAGCACCGCCCCGAACAAGACGCCCACCAATGTTCCGCCCAGCCAGGCCCCCACCAGCGGCACGCCCGTGCCGATCAGGAAGGCGCGGTCCTCCTCGCCCTTTTCCGCCGCCCGCATCGTCGCGATCCAGTTGGCATCGCCGATCAACAGCAGGCTCGACAGCCCCCGCAACGGCCCCGCCTGCGACAGCCAGGGCTGGATCGTGGCCCCGAACAGCAGGTAGCGGGCATTCATCACCAGAACCGTCGCCGCCAGCGTCAGCAGCGTGGCCTCGCCCGCCTGGATCAGCGACAGCGCGGCCAGCTGGGCCGAGCCGGAAAAGACGGTGATGCTCAGCGCCAGCGCCCAGCCCCAGCTGAGGCCCGCCTGCGCCGCGACCAGCCCGAAGGCGAGACCATAGATGAAGATCGCCGCCCCCAGCGCCAGGCCGACCCGGGCGCCGCGACGAAACCCGGCAAGGCCGAAAGGGGCATGCATGATGGCTTAGACGGCCGCCTTGCGCATCTCGTCGAGATAGATCTCGCGCAGCCGCGTGGCGACCTTGCCCGGCTTGCCGCTGCCCAGCGTCGCGCCGTCGATTTCCACCACAGGCATGACAAAGGCCGAGGCCGAGGTGATGAAGGCCTCATCCGCCACCCTGGCCTCGTCCACGGTGAAATTGCGCTCCTCGACCTCCATCTGCGCCTCGCGGGCAAAGCGCAGCACGGCGGCGCGGGTGATGCCATGCAGGATGTCACTGGACAGGGCGCGGGTGATGATCCGGTTGCCCTTGACGATATAGGCGTTGTTCGAGGTGCCTTCGGTGACGAAACCGTCCTCCACGAACCAGGCGTCATCGACGCCCGCCTTCTTGGCCATCATCTTGCCCATCGACGGATAAAGCAGCTGCACCGTCTTGATGTCGCGGCGGCCCCAGCGGATGTCGGGGATGGTGATGATCTTGATGCCGGTCTTGGCGACGGGGTTGTCGGCCAGCCCGGTCTTGGCCTGGGTGAACAGCACCACCGTCGGCGCCACGTCATCGGCCGGAAAGACGAAATCCCGGTCGCCCGGATTGCCGCGCGTGACCTGCAGATAGACCATGCCCTCTTCCACCGCATTGCGCGCGACAAGCTGGCGATGAACCTCAAGCCATTCCTCCGCCGAAAGCGGGTTCTTCATCTCCAGCGCGTCCAGGCTGCGCTGCAACCGTGTCAGGTGGCCGCCAAAGTCGATCAGCTTGCCGCCCAGCACCGAGGTCACCTCATAGACCCCGTCGGCCATCACGAAGCCGCGGTCGAAGATCGAGACCTTGGCCTCGGTTTCAGGCAGATAGTCGCCGTTCAGATAGACGGTGCGGGTCATGTGGCGTCTCGCTAGTGTAGATGTGCATGCTTGATCGACGGGACTGAACCCGACTCCGCGCAGACGACGGAATCGACCCACGCGCCGAATTCGGCATAGGGCCAATCCTCGGCACTGGAAAGTGTCAGAATCAGCAGACGGGTCTCATCTGTCTGTTCCGAAAGGAGAGCGGCGGTCTGATGCGATCCGCCATCATCCGACCATGCGCGCGCCGACAACTTATATTGCAGCCCACGTGATGTCTGCCGAACAGGCCCCTCGAGAGAACTGGGCCATTCGAACGGAACCTCCGCGCTCATCTTCCGCTGAACGAGTAGGGCGCTTAGTTCCAGCAGGAGATCTGGCTGCTGCCACATGCGCTCATCGGCGCTTTCGACCAAGGTCAGGTATCCGGGCAGTCCGATCCGCCAAGCCGCAGTGACCTGGTGATAGAGCAGCCGCTTGCGGTATCCGATGCCGGTGGGGGCAGGAGGCCGCGAATGAACCTTCAGGCGGTCATGTTCCTCTAAGGCCGCAGCCAGGTCTGCGGGCAGAACCGCTCCCAGCGTCCGGATGCGGGCAAGTGTATGGGCGATCTGGGCATTAACCCTGACATCTTCGGCGGTCACGGCGGGCCGCCAAAGGGCGTTTTGCCACAATTGAGCTCTCAAGAAACGTAGCCAAGTAGCACCGGTGAGACCGGGCTCCCACCAGACGAAGAAATCCTCAGCCTCTGCCCGTAATCCACCGTCATCAAGATCGCCCAGATCCCTGCCCCAGCGGAGCGGCCGAAAGCCCAAGGGGCAAGCGATGTTGCCCACCTCACCTGCAAGCCCCAACGGCAGACAGAAGGACGGCGCCGATTCCGTCCGGTTGTAGTGGGCCTGGGCAAACCTGCCCAAGCTACCAAGAAACCTGAGCATGGCTAGCTGAAGCGCGTCGTAATCCCGGCTGCGGGCAAAGCCTGTCTCGTCCAGATCCTCGCCGTCGGTGGCGGTCCAAGCCCAAGTGAACTGCACGTCACGGGCGATCCGGTCCAACATTTCCACGACTGCCGCATGGAATCCGGGTCCTAGATTGGAACTGCGGAAAGCGACCGTGATCCGATTTTCCCTGATTGCGAATTCGACCGGATCCCCGATGGGGGTCAAATATACGTCAAGGCTCTGGGGATCGGGGCGATCCAGCGTACAGAGCGGCCCCAATCCCTGAGAAGCGGCCCAAGCACGGGCGGATTCTTCGATCTTCCTTAGGGTGTTCGTTGAAGACAGCTGGAAGAAGCGGCCCTTAGGCAGGGAAGTGCTGTAGGCCGAAACATCGATTCCCATTCTGTCCTAACCCCAAAGCTGCGGGCTGGCTGGGTGGATATGGCGGTCGTCATAGACCACCGCAGGGTTGCGGTCTTCGGCCATATCGGCAGGTCCGTCAAGATCCGACCAGTCGGCCCGCTGCGCCACCAGCACCGCGGGCGCCATGGCAAGGCTGGTCGAGATCATGCAGCCGACCATCACCTTCAGCCCCAGCCGCCGCGCCTCGTCGCGGGCGCGCAGGGCCTCGGTCAACCCGCCGGTCTTGTCGAGCTTCAGGTTCACCACATCATAGCGCCCCAGCAGGCCGGGCAGCGAGGCCGCGTCATGGGCGCTTTCATCGGCGCAGACCGGCAGCGGCCGGGCGATTTCGGACAGCATCGCGTCGGCGCCTTGCGGCAGGGGCTGTTCCACCATCTCGACGCCCAGGCGGAGCAGATGGGGGGCGAGGTCGGTATAGACCTCGGGCGTCCAGCCTTCATTGGCATCGACGATCAGCCGCACCTTGGGCGCACCCGCGCGGACCGCCTCGATCCGGGGCATGTCCTCGGGCGTTCCAAGCTTGACCTTCAGCACGGCGCGATGGGCGTTGCGGGCGGCGGCCGCGCGCATCTTCTCGGGCGTGTCCAGCGACAGGGTGAAGGCGATCTCAACCGGATGCGGCGGCGCAAGCCCGGCCAGGTGCCAGACCGGGCGGCCGGAGACCTTGGCCTCATGATCCCACAGCGCGCAGTCAAGTGCATTGCGTGCCGCGCCGGGCGGCAGGGCCTCTTGCAGCGCCGCCCGCGAAATGCCTTCGGGCAGCGACAGGATCGCGGCCACGGTATCTTCGACCGTCGCGCCATAGCGTGGATAGGGCAGGCCCTCGCCCCAGCCGCGCTGGCCGTTGCGGGTGACGGTGCAGGTCACCACCCGCGCTTCGGTCTTGGACCCGCGCGAGATGGTGAAGGGATTGCGGAGCGGGAAGGTTTCGGCGGTGGCGGTGATCATGTCGGGATAGGTAGCAGGGCGGCGGACCTTCGGGAAGCCGCGCCCTATGCTGCGACTGCAAAGGGATGTTGCGCTGCGGCGCGCAATAATCTAACTCTGCCGCGACGAGTCGTGAAATATCCTTGCCGAGAGGTCCTGATGAGCTTCCGCATCCAGCCCGCCGCCCCCGCCCGCCCCAACCGCTGCCA
>Ga0056909_1000608_pt1 | contig 30692 bp, 27 predicted proteins | sample EBPBio102011_DNA_FD_62115 | JGI IMG/M metagenome (GOLD analysis project Ga0056909, IMG submission 62115) | Wastewater treatment Type I Accumulibacter community from EBPR Bioreactor in Madison, WI, USA - Reactor 1_1/10/2011_ DNA | ecosystem: Engineered > Bioreactor > EBPR > Anaerobic-Aerobic >...
GCGATGGATGGCGGCAGCCAGACCAGCCCGCGTGCCTTGGCCGATCCGCTGGGCGATGGCAACACCATCGAGACCGGGTTCCTGCACATTCCCCAGCTCAAGGGCGTGATCACCGATACCCACTTCAGCGAGCGCGGCCGGCTGGGCCGGTTGATCGCGTTCGTCGCCAAGGGCGAGGCCCTGGCGGGCAAGCCGCTCATCGGCCTCGGCGTGGACGAGGACGCTGCCGTCGCGGTGGAAGGCGACGGCACCTCGCGCGTGTATGCCACCGCGCCCGGCGCCGGCGCGATCGTCGTGCATGGCGGCTTCGCGCAGAAGCAGGCCGAGGACGAAGCGATGAACCTTGATCGCGTCCGCACGGTGACGGCTGGCGTCGGTTCGGTGCTGCATCTGCCCTCGGGCCGCGTCGACCAACCCTTGGCCAAGCGTGAATACGCGGTCCGTGACGGCGTGCTGGTCGCGCTGGATGCGCCGTTGCTGGTGATCCACGGCGGCGCGGGCGTCGAGCCGGGAGACCTGACCCGTGACGAGGAAGCCGCCGCGCGCGCCGCGTTGGAAGCCGCGTTGCGCGCCGGTCATGCAAAGCTGAAAGCCGGCGCTTCGTCGGTCGATGCGGTGCAGGCGGCAATCGTCGTGCTGGAGGACGCGCCGCAATTCAACGCCGGACGCGGCGCGGTGTTCACCCACGACGGTATCAACGAACTCGACACCTCCATCATGGACGGCGCCAACGGCAAGGCGGGCGCGGCGGCGGGGCTGCATCGGGTGAAGAACCCGATCCTCCTGGCGCGCACGATCATGGACAAGTCGCGTCACGTCATGATGGTGGGCGATGGCGCCGAAGCGTTTGCCCGGGCGCAAGGCGTGCCGCTGGTGGATCCGGTGTATTTCCGCACCGAAAAGCGCTGGCAGCAGCTGCAAAAGGCCTTGCAGCAAGAGGCCGACGCGCAGGCCAGCAATACGCCCCTGCGCCTGCCGGGCAAGGCCTATTTCGGCACCGTCGGCGCGCTGGCGCTGGATGCGCGCGGGCATCTGGCCGCCGGCACGTCCACCGGCGGCATGACCAACAAGCGCTACGGCCGCGTCGGGGATTCACCGATCATAGGCGCGGGCACTTGGGCCGATACGCGCTGCGCGGTGTCCGGTACGGGCTGGGGCGAGTTCTACATCCGCGAGGCCGCCGCCCACGAAATCTGTGCGCGCGTGCGTCTAGCCGGCGATCCACTGGCGCGCGCAGCCGACCGGGTGATCAACCAGGTCATCCCCAAGGCGGGTGGTGATGGCGGTGCGATCGCGCTGGGCGCCGATGGCAGCGTCGCCTTCCCCTTCAACACCGGCGGGATGTATCGCGGCTGGATCGGCGCGGACGGCGTGCCGCACGTGGCGATCTACAAGACCGACGAACTGGCGATGCCGGCGCGCTGAACTTCAGCGCTCCGAATGCCCGGTCTGGTCGTAGCTGCGCGGCGCGAGCAGGTTGGGCTGGATGAGATCGACGAAGGCGCGCGCCTGCGGCGAGAGGAACTTGCCGCGCCGCTTCACCACGCCATAGCTGCGCGAAGGGAAGAACTTCGCCAGTGACCGCGTGGACAGGCGCGCGCGGTCGGCCTCGGTGATGCAGAACGCGGTGACGATGCTGATGCCTTGCCCCATCGCAACGTACTGCTTGATCACTTCCCAGCCGCCGACCTCCAGCGCGACCGTGTAGGGCACGCGCGCGCGCTGGAAGACGAGGTCGATCAGCCGATACGTGGTGAGGCGTTGCGGCGGCAGGATCAGGCCATAAGGCGAGAGGTCGGTCAGTTCGACCGTGCGCTGCGTTGCCAGCGGGTGGTCCGGCGGCATGATCAGCATCGGCTCGAATTCGTGGATCGGCGCGTAGTCGAGGTCGGCCGGCACATCCAGCATCGACCCGAACGCCAGATCTACCTTGTCCGAGCGCAGCAGCTCCAGGCCACCCGCGCCGGTCACGTTGTGCAGGGTCAGGCGCACCTCCGGGTGGGCGGCGCGGAAGGCGCTGACGATCTGTGGCAACAGGTACAGGATGGTCGATGAACCGGCGGCCACGTGCAGCTCGCCCGCGTCCAGCCCGGTCAGTTTTTCGCGGAAGGCGGCCTCCAGTCCGTCCAGCCCCTCCACCAACGGGCGGGTCATCTCGTAGAGCAGCTCGCCTTCGCGGGTCAGGGTGAGGCGTCGTCCGCTGCGGTCGAACAGGCGGCTGCCGAACTCCCGCTCCAGCGCCTGGATCTGCAGGCTGACAGCGGGCTGGCTGAGGAAAAGCGCCTCGGCGGCGCGCGAAATCGACCCCAAACGGGCAACCTGACAAAACGCACGTAGCGGTTTGAGGCGGCTGCCCTTGTAGGAAAAGCGCGGGAATTCAGTGGCTTGGGCCATACGTCGATCGCGCTATTTCAAAGTATTTGGATAATTAATACTAATCATTGACAACTCTAGTTTGTCAAATAGACATCCGCAGCCGGATGTTGTGCACCACAGCAATCCATCGGAGCACACATCGGATGTCCGCGGTCCTCAAGCCTCAAGACGCCCTCGAAATCACCGGCCAAGCGCCCGGGCAGGATGCCGTCCTGACCCCGGAGGCGCAGTCCTTCCTGCTGGGCCTGCATCGCCGCTTTGACGGCCAGCGCCAGATGCGCCTCAAGGCCCGCGCCGCCCGCCAGGCCCGTTTCGATGCTGGCGCGCTGCCGGACTTCCGCACCGACACCGCCGATATCCGCGCCGGCGACTGGCGCGTCGCCCCGATCCCCGCCGCGCTGGCCGACCGCCGCGTCGAGATCACAGGCCCGGTCGATCCCAAGATGGTCATCAATGCGCTCAACTCCGGCGCGCAGTGCTACATGGCCGACTTCGAGGATTCGACGTCGCCCACGTGGTCCAACGTGATCGAAGGGCAATGGGCGATGCAGGGCGCGGTCGCCGGCACCCTGGAATTCACCGCCGTCAGCGGTAAGCACTACGCGCTGAAACCGGAAGCCGAGCGCGCGGTGCTGATCGTGCGCCCGCGCGGCTGGCATCTCGATGAGAAGCATGTGCTCGTCGATGGCGAGCGCATGTCGGCATCACTCTTTGACCTCAGCCTGTTCGCCTTCCACAACGCGAAGACGCTCGCGGCCAAGGATCGCGGCCCGTATTTCTACCTGCCGAAACTGCAGTCGATGGAAGAGGCCGCGCTGTGGAACGCGGTGATGGACCACATCGAAGCCGAACTCGGCTTGCCGAACGGGCAGATGAAGGCGACGGTGCTGATCGAGACGTTGCCTGCCGCGTTCGAAATGGACGAAATTCTGCACGCGCTCAAAAGCCGCATCGTCGGCCTCAACTGCGGGCGCTGGGATTACATCTTCAGCTACATCAAGACGCTGCGCGCGCATCGCGATCGCGTCCTGCCCGAGCGCGGTCAGGTGACGATGACGCAGCCGTTCCTGAAGGCGTATTCGGAACTGTTGATCAAGACCTGCCACCGCCGCGGCGCGCATGCGATGGGCGGCATGGCCGCGCAGATCCCGATCTCGGTGGATGCGGACGCCAACGCGCAAGCGCTCGCCCGTGTGCGCGCCGACAAACTGCGCGAAGTGACGACAGGCCATGATGGCACCTGGGTCGCGCATCCCGCACTGATCCCGCTGGCCCGCGAGATCTTCGATGCGCACATGCCGCAGCCGAACCAGCAAGACGTGTCGCGGGATGATGTCGATGTCACCGCTGCCGACCTGCTGAAGCCCAGTCTCGGCACCGTGACCGCCCAGGGTTTCGAAGGCAATGTCGAAGTCTGCGTGCGCTATCTCGCCGCATGGCTGGACGGCAATGGCTGCGTGCCGATCCACTGGTTGATGGAAGACGCCGCCACCGCCGAAATCGCCCGTGCGCAGTTGTGGCAGTGGTTGCACTTCGATGCAGATCCCGAGCGCGAAGGCCGCCAGCCGTTGCATCTGGACGATGGCACGCCGATGGACTTCGCGCTGCTGGAACGTGCGCTGATCGGCCTGCCTTCGCGCCTGGCCGCCGAAGGCGATTTTCCCGGCAAGACGCGCGTGCCCGAGGCCATCCAGATGCTGGTCGAACTCACGCGCAGCGACACGCTGGCCGAATTCCTCACTTTGCCTGCCTACGAACGCATCGACTGACCGCGCGCGGCCAACAAACAAAACGAATTTGCATCACTTCATCCAGGCCTTCATCTCAAACATTCAAGGACATCGCCATGAACAAGCTGCCGACCGCTGAACAACTCAAGCTCGATTGGGACAACAACCCACGCTGGTTCGGCGTTACCCGTCCCTACACGGCCGAGGATGTCGTGCGCCTGCGCGGCACGGTGCATGTGGAGCATTCCATCGCGCGTCTGGGCGCCGAAAAATTATGGAAGTCGCTGCATCAGGAAGACTTTGTCAATGCGCTCGGCGCCCTGACCGGCAACCAGGCCATGCAGCAGGTCAAGGCCGGACTCAAGGCGATCTATCTCAGCGGCTGGCAGGTGGCCGCCGATGCGAACCTCGCCGGCGAGATGTATCCGGATCAGTCGCTCTACCCGGCCAACTCGGTGCCGCAGGTGGTCAAGCGCATCAACAACACCCTGCTGCGCGCCGACCAGCTGCACCATGCCGAGGGCGACGACAGCATCGACTTTTTGCAGCCGATCGTGGCCGATGCCGAGGCCGGCTTCGGTGGCGTGCTTAACGCCCATGAGCTCATGAAGGCGATGATCGAAGCCGGCGCCGCCGGCGTGCACTTCGAGGATCAACTGGCTTCGGTGAAGAAGTGCGGCCACATGGGCGGCAAGGTGTTGGTGCCGACGCGCGAGGCGATCGAGAAGCTCATCGCCGCGCGCCTGGCCGCCGACGTGATGGGCGTGCCGACGATCATCGTCGCCCGCACCGACGCCGAGGCTGCGGATCTGCTCACCAGCGACGTGGACGACAACGACAAGCCGTTCACCACCGGCGAGCGCACCGTCGAAGGCTTCTACAAGACCAAGAGCGGACTGGACCAGGCGATCAGCCGTGGTCTCGCTTACGCGCCCTACGCTGACCTCGTCTGGTGCGAGACCGGCAAGCCGGACCTGGACTTCGCGCGGAAGTTCGCCGAGGCGATCCACGCCAAGTACCCGGGCAAGCTGCTGGCTTACAACTGCTCGCCGTCCTTCAACTGGAAGAAGAACCTCGACGACGCCACCATCGCCAAGTTCCAGAAGGAGCTGGGCGCGATGGGCTACAAGTTCCAGTTCATCACCCTGGCCGGCTTCCACGCCCTCAACTACGGCATGTTCAACCTGGCCCACGGCTATGCCCGTCGTCAGATGAGCGCCTTCGTCGAGCTGCAGGAAGCCGAGTTCGCCGCCGCCGACAAGGGCTTCACTGCGGTCAAGCACCAGCGCGAAGTCGGCACCGGTTACTTCGATGCGGTGACCCAGACCATCCAGGGCGGCAACAGCTCCACCGTGGCGCTCAAGGGCAGCACCGAGGAGGAGCAATTCCACGGCGAGCGCGTCGCAGCCTGAGCAAAAGCGATGGGCCCGTCGCTTCTGAAAAGAGGGGCGGCGGGTCAGGAACAACAGTACGGTCGGCACCAGGCCATACGATTAAGATGAATGATTCATCGATAATCGATTAGAATTAATTATCGTGATGAATTTCTCGGAAAATCACCGGGCTCGTGTATTGACAAGCCGGTGATATATTCCGAAGTCCTAAGCCCGGACAAGGATATGGACAGCGGGGAGGATGGGGTCAAAACGGCACAGAAGGGCCTGGATCCTGCGCGCAACAGCGTGCGGGACGGCTACCTTGTGTCCGAAGATGAGCGCGCCCTCTTCGCTGCCCAAGGCCGTCGCCTACGCCTGCCTGCGGGCGAGCAGCTGTTTGCCGAGGGTGATACTGGCCGCACGATGTATGTCGTCGAATCCGGGCAAGTCGAACTGGTCTTCGGCGAGGACATGTTCTGCAAGCAACTGGGCGCCAATGGCTTCTTTGGCGAGCTGGGCCTGCTGATCGGCGACCACCTGCGCAGCGCCAGTGCCCGCGCGGTGACCGATTGCCAGCTGCTGGAGATCGACCACGACGGCTTCGGCGACATGATGGGTCGCGATCCGGCCTGCATCGCGGGGTTCCTGCATCGCGCGATCATGCGCGTGGTGGACAACGAGCAATCGTTGATGCACAGCCTGCGCCGGCGCAACCGCGACCTGCAATCGGCATTGGATTCGCTGCGTGAGGCGACCGACCGCCTGACCCGCACCCAGGAGCTCACCCGCACCGACGACCTGACTGGCCTCAGCAACCGCCGCGGCTTCGTGGCGATGGTCGAGCAACGCCGCAAGCTGGGTAGCCTCGACAACTGCGGGCTCTTGATCATCGATTGCGATGCGTTCAAGGGCGTGAATGATCGCCACGGCCATATCGCGGGCGATCGCGTGTTGCAAAGCGTCGCCCACGTGTTGCGCACGGTCTCGGGTTCGGTCGAGGTCACGGCCCGGCTCGGCGGCGATGAATTCTGCGTGCTGGCTTGCCTGGAAGACCCGGGCGACCTGGAGCGCATGGCCGAATATCTGGTCGGCACCGCGCGTGCGCTATGGGAAATGCATGGCGAGCCGCCACTGATTTGTCGCCTCAGCATTGGCGGTTGTTTGGTGGATGCTGAACGCGATTGGCAGTCGTGGTATGCGACGGCCGATGCCGCGCTCTATCGGGTCAAGGCTCGTGGCGGCGACGGCTTCGAAATCGCGGTCAATGACATCCCGGCGCCATCGCCTCCTGAGTACGCCGCGGTGGATGCATGAGCGTGAATTCGCAGCGTCGTGATGCTGAATCCGCGATTCCACCGACGGATACGCCGCTGCTGCGTACATTGCTGTTGACCGACTTGTGCGATTCGACCGAAATCGTCGAACGCATCGGCGATGCCGCATCGGCCAAGCTCTTCCGCGAACATGACAAGCTGGTGCTGGAGCTGCAACAGCGCTGGCGCGGACGCCTGATCGACCGATCCGATGGCTTGCTGTTGCTCTTCGAGCGCCCCATCGACGGCCTGGGCTTCGCGCTGGATTACATGAAGGCGCTCAAGCCCCTGGGCGAAGCGAACCGGATCGACCTGCGCGCGCGTGCAGGCCTGCATGTGGGGGAGGTGCTGACCTGGCGCAACAGCGTCGAGGCCGTGCAGCAGGGCGCCAAGCCATTGGAGGTGGAGGGACTCGCCAAACCCATGGCCGCGCGCCTGATGTCCTTGGCGCGGCCTGGCCAGATCCTGCTTTCCCCGGTGGCCGAGCCGCTGGTTCACCGCGCCTCGCGGGAGCTGGGCGAGCGCGGCGACAACCTCCTGTGGAAGTCGCATGGGCGCTGGAAGTTCAAGGGCGTGCCCGCTGCGCAGGAAATCCATGAAGTAGGCGAAGCCGGGACTGCGCCGCTGCGTGCGCCCAAGAGTGGCCCCAAGGCTTGGCGCGACGTACCGTTCTGGCGTCGGCCTGCATCGCTGATGGCCGAAGCCGCGGTGCTCGCGCTTGTCGCTTTTGGTGCCTGGTTCTTCTTCAAGCCCGAGCCGGCCATTGCCTTTGCCGAACGCGATTGGGTGGTGGTCGGCGACATGCGCAACCTGACCGGCGACCCGCGTCTGGACGAGTCACTGGAGCAGGCCTTCCGCATCAGCCTGGAGCAGTCGCGCTACGTCAACGTCCTGTCCGACCTCAAGGCGCGCGAAACCCTGCAGCGGATGCAGAAGCCAGAAGGCACCGCACTCGATCGCAATACCGCCTCGGAGATTGCACTGCGTGATGGTGCGCGCGCGGTGATCCTGCCCACGGTCTCCGAAGTCGGCGGTCGATTGCGCGTCAGTGCGGAAGTGGTGGACCCGAATACGCAGGCCACCGTCTACGCAGAAACGGCGGACGGACGCGGAATCGGGTCTGCATTGGACTCGGTTGATGACGTGACCGGCGCGTTGCGCGAGAAGCTTGGCGAAGCGATGGCGTCGATCCAGCGTGATTCCAAACCGCTGCCGCAAGTGACCACCAGCAACATCGATGCGTTGAAGGCGTATGCGTTGGGTGAGTCAGCATTTTCCCGCGGTGAGTTTGCCAATGCCGAGGGTTACTACCATCGAGCCATCGACCTCGATAAAAACTTTGCGCTTGCCTACGTAGGGGTCCTGAAATCACTGAATGCACGTGGCAGGGCTTCCGAGGCCATGCATTACCTGGAACAGGCCTTGATGAGGCAAGAATCACTGACGGCGCGTGATCGGGCCTATCTACAGGGCTGGCAAGCAAGGATGACGGCTCCCCATAAGGAGCTTGAGGCTTGGGCTGCGATGGCCGAGCTATTCCCGGACGACTACCGCGCAATCATGAATGCCGGGTATTTATCGTTTGCTCGAAGCCTGTATCGACAAGCCCTGGATTATTCAAAACGAGCCTCTACCAACAAAAATCGCAGTCAACAACGCGCCGTGATGATGAAGGGTGACTCCTTGATGGCCCTGGGCCGGTTCCAGGAAGCGGCCGCTGCTTACAAGGAAGCCAGAAAGCTCGATGACAAGAATGCCGTCTCCAGCTTGCTGCGCGTGCGAGAAGCCAATTTAAGAGCAGCATCTGGATCACCGGCACTGGCACTCTCCGCAGTGAATAACCAACGCTTTGATAAAGATGTGGTTTCGGCGCCTTTCCTGGTTGGAATAGGCGTGGCGGCAGGGAACTGGAGCTATGCCGAGCGGCAAGCGAGTGAATATCAGCGGGCGCAGGAGGACACCGAGAGCTTGGCCTTGGCCAATGGCTTGATGATCGAGTCTTTGCGCTGGATTCGCACGCGCAACAAGACAATGGACCCTGCTTTCGGCAAGGCATTGCGAATGTCTTTAGCCGAGAGTGAAGGCGGAAAGAATTTTTCGCCAGCAAACGACCAGGCTCTCATTCACATGTACGCCGCGATTCTAGCGCTGAGAATGGGTGATAGAGCTATCGCAGGCGATATCCAAAGAGTGTATGAAGCTCACGCGGAAGCAATAACTGACCCGGAGGTCGAGTTGCTTTGGCGAACCGTGCAAGCCAGGCAAAAACTCGCTGCTGGGCATGGCGGGGAAGCTGTCGTGCTCCTTAAACGCCTCATGGCAGAGAATCCGCCTGTCCAAACCCGTGTTGCATTATTGGATGCGTACAAGGCCGAAGGGAATATGAAAGGGCAGTTGGCCGAAGCCAAACAGTTGCGCAAGGTGGTTGGACAAGCCTATATCGAGATTGGTTGTGGCTGGTGTCAACAAAGTTTGAATATCGCCGATTCCGTAACGGCATGGCTGGACATTGCTGAAGCGTCCGCTCGTCTTGGTGAGCCGGCTGCGGCGAAAGTGGCCATTGCCGAATTCGACAAGCAATGGCCACAGAGTACGTTGCCGTCTTACTTGCGCAGCCGACGCGAAGCGGTTCCGACGTTGAGCTCAATTGGCTGGTGAGAGCTCCCTGAAGTGAACATCGAGTGCAGGGTTTCGCGCATGGCCACGACTTTGGCCTTCGGTGCGATGCGATCGATCTTGCAGCACAGCCACGGCGGCATCGGCAGATGCGCCGGCAATGGCGGGCGCGGACCCTTGCCCGGTGTTTGCTTCAACCAGGCCGCCAGATCCTTCGACGGCTTGTAACCCGCTTGGATAAACGCTGCCTGCGGGTCCTTCTTGATCAGGCGGCGGAACTCGTTGTCCGTGCTGAGCAGGTCCAGTAGCCGGTCGGCCACCTTCGGGCTGAGCGGCTCGGATTTTCTCCCCTTCATCGTTGCCATGTCGTCTCCCCATGTGGCCCGGCGGGCCGGTTGGCTGACTGTAGTTGTGTGAAACTGCACACGCAACCGCCATGATGCCGGTCACGCAGGGGAAGCGATGCAGCTAAGACGATGCGCCGTGCTCTATATCGAGCCACGGGAAACCTTGGACTTCGACCTCGCCAGCCTGTTGTCTGGGGGTGATGGCCTTGCCGTGCAACGCCAGTGGGTCGCATTGGCACCACATATCGGCGAAGAAGTGGAGATTGATGATGTCGCCTGCGTCTTGTTGGGCAACATCAGCGCACACGGCTGGACTGATACCAAAGACTTGCCGGAAGAAACACGCCCGCTTTGGCGCAACCTGCTCAAACGAGGGCTGTTGATTGGCAGGGGGCGTGCACATGCACATTGGCGCGCACGAGACGAGCGCCTTCGTGAACTGCATTGGCATCCGCTCGGCGCGACTTTGCAGGCTTTCACCCGCTGGCAAGACAACGATGCAGTGCAAGCGGTCAAGGATATTGGGGCCGAGACGGTGCCTGAAATGCGTCGGGTACTAGGCCCACCGCCGCCAGAGAGCTATGTGGATGGCGATGACGAAGCTGGAATCGACCTGCCTTGGGTGGATGGCAACAGTTTTGACGAACTGCTGCTCTCGCGCGTTACCTGCCGCAACTTCGATGCCGCGCGCACACTGCCGATGGCGATGTTCTCGCGGTTGATGCAGCGCGTATTCGCTGCGCAGGACAAGATCGAAGGCGCGCCCGATACCACCTTCCTCAAGAAGACCAGTCCCTCCGGCGGCGGGTTGCATCCGGTCGAGGCGTATTGCCTGCTGCAGCACGTCGAAGGCATTACGCCCGGTCTTTATCACTACGATTGCGTGCGTCATCGCTTGGCACCGCTGCCAGCGCCCGCGATGCCGCTGGAGGATCTGGCCAGCGTGGGCGTCGCGTATCAACACTGGTTTGCCAACGCACATGCGATGGTGATGCTGGTGCCGCGCTTTGATCGCACGTTCTGGAAGTATCGCCAGCACATGAAAGGCTATCGCGTGATCTCGCTGGAAAGTGGTCACTTGTCGCAAACGCTTTATCTTTCTGCGACCGAGGCAGGACTGGGTGCGTTCATCACCGCCGCCATCAACGAGAAGCCGTTGGAAGAAGCGTTGGGTCTGCAGTCGATGTCACAGGGGGTGATGGCGATTTGCGGCTTTGGTTGGCGCGGCGAGGTCATGGAAAGAACCGAACTCGACCCGCAAAACCGGATCTGGCAGGCCGCGGAACCGAACGCTCAAGCCTGAGGCTTGCCGCCACTGATCAGGCGCTCGCCAAGGCTCACGAATTCCAGCCCCACCTGGGCAACGCGATCGTCCTTCATCGCCCGCACGATGAGCGTGGCCGGCCCCAGCGCCAGACGGTCACCGATCTGCGGTTGTTCGTCGAAGCGTTCATCGAACAATTGCGCGGCCGTGCGCGCAGCAAAGCGTTTGGGGATGTGCAGGCCGTAGAACTGCGCCAGCTCGCCCAGCGCGACATTGCCCGGCAGGGCAAAACTGCCGAAGTTGCCTTGCGTTGGGCCATCGCCATCGCGCCCGACGAACAGCCAGTCCAGGCGCCGCGCGGAATTGGGCGGCGCGAGCAGGTAGGCGTAGTCATCGGGTTGCAGCGCGCCGGCTTCTTCGGCGGTCAGCACCTTGCCGTCGCGCACCGCCATCATCAGGCGCGTGTTGAGCGGCCAGGTGGTGGCATCCAGCGCCTTGCTGCCGGCAGGCACGCGGTAGCCGAGCAAGTCGTAATCGAGCGTACCGGGCAGGTCCAGCTGCACGCGGCGGGTGTCGGGATCGCTGCGCGGCACGGCGACGCCGAACCAATGTGCCGCGCGGGTGAGCGTCCAGCCCTGCACCAGCAGCGAGGTCAGCACCACGACGAAGGCCACGTTGAAGTAGAGCCAGGCGTTGGGCAGTTTGGCCAGCAGCGGGATGGAGGCAAGGAAGATGCCGACCGCACCGCGCAACCCGACCCATGCGATGAAGCCGATCTCGCCGGCGCGGTATCGGAAGGGCACGAGGCACGCGGCGACCGCGATGGGGCGCGCGATGAACATCAAGAATGCGGCGACGCCAAGCGCCGGCCACAACACATCCAGCAATCGGCTGGGGGTGGCCAGCAATCCCAGCAGCAGGAACATCATCAGCTGCGCGAACCAGGTGGCGGCATCCTGCACCGACATCACCTCGTTGCGGGCGCGCACCGGTCGGTTGGCGATGACGATGCCGGCCAGGTACACCGCGAGGTAGCCGCTGCCGCCAAGGTAGTTGGTCAGCGCGAATACCGACACCGCGCCGGCCATCGCCAGCCACGGATGCAGCCCCGAAGACAGGTTGTAGCGATTGAGCGCCCAGACGATCGCTCGGCCGCCGGCATAACCGAGGCCAACACCTGCCACGATGGCCCAGACGATTTGCACGATCAAACCGGAGACCGTGGGCGCGTTGCCGGCCAGCCAGCCGGTCAGCGCGATGGTGAGGAAGACCGCGACGGGATCGTTGGCGCCGGATTCGAGCTCCAGCGTGCTGCCGGTGCGGCGCTCTAGGTGCAGCCCTCCCGCACGCAACAGGAAGAACACGGCCGCGGCGTCGGTGGAGGCGAGCACGGTGCCGAGCAGCATCGCGCGTAGCGGCTCCAACCCCAGGAGGTAATGCGCGGCGACCGCGGTAAGCGTGGCGGTGGCCAGCACGCCGACGGTGGCCAGCAGGAGCGAGGGCGCGACGCTGCCCTTGACCTGAGAGGCGCGGGTCTGCAGGCCACCATCGAACAGGATCAGCGCCAGCGCCAGCGAGCCGACGAGATAGGTGAAACGGGTGTCGTCATACCGGATGCCGCCCGGGCCATCCACCCCCAACAGCAGGCCCAGCACCAGGAACACCAACAGCAACGGCGCACCGAAGCGGCGTGCCAGCAATGACGAAGCGATGCCGGCCAGCACCAGCACGGCGCCGCCAAGCAATCGCAGGTCGATGGTGTGCAGGATCTCCAAATGCGCAAACCGAAGGGACTGCCTGCAGTCTAGCCGGTGACGTGTTGGGATTTGATGGCAATGCCGATGCGGGAAGGACTCAGGCCGCTGCCGAGTGCACGGCCGCGTGGGTATCAAGCATGCGGTAGCCGATGGCTTCGGCCAGATGCGCGGCGCCGATATCGGCATGGCCGGCCAGGTCCGCGATGCTGCGTGCCACCCGCAGGACGCGATGCACGCCGCGCGCCGAGAGCTGCATGCGGCTGATCGCTTGCTCCAGCAAGGACTGGTCCGCCGGTTGCAAACGACAGTCGCGGATCAGGTCGGCTTGGCCGAGCAAGGCATTGGGTTTTCCGGCGCGCGCAAGTTGCCGCGTGCGCGCGTCGGCGACGCGTTGTCGAACATCGCGGCTGCTTTCGCCGGCCGGTGCATCGGTGGCCAGCAAGCCCGGGGGTAGCCGTTGCATGGTCAGCTGCAGGTCGATGCGATCGAGCAGCGGGCCGGAGATGCGGCTGCGATAGCGCATGATGGCATCGGGGCTGCAACGACATCGACCGGAGGCATCCCCCGCCCACCCGCAGGGACAAGGATTCATCGCTGCCACCAGCTGGAAGCGAGCGGGGAAATCGCACTGGCGCGCGGCGCGCGAGACGGTGACGCTGCCTGATTCCAGCGGCTGGCGCAGCACTTCCAGTGCGCTGCGGCTCCACTCGGGAAGTTCATCAAGGAACAGCACGCCATGGTGGGCCAGTGATATCTCGCCCGGCCGCGGTGAGCTGCCGCCGCCGGCCAATGCGACGGCACTGGCGGTGTGATGGGGGGCGCGGAACGCACGCTGGCGCCATTGCGCGGGATCGAAAGCAGCCCCGGAGACCGATTGCACCGCGGCGCTTTCCAGCGCTTCAGCTTCGGTCATCGGTGGCAGGATGCCGGGTAGCCGTGAGGCGAGCAGCGTCTTGCCGCAGCCTGGGCTGCCCACCAGCAGCAAGTGATGCTGGCCACAGGCGGCGATCTCCAGCGCGCGACGCGCCTGCGCCTGCCCGCGTACATCCGCCAGATCCAGATGCGCATAAGCGGGCTGCCGGGCAACGTGCTCGGCGGCCGGGAGCGGCTTTTGTCCCCGCAAGGCCGCGCAGACCTCCAGCAAGGTGCGCGCGGTATGTACCTTGGCATCGCCGGCCAGTGCGGCCTCTGCCCCGTTCGGCGCCGGAACGGTCAGGCGGCGGCCGGATTCGGCGGCGGCCAGCGCAGCGGGCAACACGCCATGTACGGCGCGCAACTCACCGGTGAGGCCCAGCTCGCCGATGAATTCCCCGCCTTCCAAGGCCTGTTGCGGCAGTTGGTCGCTGGCGGCCAGGATGCCCAGGGCGATGGGCAGGTCGAAGCCGCCGCCCTCCTTGCGCAGGTCGGCCGGGGCGAGGTTGATGGTGATGCGACCGGCGGGGAATTCCAGCTGCGCGCAGACGATAGCGGCGCGCACGCGGTCCTTGGCCTCGCGTACCGCGGCTTCCGGCAGGCCGACGATCGACAGCGACGGCAGCCCTCCGCCGACGTGCACCTCGACCGTCACCTGTGGCGCGCGCACGCCTGCCCGCGCCCGGCTCATCACCCGTGCCAATCCCATTGCATGGTCTCCGCGACGCGCCCCGCAGGCGCATCGCCCAGGTCACTGCGTCAGTGGCGTGCTGCGTCGCTGGAAGTGCCCGCCTGGGCTTCGAGCTCCGCGACGGTGCGCTCCAGGGCTTCCAGTTTCTCGCGCGTCTTCAGCAGCACCGCGCGCTGCACTTCGAATTCTTCGCGCGTGACCAAGTCCAGTCGCGCCAGCCCGGCCTGCAGTACGGATTTGAAGTTTTCCTGCAGCTCCTCGCGGCCCTCGCGCAGCGACGGGGGCAAGAGGCCGCCGAGGCGGCGGGCGAGGTCATCGAGTTGGGCCAGGTCGATCATCGGAATGCGCTCCTGCGCAGTGGGCTTGCCTGCACCATGCCGCGGGGTGGGCGGCGATGGCATCGGGCGGGCCCTTGGTGTGGGGTCGGGGAAATCCTAACAGCGCGGCCGTGGCAAGGCGTCCATGGCTTAAAGTGGCCGCATCGGAAAAGAGGGGCACGCGATGAAAATGGTGATGGCGATCATCAAGCCGTTCAAGCTGGACGATGTGCGCGAGGCGCTGGCGGAAGTCGGCGTCACCGGCATCACCGTGACCGAGGTGAAGGGCTTCGGCCGGCAGAAGGGCCATACCGAGCTTTATCGCGGCGCGGAGTACGTGGTCGATTTCCTGCCCAAGTTGAAGCTGGAAGTGGCGGCGACCGGCGAGCAGGTCGATGCGGTGGTCGAGGCGATCCTGCAATCGGCCGGGACCGGCAAGATCGGCGATGGCAAGATCTTCGTCTGGGACCTGGAGCGCGCGGTGCGCATCCGCACCGGCGAGCTGGATGCCGACGCGCTGTAACGCTGGCTGTTAGTCGCGCGCGGCCAGCCGTGACTTGTCCCAATCCATCAGGGCATCAAACACCGGGCTGAGGGATTCGCCCAGTGGCGTGAGGGCGTATTCGACTTGCGGCGGTACTGACGGGTGAACGGTGCGGGTGACGATGCCGTCGCCTTCGAGCGTGCGCAGTTGCAAGGTGAGCATGCGCTGGGTGATGCCGGGCAGTGCACGTTGCAGCGCATTGAATCGCGTCGGCCCGCGATGCAGCAGGTAGAGGATGGACGGCTTCCATTTGCCGCCGATCACCGCAACGGTGCGCGATACCGGGCAATCACCGGGGCGCCAGTCCACCGGGATTTTCGGGGTTTCGCTGATCGCGATCGCATCGGGCGCGCGTTTGAAAGCCATGCGGTATCACTCCTGTGCGTTCTTTCGGCGCTTTCCTACAAGGCCTATGGTCGATGTCACCCCATCGGAGGAATCGATCATGTACGTGATTCTAGGCGCCACCGGGCAAGTCGGTGGCCATGCAGTCCAGAAGCTGCAGCAGCTACATCCCGAGGCACCGCTGCGCATCGTCGCCCGCCGCGCACCGAAAGCCATGCCCGCCAATGCCGAATGGCGCGAGGTCGATGCGGCAAGTGATGTCGATGGCTTGGCATCGGCCATGCAGGGGGCGGACGCCGTGTTCGTGATGAACCCGGTGCCGCCGGATGCCACGGACGTATATCGCGATGCCGGCAGCATCTCGCAGACCATCGCGGCCGCGATTAAGCGGGCGGGTCGCCCACGCACCGTCGCGCTGTCATCGCAGGGTGCGCACCTCGCCACCGGTACGGGCATCATCACGGCACTGCATGATTTCGAATCGGCGTTGCGCAACACCGGTGCGCCATTGACCTGCGTGCGTTCGACCTTCTTCATGGAAAGCTGGTTGCCCTTCGCGGCGACGGCACTGGCGTCCGGCCAGTGGAGGGCGATGCGGGATCCCCCTGATGCCCAGGACAGCGCGGTGAGCGCCCGCGATGTTGGTGCCGTCATTGCCGAATGCTTGTGGGATGGGGCTTCGCCCGCCATCGTCAATGTGACCGGTGCGCGGACCTATTCCGACGTGGAGGCCGCGGCCGTATTGGCGGCCATGTCCGGCCGCCCAATCGAGGTCGTGCCGGTGCCTGCGGCAGAGCGCGGAAACGTCCTGGAGGGGGCCGGTCTTGGCCCCAGCTACGCGGCGGCGTTGGCCGACATGTATGCGGCGTTGGATGCTGGCGCGGTGCCGTTCGAGCCGGTGCCGGATATCCGGCACGGCACGACATCGCTTGAAGAAGTGTTGCGCGGTGTGCCGGGCTGAGTGATCGCCCGGCGTGGGTGGTGAAGGATCAGTCCTTCAGCGCCTTCGCCACGAACGGCGGCAGGTGGCGTGCACCGGCGTGGATGTCGGCGCTGTAGTAGAGCGTGTCGAAACCCTTGTCGCGCGCGGCGGCTTCGCGGAAGGCGAAATCGGCGCCCGCTTCCTTCTTCGCCATGGTCACGCTCCACCAGCCGGTCGGGTAGCAGGGCTGCGGGAACGGCAGGGTCTGGAAGGACTGGAAGCCGGCCTTGCGCATTTCATCGCGCATCTCGTTGATGAGGTCGAGCAGCACCAGCGGCGACTCCGACTGCTGCACCAGGATGCCACCGGGCTTGAGCGCACGCGCGCAATCGGCGAAGAACTTTTCGTTGAACAGGCCCTCGGCCGGGCCGACCGGATCGGTCGAATCGACGATGACGACATCGACGCTGCCAGCCTCGCAGTTACGCATGTAGGCGAGGCCGTCATCGAACATGATGTCCGCGCGCGCATCGCCATTGGATTCGCACAGCTCGGGGAAATATTTCTCCGCCATGCGGGTGACTTGCTCGTCGATGTCGCATTGCGTGGCCTTCTCGACGCCCGGGTGCTTGAGCACCTCGCGCAGGGTACCGCAGTCGCCACCGCCGATGATCACCACGCGCTTGGGATCCGGGTGGGTGAACAGCACCGGGTGGGCGATCATCTCGTGGTAGAGGAAGTTGTCGCGGGTGGTCAGCATCATCGCGCCATCGATCAGCATCAGGTTGCCCCAGTCGGTCGATTCATAGATCTCGATCTTCTGGAATGGCGATTGCACCTCGTCCAGTTTCCGGGTGATGCGATAGCCAATCGACGAGCCCGCCGGTTCGAAGTTCTCGTACAGCCAATCCTGCTGGGACATGGGGGGCTCCAATCGGTTTCATGAGGCGCGATTGTAGCGGGCGCAGGTGGGGAGGACGGCCATGCCCGGCCTTGGCCCCGCGCGCCGTAGAATGACGGCCCTGATCCATTCCCCCGGCAGCGCCATGACCTGGACCACCGACCTCGCCCGCAAGACCTATTCCATCCCGCACTGGGCGGATGGCTATTTCGATGTCGGCGACGATGGTCGCGTCGTGGTGCGCCCCAAGGGCAAGGCCGGCCCGCAGATCGCGCTGGCCGAGGCGGTGGACCGCGCGCTGGCGTCCGGCGCCAACCTGCCGATGCTGGTGCGCTTCCCCGACATCCTGGGGGACCGGCTCGGCAAGTTGCAGGCTGCCTTCGCCCAGGCCGAGAAGGACTGGGATTACACCGGCGGCTATACGGCGGTGTATCCGATCAAGGTCAACCAGCACTATGGCGTGGCCGGCACGCTGGCCTCGCACCAGGGCGAAGGCTTCGGGCTTGAGGCAGGCAGCAAGCCGGAGTTGATGGCGGTGTTGGCGCTCTCGCGCCCGGGCGGCCTGATCGTCTGCAATGGCTACAAGGACCGTGAATACATCCGCCTGGCGCTGATCGGCCGCAAGCTGGGGCTGGAAACCTTCATCGTCATCGAGAAGCCCTCGGAGCTGCGCATCGTGCTGGAGGAAGCCAAGGCCCTGGGCGTGGAGCCCGGCATCGGCGTGCGGATGCGCTTGGCGTCGCTCGGCGCGGGCAAATGGCAGAACAGTGGTGGCGACAAGGCCAAGTTCGGCCTCAACCCGCGCCAGTTGCTGGATCTGTGGAAGCACCTGCGCGATGCCGGCATGGGCCATTGCCTGAAGCTGCTGCATTTCCACATGGGCAGCCAGATCAGCAACGTGCGCGACATCGCCAACGGCATGCGCGAGGCGACCCGATACTTCGTCGAGCTGTCCAAGCAGGGCGCGAAGATCAGCCATGTCGATGTCGGCGGCGGTCTCGGCATCGATTACGAAGGCACGCGTTCGCGTTCCTACAACTCGGTCAACTACAACATCGCCCACTACGCTTCGAGCATCGTGCAGCCGCTGGCCGAGGCCTGCGCCAGCAACGACTTGCCGCAGCCGCGCATCGTGACCGAGTGCGGTCGCGCTATGACCGCGCACCATGCGGTGCTGGTCGCCAATGTGAGCGAAGTGGAGCAGGCGCCCGAAGGCCGCGTGCCGCCGCAGAACGACGATGAATCGCATCCCGTGCGCCAGCTGCGCGAGTTGCACGACGAAATGGGCGAGCGCCCGGCGGTGGAAGTCTTCCACGAGGCGGTGCAGGCGCACGCCGAGGGCCTGGCGCTGTATGCGCTGGGGCAGATCGACCTGGTGCAGCGCGCGCGTATCGATGACCTGTTCTACGCCATCGCGCATGCGGTGAAGGCGCGCCTGACCTATGACGAAAAGAGCCACCGCGATCTGCTGGATGAGCTCAACGAGCGCCTGGTCGATAAATACTTCGTCAATTTCAGCGTGTTCGAATCCATGCCGGACGTGTGGGCCATCGACCAGGTGTTCCCGATCGTGCCGATCGAGCGGCTGGACGAGGCGCCGACGCGCCGCGGCATCATCGCCGATCTCACCTGCGACTCCGATGGCAAGATCGACGTGTACGTGGAGAACGAGGATCTCGATACCTCGCTGCCGCTGCATGAGTTGAAGCAGGGTGAGAGCTATCGCCTCGGGTTCTTCTTGGTGGGCGCGTATCAGGAGATACTCGGCGACATCCATAACCTGTTTGGCGACACGGATGCGATCGAGGTGAAGATCGATGGCGATGATTGCCGTGTGGTGCAGCAGCGCCGCGGCGACACGACGGACGTGATGCTCGATTACGTCGGCTACAAGCTGGACGACCTGCGCCGCTCGTATCGCGCGCGGGTGGGCGCGGCCGATCTCAGCAAGGCCGAGGCTGCGCGTTTCAACGAGGCGCTGGAAGCGGGCCTGACCGGCTACACGTATCTCGACGATGCGCCCATCGAATGAGGCAGCCAGCAACGCTTTGGGGGGAGTTGCGATGAAACAATGCCATGTGACGATGTCTTTGCTCGCGTTGTGGCTGGCGGCCTGTTCGGCCACGCCGGCCGCGCTCGAGGAATACCGCGCCATCGACGCGACGGATTTGAACGTGAGCGCGCGCAAATGCAGCCAGGCCTCGGGCGTGGCGCGCATCCAGGTCAGCTTCGACAAGGCCGGACGCGTCGCGGATTCGAAGCTGGTGGAGTCTTCCGGCTGCGATGATTTCGATACTGCCGCGGTGGCCCAGATCCGCCAGTGGTCGTTCGAGCCTCAATCACGCCACGATGATCGCCAGGGGCGCGCGGCGTTGATCGTGCCGGTGACCTTCACCCGAGACGGGCGCGACAGCTGATGCCCTCAGCCGGCGCGATGCACCTGGAAGCCGGCGAAGGATTGGTTCACCGGCATCGTCTCGATGCGGTTCACGTTGAGGTGCGCGGGTAGCTGCGCCAACCACATCACCTGGTCTGCGATGTCCTCCGCCGTGATCGGCGTGACGCCTTGGTAGAGCGCATCGCTCGCGGCCTGGTCCCCGCTGGTGCGTACCAGGGTGAACTCGGTTTCGGCCATGCCGGGCTCGATGCTGGTCACGCGCACGCCGGTGCCATGCAGGTCGCTGCGCAGGCCCAGCGAGAACTGGGTGACGAAGGCCTTGGTGCCGCCATAGACGTTGCCGCCGCCGTAGGGGTAGCTGGCCGCGATCGAGCTGATGTTGACGATGAGGCCGCGCGCCTCGATCAATCGTGGCAGCAGCGCGTGGGTGAGCGTGACGAGGCTGGTGATGTTGGTGTCGATCATCTGCCGCCACTGGGCGAGGTCGGCGCGCTGCGCGGGCGCGGTGCCGAGCGCAAGGCCGGCGTTGTTGACCAGCAGGTCTATGCGGGCGAATTCCGGTGGCAGCACGTCGATGGCGAGTTGCATCGCATCGGCGTCCCGCATGTCGAATGCGGCGATGTGCACCGCCTCGCCAAAGGCATCGCGCAGTGGCTGCAGGCGCTCGGCGCGGCGCCCGGTGGCGACCACGCGCCAGCCATCGCGCAACAACCGCGTTGCGATGGCGCGGCCAAAGCCGGAGGTGGCGCCGGTGACGAAGGCGGTTTTGACGGTCATCGCAAGCATCCGCAGGACTAGAGCCGCATTGTAACGGCGGCCATGGGCGCACCTGGGCCGACGCGATCAGTCGGTGTCGTCGTTGCGCGTGCGGCTGGCGGATTTGCCGGCCGGCCGCTTGCGCGGCGCGGCCTTCTTCGCGCTGGCCTTGGCGGGCTTGCGCTTACGTGGGGCGGATTTGGCCGCAGCGGTCTTGGGCTTGGTAGCGGGCTTGCCTGCTGTATGGCTGGCAGTCTTGGTGGTGGCGCGCTTGCGGCTGCTGCCGCTCTTGCCGCGCGTCTTGGCCTTGGTCGCGCGATGCTTTTGCAGCATCTCCTCGGCCAGGACCACGTCCTCGGACAACAGGCCGGCCGCCTTGGCCACCGCGATGCGCGCGGCCGCCTTGTTTTCATCGGGGCTGGCGAGCAGCAGCTCCCGGATCGCCTCGCGCACAGCCTTTTCGGCATGGCGATTGAGCTGCATGTTTTCGCCACGGCGAAGCAACGCCATGATCGCATCGACGACGGGTTTGACCAGTGCGGATTCCAGGGCCATGGTGCATTCTCCTAGGCCCACAGTGTGCCGCAGGGGCGTCGCACCCGCTGCGATGCCGGAGGCAGAGGTGACGATGAACCCACCAGCCGAGAACGGATGGATGCCGATGCCCGATGGCATCGCGCTGCGCACGCGTACCTGGCGGCGGGATGCGGGTGCGCCGACGCGCGGTTGCGTGCTGATCGTCCACGGCATTGGCGAGCACAGTGGCCGTTACGCGCATGTGGCCAAGGCACTGAATGAATGGGGTTTTGATGTCGTCGCGTTCGATCAATTCGGTCATGGCGATTCACCGGGCAAGCGTGGCACGCTGACGACATCGACCCGCCTGCTGGACGATTTGGCCGCCGTGGTCGATCAAGTCCGCGAAGGGATGCCGGGCGGACAGCCCCTGATCCTGCTTGGGCACAGCATGGGCGGGGCCCTGGCCGCACGTTTCGTCGCTGAAAACCGGCGGCCAGTGGATGGCCTGGTGTTGTCATCGCCCGCGTTGGCATCGGGCATGAAGGCGTGGCAGCGGGCGCTGGCAGGCGTGCTGGAGAAGATCGCGCCCGACTTCACCATCGCCAATGGCCTACCTATCAACGCGATATCGCGTGACCCGGCGGAGGTGGCCGCGTATCGCGCCGATCCACTCGTACACGATCGCGTCAGTGGGCGCCTCGCCCGGTTCGTCGATGCCTCCGGCGCGCCCGTGCTGGCCGCTGCGTCCACCTGGCAGGTACCGACCTTGCTGCTGTTCTCGGGAAGCGATCGATTGGTGGATGCGGAGGGCAGTCGTCGTTTCGCCGCGCTGGCACCCCAAGACAGGGTGACGGCGCAGGAATTCCCGCGGCATTTCCACGAGCTGTTCAACGATGTGGAGCGTGCGTCGGTCTTCGATGCAGTCCAGCGCTGGCTGGACCAGCGCTTTCCCGGTCGATGACGCGGCTTATTTGGCCTTGATCGCCACCGCGGGCAGGCCGCCGCTGGAGAGCTTGGACTTGGCCTCGGCGAGCTCCGATGCACTGGCGTAGGGCCCCATGCGCACGCGGTACATCGTCTTGCCGTTGATCGTTGCCGATTCCACCCGCGCGTTCAGGCCGAGCAGGGCGACGCGGGCCTTGACCGCTTCGGCATCACCACTGGCCTGGAAGGCGCCAGCCTGCAGGATGTAGGGCGTGGACGCGGTGGCCGGCTTGCTCGCCGCAGGGGCAGGCGTCGCGCTCGGCTGCGGGGCCGGCTCGGGCTTGGCGGGCGCGGCGCTGGCGACCTGGGTGGGCCGGCTGCTGGGCGTCGCGGCTGGGGTTTCGGGCAAGGGCTGCGGCAGACCCGCGGCGGCGGCCGTCGCGCGCGCCTGCGCATCCGCGGCTTGCGTGGCCGCATCCATGCTGGCGGTGGCCTCCGCGGTCTTGCGGCGCGCTTCCTCGCGGGCGATCGCGGCGATCTGCGCGTCGGTCATCGCGACTTCCTCGCCCGGCAGCAATTCGTAGAAGTCGAAATCACCTTCCTTGTTCGCTTCGGCAGGTTTGGTCGATGCGGTCTCGGATGCCGATTCCGCCGCGACCGGCTCGAACGCCTCGTCGGTCTGCCCGCTGCCTTGCGGCTGGGCATCCGGGTTGGCATGCGGCGCGCCGAGGCGGAAGAAGCCGCCTTCGCCCTCCTTCGACATGAACTTGGGCGCCGCCAGGATCACCACGAAGGCCAGCAGCACGCCGATGACGAGCCACGCCCAGCTGGGCAATCCGTTGCTGCCACCGCCACTGCGGCGGGCCTGCGATCTTCCGCGACGTGCGGCCATCTCGACTCCTGCTTACATTTTCACGGGCGCGGACACGCCCAACAAATCCAGACCGTTCTTCAGCACTTGCGCGGTCGCGGTGGACAGCGCCAGGCGTGCATCGCGCTCGTCGCGATCTTCCACTAGCACGGGCTGCGCGTGATACGCAGTGTGGAAGGCGGTGGCGAGCTCACGCAGATATTGCGCGATGGAATGTGGCTCCAACGTGAGCGAGGCGGCCTCGACCACCTCCGGGTAGCGCGAGAGCTCGATCATCAGCGCCTGGCTGGCCTCGTCGGTGAGCTGGTCCAGATGCGCGAGGCCGTTGTCGATATCGATCGCGTAACCCTTCTCCGCCGCCTGACGCAGCAGGCTGTGCACGCGGGCATGCGCGTACTGCACGTAGTACACCGGATTATCGTTGGACTGCGAACGAGCCAGGTCGATGTCGAAGGTGAGCTGCGAATCGGGCTTGCGCGCGATCAGGAACCAGCGCACCGCATCCTTGCCGGTCTCGTCGATCAAGTCACGCAATGTCACGTAGCTGCCGGCGCGCTTGGAGAGCTTCACTTCCTCCCCGCCGCGCATCACGGTGACCATCTGGTGCAGCACGTAATCGGGATAGCCCTGCGGGATGCCGGCATCCAGCGCTTGCAGACCGGCCTTCACGCGGGCGAGCGAACCGTGGTGATCGGCGCCGAGCTCGGTGATCGCGCGTTGCCAGCCGCGCTGCCATTTGTTGCGGTGATAGGCGATGTCGGGCACGAAGTAGGTGTAGGTGCCATCGGACTTGCGCATCACGCGGTCCTTGTCGTCACCGAAATCCGTCGTGCGCAGCCACAGCGCGCCGCCTTCTTCATACGTGTGGCCGTGCTTGATGAGCTCGGCGACGGTGTCTTCGACCTTGCCATCGACATAGAGCGAAGACTCAAGAAAATAATTGTCGAAGCCGACCGCGTAGGCTTCCAGGTCCGCGTTCTGCTCGCGGCGTAGCCACGCGACGGCGAAGCGACGGATCGCGTCGATGTCGTTCGCATCTTTCGCGCCGGTGATTACTTCGCCCTCGACCTCCACGCTGTCGCCGCGCAGATAAGCCGCCGCGACATCGGCGATGTAGTCGCCGTTATAGGCTTCGGCCGGCCAATCGGCATCACCGGGCTGGTGGCCGTCGATGCGCGCCTTGACCGATTTGGCGAGGTTCTCGATCTGCACGCCGGCATCGTTGTAATAGAACTCGCGCACGACGTTCCAGCCGTTCGCGGCCAGCACGCGGGCGATGGAATCGCCGATGGCGGCGGCGCGACCGTGGCCGACGTGCAGCGGACCGGTCGGGTTGGCGGAGACGTACTCGACGCCGACGGTTTGGCCCGCGCCGCTGTCGTTGCGGCCAAAGCCGTCGCCTGCGGCATGGACTGCGCGCACCACGCCATGCCAGGCGGCCGGCGCCAGGTGGAAATTGATGAAACCCGGGCCGGCGATATCGACCTGGGCGATCGCGGCATCCGCCGGCAACGCATCGACCAGCGCCTGGGCCAACTGGCGCGGGTTGCTGCGCGCGGCCTTGGCCAGCGTCATCGCGGCGTTGGTGGAGAAATCGCCATGGCTCGCCTCGCGCGGGCGCTCGATGACGAAATCGGGCGTGGCGGCGTCGGCGGGCAGGGTGCCAGCGGCACGGAGGTTGGCGATGCCCTGTTCGACCAGGGACTTGAGTTGGGCTTTCACTACACGGTGGCGCAAAGGTTTGGCCGCATAGTCTAAGGCAGGGGGCGCGAAAACCGCAGGGCGCCGGGCGGCGCTGGAGAACCGATGCCCGGCGCCCTGCTAAACCCAGCCGCGTGCCGCCAGTGATACCGGCGGCCCGTCGGCGATGACGAAATGGTCCAGCAGGCGCACGTCCACCAGGGTCAGGGCCTGTTTCAGGCTGGCGGTGACTGCGCGATCGGCCTGGCTGGGCTCGGGATGGCCGCTGGGATGGTTGTGGCCGACGATCACCGCCGCGGCGTTGTGTGCCAGCGCGCGCCGCACGACCTCGCGCGGGTGGACCTCGGCGCCGTCGATGGTGCCGGTGAAGAGCTCCTCGAACGCCAGCGCGCGGTGGCGGCTGTCTAGGAACAGCGCGGCGAAGACCTCGCTCACCCGTCCGCGCAGGCGCTGGCCGAAGTACCGGCCGGCCGAGGCCGGGTCCGACAGGGCATCGCCCCGGGCAAGGCCCGCGGCCATGAAGCGGCTACACAACTCCAACGCGGCCGAGAGCTTGCAGGCGCGCGCCGGGCCGATGCCCCGGAGGCGGGCGAGTTCATCGGGCGTATGCTCGAGCAAGGCCCGCAACGGGCCGTGGGCGGCGAGCAAGCCGCGTGCGGTGGCGACCGCATCCTCCCCGCGCAGGCCCGAGCCGAGGAACAGCGCCAGCAGCTCGGCATCCGACAAGGCGACCGCCCCCTGCTTGAGCAGCTTTTCGCGTGGGCGTTCGTCACGGGGCCAGTCGCGGATGTGCATGAGGTCACCGTATCGGGGGAATATGACCACCAAACTGCAGGGTCGGGCGCGTTTCCGTCATCGGGAAAAATCCTGCATCGGGTAAGCTGGCGGCCCGAATCGGCGTAGGAATTCCCTGATCGTGAATGCGGTCTCCCTCCAGCGCGTCCTGCTGTGCGTATGCGGCGGCGTGGCGGCCTACAAGGCGGTCGAGATCGTCCGCCGCCTGCGCGAGCGCGGCTGCGAGGTACAGGTGGCGATGACCGAGAGCGCCGGGCATTTCGTCGGCGAGGCGACCTTCCAGGCCGTGTCAGGCCACCCGGTGCGCACCAGCCTGTGGGATGCCGAGGCCGAGGCCGCGATGGGCCATATCGAGCTGGCGCGTTGGCCCGAGGCCATCGTCATCGCGCCCGCCACCGCCAACACGCTCGCCAAGTTGGCGCACGGCTTCGCCAATGACCTGGTCTCGACGCTATGCCTGGCCACCACTTCGCCGATCTTCGTCGCGCCGGCGATGAACCACCGGATGTGGCTGCATCCCGCGACCCAGGCCAACATCGACACCCTCAAGGCGCGCGGAGTGGCCGTGATCGGGCCGGGCGTGGGCGCGCAGGCGTGCGGGGAAACCGGCCCCGGGCGGATGAGCGAGCCGGAGGCCATCGTCGATGCGCTCATCGGAGCCACGCGGTGAGCTTGAACAGCATGCGAGTGATCGTCAGCGCGGGACCGACGTACGAAGACATCGATCCCGCGCGCTTCATCGGCAACCGCTCCAGCGGCAAGATGGGCTTCGCGATCGCCGCCGAAGCCGCGCGTCGGGGCGCCGAGGTCGTGCTGGTCGCGGGCCCGGTCCATCTGGCGACGCCCGAAGGCGTGACACGCATCGACGTGCGCAGCGCGGCGCAGATGCATGATGCGGTGACATCGGCGCTGCCTGCCGATCTCTACATCGGCGCGGCGGCGGTGGCGGATTTCACCCCGCTCGCGTTCTCCAGCGCCAAGCTGAAGAAGCGGCCCGGCACCGACACGTTGACGCTGGAATTGGTGCGGACCCGCGACATCCTGGCCGAGGTGGCCGCCCATGCCCTGCGGCCGCGCCGGGTGGTGGGCTTTGCGGCGGAAACCCATGACGTCGAACACTACGCACGCGGCAAGCTGGAAGCCAAGCGTGTGGACATGATCTGCGCGAATCGCGTTGGCGTCGCGGGCAGCGGTTTCGAAGCCGACGACAACGCGCTGCAGGTGTTCTGGAAAAGCGGCGATGCCACGCTCGGCCCGGCGCCGAAGGCCGAGGTCGCCGCGCGGCTGCTCGATCTCATCGACAAGGAACTGGATTGATGCATCACGTTCTGCAATTGAAAGTGCTGGATGCGCGCTTCGGCGGCGAATGGCCGCTGCCGGCCTATGCGACCGAGGCGAGCGCAGGCCTGGACCTGCGCGCCGCGCTGGACGCGCCGCTGGTGCTGGCGCCGGGGGATGCCGCGCTGGTGCCTTCGGGCATCAGCATCCACATCGCCGATCCGGCGCTCTGCGCGGTGATCCTGCCGCGCTCGGGGCTGGGCCACAAACATGGCATCGTGCTCGGCAATGGCACCGGCCTGATCGATGCCGATTACCAGGGGCCGCTGATGATCAGCGTGTGGAACCGCGGGCGCGAGGCTTTTACGATGCAACCTGGGGATCGCATCGCGCAGCTGGTGTTGCTGCCGGTGGTACGCGCCACCTTGCAGGTGGTGGATGAATTCGAAGCCAGCACGCGCGGGGCCGGGGGATTCGGCCACACCGGCGTGCAATGACGGATGGAACGATGAACGCAAAGAGCATCAAGTTGCCCAAACTCTCGCTGCAGCCCGGATCCGCGGATTCGGCAAGGCCCTTGTTGGCCTTGGCCGCTGCACTGCTGGGGGCGTGGTTCCTGTGGGCAGGCATCCAGCAGTGGCGCGCCGATGCCACGGCCTCGGCACTGACCGCGCAGCGCGATGAGGTGGCGAGCAAAGTCGGTCAGGTGCTTACCCAGGCCAAGAAGCGGGTGGCCGATGCGGCGGCGGACAAGGGCGTGGTGGCGGCCGCTGCCGGCACCGATCTGGCCGCGTTGCAGCGCGCCTTTGCCGAGGCGGCCAAGGGCGCGCAGGCCGCCGAGGTGTTCCCGGCCAATCTGCAGGCCGCATATGCGGGCCTGCCTGCGACCGGCTACGGCAAGCTGGCCGTGGTGGAGGCGGTAATCGCCAGCGGAAAGCCCCAGGCGCGCATCGCGCGCGCGGGCAAGGACAATGCGCTGGTGGCGGCGGCGGCGCTGCCGCAAGGGCAGGTGGCGCTGGCGGTCTATCCGCTGCAGCCCCTGCAGGCGGCGCTGGAAGGCGCCCGGCCGGGCAACGGCTATCTGGCCCTGCGCCAAGGCGACACGACGGTCGCGGAAAAGGGCGATACGGCCTTGGCCGACAGCGCAGAGTCGCAGGCCAGCAAGGTGCCGGGCACCGATATGCGCGTGGCTGCGGCCGCCCCGTTGGCCAGCGCCGGGCCGCTCGGCCTCGGCGCCCTGGCTAGCCTGATCGCAGGCGTATTGCTGTTGGCATTGGCGGGCGTCGCGCTGGCCTGGCCGAAGCTGCGTCATCGTGGTGCCAAGACGGAAGAAGAACCGGACGCCCCGACGCTCGAAGAAGCCGTGGCGATCGAGGCCGCCGCGCCGCCGCCGGTCGTGCCCGATACGGTGCCGCTGGCTGCTGCGATCGGCGATGCGCCGCCCCCGCCGGTGCTGGACGACGATGCCCCCCTGGCCGCGCCGATGTCGCTGGCGGAGGTGCCGGCCGTGGATGCCGGCATTTTCCGCGCCTATGACATCCGCGGCGTGGTCGGGCAGACCCTGAACACCGACGTGGCCCACGCCATCGGCCAGGCGATCGGCACGCTGATGCACGAGAAGGGCCTGCAGCGGATCGTGGTCGGGCGGGATGGCCGCCTGTCGGGTCCGGAACTTGCCGGCGCGTTGATCGAGGGCCTGCGCAGCACGGGCCGTGATGTCACCGACATCGGCCTCGCACCCACGCCCTTGGTGTACTTCGCCGCCGCGCAGGAAGAAGGCGGCTCGTGCGTGGCCGTGACCGGCAGCCACAACCCGCCGGACTACAACGGCTTCAAGATCGTGGTCGGCGGCGAGACGCTCTCGGGCGAGACCATCACCGATCTTTACCAGCGCATCAATGGCGGCCGCCTGCATCGCGCGGCCCATCCGGGAGCGGTGGAAACCCGCCAGATGGCGCCCGACTACGTGCTGCGCGTCGCTTCCGACATCCAGCTCGCGCGCCCGCTCAAGGTGGTGGTCGATGCGGGCAACGGCGCGGCGGGGGATCTTGGCCCGCGCGTGCTGGAGGCGATCGGCGCCGAGGTGATCCCGCTGTTCTGCGAGATCGACGGCACCTTCCCCAACCACCATCCCGATCCCAGCGAGCCGCACAACCTCGAAGACCTGCGCCGCGCGGTGGCGGAGCACGGCGCCGACATCGGCCTGGCCTTCGATGGCGATGGCGATCGCCTGGGCGTGATCACGCCGGCAGGCGCCAACATCTTCCCGGACCGCCTGCTGATGCTCTTCGCCGCCGACGTGCTGGACCGCCAGCCGGGCGCGGTGATCGTCTATGACGTGAAGTGCAGTGGCGCGATGATGCCCTTCATCCTGCGCCACGGCGGCAGCCCACTGATGTGGAAGACCGGGCATTCGCTGATCAAGGCGAAGATGCGCGAAACCGAGGCGGAGCTGGCCGGCGAGATGAGCGGCCACTTCTTCTTCAAGGAGCGCTGGTTCGGCTTCGATGACGGCATCTACTCGGCCGCCCGCCTGCTGGAGATCCTGGCCGCGCGCGACGAGGACGTCGATACCGTCTTCGCCGAAATTCCGGAAGGGGTGAGCACGCCGGAGCTCAAGATCCCGGTGCAGGATCCGCATGCCTTCATCCGCCGGTTCGTCGCGCTGGGCGACTTTGAAGGCGCGCGCGCGACGACCATCGACGGCTTGCGCGCCGATTGGCCGGACGGTTGGGGCCTGGTGCGCGCCTCCAACACCACGCCGATCCTGGTGCTGCGTTTTGAAGCCGACGATGACGCCGCGCTCGCGCGCATCCAGGAGGCCTTCCGCCAGCGCCTGCTCGAGCTCGATCCGAGCTTGGCGATCCCGTTCTGAGCGACGGGATCAGGCTGGCGCGCCGTCAGCCGGCGGGCGCAAGCTGCGCCGGGGCGGGCGGGCTGGCCGGTGCCTGGCCGGTCACCGGGTCCAGCCCCTTGGCCTTGCGGTAGCGGGCCAGTGCATCGTTGAGCTTGGCATCCAGCTCGATGCGCTCTTTCTGCTGGATGCGGAAGCTGTCTTGCGCGTCCAGCAGCGAGGCGCGCTGGGTCATCACGTTCTGCGCTAGCTTGGCCGGCACCTTGCCGCCCTTCATCTCGGCATCGGCCGCGGCCTGCAGCATCTGCAGCAAGGCGCGACGCTGGTTTTCGATGGCGAGGCGCGAGGTCTTCAGGCCTTCATCGACCAGTTCATAGCGGATGTTGAACGCGCGCCGAAGCGCGTCCTCCGAGTCGTAGGACTCGGCCAGCGCCGAATTGCTGCGCGCCTCGGCGGCGGCGGCATCGGCCTTGGCCTGCGCCTCGGCCTGCTGCGCTGCCAGCGCGTCGCGCTCCTCGGGCGTGAGGGCACGGCCGATGCTGGCGCCGGGCAGGCCGCTCTTGCTGATCTCGGTGCGCGCGCTGTTCACGGCTGAGGCGGGGAGCGCATCGCCGCAGACCCGGCGGCCACCCTCGTTCCAGCAATAGAGCTTCTTGGCCGTGCCGTCTTGTTTCTGCGCCAGGGCCGGCGTGGCCGCCAGCGCGATTCCGAGCACCAGGAGATGGACAGGTTTCATGCGTGTTCCCCCCAGAACAGGCTCAGGTGGCGGCGCCAAAACGCTGGCGATAATCGCTCAGCGCGGCGCGATGGCCCTCAAGTTCCGGCCTTTGCGACGAGAAATCAAGCAAGTCCGACAGGCTTGCGACGGCGATCACGGGAATCGCGTGCGCCTCGGCCACGCCCTGCGCCGCCGAGCGGCGGTCGTCGGCGGAGACGATCTCCTGCCGATCCAGGCCAATGACGATGCCGGCGGGGATGCCGCCTGCCTCGAGGATCAGGCCCAAGGCCTCGCGGATCGCGGTGCCGGCGGTGATCACGTCATCGACGATCAACACGCGCCGGCCGGCCATCGGTGCGCCGATCAACTGCCCGCCTTCGCCATGCGCCTTGGCCTCCTTGCGGTTGAAGGCGACCGGTACGTCGCGGCCATCGGCGGCCAGCGCGCAGGCCAGCGCGGTCGCCAGC
>Ga0056909_1000623_pt1 | contig 30136 bp, 22 predicted proteins | sample EBPBio102011_DNA_FD_62115 | JGI IMG/M metagenome (GOLD analysis project Ga0056909, IMG submission 62115) | Wastewater treatment Type I Accumulibacter community from EBPR Bioreactor in Madison, WI, USA - Reactor 1_1/10/2011_ DNA | ecosystem: Engineered > Bioreactor > EBPR > Anaerobic-Aerobic >...
CCGAACAGCCACGCCAGCAGCAGCAGGAAGATCACGGGCATCAACAGCAGGGCGATGTGGATGTGGGACGAATCCCGCGCCAGCCACAGCAGGACGCCGGCCCCCGCCGCGACCGCCAGCGCCCACGGGCGACGCAGCCACAGCGGCTCGGTCAGCACCAGCAGCACGATGACCCCCACCGCCAGCGCGGCCAGGCGGGAGCTGCCGTGCGCGGTCGCGATGTGGGAGAGGCTGAGATAGCCGACCGCCAGCGCCGGCCGCACCGCCGCCAGCCAGGCCGGGGATGCAGCGACAGGGCGGCCCGACACGACGGTGTCAGGCGGCGCGATGTTGCTGGATGTGCTCGGAGAGCGCGCGCAGCGAGGCGAAGATGCGGCGGTTGTCCTCGTTGTCCGAGCGCAACTGGAAGCCGTATTGCTTGGAGATGGCCAGCGCTAGCTCCAGCGCGTCGATCGAGTCCAGGCCAAGCCCGGTGTTGAACAGCGGCGCCTCCGGATCGATGGATTCGGGGGCGACATCGTCCAGGTTCAGGCTTTGGACGAGGAGCTCGGCCAGCTCGCGCTCGGCCTGGGTTTGGGTGGACATCGTGAGTTCCCTTCGGATTTGGCGGCATCGGCACCGACCGTGCCCTGCGGGAAAGGTTAAGCGCACGTTATCATCCGCGCCAGCCCCGCATGCCTGGACGCCGCGGGCAAAGGTCCCCCATGTACGCTCCCGAACAACAAAACGCCGTGCCCGAACCCTGCGACGTGCTGGTGATCGGGGGCGGCCCGGCCGGCAGTTGCGCGGCCACGTTGCTGGCCAGGCAAGGTTGGCGCGTGGTGATGCTGGAGAAAGCCGTGCATCCGCGCTTCCACATCGGCGAATCGCTGCTCCCGCTGAACATGCCGATCCTCGAGCGCATGGGCGTGCTGGAGAAAGTGCGCGAGGTGGGCCTGTTGAAGCTGGGCGCGGATTTCCCCGCTGATGACGGCACCTTCAACGTCTTCGATTTCAGCCGCACGCTGCGCGAATCGCCGACGTTCGCCTTCCAGGTCAAGCGCGAGGAGTTCGACCAGGTGTTGTTCGAGCACGCGCGCGAAAGCGGCGTGGACGCGCGCGATGGCCTGGGCGTGGACCGCGTGGACTTCGCCGATGACGGCCAGATCACCGTGCAGGCGGGCGATCAGCGCTGGCAGCCTCGTTACCTGCTGGATGCCAGCGGGCGCGACACCTTCCTCGGTGGCAGGTTGAAGCTCAAGCGCAAGAATCCGCGCCATGCTTCGGCGGCGGTGTTCAGCCACTTCCGGGGCGCCGCGCATCGCGAGGGACGGCATGCGGGCAACGTCAGCATCTATCGGCATGCGCACGGCTGGGCGTGGCTCATCCCGCTGCGCGATGGCAGCACAAGCGTCGGCGCGGTGTGCCTGCCCGAATATCTCAAGACGCGTCGTGGCGACATCGAATCCTTCCTGATGCAGACCGTCGCCGGCGTGCCGGAACTTGCCGCGCGCATGCAGGGGGCCGAGCGCATCGCGCCGGTCCACGTGACGGGCAATTACGCCTACGAGTGCACGCGCATGCATGGGCGGCACTGGACGATGATCGGGGATGCGTATTCCTTCGTCGATCCGATGTTCTCCTCCGGGGTGTTCCTGGCGATGCACAGCGCGGAGCAGTCGGCCCGGATGGTCGATGCGATCCTGCGCGCGCCGCAGCGGGAGGCAGCCTTGCAGCGCAAGCTGCAGCGCGAGTTCGATGCCGGGCTCGACGAATTCAAGTGGTTCATCTACCGCTTCACCTCGCCCACGATGAAGTCGCTCTTCTCCAACCCCAGGGATGTGCTGGGCGTGGAGCGCGCGGTGGTGTCGATGCTGGCCGGTGACGTGTTCCAGGCGCGGCCGGTGCTGCGCCGGTTGCGGGTGTTCCGCGCCCTTTACGCCCTGACCGCGCTCGGCATGGCACCCTCCGCGTGGCGGGACTGGCGCCGCCGCCGTCGCCAGGTGGCCGTGGAAATGCGCGAGGAGACCCTGCAAGGATGAGCCAGCACGCGATGCACACCGATCCACACGCGCCGCATCTGCGGGTGGATTACGTCGATGCCGATGGCCTGTCGCAATGGCTGGCCCAGCCCGACGTGCTGGCCGTGTTCGGCTTTGGTCCGGGCGCACCGGGCGCGGACGATCCGCGCTACCTGCGCGTGCCGCTGGCCCCGCACGGCGCCGCGCCGCTGGAGGTGTGGCGCGGCAAGGGCACGGTCGCCTCGGGGCAGGAAGGAGAGATTCGCTGGTCCAGCGATGGCGAGCTGTTGTTTGGCGTGATCGAGGTCACCGAAGGCGAGGGCGGCATCGCGCAGGCCGCGCACACCGCCTACGCGCAAATGACTCGTTTCGTGACGGCGCGCGGGTTTCCGCACATGCTGCGGATCTGGAATTACCTCGACGCGATCACCCAGGGCGAGGGCGATGCCGAACGCTACCGGCAATTCTGCGTTGGCCGCGCCCAGGGCCTGGGCCAGTTCGAAACCGCGTTGCTGCCGGCCGCGACCGCGATTGGCCGCTGCGACGACGAGCGCGTGCTGCAGGTCTATTGGCTGGCGGCCAAGGCGCCAGGCAGGCCCGTGGAGAATCCGCGCCAGGTCAGCGCCTATCGCTATCCACGCCAGTACGGCCCGCAAGCGCCCAGCTTTGCCCGCGCCATGCTGCCGCCGACCCGCGATGCGCAGCCGCTGCTGCTCTCGGGCACCGCCGCGGTGGTCGGCCACGCCTCGCAGCATGATGGCGAGCTGATCGCGCAGCTGGAGGAAACCTTCCGCAATTTCGATGCGCTGCTGGAGGCCGCGCGCACGCGCCAGCCCGCGCTGCCCGGCCAGTTCGGGCCCGGCACCCGCCTGAAGGTCTATGTGCGCGATGCGGGCGATTTGCCGCTGGTCGCCGAGGCACTGGAGGCGCGCTTCGGGGATCGCGTGCCGCGCGTGCTGCTGCACGCGGCGATCTGCCGACGCGAGCTCGCGATCGAGATCGACGGCGTGCATGGCTGATGCGCCGCGTTAAGATCAGCGCCATGGACATCCACCAAGGCGGAGCGAACCGATGGGCGTGATCAGCATCCTGTGGGGGATCGTGGCGCTGCTGTGGATGGTGCTTTCGCTCATCCCCCTCCTGGGCTGGGGCAACTGGCTGATGATCCCGTTCGCCGCCTGTGGCGCGATCATCGCCGCGATCGGCCTGATCTTCACCCGCCCGGAAAACCGCGGCCGCGCCAAGGCCGGCCTGTGGCTGAACCTGATCGCCATCGGGGTCGGCGCGATACGCCTGGGGATTGGCGGCGGCTTCGTCTGAGCGGGCCGCGACGCCGCCACGGGCGTAAAATGCACGGATGAGCTATCCCTATACGCGCCCGCGGCGGATGCGCCGTGACCTGTTCTCGCGTCGCCTGATGCGCGAGACCGTCCTCACCACCAACGACCTGATCTACCCGGTCTTCGTGCACGAGCTGCCGGGCCGCGCGCCGGTCGGCTCCATGCCCGGCATCGAGCGCCTGTCGATCGACGAATTGCTCAAGGTCGGCGAGACGATGTCCGAGCTGGGCGTCCCCGCCATCGCCCTGTTCCCGGTCACCGCGCCCGAGGCCAAATCCCTGACCGCCGAAGCCGCCTGGGATGACGATGGCCTGTGCCAGCGCGCGGTGCGCGCGCTCAAGGCGCGCTTCCCGGACCTTGGCGTCATCACCGATGTCGCGCTGGACCCGTACACCTCGCACGGCCAGGACGGCCTGCTCGACGACAACGGCTACGTGCTGAACGATGAAACCGTCGAGGCCCTGGTCAAGCAGGCGCTGTCGCATGCGCGCGCGGGCGCGGACGTGGTCGCGCCGAGTGACATGATGGATGGCCGCATCGGCGCGATCCGCAGCGAGCTGGAGGCCGATGGCTTCATCCACACCCGCATCCTTGCCTACAGCGCCAAGTACGCCAGCGCCTTCTACGGCCCGTTCCGCGATGCCGTGGGCTCGGCCGCCGCGCTCGGCAAGGCGGACAAGTACACCTACCAGATGGATCCGGCCAACAGCGACGAGGCCCTGCGCGAGGTGGACCTGGACCTGGGCGAAGGCGCGGACATGGTGATGGTGAAACCGGGCCTGCCCTACCTCGACATCGTGCGCCGGGTGAAGGACGAATTCGGCGTGCCGACCTTCGTGTACCAGGTCAGCGGCGAGTACGCGATGCTCAAGGCGGCCGCGCAAAACGGCTGGCTGGACGAGCGCGCCACGGCGCTGGAAGCGCTGACCAGCATCAAGCGCGCGGGCGCCGACGGCATCCTCACCTATTTCGCGCTGGATGCGGCGCGCTGGCTGCGTGAGGCATGAGGGTCCGTCGCGCCACCGTCGAGGACATCCCGGTGATCACGCGCCTGGCCGGACAGCTGGGCGGCGTGACGGATGCCGATGCGCTGCCGACGCGCCTGCGCCGAATCCTGGATCATGCCCACCATGCGGTGTTCATCGCCGAGTGCGACATGAGCGACGACGGCCTCGCCAGCGAACCGTGCGGCTTCGTCGCCGCCGAGCACCGCCTGTTGCTGCAATGGGGCGAGTTGATCGAGCTGATCGCGCTGGTCGTGGACGATGCTAGCCGCCGGCAGGGCATCGGCACCCAGCTGGTCGCGGCAGTCGAGGCCTGGGCGGCGCGCCGGGGGGTGTCGCGCGTGCGGGTGCGCTCAAGCCTGGCGCGCGACGCCAGCCATGCCTTCTACCCGGCGCTCGGCTACCAGCTCGAAAAAACCCAGCACTGCTACCTGCGTTCGCTGGCCTGATCGCGGATCAGAGACAGCCGTCCTTGCCCTGCGTGCGCGGCGCCGCCAGGCGATATAGGTCGCGGCCGCCCATGCGCAGCTCCGGCGCGGCGCCCGAGACCAGCATCTCCTTGGGCTTGGACCAATCCACGGCCGGGGAGAGGGTGTAGTCGCTGTCGGTGTTGAACGAGAGCGGCAGCGGCCCGCGGGTGACATAGGCCTTGCCGTCGCATTCGGCCAGGAACAACTGGATCGGCGCCTGGTTGCCGTCAGGGGAACGCGCATAGACCAGCGCGCGGCCGTGGTCGAGCCAGGCCCCATCGAACTCATCCCCCGCGCTGTTGATGCCGGGCAGCGGCTGGGGATGGGCGAAGCCGCGGCCGTCCCAGCGCGCGACATACAAATCCTGCTTGCCCGCGCCGCCCGCGCGATCACTGGAGAACATCAGTAACTGCCCGTCGAAGCCGGGCGTGGGCGCCCATTCGTTGCCCGGGCCGTTGACCGTCGCGCCAAGGTTGCGCGCCGGCCCGTAGCTGCCGTTGGCACGGACTTCCGCGCGATACAGGTCATCGCCGCCGTATCCGCCTGGACGGTCGGAGAAGAAGTAGAGCCACTTGCCGTCGGCGCTGAACATCGGATCGAAATCCTTGCCCGTGGTGTTGAGCGGCAACGGTCGCGCGTCGTGCCAGCGCCCGTCCTTCATGTCGGCTTGCCACAGGTCCCAGCCGCCGGGGCCGCCCTTGCGGTCGGGGCTGCCCCAGACGATGCGCTGCCCGTCCGGGCGCATGCTGCCGCGGATTTCGCTATCGGCGGTCGAAACCACGCCGCGTCCTTCGAGGCCGAACGGCGCCAGGCTCCAGGCGCTGCCGGCGGCGGCGACCAGGGCGAGCAACAGGGCGGCGCGGGGGGCGACGGGCGGCATGGCGGCTCCGGGCTGGGTAGGATGAACCGATGAGCATCCCCCATTACGCCGTCTTCGGCCACCCCGTGGCGCAGTCGTTGTCCCCCCGCATCCATGCAGCGTTCGCCCAGCAGGCCGGCATCGCGTTGACCTATCTGGCGCTGGATACCGAGGAACACGGCTTCCCTGTCACGCTGGCCCGCTTCGCGGCGGCGGGTGGCGTGGGGGCAAACGTCACCGTGCCCAACAAGCCGGAGGCGGCCGGCATCGCCCATGTGCTCAGCCCACGCGCACGCCGAGCGGGCGTCGCCAATACGCTGACCTTGCGCGATGGTGCCTGGCATGGCGACAACACCGACGGCTCCGGGCTGGTGCGCGACCTGCGCGAGCGCCGCGGGCTGGACCTGCATGGGATGCGCGTGCTGATCCTCGGCGCGGGCGGCGCGGCGCAGGGCGTGGCGCCTGCGTTGCTGGAGGCGGGCATCGACCAGCTGATCGTCGCCAACCGCACGCGCAGCCGCGCCTACGACCTCATCGATCGCCTGAACGATCCAGCCCGCACGCGCGCCTGCACGCTGCGCGAGATCGCAAGCCTGGGCGACTTCGACCTGATCGTGCAGGCGACCTCCGCCGGGCACGAAGGCGCGTTGCCCGCGGTGCCGGACCTCGTGCCGAGCGCCGAGACGGTCTGCATCGATCTCAACTACGGGCGCGCGGCCATCGGCTTCATGGCCTGGGCGCACCAGCACGGCGTGCAACAGGCGTTCGATGGCATGGGGATGCTGGTCGAACAAGCCGCCGATGCCTTCGAGATCTGGCATGGTGAGCGCCCCTACACTGAGCCGGTGTACGCGCAATTGCGGATGTCGATCGGAGCCTGATGATGAGCGAATCGCCCTACATGGCGTTGTTGTGGACCTACGCGCCCAAGATTCTCCTGATGCTCGTCATCGTTGCCGTGGTGGGCGTACTGGTCGCGCGCCGGGTCAAGGCGCCGCAGGTGCGCAGCCTGGCTTTTGCGGGCCTGGGCCTGCTGTTGCTCGGCGTGCTGGCGGCGCCACCCACGTATGCGTGGCTCGCCATGCAGGCGCAGGCAGTGGGCGTGGGCGCATTGGCCATGCCCTATGCGGCGGCTGGCGCGGTATTCACCTTGCTGGATGGGCTCGCCGTGCTGCTGCTCGGCCTGGCGATCGTCACCGACCGGGGCGAGCGCCGCTGATGGACTGCCGCGCGGGATGCGGCGCCTGCTGCATCGCGCCCTCCATCCACACGCCCTTGCCGGGGATGCCGCAAGGCAAGCCGGCGGGCGCTGCATGCGTGAACCTGGACGATGACCTGCGATGCCGCCTGTTCGGCGATCCGTCACGCCCGGCGTTCTGCGCCTCGCTGAGGCCCTGCGTGACGATGTGCGGCGAGAGTCGCAGCGAGGCGATGGCGATCCTCACTGCATTGGAGATCGCGACCGCGCCCTAGGCCTCGCGGCGCTGGCCGGTCAGGTATTCGTCCTTCAACTTGACGTAGTGATTGGCCGAATAGAACAGGGCCTGGATCTCCGCATCGGACAACTTGCGCGCGAACTTCGCCGGTGCGCCCAGCCACATCTCGCCTTCGCCCATCACCTTGCCGGGCGGCAGCAACGCGCCCGCGCCGAGGAAGCCGTGCTTCTGGATCACCGCGCCATCGAGCACGATCGAGCCCATGCCGACCAGGCACGCATCCTCGATCCGGCAGGCATGCACGATCGCCTTGTGGCCGATGGTGCAGTCCGCGCCGATCACGGTGGCGAAGCCGCCCAGCTTGGCGTGCGGACCATCGTGGCTGACGTGGATCACCGTGCCGTCCTGGACGTTGGTGCGCGCGCCGATGCGCACGTAATTCACATCGCCGCGAATGACCGTGAACGGCCAGACCGAGACATCGTCGCCCAGCTCGACATCGCCGATCACGCGCGCGGCCTCATCGATGTAAACGCGCTGTCCGAGGCGCGGGAGCTGGTCGAGATAGGGGTGCGGGTTGCTCATCGTGCTCACTTGAAGGATTGGAAGGCGTGGATGGCGCGGTCGATGCCGGCATCGTCGATATCGAGATGGGTCACCAGCCGCACTTGCGGCAGGTAGCCGATGGAGGCGCGGATGCCGTGGGCATCCAGGTGCGCGGCGAGCGCCTGCAAGCGATCTGCCGGCACGTCGATGAAGACCATGTTGGTGTGGCGCGCGCTCACGCGCAGTGAAGGCGCATCGCGCAGGCCTTCGGCCAGGCGCTCGGCGCGTGCATGGTCGTCCGCCAGCCGCGCGACATGGTGATCGAGCGCATGCAATCCTGCCGCGGCCAGGATGCCGGCCTGGCGCAGCCCGCCGCCACAGACCTTGCGCCATCGCCGCGCCGCATCGATCATCGCCGTGCTGCCCGCGAGCACCGATCCCGCCGGCGCCCCCAGGCCCTTCGACAGACACACGGACACGCTGTCGAAGTGGCGGGCGATCTCGCGCGGCGCGACATTCGAGGCCATCGCCGCGTTGTACAGGCGCGCGCCGTCCAGATGCAGCGCGAGGCCGCGCCGGTCGCACAGCGAGCGCGCCGCAGCCAGGTAGTCCAGGGGCAGGGCGCGACCCATCCAGGTGTTTTCAAGGCACAGCAGGCGCGTGCGGGCGAAGTGCGGATCGACGGGCTTGATCGCGCTCTCGAGGGCGGCGAGATCCATCGTGCCGTCGTCGGCCTGCGCGATCGGCTGCGGCTGGATCGAGCCCAGCACCGCCGCGCCGCCGCCTTCGTATTTGTAGGTATGCGCCTCCATGCCGACCAGGTACTCGTCGCCGCGCGCGCAATGCGCCAGCAGCGCGACGAGATTGGCTTGCGTGCCGGACGGGCACCACAGCGCGGCTTCGAAACCGAGATCCTCGGCCACGCGCGCCTGCAGGGCGTTCACGGTCGGGTCTTCGCCATACACATCGTCGCCGACCTGCGCCTGCGCCATCGCCGCGCGCATGGCGGCGGTCGGGCGGGTGACGGTGTCGCTGCGCAAATCGACGATGTCGCTTCGGGAGGTCATCCGCCCATGATGCCACCGCCGTTGCGTACACTCGCGGGATGAAGATCGCCAGCTGGAATGTTCATTGGCGAACCATGTGATTTCAGGAAAATTCTTATCGGCACTTAAAGTGGCTTATTTCAAGTAATTTTGATCAGCCGACAGTGTCAGTAGAATCCAGATGACTCCACAACATCCCCATCACTTGGGGGTATCGTTGGGGGTATCCTAGAGACCCAATGCTGGCTTCTCCACCGTGCTGACCGCAGTCCAGATCAATGCGGCAAAGCCTGCCGCGAAGGCGTACAAACTTGCCGACAGTGGCGGCCTGTACCTGCTTGTGCAGCCATCGAGCGCGAAGCTGTGGCGCTACAAATTTCGTCTCGGTGGAGTCGAGGGACTTGATGCGTTGGGCCGCTTTCCCGAGGTCACGCTTGCGCAAGCCCGCCAAGCCCACGGCGAGTCCAGACGGCTGGTTGCGCAGGGCATCAACCCGGTCCTAGCCAGGAAGGACCGGAAGCAGGCGCTCATCCAGGCCAATCTGGCCCGGGAAAAGGGGTCGTTTGCTGCTGTCGCAGCAGACTGGGCTGCCGCAACCGCACATGGCCTGCGCCCGGCGACGCTCAAGCAGCGCGAGCGGGAAATGCGGAATGACCTGCTTCCCAAGCTCAAGGCACGCCAGATCAAGGACATCAACCGGGTCGAGATCACGGCACTGCTCAAGGCCGTGGAGAAGCGTGCCCCGGAAGTCGCTCGCAACTTGCGCAACTACCTCTGGAGCATCTTCGAGTACGCGATCGACAGCGGTCTGATCAGTGCCAACCCCGTGCCGTCGATCCGGATACTCAAGAAGCGCGACCAGAAGAACCACCCCGCCCTGTCACCCGACCAGATCGGTGAGTTCCTCAGGAAGCTCGATGAACGGGCGCTGCTCGAAGAGCAGACGCGCATCGCCATGCTGTTGGTGACGCTGACCACGTGCCGCAAGGCAGAAATCATCGGCGGCAAGTGGGAGGAGATCAATCTGGAAGCCGGCGAATGGGAGATCCCAGGCGAGCGCATGAAGAAGGGGCGCACGCACTGGGTCCCCTTGTCCAAGCAGGCGATCGGCCTTCTGCGCCAGTTGCGCAAGCTGACTCCCGCTAACCAGGTGCTGCTGTTTCCGAACCGCCGCGATCCCAGGCGCCCCATGGCGAACCGCAGCCTCAACGCTGTTATGGAACGTCTTGGCTACAGCGGCGAAGGCACGCCCCACGGCATGCGTTCGGCGTTCAGCACCCACTTCAACGGGCTCAATGCCAACGCAGACGTGATCGAGCTCTGCCTCGCACACGCCCCCATGGGCAAGACCCGTGCAGCCTACAACCGGCACCTCTACAAGGAAGAGCGGCGGAAAATGCTCCAGGACTGGGCGGACCGCCTCGACTACCTGCGGAAGAAGCGGTCGTCTACGAAGTCATGACGAGCCATCACGTCCAGTCAGTTCCGGAGCCAAAATGGTCGTGTGAATCGTTATCGAAGCCGGACCCGAAACTGTCGTGATGGGAGAACAGGTCATCGTTCCGAAACCCGTAGGGATTGCCGCCGACATCAACACCTGCCTCGTTGTCCGAGATCATCGGGAGCCCCGTGGCGGGGTTGACGCAGGTGTGGTGTGAATCGGTCATCGCATCACTTGGCCATCCACCGCGAACACTGCTGAAGTCGTCGAACGGGCTAGCTCGCGCATCGTGACGATCCATGGACGTTGCGTGGTCGTCAAACCCATACCAGTTGCCCGCAACATCGAATCCATGCGGCCCTTTTGACATCATCGGTAGCCCAGTCGCTGGATTGAACCAGTGTGCCTCATCACCTGGTTCATCATCTGATTCGCCAGTTGCCATCGAAGTCCCCTCCGACAAGCCGATGAAGCCGATCAGGAAAACCGCAACCAATACGATGACTGCAATGAGAAGTAGACCTTCCATATCGACTGTCCTCCGCAGCCAGGAACAGAAAGCCTTCCATGGCCCTGTTTCTCCCGAAACCTATCGGTCACACCCTGCCAGTCCGATTTCTCAGAAGCTGAGACAAGGGGCCACGGGATCTGAATGCGCGGTGCAATCGCCGCACTACATTGGCGGCAAATCCGCCGACATTCCTGGTCTGGATCCGGCCCGACTCCAAATCCCCGAGTCGATGTTTCTCGACTACGTTCATGTAGTGGATCATCCTGACCAAGGCGAACCAGTGGTGCCGCAGCTCGGCCGCTTCCGCTTCGAGCCGCCGCATCAGAAGCTCTTCGGCCGGATGAGCATCTGCGATCAACGGAGTCAGGTCAGCCTGACAGTCCCACATCCGGGCACGAATCCTGGCCAACCGCCCACGCTGCTTCACGACACCGCGCCAACTGAGATAGAGACGGCCTTTGGGCATGTCCAAACTCAGGCAAAGGCGGATTCGATACGGCCGGAGCAGTTGCTGGCCGTCCATACCGCGGACCTGCCTGGAAAGATCAAGTCGTTCCAGCCGCGCCCTAGTGGCTAGTTCAACAGCCCGAGCTGCGTACCCCTCGGCCAAGCGCTTGACCTCCTGGCGAGCACCGATGAAAGACGATAGGCCACATGACGTCAGGAGCGAACTGTCTATCCCGGACGAGAGCGGGATGGTGCAGTACGGTCCATAACCGGACGCCGGCATCCAGCCATGAGTAGCCGTAATTTTCCTGCTAATGCCTGCGTTAGCGTCGAGACGTGGCATGCCCGTTGTTTCAGCTTGCTGCATGGTGCTTTCCTTGAAACTCGCACCATGAGTAGCACCGAGATTCGACGCTCACAACTGGTCAACATTGAGGCGTGATGCTTTCTATGCACCAAGCGAATTCATAACGCCCCACAGTAACTCATAGAGTTGGCGACGCCAGTCTGAACGAAGGGCTTGAAGTGCTCATAAGCCGAGACAACTGCGCAAACATACCGGCACAAGGCCTGACCAGCTGAACGCGCTCCAGCAGCAATTGCAATCTAGATGCGGCTGACCAATAGGTACTTCTTGGCACGTGTGGCCGCAACATGCAGCAAGCAGCGCTCGCTGGTCAGGTTATCGAGCATGACCCCAGCGTCTTCTTCTTCACCGTACTCCTTGGCGTAGTACTCAGGCGTGCGATAGCCCGCCAGGATCACGGCATCGAACTCAAGGCCCTTGACGCGATGCATGGTGGCCACGCGTATGCCAGCCTTGTCCTGATCGTCAGGCGTGCCGCGATCTAGCTTGAGCGTCTCCCGCCCCGTGGAGTGCAGCCATTGAGCGTACTCGTTTGCTTCCGCGTTGGTCCTCGTGACCAGACAGACGTTCCGCATCGGGATGCCGTCGGCCTTCAGCCGTTCGAGAACAGCCTCGATGGCCAGCCGTTCTTCGGCGCGTGAAGAACTGCTCGCCAGCTCGGGCGCGGGGCCGTGTGACAGGGATTGGTAGCCGACGAGCGTGTCCGGCTGCCCATCCAGGTCGTCAATCGTGCAGTTGGCTAGCTGGGCGACCGCCCACTTCCTGATTTCGTCGGTGGTTCGATAATTCACTCGAAGCTTACGGCCTCGGCCACGGACATCGATTCCCACACGCGATAGTGCCACCTTGTGACGATAAATCCGCTGGTGTGCGTCACCGACGATGAACAGGTCGTTCGGACCCTCTGGAACGGCCGCCCGCAGCAGTGCCAACGCCTGAGGGCTCAGGTCCTGGCCCTCGTCGACCACAATCGAGTTGATGCCCAGCGACATTCCCTCCCGCTTCAGAATCGCCAGCGCATCGCGATAAGCCTCTTCGGGCTCCCGGAGATTGGCACTCCTGAGTTGCGCCCGGTACTCGGCAAACACTGGCCACAGCTCACGGCGCGCTGAGCGGCTCAACTGGCGGCCACGACCCACGCGGCTGGCGCGCAGATAGTCGTCCACGGACTCGCACCCCTGCGGCAAGATGACGCGCTCGAATTCCGCCTGATAGAACGGATCCGGGAACTGCACGTCGTCCGGCTTGCGCGTCAATGCACGGGCCCACAACTCCCGTCGCTTGGCCCCGTCGAACAGCAGCTCGTGCCGGTAGCCCGCACGACGCAATACCGACAGTGCCCACTGGTCGATGTTCGCCACCTCGATCTTTTCTCGTTCAGCAGGTGTGGTGATGGCGGCAATCTGTGAACGGACGTCGTCCGCAAGGGTCCGGGTGAACGTGGTGAATAGCACCGGCTTGCCTGGCGCGTCCATGAACTTGCGCGCTAGCCAGACCGCCCGATGCATGGCGGCCACGGTCTTGCCCGTGCCGGCGCCGCCAAGCACGCGCACCGGCCCATTCCAGTCACGCTCGACCAGCTTGCGCTGGGACGGATGCAAGAAGACGCGCCAACGTGCCAGGGGCTCGGCCAGGATGGCTTCCAAATCGAGGTCGTCAGTGATCACTACGAAGTGGCGCCTGCTGCCATCGCGCTCCAACGCACCGGCGAAGTCTTCGGTATCCACCTGAGCCGGTGCTTCGCGTTCACGTACCAACGATTCGTAAGACTCCCCAGCGGCGAACAGGTACAGCGCTTCGAACGCATCATCGGGCAATCTGGCCTGGCTGGCCTCAAGCTCCTCGGCCGTGACGATCGACCGAACCTGCTGCAACCGTTCCTGTGGCACGCCCAAGCGAAGCAACTCGCGATCCTTCAGGCTGGCAAAAAGACCTTCCTGAGCCGCCTGATCCTTCGCAGCCGTAATGGATTCGCCATGACTGGACTCCAGTACCTGGATCGTGCCGATCTCGGGATGGATCGCGACCTTGTGCCGACGCGCCCAATCGTAAGCATCGTCGTGCTTGTCGACCCACAACAGGCAATAGACATCGCCTTGGTCCGGCTTGAGCACGATCCCGCGGTAGTCAATACCGATCCGGACCGAGCGCATGCGCGGGTCGGTTGCGTCGTTGATCTTCTCGTAGTTGATTCCTGGCGACATCGGGTTCTGCCGGAACGTCGCCATGAACTTCACGACCGACTGTTGGCGGTCGCGCGGGATCGCGGCAAACGCGCGAAGGAAATCATCGGATAGCGCAACCTTGACTGTCTTCTGCATCATCGTGTCCCTAGTTCAGCAAGCCGGTAAGGTCACCCGCGTCCGTGACTTGGCCCATCACCAGCACCCGCCATCCGGCGGCTTCAAAAACATCGCGACCAATGCCATCGGTAAGAACCCCCACCTTATGGTCGGGCCAAGCAAGCTCCGCCTGTGCGACCACCCTGTCGGCGTCGTCCAGCAGTTCGTAACCTACGATCGGGCAGCTGGCCCCAGCCTCCATGGCAGCCTGCAACAAATCCTGTGCCTCGGGCAGCACGTCGGCCATGGCTGCTTCCCATTCGGGAGCCATCTGGTCGAGCCTCCTGTAGGCCGGCGCGGCATAGAGCGCACCAAGGGTGGCCCCGGAGTCAGCGGACATCCAGGTGTTGGCGAGTGGCAACAACAGGTTGGCTGCATGCCACCACTGCTGCCAGAAACGTCGGCATTGCCCATCATCAAGTGCGGGTATATCTGCCCAACGCAGCACCACCAGCGGCTGTATTTCGCGTACAGCCGGCCTACTAGAGAACTGCTGTAGATCGCCTCGTCGCATCTGGACACCGATGCCGATCTGTCCCGGCTCCGATGTCCAACACCGCCCCAGATCGACTCCGTCCATCCAGGAAAACGTCTCAACAGCCTGCAACGCGAGTGCCGCTGAGGAGTTCCGCAACTGCTGGAATTCCGTCGCAATTAGTGGCTGGGCGCCAAGGCGCAACGCCAGAACTGCCGCGAGTCTAATCATCGCGTCATCCGTGGCGGCCAAGCGCCCGGAGATACGTGCGTGCAACTGCTCGAATGCTGTCAGCGCATGGAATGACCGCAGCACGTCGGCGTTGAATAACGCATACGTAGGTCCGGAATCTCGGCCGGCACCGGAGGGCGGCAAAGCCTGGGCCCAGAGCGTCTCCGGCACTGTGCTTCCTGACTCGAGCACGGTCGTGATGTCGTCGGCTGTCAGCGACCACACGCTGAACTTGCCACTCCTGACCACCGCCATTCGCTTGGCGATGTCGTCGCCAATTCGATCCTTATGGAATCGCCATCCATCCAGGAACACCGCTATCGGCATGATGCCGTCGACATTCTGCGGCCACAGCACGAAATCCGGTTTGCATGGGATGACGACGCCTCGATCCGGCCCCAGTTCGACCTGTGGTTCCACCGTCCACACGCGCTCGCCGAGCTGTAAGGAGTATCCAGGCTTTCCGCGAACAACCTCGTCACGCACCTCGAAGCGCGGCGATCCATCGACGGGCTTGCGTCGAAGCGCTTCGATGAAGCGGCGCTCCAGCTCACTGTCGAACAGGCTGTTCTTTGCAACTACATCGCCAATCGTGGCGACAGGTTTCAGCTCTTCTTGGTGCCCGAGGATCTCCTGGAGCAGGCCTGCCGCAGTGCGCCGTGATACGTGCTTGCGCTCGGAGCTATTGTGATAGCCATAGAGGCAGCGGTAGCAACCGTCCCGGGTTTCATCGGCCGCACACTGGCAGCCCTGCAGTCCCACGAGTGCAAGCCGTAGTACCTCAAAGAGTGGCGCGGGGTCACGCATCAGCTCCTTCAGATAACCCGTACCGCCGGGAACGCTGTCATAGATCACCAGGTACTGGCGAGGAGATTCTTCACCTTGGGCCAGACGGATGTCGCGGGCGATGCGCAGATGGTCAACCGATCCCCGGAATCGCTGCTCCAACCCCATCTGCAACGCCGCGATGAAGGAGTGAACGCTTTCATCGGAGCCGCCGAAGCGCGACTCAGGTAGGAACAGTCGAATACCCTCACTGTCGAACTCGCGGTAGAGGAACACACACTCCTGTACGGCGTGCGACTCATCCTTGCGCTTTGAGCAGTACAACGCGTGATTCTTCCATGTGTCCTCCCGACGCCGATTGCGCTGCAACGTCCCGCATTCGGCACAGATCCGGAAGCCCGGCTTGCGCATGTCATTGCCGGCAATCTGGATCGGCTCGCCTTCGCCCGTCTGCTGGCCAAAGTTCACTTCGCGGAACTGCACCCGCTCGAGAAATTCGAATGCGAAAGGGAAGCCGTCGTCTTCCACCGCCCACGCCTGGCGAACAGCTCCTGGCGGCACGTCCAGCAATGCCTGACGGACGTAGAACTTGCGATCACGGTCATCGGCGTCATCGCCAATCCGGCTGCTGCTGTCGTAGGTGCGGGCGTACACCTTGCTGAGGCGCAACATGGTCTGCACCCGCCCGGCATCGCTCCACATGGGGTCGGCGCACCTTGGGCAGACGGCCAAAGGTTCGGCTGCCGCCTCTGGCTCGCTGAACGAACAGCTGCGGCAGAAGCGCCACTTCTGTGGCTTGTCCCGCGCAACGTCGACCTGTTCGATGGTGACCTTGCGCCCCTCCGCGTAGAACACGCTCTCCGGAGCCAGCTCCGTAATTGCGCTGGCCCCGGGGCGTTCGTACTCGAACGTCAACACCCGTTGCTCGGCCGACGCGGCAACCTTCTTGTCATCGCGGATGATCACCGAGTGCAGCAATACACCCTGCTCGGGGAACGCATAGTTGGGCAACAGCCCTTCATCGGTCAGAAACTGGAGCGTGTCACGCGAGTCGATACCGGCCAGCAGCCTGGTGAGCGCGGCCTTTTCCACTTTGAGCTCTCGCAATTCTTCTTCATCCGACTCTCCCCGCGCGGCTAGTCCCTCAATGCGGGTTATCTCCGTCTCAACCCGGGTCCGGCGGCGCTTCAGATCATCGACATCGCGGATCACGGCAAAGATGCGATTGAGCACCTTCCATGGCAGGGAGCCCGTCTCCGTGGACCCGCCGTCGATGAACCGTCGCAGGTAGTCTCCGCTGTCCTTCGTCAACGGCGTGCTTCCCTGCCTGAACAGCTCGATGAAGCCATCGATGAGCGTTGCCCGATTCTGTTGCAGGTAATCCAGCCACGGATGCGGGAACTTCGACTGGGTCTGGTTTCGGACCGCAGAGAGCACATCACCAAGTCGGACAGGAATCTTCGCGCCTTCGCCACGTTCGCGCACCCAGTTGTCCAGCGAGAACGCTGCCAGTTGGCGCTCGAGCACGGCGGAAGCATTGAGGAATACGCCCGGCGAATCCACATGCCCGGCCAGCATCTCGCGTGGACTGGCCCAGAAGTACAGATCGTGCGGACGGCCCGCGGCGACCGTCCCCATGAACGCATTGCCGGTCTTGCGCCCGGCACGGCCCGCCCGCTGCAGGTAGTTGGCCTGCGCCGGCGGAACCGAGCACATCAGCACCGCCGACAGATCACCGATGTCGATGCCCATTTCCAGCGTAGGGGTGGCCGACAGCACATTGACCTTGCCGCTCTTGAAGTCGGCTTCGACCTGTTCGCGAGTGGCACGATCCAGCAGGCCGGTGTGCTCGCGCGCTCGTATCCGCTGCACGTCGGCGGACAGGTAAAGCTCGCGATAAAACTGAGGGACTTCGTCGGTCTGCAAACGGTACTGCCCTCGGCAAGCCAACCGGCGACACGGCGTGCCGTCCAGACCGGCCTCGAGGTGATCCATGACCGCGTTGCGGCAGTGGTCGCAGCGCCACTCCGCTGCAGCATCCAACAAGCGCAGCGACTGTGGCCGCAGCCCCCACACCAGCGTGCCCGGGCGCTCGGCCTCCAAAGACTCGGTGACGCCGACATCTTCCAGCGCCTGCAGCGAGATCCGGTAGACGTCGGCCAAGACCGAATCGTCGAGCAGAGCCTGGGCAGCGAGACCTTCGAATGCCTTGAACGCCCAGTCACGGTAGAACCCGGCATCGTCACCCGTTACCGGATCGCAGTCGTTGTAGGGCAACAGCGAAAGGAACCGGGGCCGGCGCGGCGTCTTCAACATCGCGTACTCAGCTGGGTTGTTTGCCCGGTAGACGAAGATGTTGCAGCCGTGGCGCGCGTAGGCCTGCAGGAATTCGTCCCACAGCGCACCTACGCGCCGCATGCGGGCCAGCAGCCCCTGCAGGAAAACAGCAACTTCGTCACCAGTCACCGAACGCAAGGCATCGACCTTCTCGCGCAATGTGGCCGCGGCGGCGGACGCAGCGCTTGCGAGCACCTCAGCGTCGATGGCAGCCGCGGCCGTACGCGTGCGCGGCAAGGTGCGCCCCACATGTGCGTCCTGAGCGAACTCGCCCAGCATCGCCCAAGTGAGGCCGCGGTGAACCAGTTGCTGTAGGTAATCCCCTTCGGGAAGGGCGTCCTCATGCAACAACTTGTCATAATCGCGCAGCCAGGCGATGGATGGCGGCAGGAACGCCTTGATGTAGTCCTTTTCCCCCAGCTTGGCCCGCCATTCCCGCTCGAATGCTTCCGGCAACGTGGCCAGCGTCAGTGGCGCCCCGTTGGCCACCGCCTCGTGAATCACCTGCGCCATTGCCGGACGCAGATTCAGCCGCCAGGTACGCGCTTCGAAGAAGCCGGCACGGTGCGCCGCATCCTGCACGGAGTCCGAGAATGCGATCAGCTTCTTGTCGTCGTTGTAGGAACTGCCGAACAGCTGACCCACACTCACACTAGCCAGGCTGGCCGCCTGCGCACCGACGATGGTCAGGGTCCGTTCGCCATCGCAGTACGGACAGTCGTGGTGAGACTTCGTGAAGGGCGCACCGTTTCGCCGACCCTGACGCTGATTGGCTGCCACATCGATCGCCAGCAGTGATTTCGATCCGCAGTGGTTGCAGTCCTGCGCATCGCGCGGATTGAGCGTGCCGCATTCGCTGCAGGCCTGCTTGCGCTCCAGCTTCCTCGGATCGATGGGCGACTCACTCATGGCAGGGAACAGGAAACGCGTACCGAGATCCAGTCCGAAGAACGCGCTGTAAAAGCCTTGCAGATCGGCCTTTAAGCGATTGCGGTCCGTGGGGCTGACCACCGCGCCCCAGCCCATGACGTGACAGTCGCGGCAGTGGATCAGCGGCAGATAGACGCCGGCATCGTTGCCAGCCAGGTCGTCCGAATGCACCAGTCGCGGCTGATCGGACAGGCTGGCGACCATGCGCCGCAGCTCACGCAGCCACAACTCCACGCGCGCCGAGAGGAACGACCGGCGACGGCCGCTGTCATCGCGGGACTCCGCCGCGTGCGAGACGAGGGCCAGCAAGCTGAGCAGCCAACGCCGTGGATAGTCTCCCGGTGCCGCCTCGCGATCACGCAGCCTGGCCGAGATGGCGTCTTCCAGGTCGACCAGCGCCACAGCCTTCCCGCCGAGGCGGTACAGATCTCGCAACAGGTTCTGGAAGGCAACGTGCTGCTTCAACTGAGCACCAAGGCGGACCTGGAACTGCACGTCCTGCGGATCCACCTCGCCATCGGTTTCGAACCAGAGTCCGTACTGCTCCGCGATGTATTCGCCCGCGTCGCGCTTGCCCTGTGCCAGACGTTGGTAGTCGGCGGCTGTGGGCATGCGCATGAACTCAACCGCGTCGTTGGCCAGATACTCGGCCACCGATTCACGATCCTCGCCGATCACGGCATGGTCATCGAAAGACTCGCCGAATACGTCACCGGCAAAGGCAAGCAGGCGCTCCTGTCCTTCACTGCCCAGCGTGGCAGAGGTCCCCACGCACGCAAGTACCCCCGGAGGCGTGCGCAGGCGCGCCTTGAGCCGGCGGATAAGGCAAGCAAGGTCGGTGCCCTGAGCGCCGTCGAACGTGTGCAGCTCGTCCACGACTAGGAAGCGGAGCGTATCGGGTGCGTTGTGCCGCCACAGCACCGAGTCACGAGCGCGGATCATCAGGAAATCGAGCATCTTGTAGTTGGTCAACAAGACGTCCGGCGGCTCTTCGCGCAGGCGGTCACGCTCGGTAATCACGGTGTAGCGGCCATCGTCCAGCTGGCGCACCGTGGTGCTCTTTTCGCCGGGTTCGTCGCCCACGTACAGGCCAGCACTGATGCCCGCGAATGCCGGGCGCGTCAGAATCTCCTTGGCCAGTCGGCTGGCTTGGTCGGTCGCCAGCGCGTTCATAGGGTAGATCAGGATCGCCTTGATGCCCCGCTTGCCTGCGGCCCTCTGCTGCCGGCAGTGTTCGAGTACTGGGTAGAGGAAGCACTCGGTCTTGCCCGACCCGGTGCCTGTCGCGATCAGCGTTGACCTCGGTTCGTCGCCCACCAGTCGCTCGAAAGCGCGTGCCTGGTGCGCATGCGGGACGAAACCCTTCTCCAGCCAGTCGAACACCGGCTTGCCCGCGTACTTGCGGAACGGCAGACCAATGCTGACATACGGCCCCTGGGCCAGCTTGCCCGGCGTGGCAAGGAAATCCGCCATCAAGGTCTCGAATCCGGGCGTGGTTGCCGGGAACGTCGTTGCCAGGAAATCCGCGACGCCCTGGCGTACCTGTTCGGCGACGATCAACGGCTGCATTCCGATCCCCTTGTCCCCACGGCGCCCATCAGAGTTGCCGATCCACGTCTCGCATGCCGATATCGGCCGCGCGTCGGAAGGCGCTGGCCACCCGATCGCACTCCCGCACCGACACGCCCAAGCCCTCGAAGGTGTCGCGCCAGATGCGCACGGCACGCACGATTCGATCGATGATCCGTGCCGCATCCGGCGGCAGCAAACCAAACCGGCCCGCGCCCGCCAGAGCGTTGTCCAGCCGCGCCAGCCGTCCCTGCGGTCCGATCGACAGGTGCAGCATGCGCTCCTGTGCCACCTGCGGCTTCGGAACCACGTCGTACAGCGGGCTCAACCTCCAGCCACCGCCTTCCGCATCGAAGAGGAAGGCGTGGTTGCGCAGATGATCGTCGTCGTTGGACACGAGAATGTTGAACACCATCCGCGCAAACAGCTCGTGGCGATCGGACGCGATCTGGCCACTCACCCCATGCACGCCCATCGCATCGGCGATCGCCGCATAGCTGGAATCCGGCGAATCCTGCTCGTGCAAGGCCAGCAGCGTGAGCGCGCTGACCATGTGGCGACGCCCCATGCCGCCGGCCAGCGGCTCACGGTCGAAGCGCTCGATAAGCATCACCTGCCGCCCGTCCGCCAGCGTCTCCATGCGCGTGCGCGGCACAACCAGGCCCGCCTCGCGTGCCAGCTCCAGGGTGGCGCGCTCGACGAGGGGCACGTTGAACGGATCGTTCCTGGCCGGGAACTTGGCGATCCACTCCCCGCCGTCGACGGTCACCACCGCCTTCGGACGCGCACCGCCCACGGAAGGACCACCGGCGAAGAAGACCCCCAGGTGTGCCGGCACCGGTTCGCCTTCCTCGATCCGCGCCGCGGCATCCAACAAATGGCGCAGGTCGACGACCGCCGGCAGCGCACTGCCTGCCGGCGGGCTGGTCGGCGACTCGCGCACATCGAGCGCGCCGGCACGATGCGGCCCGGCGTGGTCCAGATAGACGGATTCCGGTAAGCCGTTTGGTGGCGCCCGCAGCCGGTTTTCGATGACGCGGCGCCCCCAAGCGTCGGGTGTCGCATCGCGCAGCGCGCCAAACATGGCCAGCCCGCCCGCGGGTACACGTTCCTCGTCGTTACGCCCTGGCACCAGCGCTAGCGCGACCGGATCGACCGGCAATGCATTAGCGCGCGCCACGTAACGACGGCCGTAGGCAAAGGTCGAAGCCTGCACCTGCAGCCCTTGCTCGATCATCGTCAGGCGTCCGGCCGGGACGGCCTCCGTCTCGCCGGGCAGGTGGATGAAGACGGTGCGCTCGACCATGCTCAGAAGTCCAGGTCATCGCGCTTGCCGGAGCGCACGCGCTTGGCCTTGGTGGTGTCCAGCAATGCGGCGGACGTGGGATCCCGCAGCGCGCTGAACAGGGGCAACAGGCCTAGGCTTTCGAACACCGCCAACCAGCCGCCCAGTGAAACCTCGACTGCGCCGCTCTCCAAGCGCTTGAGCGTGGCCAGGCTGATGCGCGCACGCTCGGCCAAGCCTTGCTGCGTCCACGACCGTGCCAAGCGGGCCTGACGGACCAGGTCGCCGAGATGGACTGCGGCCTTGGTGGCCGCAGGGGTGGCAAAATCAGCTTCTTTCCGACGCATGGCTCATATTTGATCCGTTATCGACGTAACGGCTTATTTATGAGCCTTATACGCTTAACAGAGCAGCCGGTCAATCACAGATAGCCCATACACTGACACTGGGCTGACGTGCTCATGGCGCCGCTTTCAAAGCAATCACACGCCACGTGCGCTTGTCTTCTTTGGGGTGCTTCCCGTAAACGGCCACGGCGACCACATCCTCAATTGCGGTGCCGACGGACTCGACCAGCGGAGGCGCGACAAAAGCATCATCCACGAACGCAAATCCCTTGGGGTTGCGGCGAAGCTGGCCTTGGATGAGCTTGACGTCTTTGTCGGGCAGTTCGCCTCGCACCACGCTGAATGCGTCCAGCCGACCATTCTTGGGATTACGGGCAGTGCCAAATCGGATGCCATCGCCAACGCGCAGAGTTCTGTCTGGGGACGCGTCGATACCCAATTCATCGCCAGAACCGGCGATGAAGACCTTCAACGGCTTTTCATCAGAGGCCTCGCGCACAACAACACCCGCACATTGTTCCAGGCAGTCCCAACGCTCCCCTTCAGGCCTGTAGGAAACATGGACGATGGTTTGTCTGTCTTCGCCATTCTGGCGACCGATGACAACCGTCAACGGCGCACCAACCTCAAACTTCAGCTTTTTCATGCCTGGGCCGACCAGGCTCCAGGCGCGGCCTTTATTGTCCTGGACAGCGAATCGCGGCAACGGCTTCGGCTTCCAACCAGGACGCGGCTCCTTGGGGGTATGCGGAACTAGGAGTCCGAGATAATTTGCAGCCTTCGTTTCCACAACGTCAAAGCAGAGCGCCAACGCCGCAGGCGAGTGACGACCATAGAACTCTTTCGGATCTTCGGCTCCTTCAGCAGATGGGTCGTACCAAGGTTTAGCGATCAGCTCTTCCATCTCCCGTCCGACTGGCCAGCCTTCCGCTTGGCGGATATCGATGGTGATGGCGACCTCTCGACTGGCTTGGGCGTACTCCTCCTGCTCAGCCAGAAGCTCAGCCAATTCGCGATGTGCCTTCACCAGGAACTTACGTTCAGCAGGACATTCCAGCGCGCGACAAAAGCATGACAAGGCTAATTCAGGCTGTTCGGACTGGTACAGCCTTCCTGCTTCGGCCCAGACCCAAAACTCATTCCGCTTGGCCTTAATGACGCTGGTCAAGAGCTCGGTAGCATGCTGAAATTCGCCTCTCTGGCGAAACAAGATTGCCGCGTTCCAATTCAACCAGAGCGGGAAATCACCCGACGCGTTCTTCTTCGACCCTTCAATCCATTCCAAGGCCATGCCCACGTCTTCGCCGGTCGACGCGTCTGGGTTGGCCTTGATCCATTTGCACAACGCGAGGGAAATTTTCGTGGCCAAAGAGGGATAGGTCTTTCCCTCGAATACATTCGGCTGCCAGTCTTCGTTACGAAGTCCATCCGGCCTCAGCCAATAAATGATGTCCGCGTACTTCGGCAGCAGGTGACCAATCTTGGTGATCTGCCCGATGATCATCGAACAGGCCATTTCGGGCACGCGAGGTTCGGATTGTTGATACTCCTCCCAGCGCGTCCGCACGAAGTTCACATCTTGAGAGTTGGCACGCTGGCCAGCCTTCAACGCCGCTTCAATCCGGCCTACAGCCTGTTTGATCTCGGCAAAAATTACCCACTCCAGTTGTGAGCGGGCCTTGAAGTCATCCGGATCTGCGGAAAGGATGCTCAGAGCTGCCTCGCGGGCCTCTTTCAGTTGCCCAGCCTTGCGAAGCTTTTGGACATCCTGCCAATTCACAGCAATGCTGCCTTGATCTGGTCGAGCAGGCCCAAGTCACTGGCTTGAATCGGGCGCAAGCTGGAAACCAATCCCTGCTTGTCGAAGTTGGCCTCGATGGAAACCCGCTCATCATGGTTGCGCGCGACGGTGATGAGCAGTCGATAAGCAGTCTCGGTCGCCGAAACAATCCTCCAGCCTTCGCCACTCAGTCGCGAACGGGCGGAGCGAAGCAATGTTTCTGCTTCAGGCGAGTAGGCATTCGTTTCCAGGCAGCCGGCAGCCACGTCGGCGAGCAGCGGCCAGAGTGCAAGGTCCTTTGCGTGGACGGCAGTGACGATATTCTTCGAGTTGTAGGCAATGCGCAGTTTCCCTGACTCGCCCTGAGGCCCGGCAAGATCGTATTGCTCTTGGAACAGGTGGCAGGCCGCCTTCGCCACATGCCAACCCCGTCGCTCTGCCGCATTGGCAACGCGAAGCCAGATCGCCACCGACTTGAGGATGTCTTTCGACTGGTCCAGCCCGGGGGGCAGATTGCGTTGCTGGTCCTTCTCAGAGGCGACACCATTGGGCTGAAACGACCATCCAGCTCCTATCGGAATGTCGGTTGCCTCGGCTACCCCACGTGAATTCCAGTCCGCGGTATCGAATGGGTGGATGTCGGAAAAATTGACCAGCACCAACTCGCGCTCGGCCACCGTCAGTGCCGAGTAGAGCCAGCGGAAGAATCCTTCCGAGTGGCGCCCAGCCGCGTGGTCGCAGTTCACGTAGCAGATCGGCTGCGACATGCCCTGGGCATGGTGGACAGTGGTCGCGTAGCCATAGCGCGCATACGCGAAATCCGGCGCGAGCGGTGGAAGCGGCAACTGCTCTATGCCTTGGAGACCGCCCTGCCTCCCATTCAAGGCCTTCTTTCGAGCCCTCAGGACTCCATTTCGCCACACGCTTTCGGCGACCGCAGTTTCCTTGTCCAGCTCCGGCTTTTCCGCCGTAAGAAATTCTTCGAAAACATCTAGCGCATCGTCATCCGTGCGAATACCACACACGACCGAATGGAATTTGACCGGACCGTTCTTGACCCAGTTTAAGCCCTGCTGGTACTCGGTGCGCTTGCCAGCGCTCGCCACGGTCACGCGCCCACCGGACTGCACTGTGGTGCGTTTTCCAAGTGCATCGCGCACATCGGGGCTTACGTATATTTCCAGCAAGTCGCCGACCTCAACGCTATCCAGCAGTTTCTTGCCGTGCAGGCGCTCTCGCACCCAGAGCGTCAACGCATTGGCCAGTGCATGAGTTTCGGCCAGGTACCAGACGGAATGCGGAGCGGATCGATAGCGCTCCAGGATCTCGGTCGCGGCCTCCTTCTTGTCCACATGACGAAAACCTTCGTCGGCGAGAAGGTCCAACGCCGCGAATCTTTGGGAACCAATAGCCGATGCAAGTTTCACTGCATTGGCCAGTTTGGCCGAGCCGCCGGTGGTGTCGATCAACTGCGTCAGCTCAAGCGACTTGTGCCTTAACTCTCTGGTTCTCTGGAATCCGCCAGCGAGCACCGATTCATCGGAACCGGCACGCTGGATCTGGTATGGGTCTCCGAAGAAGATCACTTTGCGTCTGGCATTCCCGAACTCGGCGAAATCGAAGAAGTCTGTCAGCAGTTGACCGCTGCCATATTGTTTCCCGTCAGGGGTCGTGAAGCGCGAATTGCCAAGAAGATGGGCATCATCCACTAGGTAGACGCAATCCACACTGTCATCGCACAAACGCAGCGGAATGACCTTGAAGTCCTTCTGCTCAAATTCCGAGTCTGGCTCCGCGATCGTTTCCGACTCGTCATCTTCGCCCGGGCTGCCAAGGTAGAGGTGGGCATAGATGCTGTTGGCCTCAATCTCGGCCCTGTCGGCAAGGCGCCGATTCGGTTCCAGCACGATGGCCTTCTTGCCAATCTTCTCGACTTCTTCCACGACTTCGGCCAACAGGCGACTCTTTCCTGTCGATGTCATTCCAAGTACGGAGAAAGTGACCAGTTCTTCCGAGGAGATGAAGCTGCACAGCGCCTGCAACGCCTCGCGCTGGTGACCGGTCAGAGGCATACGGGCCCGAGGCTGTGTGGGCCGCTCGTCGAGGTCGCGCACCTGGGGGCGGATCGAAGTCCATTCGACTGGTTGGACGCCCAGCCGCCGGACGATTTCCAGCGCCTCCTTTCGGTCGATCTTCAGCTCTGGCGAGGCGAGGCTATCCAGCAAGGTCGCGCAGGTGTCCAAGTCGGTCAGATAGAACCAAGACCTGACTTTTGGCGGGAGCTCCAGCTGGTCGTAGATGCGGCCCGAACACACGACGCCGGCCGAGATATGGCCTAGATTGCGACCGGCTAGCAGCGATTTGGATTTCAGCCAATCCAGTACCGAGAACTTGTTGTCACGCAACTGTTGATAGGGATTGTCCTTCCGGCCACCCTTGACCAGTACACCATCGGCTTGCCATGGGCCGTTCTCCGTGCCGGTCAGCTTGCCACTGTGGCTCTTGAAGTCGGCGACGAAAATGGCGGAAGGGAGAATGCAGACCAGATCGATCTCGGCGCCGTTCCACATGGTGTTGGCGACGACAACAATCCAGTCGGTGCTGGTTGCCCAGCGGTCTTCCAAGCAGTTCAAAAAGGCTTGGAGCATCTGGTTCTCGTGAGTGCGGCCGGCCTTGGCTCCGTAGACGAGGATGGTCATGCTTGAATAGCCTTATCTTTAGCCTGTCCTTCAAAGAGCACCCCTGCGGCGCAGCAACCGCCCCCACGAACGGCACAGACAACGAACTTACGTGGATGCATCTTCATCGGTCATCATCCCTATGCTTATCCTCGAAACGCTCCCTCGGCATCACCGTATCCAACGTTGCACTGCGCATCACGCTTCCAATGTTCGCTGCGTTCTGGCTCAGGCCATAGGCGACGGAGAGGCGATCGAATCCGGCCCCCAACTTCCCAACAATGTCGTGCGGCCTGACCAGCTCCGATACCTGGAACTTGATGCCCATGACGTTGACTGCCTCTCTGGCGATACGGTCGAACCGCTGCTTCAGCGAAGGGATACGACTGCCGCCGCCGCACAGGAACAGGCGAACGTTCTCCGCCCTTTGGAACGCCGGGGACGTCTGATACGTCGTCCTCGCCACACTGGTTGCCAGGTTGAATACCTCGGCCACAGAATTGAGATACAGGGATCGCCTGCTGCAAACATCGTTCGGCGAGCAACCAAGTTTTCGCCCGGCCTCTTCGTCTGACAGCGAAGACTCGCCATCTGTCCATGCGGGGTGGCTTTCCGCGCCGGACAAGGCTGCAATGAGGTAATGCGCACCGAGCCTGTCCACTTCGGAGGCGAAGATGGGCAACAGCGCTTCGCCATCCTTCATGAACACGTTGAAATAGGCGATGTCCAGCGTTCCTGCTCCGATATCGACAAGCGCATGCAGGTCATCCATGCGCTCCGGCGACTGCAGGTAGGAGTACAGCTGGCAGGCGAACTCGGGGAAGACGTCTACGGCGGGCCGGTCGACCTGGTCTGTCATCCGCAAAGCCTCAAGCGCCGCGGTTCGCGTCGCCGGTCCGGCCATGCAGGCCAGCACTCTCGCTGCCTGCGCCACCATCTTGAATGTCTCCGTGGTGGCGTCGCTGTCCCATGACTTCGTAGGCAGACCGACATGCAAACGCCAACGAACCCCCTTGTCGACGTCGTGATGCGTCCTTCGCAGCCAGCCATCCACATAACGAAACGCCAAGGCGATGAAGATCACCGCGTCCGCCATGTGCCCATCGATGCTCGTCGCTTCAGAAGATAGCAGTTGGAGCTTGATGCCTTCATGGACGGACCACCCCGATGCCTCGTGTGCGCCCAACACGCAGCTCCCATCCAGCGCTTCGCTGAAGACCGACGCTAGGAGGTGGTGGTCTTCGCCCTCGACTGCATCGGACCAGTCGACGGCATAATGACGGCCAGACCAGCGCACCACGGCCTTGGTAAAAGCTGTCCCGAAGTCCAGCCCAAGGATGGCGAGCTTTCCCTCCTCGTCCTCGACAACAGAATCAAGCTCAAAGACTCCGCGTGGGCGCGACATCGCGGCGGCAATCCGCAAATCATGCACATCAGCCGACGCTTCGAGCAGGCGTTGACGCAAACTTTTCGGGGCAAGTACCGACTGCGGAATGCGGGGCTTTTCTGGCTTGATGGCTCCAATTCCAGCGGCGGTCACTGCCGGCTTCTTATCGGGAGGAGGATCGCTTGGCTTCTTCTTACACTTCGCATAACCAGTCGAAGTGCCTTTTGTGACTTTTACCTCGCCTCCACCCCGCTTCCAGCTGCGAAGCGTTTGCTCAACATTCCGACCGCCACCGTTCGTGCCACGGTCGGGTTCAATGACCACCGATGGCTCCTCGGTTCTGGACGCCTTCCATTGCGCCATGAAGTCCGAGGCTGAATCCCCAAGCGTCGGCTTCGACTTGCCTTTCCCCCTGTTCATCGAATCAGCTCCTGATCCTGACGAATCCGGAGATCAGTCCACTGCGCGTCACGTTGGGTTGCTCACGCTGATCCAAGCCGGCAACAGCCACTTCATGTTTCTGGCGCAAGTCGCGGATCTGTCCTTCCGCCATTCGCTGATAGTTCGCACGATGTGGCTCGGCCACCCGTTGCATCGCACTCTCGAGTCTGCCAATCCTGCGTTGCAGATGGCGTGCGAGGCTCTCGCGCTGTATACGGATGCGGTCGGCGTTCTCTGCCTGAAAAATCTTTCTGGCTTCGCGGAACTGGCGTAGCAACGCCGCTTTCGCATTCTCCAGCAATTCGGCCGCCGCAACCTTGTCAGGCAAGCACGGACTGATGTCCACCCAATCCCTGGTTTGCGAGCGCAACGCATTGACCAGGTCGAAGCCGGATTCCCCGCTGATCGGCTCGCCACCGGGCACCGGAATGAAGAATGCGCGGATGGTCTCATCCCGCCGCGCACCATCGAACAGCCAGACCTCAGCGGCGAAAGCGTAGTCACCCGGCGGAACGTCCAAGCCGAGCTCAGCCAGTTCCACCTCGGCAGCCACCACCAGATCACGATGCTGGCTGCGGCTCTCATGGTCGGCAATCATCCGTACCAATGGGTGGTACTGGTTGATCAGCTCGTATTTAGCCGGATGTTCACCACGATTGACGTGGTTGCGAATCACCACGTCGCTGTCACCTCCGCTTTCCAATTTCGAGCGCGGCAGCTGGCGACTTTCCCGGAAGCGAATCAGCCTGGCCGTGGCGTCCGCGCCCAAGCGGATCGTCCCTGTGACGCCACCGGGATCCATCCGCATCACGTACCCGGGCGCGTTCTCCTCGAGATACTCGCGGATGTGAAGCTGCAGGTCCTGGTCGGTAATGCGTCGCTGTGTATCCCGAGCATGCGAGACCTTGTTGCGCACGAACTCCCCCAGGCCGACGAAGTCGGCCTCGTGCTCCTGGATCTCCGCCATGTTGCGCCGATTTTGCTCCATCACCGCGCGCGCCTGGTCGATGCGACGTTCCTGCTGTTCCGGAGTCAGATGGTCGTTCAGCAGGTCGCGCGTCAACAGACTGATCCCGTCCTGGATCACATCTTCGGTACAACCCAGAGCATCCTCGAAGAGCTTCAGCTTCTCGAACAGGCGAGTGAGGATGCGGTCGTCTATGGTGTCCTGGTAGACTAGGTTGGCGATCGAGATGGCCTGTGCCTGCTGGCCGATGCGATCGATACGGCCAATGCGCTGCTCAACCCGCATCGGGTTCCACGGCAGGTCGTAGTTGACCAGGAGCCGCATGAACTGCAGATCCACGCCTTCTGCCGCCACTTCCGAGGCCAGCAACACCTTGTAGTGGCCGGACTCGCGGAACTCGTCGATGCGGGCCTGCTTGTCGTCACCGCCCATGACAGCCAGTGCCGGAATGCCCACAGCTTCGAGTCGCTGTGCAAGGTACCCAAGCGTGTCCCGAAAATAGCTGAAGACGATGACCTTTTCTTGCGGGTAGTCGCGAAAAAACTCCTTCAGCAGAGCCTCGAGCTTGCGATACTTGGAGTCGTGCGCACGCAACGCCTGTAAGTCGACGTGTCCAACCAAAGCGCGCGCCACATAGCCGGAAACCGAGGTCAAGCCATCAACATCCATGTCCTCGCCGAAGGCGTCGTAAGCGAATGCCTCCGCCTCTTCCTCACTCCATCCGGCGCCATGTCCCAGCCAGCGGGAGGCAGCCGCAAACATGCAGCTGGACATCTGCCGCTGCGGCGTGGCCAGCAGGAAGCCCTGCACGCCACCGTTTAGCAAGCCATAGGAGATGACCGCTTCGGTAACGCGCTGATAGAAGTCTTGCTCAGCCGCGGTCATCGGCACCGGGAGGTTCTGAACCTTGCGTTCCACCCGGTTCTCGAGAACCTCGCGCTTGCGCGAGCGGACGATCACCTGCCCGAGCAGGTTGACCCGCTCTAGGCGATGATTCATCGCCACACGCTCCTCCGGCGTCAGTACCTCCGCGACGTCGCGCTCGCTCAGGCTCTCTTTTAGGAGCTTCAGGCTCTCGCTGTTCCGGAACAGCCAGTGCAGCTCTGCTTCGTCC
>Ga0056909_1000628_pt1 | contig 29883 bp, 22 predicted proteins | sample EBPBio102011_DNA_FD_62115 | JGI IMG/M metagenome (GOLD analysis project Ga0056909, IMG submission 62115) | Wastewater treatment Type I Accumulibacter community from EBPR Bioreactor in Madison, WI, USA - Reactor 1_1/10/2011_ DNA | ecosystem: Engineered > Bioreactor > EBPR > Anaerobic-Aerobic >...
ACAGTCCACCCGCCGGAATCGCGCCGCTCAACGCTTTGAACGGAAACATCGCTCCCGGGCGACCAGTGCTTCCTTGAAATCATCACTATCCCTCCTGAATCTTCCCGTTCTCAGGATAGTTGCGCCACACAGATTGAGGCAGAGCCGATTTAAGGGCAACGCGACACATCGCGATTAATGGGGCGGCCGCTGGCGGCGCCCGGCATCTGGCGTTGGATTTAATGGATTCTCTCTGATGTTGAAATGCGCTCGGCTAGCCGACCGGCGCGTCTACCTTTCTTCGTTGTGCTGTCAGTGGATGCCTTGCGGCGGGGCAGTTTCTCGGGTCATCTGCCCGAATGATTGGACGATTTCTCATTCGCCGCTTCACGCGTCAGTTTCGCCGTGCGGCATTTATACTGGCGGCACTCGTCCTGGCGGCGGCCCTCATCGGCGAGCCAGATGCACAAGCGCAGCAGTCCGGCGCACTGAAAGCGCGGGTCAGCAAGGTCCTCGACGGTGACACCTTCACCCTGAGTGGCGAGTCCCGTCGGATCCGGGTGTGGGGGCTGGACGCCCCCGAGTGGGACCAGCAGGGGGGCTCCACTGCAACCGCCACGCTCCGCAGCCTGATCTCCGGTGAGACTCTCAAGTGCAAGGTTCTGGACATTGACCGGTACGGGCGTCTCGTCGGGCAGTGTTTCCTGCCGGATGGACGCGACATTGCGGCCGAGATGATCCGCTCAGGTGCTGCAACCGAGTATTGCCGGTATTCGCGCGGGCATTACGGCACCTGCTGAGCAGGTGCTGGCAGAGGACTCGTCAGAAGGGAGCGTTGCACCGTGATCGAGGGTCTTTTCGTCCTGATTTTCGGGCTGGCCGCCCTTTACTTCACACTGTGGCTTTACATCCTGCTGCCCGCCCGAATGGCAGAAGCGAGAGACCGCAGTGCCTTCGGGTGGGTACTCGCCAGCATCCTCTTCTCGCCCATTCTCGCCTGCCTGCTCTTGTGGCTGCTCGGCGATAACCCGAACCGCCAGATACACGAGACCAGCGATTGACCGTTCCCGAGCCCTTTTGCCGTGCAAGAGATCAAATCGCATGTGCGTCATGCCAGGGGATTGGCCATCGAAAAGTGCAGGACGACGGTGATCACTGCCGCCTTGAGAGCTGCTGCAACATCGACGGGCAGGTCGACTGAGGCTGGGGCCTCTGGCTCCGCCCAGTCGCAGATGCCGCCAAGGGTACGATCTGCCGCTAGCGCGTTGCCAATCGCGCTGATCAACTCGTGGAAAGCGCTGGCCCGGCCGGTCGCCGCCCGAACCACGACTTCCAGTTCGGCGCGGTGCTGGTAGTGATAACGCAGCGGCGGCAACGTCACTTCCGGCTCGCCCGGCTGGCCGTCCCGCAGGATGATCAAGCCCGCCATCGGAATTCGTTCGGGCAGAACCTCGTCACGCAAGGTGAGGGCGGCAAGAGGGCGCGAGGTCCTTCATATCGCTTCGTAAACTGAAAAACATGTACGCGCCCAACTCGAGGAACTTGCCGAGGTCCGGCCCAATTTTCGGTGAAAGGGGCAGGGTCATTGTCCTAGCTGAGACTGGTTCGAATTTGTCTGTTACCACCCGCTGGCGAGAAACTCGGCGCCGCAGAGCGGATGCGGATCACGGCCTCGGTCTCCGGTGCCTCGGCGACGTGGCGCGGCAGGACCTCGCCATGGAGCTGGGCGCGCAGGAGTTGCCAGCGGCCCTGCAGGACGGTCCATTGCCGCTCGTCGTAGGTCCCGGCGAGGACGATGGGATAGATGTTGATTGTAGGAGGGCGGCCCTCGGATCCAGTTTCGACCCACGCCGCCGCATCGCGCATCCAGCGCGAGCCTTTGCGGTCAACTCGGCCGATCTGCTGCTCGAGTATGGCGGGGTTCCATTCGAGGTGGAAGAGAACCACGTCGCGGCATTCAAGATGCAGGTTCAGCCCTTCCCGGCCAACGCGGGATTGTGCCACGACCACCATCGGATCGGACCGGTGCCGGTTGAAGGCTGCTTGCAGGACCCGCCGGGTGCCCGACGCAGTGCCGCCGGTAAGCTCACGAGCGAAGCTTCCCGCTCGGGTCGAGTAATCCTGCAGGATTCGCTCGATGCCGGGGCGGAGCGAGATATCCTCGTCCTGGCCTGCCTTTTCTCGATCGTCATTCTCGACGGCCTCGAACAGGCGTCGGGCGGCGGCGACGAACGCCTTATCAGTCCAGGTTTCGCCTTGGTCTTCGCGGAAGTCCTCGAGCGCCTGCACTAGGCGGCTCGTGTGGTCTTGCTCGCGGTTGTCCAGAAGGGCGTTCAACTCTTGTCGGAAGCGGTCGTTGAGTTCGACGCCGTCGAGGCTGCCGCGCAAGGTACTTAGCACGGCGGCGACGCTACGCTCGCGGATCTCCGAATGCCGCCTGAGCTCCTCGAGAATGGCTTGGCGGGACGGTGCGCCGGGGACGAGGGCAATTTCGTGATCAAGCGCGGCTTCCAGCCGTGGGGAGAGTGTCTGTCCATGCCAGCTCTGGCGATTGGCCAGTAATCTGCGCGCGTTCAGCACGTCGACGAGGGCTTGGATCGATCGCGTATAGGTGCCGAAGACGAGTACCTTACGCGGCTCGGCTCCGTCCTGTGGGCAGGCAATACCTTCGATCAGGTTCACTGCGGCTCGGAGCGACGGGTGCGCGTGGAGGCTTGGGTCCGGGCCTCTGCGCAGGATATTGAGCCAGTGCGCCGCCGATCCTGTGGTCACTGCGTCGAGGGGGCCGTCAGGACCATCTTCGTCGGCCTCCGCTTCTACAACGGGGCCAAGAGCCAGACCGCGCCCGATGGCGATCCGGAGGCGCTTCTCCGAGGGGGAACTCGCCGGGATGAGTGAAAGCACCTCGGCCGCAGCGATCCTGCGGAGCCAGTCGCGAGAGACCGCCCCGCCCGAACGACCAATTCCTGCATTGAGTGCCGATCCCGGTTCGCCCACCCGGATCGGCACGCAGCGCCGGTAATCGCCGTATGCGTTCATGAAGTCGCCGTACACCGGGTCGTCCCCTTTGTCTCGGCGCAAGACATAGGGGCAGAGCGCGCGTTGCATCCGGTCGGCCACGCTTTCGAAACGGGTAGCCATGCCCTCGTCTGGGACACCTGTCCGCAGGTCTTCGACGACCGAGATGTAGCTGGAGACAGCAGCTTCGATTTCGGCCTTGGGGTAGTCGATGGTCACGCCGTCATTCCGCCCGGCGAGGCGATCGATCGTGTTGATCCACTGCCCGTCGTCGATTTCGATAGGGGTGGCCGTCAGGCCCAGGCAGAACGCGTTCCCGTCGGTCCAGGTCACAGGACCGAGGATGCGCGAAAGGCTGGAGTCGATCCCGCGACTCTTGTGAGCCTCATCAACCACGACCAGATCGAACCTTCCGAGGGCGTAGCCGATCAGGGGCAGTATCGCTGTGCGATACTCCGCTGCCTCCATCCATCGCTGCTCCCATCTGGCAGCGCCGAGGTCGATTTTTTCGGCCCACATGGTCCGCGCGATGCATGCGGCCAAGTGGTGGGTCGCCTCGACACCTTCATACCATCCGCGGGCACGGAGCTGCCGCGTCCCGCCCGCCCACGCCCGCTCGACGGCGGGAAGGAGTTCACGCCGCCAATGCAGCCCGGACCCCTCCTTAAATGGAAAGCGCATGTTTGCGAATGTGTGCGAGATCAGGACCACCGGCTCCGCCAGCCAAGGGTTCTCCGGCGTCCGGCTCTCGGACCCATTGACACGGACTTTCTCCGATACGGTGGTGCGCACATGGTCGATCAAGCCTTGGTAGCTACGGATAACCGGGGCTCTAGGGATGGTCCTATCGAACGCGGTCAACTCGCTCTGCCACTGATCGGCCAGGCCACCGGGCATCACGACCGCCGTCCGGCCGCCGACGTCGCGCACGGCTGCAATCAGTGCGGCTGCGATGCGCGTCTTGCCCATACCTACTTCGTCGGCCAGAAGCGTGAACCTGTAGCCATTGTCCATACGTGCTGCGATGGCGACGAGGCTAGCCCGCTGGCCGGCGTCGAGTTTTTCCTCACCGCACTCACGTGCGTAGGACCTCAGTCTTTCAGCTACTTCGCGCCAGCCCACGCTCATACCGCATCCTCATCGTCCCAAAGCGAAGGGCAGCCTTCTAGACCCCAAGCTGCGCGTATCTCGTACAACGCCTTCTCTAGCCGTCGCGACTCCGCCCCGTCTGGCAGGAACAGAGGGTCGAGCAAGATCGGAAGCGGATCAACACCGGAGCATCGGAAGAACGCGATGGTCGGCTCTTCCGCTGCGGCGATGCCAGAGAGGTCACTGCGCAATTCTCGGCACCAGCGATCCCAGTCATAGGCGAGCACCGTCCGCTGTCGGTCGGTCAACGCCACCAGCAGGCGCATCATCCGCCGGATTGGATAGGGCCGCTCTGGCGTGTCGGCGCGACTGAGCGGCGATCCGGCAGTGACGCCGGGGGGCCGTGGCCCGATGCCGTCCGTCTTTTCGGTATCCTCTTCCTCTTCGTCGGCGTCCGGTGGTTCGGGGAACTGCCGCAAGCCCTTGAGGACCTCGTCGAAGGATCTCGGTCGGGGCCGGGTCGAGAGCACGCCGTCGGAAAGCACCGGCACAGCCAAACCGCTATCTTCCAAGGTCACGAACTCGGGGCATGGGAAAAGCCCGTCGCAGGGAGTGTCACAGGTCCCCCCGTTTGGACGACGCACGCGCACCGCTGCGCCGCCCGGTGCGGAAAGCCTCCCCTCGTTCCAGATCAGCCAGGTCACTGCCGGCAGCGTGTGGGGCTCTTCGGGGCGCTCGAAGTCATCGCCCGCGGCGGCGTTGACGAGGTCGATCGGTGCGCGTCTCTCCTCGGCCCGCGCGATGGGGAGCAGGTCGGTTAGCCCCCGAGTGCCTTTGTTTCCCCGCCATCCGAGCGCTGGATCCGGGCGAATGACAACGCCGGCCTCGAGATTGCCGAGAGGCGACATCGGGTCGATGATCCCCCGCTCTGTCAAGTTGCCGGAGCCAAGGTAGAGCGAGGCCGGCCCCGTCGTCAGATCGTCGCCGCCGAGGAGGATGAATTTTGCGTGCAACTTCCGCGGCGTCTTCGGCTCGCCCTGGCGATGTTTTGAGAATTCGGGCGAGTAAACCGACCAGCCATCAGAGGTGAGCCATTTGGCCCGCTCGACCAGGCTTTGACAGGATTCCGGGTTGGCGATCAGAGAGGCGCGACTGTTGCTCTCTAGCACCCCCGCCTTCACGAGCTCCTGCAAGACCCGTTTTGGCACGAAGTCTGTTCCGACCGCGCTCTGGTAATAGCCAGCGCCCATCACGACCTTCGTAGCACGACGTCGACGGCTTGGCTTCGCAAGCCTCGAGACGAATTCGCTGAGCAGCCCGCCTTTCCGGTTGTCGATCAGACGCCCGCCAGAGGGGTCCGCTTGGGGCAGCGCCTCGACCGCCTCCCTAAGCGCTGCGTCGGGTAGGTGGCCGTCGAAGGGCGTCTGCAGCAGATCGGGCGCTGTCACGGCTCTCAGGTTCTGGAACACGTCCCAAGCCCGGCGCAGGTCTGCGGCATCGTCCAGCGTGGCCTGGTCAGGTGTGGTCTCGCAACTCCAGAAGCAGTCTATGCTTGTCGAAAGGGGCTCGTGCGTCCAGTTACCTGTGCTGACGACTAGTCGCAGGCGGTAGGCTCCCGTCTCGCGGTGGCGGAAGCCAAGGAGCGCGAGCTTAGCGTGGAGCAGGTCGAAGCCGCGAGCACGCGGATCGTGGGTTACGTGGCACCAAATTACGCCTGGCACGTCCGTTACCGGCACCTTTGTCGGATGAATAAGCAGCGCAAGTTTGGGGTGCGAAATGTCCGGCGAGAACCGCCGCTTGATCCGGTTCACTGTGTCCCGCCCGGCGGTGAAGCCGCAGAGCAGACCGAAATCTCCGATGTGGTCGAGCGGGGGCGAGAAGAGGTCGATCAGGGACGTGGGGCCTTTCATGCTGCATCTCCCGCTTCGATCACGGCGTCGAGTTCGGCCGCCAGCATTCTCATTGCGTGAAGCCGCCCGAGGTCTGGCTGTTCGTCCTCCTCGCCCTCTTCCGGCGGGGCGTCAGGCGGACGGAGATCGTCGCCGACGGGGCCGGGCAGGATGCGGTCGCCGTCTAGCCGCAGAACGGTGCCGTCCCGCATAACCAGCCCCCGGACAACGGTGCCGAGGTCGGCGCTCAACAAGAGCCGCAGGAAAGCGAGACTGTCTGTCTCGCCAGCAGGTTCGATCATCGGCGCCATGGTGACTGCGTCTCGGCCCAGGACCTCAATTTGCGCGCCGAACCGGGTTGCGGCCTCCCCTATCGGCAGGCGGACGGGCAGACCGGCCTGCCGTGCGGCGAGAAGTGCGCCCTCTACGTCGCGCAGCAGGAGAAGCGCCTTGTGGCGGAGCGCGAGCAGGGCCGCGCCCGCGCGCAGGTCCCGCCAGTGCTCGGCATCGAACGGCGGCCGGGGAGTCGCCTCGGCGAAGACACGCGCATCGGCCCGGGTCTCGTCCAGCCAGCCGGCGTCCCGCACCGACCGGCGTCTGGCCAAGTCGTCGGGTCGGCCCTCTTCGAACAGCCGTGATCGCAGCTTGATGGCCAGGGGGCGGGGCACACTGCCAAGAGGCGAGATACTGTGAGCGACGGGCGGCGGCTTGCCGGACCCCTTGCCACCGACCCAAGCGTCCAGCGCAGCGAGCAATTCCCCCAGCGGCTTGCCCTCCAGGAGGGTCAGGACGTCGGAAGCAAGCTCAAGCGTGGCGAAACGTCCGCCGGTGGCGAGGCCGAGTCCGTCGAGTGGCTGCTGCAGCATCTGCCGAAGCGGCTGCGAGACGTAAGCTCCGCGCCGCGAGAGCGAGGCGTAGGACAGATCGTCCACAAGCGCGAGCTTTCGGTGGCCACGCAGCCGGCTGCCAACGGTCTTGTCCACTGCGCCCGAGGACGCACAGTGGGCGGCCTTCATTGCCAGCGCCTCAATGGCGTTGGTCACTGTGACGGCGTTTAGATTCCGGTCGGCAGCGATCTTCACACCCAGCAGCGCCCAGGCCACCGGCATGGAGAACCAGAGGTTGCCCAGCCCAGGCACCGCGCGGTCGTTGAACAAGACTACCGCGCGGCGCAGGCCGAGATCCTGTTGCCTCCGACGATAGTCAGGATCCGGCGTCAGGGCATCCCATGAGATCATGTAGTAGTCCTTTCGTAGATTCGCATCGAACCATCAGAGCCGTCGGCAAGGTGGACCAGGCCTTCTATGACAAGGTCCGGACGCAAGTCGGTGTATATGGAGCACGCCTCAGCGCTTTTGAAAGAGACCCATCTCAAGGCTGAATTTGTCATCTACCAACCTCAGAAGTGGTATTTGTCGATATGACGGTGGCGGATATCTGCGCCAGTTCCAGCCGCCCATGGTCTAGCCAGTAAACCGCTACACCGTGCAGCGGATGCTGCGGGAACAGTCTTGCCACCAACGCCGCGTAGCTGGAGATCTGAGGCCAATAGGGGCCAAGTCCCAAACCCGCGCCGCCGGTTTTGTGGTCGATCAATAGGCACCCCTTTGGCCCAATCGCCAGTAGGTCGATCATCCCAGGAATTTCAGCACCCTCTGGCGTGTGTCCCAAAACAGGGATCTCACATTGTAGATCGGTGTAGCCTGCGCCAGACAGCCAAGCCTTCAGCGCAACCGCCCGCTCCGCCACCAGCACAATGGTCGCTTCATCCAGTCCTGTTGCCGAAGGCAGGGCTGCGATCAGGTCTGGCCTCGTCAGGCAGGTTCGCATGGCAAGGTGCAGCGCGGTACCGCGTGCCGCGTCGCTGATCGTCCGTGACCAGGGAGTACCAAGGGTGACACCCTTGCTGTCTGGTGTTGGATGGGCTGTTTTGGTCTGCGAGGGCTGCAAGCGCCATGGGGTTACGGGCGTGGCGGGCATCGGCGTCTCACCGCCAAGCAGGAGCGTATCGTTTGGCGAACCTGGCGCATAGTCGGTCGCGCCCGCCAGTTCCGGCAACTGCATGATAATCGCCGGGCAATCCACGCCGCCAATACGCAGCATCCCGCCCGCAATCTGCGGTGCGCAAGAGTCCTCCAGCACGTGGAACAGGCAGGTAGCTTCACGCGCGTCATCGTCGCGTTCTTTCAGGAAGTCCGGCCATTCCAGCACCAGACGGTCTCGCGCACGGGTCAAGGCCACATAAAGCAGGTTGCGGGCATTGGCCTCAAAATCCGCGCGACGGTCCTCAATGAAACGTCGCGCGGCCTCGGGCGCGGCAAAACCCGGCGTATGGATCAGCGCGGCAGAGGCCAGGACAGCGGACATGTCGTCGATCTTGTCCAGTGCGTCAAATCGAGTCGCCGTGGTCCCGGGCCATTCTTCGATCCCGTGGTCGAATTCCGCCACAACCGTAATCGGCCATTCGCGGCCTTTGGAGCCGTGCCAGGTCACGATCTCGACTGCCTCGGCACTGTTTGCCGCGGGGTCCGGACGGCGGTCGAAGTCTCGGTCACCCGCGCGGGCATCGAGCCAGCCCAGAAACACCTTGGCCGTCTCTCCATGAAATCCCGACGCCGCCTTCAGGTCGCGATGCGCGGATTCGAAATCGCTGGCCTCTGCCTCCAGCCGCAACAGATCAGCGCGCGCCTGGGCCGCATCACGCTGACGCGCCGCCCAGTGGCGCAGGCCCGCTGCGTCAAGCACGAGGTCCAGCGCAACACCAACCGGCAGACGCGACAACCGGTCAGACAGGGCTGCAAGTCCCATCAGCACGGGATCGTCCGACAGCCGCCCGTCGATTTGCGCGGCAATTGCGCCCTGCAATGTCAGCGGATCGGGGCCGAGCGTACGCAGCAAGAGCCCTGCATGGGCATCGGTGGGGTTGGCAGCATAGCTTAGCGCAGCACGTGCCGCCCGGACCATGGGGCTTTCCCCCCAGCCATCCTCGGCAATACGCACGGGGACGCCGCGGGCGCGGAGTTCCTCAGCATAGCGACCAGCAGTGGTATGGCGGCAGACCAGCAGAGCGATATCAGATGGGCGCGCAGCACGCACGGCGCCGGTCTGCCGGTCGGTGATCGTCTCGCCATCTGTCAGGATGCGGGTGATGCGTTCGGCCACATGTTCCGGCGGCTTTGAGGACTTCTTGACCCCGCGCCCTTTCACCACCTGCAGCACCTCAATCGCTGGACCGGGCACTGGATCGCGGGTCGGGGCGAGCGGGTTGTAGCCCGTGCCGAACAGACCGGCGCCCATGGCGTTGATGAAGCGCATGACGTCGGGGGTCGAGCGCCAGTTGCGATCCAGCGGCTGGGTGGCGTCAGGGTTCGCAGCGGCCAGCGTCTGCGACAGCCGCGGATCGGCCCCCTGGAACCCCATGATCGACTGCTTCACATCGCCCACCAGCAGGGTACGCGGCGCCCTTGCGCCAAGCTGCCACAGCAGCGCGAACTGAACAGGGTTCGTGTCCTGGAATTCGTCAATGATGACGCAGTCGATCTCGTCCAGCACGGCCTGCCGCACGGCGGGGTCTGTGCGCAGCAGGCGTTCGGCCCCGGCGATCATGTCGGCAAAGTCGATCAGACCAAGCGCCTTCTTGCGCGCCTCGTAGGCCTCCATCACTTCCTGGGCACAGGCGATCAGGCATGACAGATGCAGCTTTGCATCCGCCAGTGGACCGGGAAGGGTGGGCAGGGCTTCAGCGGCCTGCATGATTGCAGTCGCCAGATCATCATAGCCCTCCGGCGTCTTTGTGCTTCTGTTTGAACTAAACAGGCCGCGCAGTGATTGCCACAAGCTCCAGTCTTGATCCAGCAGCGCCGGGTCTCGTTCCACACGGCGAAACAGCAAAAGGTTCTTTTCCAGCGTGTCACGCGGCCCTTTTGCCGTAACCGTGGCCATCCCACCCTTTGGAAAGGCCGCCAGCATCGCCAGGACTGCCGCCAGCAACCCATCGCGTGCGGCCACCGGGTCAGCCAGAGTCGGTCCATAGATCCGGTCAAGCCGGGCCAGCGCCGGGGCGATCAGGCGGGGTTCGCGCCCTGTGTCGCCCAAGCCCCGCAGAAGGTCGATCATCGCCAAGACGCGGGCGCGCAGGGAAGCTTCGACCGTTTCGCCCCTTTGCCAGTTCGGCTGATAGCCGAACCGCTCCGGGGTGGCCTTGATCGGGTCCAGCGCCTTGGCATGGGCCAAGGCCTGCCGGATCAACAGATCCCTCTCGGCGTCGCCCAAGTGGCGCGATTGAAGCGATGCGCCCGCCGCAAGGGCATGTTCCGTCAAGAGCCGGAGGCCCAGCCCGTGGATGGTCGAGACATAGGCCCGCTCGACCGCCATGGCCTCCTCCACCAGCCCATCCGCCAGAAGCCCCGTCCGAATGCGTTCACGCAATTCACCGGCCGCTGCTTCAGTGAAGGTCACGGCAAGGATACGCTCAGGGCGCACGACCTTGCGTTTGACCCAGTCAGACAATTGGGTCTTGATGCGATGCGTCTTGCCGGCACCCGCACCGGCAGGCACGATGACCAGACCGAGATCTGAAGGATTCTGGCTCATGGTTGATCTTCCTCGACCTGGCGGATGAATGCGGTGACAAGCGCAGAGCCATCCGTCAGCGCATAAGGGGTGAACCCCGCTTCCTTCTTGAAGAAGCCCTCGTCAGCCGTCGTGTTCAGGACCACCCGCCCTGCACCCAGTTCCGAAATGCGTCCGGCCAACCGCCCCACCGCCGCCGCGTTGACTGCATCGCCCATATCGCGCGCCAGAGACCCTTCTGCCAGCGCCAACCCAGAGGTCAGAAGCCCGCCGTCATTCATCAGGTGATAGGCGATCCCGACCTCGCGCCCGATCAGCGGGTCCATCCCATCACCCTCGCGCCGGATCGGGCGGGCGATCATGTCGCGATAAAGCGCCGCCTGCAGGTCCCAGCCCGCGTCCATCCGCTTGCGGCGGGCTGATGTGCCGCTTTTCTTGTGGTCAACGATCAAGAGCGCCCCGTCAGGCAATTCAAGGATCGCGTCGGCCTTGCCATGCAGGTTGATGCCATGCGCTTCGCCCGACAGCCAAATCTCGTTCCCGATGATCTTGGCCCCCAGCGCCAGCAAATGGTCGCGCCAGCGCAGCGCGGCTTGAAGGATCTCGCGTTCCAGCCCTTGACGCTCCAGGTCCCATGAGGCGCTGCGGAGGAACCCGGCATGGCGGGTCAGTGCGCGGTCATAGGCAGCGGCCACCGCGTCGGTGAGAGCGGCGCGTTCCGGAATGGGTTGATCCTTCAGGAACACATGCTCGAACACGTCATGGGCAATGCTGCCTTTGGTCATGACATCCAGTTCTTCGGCAGACCAGGACATGTCTTCCGCCTCCACTTCGGCCAGAAGCCAGGCCAGGGGGCTGACCAGAAGCGTTTCCAGCCGTGAGGGCGATTGCGGCTTTGTCGTCCCATCATCCTTCCGGCGCAACGCGAGCAGGTCGCGGCCAGGGAAGTCCAACGCCTCGGGCAGGTCGTGGGGGTCCGGCAAGGCCGTCAGGCGATGATACGCCACCGGCCAGTCGCCTGGCAGTGTGCGCGACAGGTCCTGGATCAGGTGCGTCGCATCCTCGACACCCGCTATCGCCCGCGCAACCAAGGATAGGCCAGCCGACGGTTGAAGCCGCGCGCCGGACAGATCGCGCCATGGAATCAGGAATGTGACAGAGCCTGAGGCAGACTGAAGCTGCTGATCGAACAGCGACAATGCCTGCGCCAACCCTTCGGCCCGGCCGCGCAGATGGAGGTCCGTCGCTTCGCGAATGCGCGCAATCTCGCTGTCCAGAAACATCGGATTTGCGCGGGGGCGCGTGGGATAGAGACCGTCCGTGAAGTCCGTCACGATCAGATGCCGACAGGGTCGCCACGGGCTTTCTTGCGCTGACCAGAGGCTGACGCCCTCAAGGTTGCGTTCTGGATCAAGGGTAGACTGCGGCGCGATCTGGATGCCGCGCAGGATCGCCTCCCAGTCCGGGCTGCCCTCGCCGGGTGGGAATGGCAGGCGGGCGCGCACTTCTGCGCCTTGAGTGATCCGGTCGCAGATGCGGTCGATCAGGAATCGCAACTGCGCGAGACTGCCAGCTGCTGCGCGAATGTCAGTCCAGAGTTCTTTGTGCGCGGGGGTCGGAGACAGAACCTCGCCCCGGAAATCGCCGCCCATCAGGCTTTCGGCCAGATCACGCCCGGTCTGCGCGGACCATGGCATCAGGGGCGACAGCGCCAGGCTCGCCAGCACCATGGCGGGTGTGGGCGGCCGCTTGGCCAACGCAAGATGCAGGGCTGTCTCACCGATGATATCGCGCTCTGGTAGGCTGGCAGAAAGGCCCGAGAGCGGCACGCCTTGGCCTGCGAAGGCGCGCGCAAGCTGGCGCGGATCGCTGCCCGTAAGCACGGCAATCTCGCGGGCAGGAACACCGCCTTCGATCAGCGCGCGGGCGCGGGCAGCGGCAAAATCCGCACAGGCTGCAAGATCGCGAAGGCCGTAAAGGGCCACGCTGTGATCCTGTACAGCGGCATCAACCTCGGCGGCGGCAACGCCGCCTTGCAACGCGTGAAGCCTCGTTCCCTTCTCTGCCGCGCGCGCCCGGGCGGGTGGGGCGACAGCGCCAAACTCCCGCTCCAGCCGTGCAAACAGGGCCGCCATCGCGGCTGGCGCATGAGGATCGAGCGAGCCTTGCACCACCGGAACCGGATCAAGAAACCGCCCATGCGGCAGGTCCAGCACATTGCGGACCGGGGCAAGCCCATCAGGCAGGGCATCGCCCATCCGGCCCCAGAGGCCGATTAGTGCATCCAGGTGCCGCCCGGCACGGCTGTCTGCAACCATCCCTGCAGCAGGCACGCGCAGATCGGGTGTGGCCAGAACCAGACCTTCCAAAGCCGCAGTGACGGCAGAAATCGTCTCTACCGGCGCATTGGCAAGGCTCTCCTGCCAGACAGGATCAGGCGCATCCGCAATCGCCCGACCGGGCGCCCATTCCGGTACCTTTGGGGCCAGAGAAAGTTCTGTCAGGCCCGTATCGGACAGTCGGTACTGCAAGCCGGAACGCGGATCAGCGACGAGAAAGGGGTAGAACATGATTTGCCTGCAGACAGGAGGAGTGGGGTCAGTCTAAGGAGGGGCCGCCCTAATTCAATGACTTGTCCTGCTTTTTGGGCAATCTTGTGACCAAGCCGACAGGGCCGCCGTTCAAGCCCCAGGGTAGAACGCAGATAGCTGCTCGGCTGAATTGATATCCGCTGAAAGGCGACCGAAATCATGGACCAGCCGTGAAATGATATCACCGCCTTCAACGATCTCAGCCCACCTGTGCCGAAGCACAGCCGCGGGATCGAGCAACCCCAGCATGTTGCCGGCAATCGCACCTGTTGAGTCACTGTCGCCACCATGCGTAACCGCAATCGCGAGAGACTCTTCAAAGGATTTGCCGACAAGGCAGGCGTAGAGCGCTATCGACAACGCCTCTTCTGCCGTCCAACCGCCACCAAGAGACTCGACGGTTTCAGCTGCACCGTCCCGAGGGGCGACAAGTGCCGCGCGAATTGCCCGCGCAGTTTCTTCGCCCCCTTCCAGTCGCGCATAGGTCTCTGCTGTCCGCGTCGCACACGCCGCCAGTTCATTGCCAGCAGCCACTTCGGCCAGCATCTCTGCCCATGCTGCTGCCGCGAGCTGACCTGTGACGTGACCATGCGTCAGCGCTGATGTGTCGATCGCCATCTGGCGCACCTGATCACGCGGAAACATCAAGGCGATTGGCGCAACGCGCATGATCGTGCCGCATCCCTTGCTGTTGTTCCGCGCAACGTCTCCGAAGTGCGCACTCGCCCCAAGCGAAGACAGGCAGGTATTGCCGGGCGCGCGGCGAACCCAAAGTCGTGGGTCTTCGATCAGGCCGACGTCGTCCGTCTTAACCGCCGGTTTGCCGCCCTGGGTCTTGTACCAGCGCAAAAGCGCGTGGTGAATGATGGATGGCGGGTGGCACATGCCTTTCAGCACGCTCCGGATCTGGGCGCGCAGGATCCCCTCGGCCGTGAACAGCGTCATCTGGGTGTCATCTGTCATCGCGCCGCGCAGCCCCATGTGCGGCGGCAGGTCCTTGATGCCGCCAGGGTAGCGACGGCGGATTTCGGCAAGAGAAAGGAATTCGATCTCAGCCCCGAGGCTGTCGCCGATGGCACCTCCAAGGAGACAGGCGTGAAGCTGGATTGGCCGCAATCCCCCATGGCTGCCATGAATTTCCACGAAACGTTCCTGCACACGGGTCTCGATCGCACCTGGACGCGCGGCCCGGATACTCGCCATGGCGTTCGTCGCTGAACATCCGCGTTCAATGAGCAAAAGAGCCGCTACCGTTCCGGCACGGCCCAGCCCGCCCCGGCAATGGACCAGTATACGATCGCCGTTTTCCAAGGCGCGGTGGAGAATTGAAGACAGATGGCGCCACCGCTCCATCGCCTCTGGCGTCGGCACGTCCACGTCGCGGATCGGGAAGTGATGCCACTCCATGCCCCGCGCCTTTACGGCGTTGCCAAGCCCTGACACCGAAAGCATGTCGAACTCGTGGTCCTCGATCAGGCTCAGGACGGCTTTCGCCCCCCAAGCCTTGATCACATCCAGATCGACGTCCAGATCGCGGTTCCACGCATCGCCAAAGACGCTGTCACCCTTCTTGCCCGGGCAAAGAGTAAGCCCGAGCAGACCGTTACCGATCGGAAGACTGTCGATACGAAGGGGGTGGGTGGTGCTGTCACGAAGCAAGCGGTGTTCCTTTTCTTTCGATTCCACCCAACACTACAGCACGACCACGTCATTTCCGGTCGTATCGGAGGCGAAGCTTCAAGAGGTAGACATGAACCGCGCCTCGACCTGGTCCCCCCACCTTGCCAGATACCATTCCATTTCCTGCCGCCCCCCAGCGCGAAACCGAACGATCAGAGAACCATCTTCCAGACGCGCAGTCTGCTGTCTGGGATGAAACAGATAGCCTGCAGCCTCATCCGCCACGGCAGGCAGAAACCGCCATTCGACGTCCTGCGGTTCCTCGCGCCAGATGCCGAAGCTCTCTGACAGCCATTCTTGCAGATCGAAACCATCGGGGCGTTCATAGACATCGGCTTCCAGTGAGATCCGCTCGAACCCGGCGAGAGCAAACAGGCGCAGATCGTCCTGATACTCGCTCCAGGCCAGCAGGTACTGTCGCCCTTGCCCGAACAGCATCGCAATCGGCCCAAGCCTTGCGTTGCGCGAAAGCTTTGTGGTGCTTCGGGCACGGTGATCTGCAGAAATCATCACGCCTGCAAGGATCGCCTCACGCAGGGCCGAAAGGATTTCAGGAGCAATCTTTTCCCGTGGGCCCGGTCGAAAGGCCACGCCATCCGCCATCAATTGGGCCTCCAGATCGGCAGCCATAAGTCGGCGACGATCCTCACGGAACATGGCCTGCACCTTAGCCAACAGGTGCTCGAGCGCCTCGGCCGTGGTCTCATCTCCCTCGCGACGGGCAATAGCGGCCGCACGATGCCCGGATGTCAGTTCATCAAGCGTCGGCTCCACCATCCGACCCAATGATCCCGGTGGGAAACGCCAGTACTTGCGACCGTTCTCGCCGGAAAGTTCCTCAATCTGGGGGTACGCATTGCGCACGGCATCGCGCATGCGTTCTGCCGTGCGTCGGGACACGTCGAACTCTCGTTCGATTTCGGCGAGGGACACCCCCTCGGCCGACCCCTGCATTCGTAGCGCCAGTTTCTGCAGATCTTCCTGACGAGCGTAACGCATGGATCCTCCGGGCAATACACCGCCACCTTTGCGGCGACCCATCGGGCCGTCAACGGCCAAAGCCGATCGGACGTCCCGCCCCCACCTTGGAGGCAGCCTCGCGGGTCAGTTCGCGCAGGATTTCTTGCGGATAAGCCTCGCCAAGAGTTCGCATCCTGCGGGCCACGTTCGCGAAATCCCCGAGAGCAAGCCGTTCGAGTGCGGACAACCCGGCGGGTGGTGGACACGGAAAATGCGCGGCCCAGGCAAGCGCGAGTTGATCGGCAGAAAGAAAGTCGAAACGAATACGGAAGGTGAACCGGCGCTGCGTAGCCGGGTCGAGGTTCTCCGCGAAGTTCGTGGTGCAGACAAAGGGCAGCGGGTGGCTTTCCATCCATGTCAGCATTTCATTGACCTGAGAAACCTCCCAACTGCGTTCGGCGCCACGCCGGTCGGCCAGCAGGCTGTCCGCCTCGTCGAAAATCAGCATGGCACCATCAGCGCGCGCCTCGGAAAAAGCACGCGCGATGTTCTGCTCGCTTTCGCCGACCCATTTGGACAACAGGTCCGAGGCGCGCTTTTCGATGACCGGCATGCCGATGAGCCGGGCCAGATGCCGCGCCCAGGCGCTTTTTCCAGTTCCTGCGGGGCCTTCCAGACAGAAACTGACACGACGAGTCGCATCCAAGGCCGCCAGCCGCGCTTCGACACGACCCAGATCGGCGTCAGTGCCAGCAAGGTCCTGTCGCCAGGGTATTTCCGCGTGATGCCGCGGCGGGCTGTCCACCCCGCCCTTTGCCAGACGTGCGGCCGCATCGAGTACCTGAGAAACAACTGCCTGCCCACCATCGCACAGCCGTGCCACCCGCATCGCGTCCGACACGAGCGCAGGCGCCTGATCGTGCCGTTCCGCCAGAGCAGGTAAAACTGCTTCCGGGAGGCCTGCAGCATGTCGCGCCTCGAGCCGTTGCCATATCCGAGATCGGACGCGGCCCGATGGCGGGCGCATGAGTGCGGAATAGCTCATCCTCCGCAGGAACGCGGGGTCGCAGGCATCGACGGAGTTGGTGGTCCAGATCACCGGAATTGGGTTCGTTTCCAACATCCTGTTGAAATGGACCTTCGACGGCATTTCATGGCTGAAGAAAGCGCTCTTTCTGCCGAACAGATCCTCCATTTCATCAAAGAGCAGAACGGTGTCCGATCTCTGCCCCAGCATGCGGGATGCCATGCGCAGTTCGGCGAGGCGCTCATGACGCGACGGCGCTCCTCCTTCATCGTCAGTTTCTCCCACCGAGCGTAGAACGGCTCCGATCTCGGCCGCCAGCACCTTGGCGAACTCTGTCTTTCCCGTGCCTGGCGGACCATAGAGAAGGATGTTGATGCCCGATTTTCGGCTGTCCAGCGCGCGGTACAGCAGGTCGCGCATGAGGTCCGCATCGCGCCCCAGCCCTTCAAAATCCTGCCATTCAGCTTCGGGGGCAGCCGCACGGGGGAACATCAATGCGATCAGTTCGGCAATGCTGTCTACCTCGGCAAGAAGCGCGAATGTCAATCGCTCGGAAAGGTCAAAAGGCATGCGATGGTTCCGACCGCCGCGGCCGCGCTGCACCAATCCCGAACTTGCCAACCGTCCAGTAAAGCGCATGGCCGACCGGATCTCGGGCTCGGGCGCCAGGCAGAACCAGGACAGCAGAAGCGGTACGGTGACCTCTTTCGTCTCCAAGGCTCCATCGACGACATGCTCGAACCCGTCAAAGATCTTGTAGAGGGCAACGAAGGTCAGCATCGACGTCTCGACCGGCGACAACCCGAAGTGATCCCCGAGAAGGGCCGCGTTGCGCTGCACGACTTCGCCCTCGCCGCCACCCGCGCCGGGGACGAGATTGCGGGCCAGTTCGCGCACTTTCTCCCACCAGATCGTGCCAGGCCGCGTGCGGGGACGCTCGGGGCAGTCCACCTCGGTCAGGTATTCCAGCCACCCGGGCAGTTCTTTGGCAATGCGGCTGGTAGGGCCAAAACGACTGGCCAACCGGGCGATCAGTTCAAGGGCAAGGTGTTGTTCGTGGCTCATTTCGATCTCCGTCTGTGAGACAGAGATGGCATGGCCATACGTCAGATCTGGACAGAGGTTTATGGCTCTGAACTAAGGTAGTGCATACGCCTACCTTACCTACCCCTTGAAACTGATGATACCGGGTGGCGGTTCACATGTAGCATATGGGCGGTCGAGTAATAGTCGCTCACAACGCAGGGGCATCAGTCATATGAGGATGCCTTGCGAGAGCATGGCCGGTCTGCCGCTCGAGAGATTCCTGCAGTTGTTGGAAGAAGTTGAGCATCTTGAACGGGATCGGCTGTTCCAGCCCCGTGGAAAACACCGCGCCGCGCCGCCTTTTTCGGACCCATGTCCATGAGGCACCCGTCCGATATTGACGCACGCCCATGAGAAAACCCGTCACAAGACCACGGGGAGTGAACATGAAAAACCAATCGAGACCTTCAGGCGAGCATGAAGCCGTCGGTATTCTGTATTGCCACGGATGGGGCTCGCGCTTCGACCAAAGCAAGAACAAGATCCGCACCCTGGCCAAGCTGCGCCCGGTTGATGGAGTCACAGTCGATTACACCATGCATCCGCGGGTGGTCTTCAAGGAATATGCTGCACGGTTGAAGCTCCATCCCCGGGCGATTGTCGTCGGAACAAGCCTTGGCGGCTTCTATGCCGCTTGGCTGGGCGCTGAGTTTGACCGTCCGTTCATTGCAATCAACCCCGCAATCGCACCGAGCAAGACCTTGCAAGCCTACGTTGGCCATGGCGTCAACCATGTCGGAGAGCCTTTTGAACTGACGCAAGATTGCGTGACGGCCTATGAAGCGCTCAGCTTTCGCTTGGATGGACAGGGAACCATAGTTCTCGACATGGGTGATGAAATTCTGGACGCGCAAGCAACGCTAGATTTTGTCAGGGGACGTCTGCCAGTTGTCGTGTTCGACGGCGGATCCCACCGCTTTGACCACATGACAGAACTGATCGAAGACCGACCGCATCTGTTCCACACCTACTGAATGCAAACAGGGGCAAGCGGTCAATGCGCCCCAGCGCCAGAATCATGTACCGCGTCATCACAGGAGAGCCGAATGGCTGAAATGCTTGAGACCATCGACGGGATTGCCCGGCGCCTCGGTCGGGACGTGTATTACCTTGCCCTCATCGACGATGACGGTGACTTCAGGGATATCTACACGGATGTTTCTGAAGTCACAGATTGGCTGGATGCCAAGCAGATCGGCTGGAGCCTCTGTGCTGGCTTCGACGAAGATAAAGTCTGGATTGAAGGTGGGCCAGGATGCATCTTCCTCGATATTCACTCCGACCATGGGCCTGAGGCAATGGAGATGGTCGAAGCACATTTCATGAATGCTGAGGGCGAGCCAGCCATTCCAGGCTATGTGCCTGCCATGCTGCGGCTCATGAAGGCGCTCAGCTTTGCCGGTAGGCACGATACCGACTTCTGAGAGAACTTCTAGGCTTGTCTTTTTAGGCTCTGTTCAGGTGCATTTGGCAACTGGAAATCGCTCGACATTGGTCCGATAACCCGATGGAACGGGCACTATGCATCGTGTCAGCCGGCTTGCGCGCAAACCGGCAAAAGTCAGGAGTGACGGATGACAAGCAAAGCGCGGCGACTGCGCGTAATCGACTACGAAACGACAGGCGTGCCCGAAGATGCCGGGGCCGAAGTGATCGAACTGGCCTATGTCGACGTCGATCCCGATGCGTTGACCGTGACGGACAGATGGCAATCCTTCGCCAAACCCGTCGGGCCCATTCCGCCCCAGGTCAAGGCAGTGCATCACATTCTTGAAGAAGATGTCGCCGGGGCACCTGCGATCCGGGAACTCTGGCCGTTGCTGTTCCAAGGCTGTGGTCCGCACGACATCCTTGTTGCGCACAACGCCTCGTTTGAACAGCATTTCCACAAGGGTGATGGGCGGGCCTGGATCGACACATACAAATGTGCGTTGGTGGTCTGGCCAGACGCTCCTGCCCACAGGAACCAGGTCCTCCGCTATTGGTTGAATCTTGACCACGGCACAGAGTTTGACCGCGTCGCTGCCATGCCGCCGCATCGTGCCTTGCCGGATGCCTACGTGACGGCGCATGTCTTGATCCAGCTTTTACGTGCGATCACGATCGACGAAATGTTGCGTATTTCGGCACAACCGGCGCTGTTGCGACGCATCGGGTTTGGCAAACATAGGGGGATGCTCTTCTCAGATGCGCCAGTAGATTACTTGCGCTGGATCGTGGACAAGGCTGAGTTCGACGTGGATGTCACCTTCACAGCTCGGTATTGGTTGGACCGTGGTAATAGCTGAGACCTACGCCACCCCAAGCACCTGCTCGACCCAGCGCGGAACCATACGGGTGGCTGACCCGGTCATCATTTCGTCGAAGCTGCTCGCGCCAGCGGGATAGTCCAGATTGATTGACAACGTTCTGATTCCGCATTCTCGAGCAGTCGAGGCAAATCCCGCGGCAGGATAAACCGTACCCGAGCTTCCGATCACTACGAACAAATCGCAAGCCGCAATGGCTACGCGGATCTCCGCCATGTGGTAGGGGCTTTCTCCGAACCATACGATGTCCGGGCGGCAGGCTTTTGCTCCACAGCTTGGGCATGTGTCGTCTGCGGTCATGATCAGGGCGGCCTTCCATTTTATTCCACAACCAGCGCATTTGGCGCGCAAGAGGGTGCCGTGCATTTGAAGCACATCGGCGGAGCCCGCCCGCTGGTGCAGATCGTCGACGTTCTGGGTCACGATGAGCACTCTGCCTGGATAGTCGCGCTCGAGCTTTGCCAAAGCAAGGTGGGCAGCGTTCGGCTCTGCCTCAACGCAGGCCGTACGACGCAAGTTGTAGAACTCGTGGACCCGTGCCGGATCTTTGGCAAAGGCGCGCGGGCTGGCCAGTTCGGCTGGATTGAACTTCGTCCACATCCCGCCGTTGTCCCGAAACGTGCCCAGCCCGCTTTCGGCTGAAATGCCTGCGCCGGTTAAAATCACAATGTGGTCCATAGCCCCTCGTCTGGTTGTCCAAATACCATGGTGCTGCACGCCCACGTCACAATCGGTCATACTGATAAAGGGCTGTCCTATGATCCATGAGCATAAGAAAGATCCAGGTGAAACCAGAAACGGTAATCTCGGGGCGGGACCGCGAAACCTAAGTGATTACAGGGTAAAACGGTCGGCCCCAGTCTCCATCGGGGTTGTCCATCATAAGGTCCACGAATAGCGGCAGAAGGAAACCCAAAATCGCTGCTCCGTCGCGAACCTGCGCGCGGTTAACGCCACTGTTCCAAGTCGCGCCGCCATGGACGAGCTGATTCCGCAGGACATAGAGGCGATCAAAAACGAAGCTGAGGACGCGAGCGGTGTCACCAGCCTGAAACGAAAGCGCAAAGGATCGAGCGGAAGCTTTGAAACGGTCTTCCCAGTCTTCGAACCCGTCGATGCCATTGTGATGTTGCCAGAATGGATTGAAGACATAGCGGTTTTCGAGAAGCAGTCGCACTGGCCCGGAGAAGCGCTGCCAGACAGCCTTGTAAATGCGGCGTTCGCTGTCCAATGCGGTTAGCCGTCCGAAGTAATCGAGGAAGGCCGCGCGTTCGCCCTGCGGGATGGATTGGAATTCCCGCTCGTCTGCGTAAGCGGCGTTGAAGGCGATCCAGAGGAAGATGAAACGGGCGTCGTCATCCCCATCGCAGGCCTCGGCCCGACCGATCCAACTGATGGCGCGGTGAACCCGCAGGCCCATCGTCTCGGGGAAACCCGCACGAATGGCACGCTGTTTTTCCTTGAGGGTGGCGAAGGTCGGGGTGTCAGGCATCAAACTCATCCTCTCCAAATCTGGTCATGGCATGGCGGCAAAGTCTGAGCGGCGATGCCTTTCGACTAAGTCGCTCAGCGCCTGTGGGGCAATCACCTCGACCTTGTCGCCCCATTGGTAGAGATGCCAGGCCATCTCGAGCCAGCCCGCCGCATGGAAACGCACGATCAGGCTGCCATCGGCCTGCGGATCCAGCACCTGCTGCGGATGGAAGCGGAAGCCCGCGGCGCGGTCGGCGGCCCCCGGGGCAAAGCGCCAGACCACCTCGCCGTATTGCGCCGGATCCTGCCAGACGCCGAAGGCCTGCGCGGCGTATTCGGCGATCGTGAACCCGTCCTGCAGCGCGAAGCTTTCGTTGAGCGTCTCTGCCTCGTGGATGAGGTCTATGCGGAAGTTGCGCATCTCGTCCGCCTTGGCCGGATCGCGAGCAGCAAGATAGGTCCGATGGCCCAAAAGGACCCCGTGCGGTTCCAGGATGCGGGAAGCAGCGTCCTGACTGTAGCGCACCCGCAGACGGAAAGGGCCACGCAGGGATTCGATGATGGCGTCGAGGATTTCCGGTTGAAGGCTGACCTTGGGCCCCGGCCGGGTGACTTGGCCCAACGCCATCAGCACTGCCTCGGCATCCGCCTCGACCCGCGCCCGGGCGGGAACCCGCGCGAGCATGCCATCGCGCAGGTTGTTCAAGGCCTTGGCGTGGCGCAGCCTTCCCTCGGACTCGGCCGTCCGGGCCGCGATGTCCAGCGCCTCGACACCGGTTTCGTGCCGCAGCTGCAACTGCGACAAGCCGGGATTGATCAGCCGCCAGCGTCTCTTGCGGTCCTCTCCATCGGCAGCTTCGACATTGCCGAATGTCTCCTCAAGCGCATCGGTCATTCGCTGCGCGGTGCGGTGCGAGACGCCGAATTCCTCGCAGATATCCTCCAGACTGACGCCGCCGCGCCGTGCAGCGGCAATCTGGGCAAGACGGATCAGATCTTGGGCCTTGGAAAACGACATGCTGCCTCGCAAGCCTGTCAGAGATTGTCACCCCGGCAGGCTAGGAAGGTTGGTGCGACCTGTCGAGCCAATTTCCTGATTGAACCCTGTTAGAGATGAGTAAGGATATGGCAGGCGCACCAGAACACGGGAAGGAACATAAGTGAGCGGACTTATCACCAGGATCGAACGGATTTCCTCCAGGTTTGGCGTGGTTGAGGATTCCGCCGTGACCACAAGGGGCTATCAGTTGGGCGACCCGGCGCATGGCAAGTGCGCCCTGCCAAAGATTAGGGGTTTCTAAATGTGGTCTGGTATCGAAAGGCGAATTGCCGAGAATGACCGTGATGGGGTTGTTCCGCTTAGACGCATCCTTTTGGCGGAGATCACTGCGTCCGCACTTAAGCCCGGACAGAGCACGACGAAGAAGATGGTTCCTTTGGAGACGCCAACAGGCGAGCGACTGGTCTGGCAGATTGAAGGGACGGCAGGAAACTTCTACCTTCACCGAAAGTGGACCAACCGCGCCGAGGCGGCAGGCTATGCGTGCAAGCTATTTCCCTATCAACCAGGCCAGAAGGACGGGGCTCGGCATTCCGCTTTAAGCCGTGATTGGTCCTTCAGAATCGCTGACTGCATTCAGATCCACATCGAAACAGCCGACTCTTTGAGGGAACTTATCCGGCTGGTTAACCACGATGCTGATAGCCTCGTTCTGGACCCCGCGGCTATCACGCGCTGGATCGGGGTGATCCGCAAGTCATTTGCCAGCTTTCAGCAATTCGATCCCCCAGATCCTGAATTTGACGAGACGGAACGAAACTACAAGCTGGAGACAGCCAAGAACTTGCGGTCTGCGTTGGATGCGGCCACGTCAGATTCAGAAATCGTCGCGGCCGTCTTGGCAGCGATAGGGGACAAGAGCAGCAATCTGTTGGACTGGCGGACCTATCTCCCGCTCATGCCAACTGGCGATGGCGACAAGGAAAAGCTTGAACCGGCACTTGCTCGGCTTGCTCGTGCGGCGCTTGCCTCGCCTGATGGACATGGTGCCGCCATGGATGAGTTCGTCTCGGTCTGGCGGGAAGCGGTACCGAAGCCGTCTGATGACCCACCTCGGCAGATCGCGGAGTTCCTTTTCTTCCATCTCTGGCCTGACACGGCCAGCTACATCCGAAACTCGGTTCGGCAGGATCTGTGGCGCGAAGCGACAGGACGCCGCTTTCCATCACACGGTTTGATGTCCGAGTCCTACGCCGATGAGCTGCGCTTCCTGCGGGCAGTGCACGCGGCTTTTTCCGAACGCGGCCTTGCCCCTCGGGACATGATCGACGTGCAGAGTGCCCTATGGGTGGTTTCCAAATATCAGAGTGAAGGATCGGGCATGAACCGTGAGGAGATCGAAGGTGCAATGGACGCGATCGATCGGCACCGGGAAGGGCTCGAAAAGAGCGAGCTTTTGGATCGTTTCCGCGATCCACGAGACTACTGGGTTCTTTCGACCAAAGAGCGGCCAAATCGCATATATCCTTCAAAACCGATCGTCGGCTATCTGCGCCGAAAGACCGAACTGAACGGAGGCTGGGGACAAAAGCACGATGCCGCGGCAGTGCTGCACGAAGCCGGCTACGTCATCGCCGGTGAGAATGGTGAGGCCCTGCCGATTCCCGAACAGTACGGGCACCTCGACCGCGGCACAGTTCACGCGGGCAAATGCGCGCTGAACTATTTCATCGAGCCGTACCGCGAGCAGGGCAAGAATCTCGTGTCGATCCGTGTCGGGGATCTGTGCACTTTGATGGGGCCGTCATTTTCGTCAGGCGTGGCCAGCGACGCACTTTCGGACACGGGGTTTCCAACTCTTGCTCGGGCAGCCTCGGTCCAACGGACGGGCCAACCAGGAACAGAAGACGAAATCTTCAGCTTCTTTCTGGAGCAGGCAGGGGAGCGTGAGAAATTGAAAAGTGAAACCAAGCGACGAGCGGCGCTTGCGACCAACCTGATCCTCTATGGTCCTCCCGGAACCGGAAAGACGTATCACACCGCATTCGAGGCAGTCCGGCTCTGTCTAGGCGATGAGTTCGCAGGAACACTTCGCAATGATCGGACAGCGCTTATGGATGCCTATCGGCGGCTTGTCGAAAAAGGACGTATCGAATTCGTCACTTTTCATCAGTCGATGTCATACGAGGAATTCGTGGAAGGCCTGCGACCGGAAACGGGAAACGCACAAGAAGGGATTGGAACGGGTTTCCGACTCGAACCTGTCCCAGGCATTTTTCAGCGCATCGCGCGAAAGGCCGAGGCTCGTCTTGAGGAAGATCGCGAGATCCCGGTTCAATCAAGCGCTCTTCTGGCCCACCCTTCAGCGGCCAACTTTTCTGACGAACAGACCACCCAGGAACTTTTCAAGATGGGAAAATGGCCGGAAGTCTCGGATGGTAGCTATCGGCAAGTGGCCAAAGATGTAGCTATCGCGTTGACCCAGCAGCATCCGGAAGGATTTTCGCTCCAACAGTATCGTACCGCGCTCATAAAGGCTGGTGACGAAACAGGAAAGGTCCCCACAGGCGGATGGGAAACTCACAACATGCCGACCTGGGTAAGCCATCCTGAACGTGGTTGGATCGTGCCGGTCACGGAAGACAGAGATACATCTGCGGGATATGCGACCGCTGAGGAAGGCAGTGACAGACCAGGCCATGCTGCGCAAAGTGGAATGTTCGACGGCGAACGTAACTTTGTCCTGATCGTCGATGAGATCAACCGCGCAAACATCTCGAAGGTCTTTGGCGAACTGATCACATTGCTGGAACCTGACAAACGCCTCGGGATGGATAACGAAATCCGGCTTCAGCTGCCCTATTCCAAAGCACCGTTTGGGGTGCCCGCAAACCTTCACATCATCGGGACGATGAATACGACAGACCGTTCGATCGCTCTTCTCGACACAGCGCTGCGCCGCCGTTTCACCTTCCGCGAACTGATGCCCGATCCGTCGGTCCTTCCCGTCGATGTCGACGGCATCAACCTCCAGCGCCTGCTGATTTTCTTAAATGACCGGATCGAGTATCTGTTCGACCGTGAGCACCAGATCGGACACGCCTACTTCACCAACTGCGAGAGCCGCTCGGACATTGAAGAGGTGATGCGCCATAAGGTGATTCCGCTGCTTGCCGAGTATTTTTACGAGGACTGGTCACGGGTTGCGACAGTTCTGGGAGACTCCGTCAATGGCCGGAACTGCTTTCTAACATCCCGTTCCTTGCCCGCGCCAGATGGCATGGGAGAGGACGAAACGGGTCAAACGCGTGTACGGTGGACCGTGAATTCGCAGTTCGACTTCTCGGGCTTTGTCGGCTGATGCGGTCTTATACTCTTCGCGAATGGGAATCGCTTCCTTATGGCGATGGCGAAGGTTGCATTCCTGAAGCATTGGCCGCTCAGCTGGCGGGGGTGGCTCGTTCATCTCCATTAGCAGGCAGCGGCGGACAGGGAGTTCTGGAGGAACATCGACGGCATCTGCGGGCAAGGGGTGTAGTCGGGGTCCTAGCCGCGCCAAGTGGAAGTCTGGAAATCCTTCCCAAGATTGACGTGTCAGAAGCGGATCCCACAGCGCGCAACGCAGCGATCCGCAAACGCCTGATTCTTATGCTGGCGGTCGCGTTGGACCTGAAGATCGACACAGGCAGAATGACAGAACTAGACTGGCAGAGGGACACCCTTCTGGAAATCTTGATACGCATCTTCGCTGACAAGCTGACGGAAGCTGTTCGCCGCGGCATGCCACGACGATATCTGACCAAGGAGGATGATCTTCAGGCCTTGCGAGGGACCCTGGACCTCACCCGTCAGTTCACCCGCCACGCCATAAACCCCACAATGTTGGCTTGCCGGTTCGACGAATTTTCAGAAGATATCCCACTGAACCGCATTATGAAAGCTGCCGTCTCGCATCTATCGCGCGTATCGCGAAATCCCGCGAACCGGCAACGGTTGCAAGAACTCGCGTTTGTGTACGGTGAGATCGGGGACGTTCCAGTAGCGGGGTTACGATGGGATGAGGTCGTGATCGACCGCACGAACCGTGCCTGGTCCGAGCTGATGGGGATGGCCTCGCTGTTCTTGCGCAATCGTTACCAGACGACCAGTAGCGGGGCAGGGCAGGGCACAGCATTGCTTTTTGAGATGAATGTTCTGTTCGAAGAATATGTGGGCCGCCTGCTTTTACGCACATTGAGCGGAACGGAGTTCAGCGTGCAGTTGCAAGGCGGGCGATTGTTCTGTCTGACATCGGTCGAAAACGGGCGCGGCGTGTTCCAGACGAAGCCAGACATCCTGATCCGCCATGCCGGAAAAGTGGTGCATGTGATCGACACGAAGTGGAAGCGGATCTCCGCACGTTTCGACGATCCGAAACAGGGTGTCTCGCAATCGGATGTATATCAAATGATGGCCTATGGGCAGCTTTACAGAGCTCCAAGGCTGACGCTCCTGTACCCGCGCCACGACAAGCTCTCCGACGCAGGGGTGGTGTTGGCGAGACACCGTATCAGCGGGCGGGAGACGCTCCTGGAGACTGCCTGCGTCACTATCGGCAATCCTGTCCTGTTGATGGCAGAATTGAATGAAATGCTAGATGGCAACGTCACCGCAACCGGGCGGCAAAGTGATCCTGCTGAGTTTGTGGATGAGCACGCGGAGACTCAAGCCCAGCTTGGTTACGGCTCCTAATCCGCCGATTGCAGGCCAAAAGAGGCCGGAACTCGGGCTCGAGTTCGGCGGACTTACCCAAAGAAAGCAAGGCTTCAAGCTCGTAACATTGCGTGGGATCAACGGATGCAAATCGAAAATGCCTACAGGGATAGTGTCCGGGAACGCGACCTCGACAATTTCCTAGTCGAGGAGCTTTCCGCGTCCTCCGAGTTCAGGGAGTGGGTCTTGGGCAAAGTTACAGCCGCTTTCATTGTGCCACAAGATACCGAGGTCCGGGTCCGCAAAAGCCCACCGCGCAACAGCAATGATGGCCGGCAGACAGATGTCCAACTTGGATGGTTCTCCGGAGAGATCCTGCGCTCTTGCGTTCTTATTGAAAGCAAAGTGACCGACGGTTTTCAACCCGGACAGGCGGAGTCCTACGTCGCCGAGGTCAGGGGTCTACTCAATCACTTAGGGGTTCGGCATGCGGCAGCAATACTCGTCGCGCCGGCAAGCAAGCTAGCAAGACTACCCCACAACGGGGCCTTCCAAGCGGAAGTGGCGATCGAGGAGATCATTGCGTTCCTCGATAAGCGCTTAACTAACCTTGAGGAGGGCGAACTCGCGCGACGGATCCGTGTGAGGGTCGAGCTTCTCGAAGCCCTATGTGGTAAACGGCAGTCCAACAGTTGGATTGCTAACACCATCCAAGAGAAGAGGGACTTCGCCTTGGCATATGCAGCCCTAGCGGCAGAGATCCTGCCAGATCTAGCGGTGCGACCATCGACGGATGGTCCTAATGCCATTACGCGTATTTTTGAAGGGCTTGCGATCCCAGGCCTTCCCGACCTCAAGCTTCGCCACGAATTCGGGCGTGGCGTGCCGCAAAAATACGCCAATGTTCAGTTTCCCGGGTGCGCTGACCACGAAACCCGAATACGCGACAGCGGCCTGCTTGATGGCACACCCTATCTTGCAGACAAGGCTGGTAAGTCGCTCGCGATCCGGGTTCAAACGCCTGGTATCAACCCGATGCTCGCTTTCGAGGACGAGCGAGACAAGGTGGAGCTTGGCCTGCGAGCAATTGGGGACATGGTTCTCTGGCTTCGGGCCAATGGGGCGAACCTCGCCCGGCTTCTCGACGCGGACTAATCAGATCAAGGACATAAAGCTTGCGATGCGGGTCGGCAAAAGCCGTCACAATAAAGTCTCCAGAATCCAGGTTCGTCCCTTCGTCGAGACGGGTCTGGCTGCCGGGTTTTCCCGTGAACAGGCCGCTCTTATCTTCATGACATCCACTCGAGAGCGGAGCAGGCATTCGCCACCGCTCTTGCTGACATGCCGGCCGGTTTCCCCGAGGCACTTTTCGCCTCTATGAAGCGCGGCTTGGTGCAGCGGTTACCGCTCCTTCAGTTCTTTGATGAATATCCGCTTGGCTTATCCGCATTCCCTCAGGCTCACCGCGAAATCTCTCCCGCCAGTACCGCCCGTCCATGGACCGCCAGGATCGCTGCGAACTTGGGACATCCAAACTTTCGGACGACATCGAGCACCCGAGCATCGTAGGCAGCCTGACCGATCAGCCTGCAGAGATCCGACGCATGAAACTGCCGGTTGGAACTCGGCGCGGCGCGGATCTGGTCATGAAGCTCCTGCATCTTGTCTTCTTCTTTGGACAACGGTTCTGGCTCAGATGCAGATATTGGAGCCGTGCTTGACGAACCGGTCCGCCAACGGCGCATGAACCCGAGCAAGTATCCAGCCGGAACGCGGGCATTGCCGCGAGCACGGTTGAAGGCGAGAAACCGCTCCCAGATGGCCTGTGTGTCAACGTTCCAGCAGGGCAGTGCCGTCTTAGCGGCCTTGATCAGTTCGGCCCAACATGTTCGGAACACGTTGGGCGCTTCATCGATGTTGATATGCCCTGAGAATATAGTTTTGTGAGATTCTTCTCTAGATAGTGATGTGTCGTCTCCCTTTGACACGACATCGTGGGGGCCGTCGCTCTGATCAAAGGCTGCAAAGCGGAAGAGCCAGGGCGCGAACTTGCCGTTCGGCTTCTCACGCTCGAGCTTCAGGTTCGACGCTTCGAGTTCTCCCAGCAAGACGCTCAGATACTGACGCGACACGTCCATCTTCTCTGCCAACGTGGTGAGCGTGAACGCGGCCGTACCGCGGGAAAGGCCGTTGTAGCCGTCCTTCCACGCTATCCCATCCAGGATGAGCGTTGCCAGCTTGTGCGCGGATACGGAAAGGTCTGTTTGGGTGATCCGTCGCAGGATCAGGCCGGTCGTTGGTTCCATGGTCGGGTCTCCAAAGGGATCCGACGCCATACCGAGAGCAAACAACATTTTTGCCAGCAAGAATACTTTGCTGGTTGAAGACGTTCAGACACTGCGCTAGAAGAACCGTGTTCAGGGGTTTTATCTAGCGCGGCGTCAGGCTTTTCGGTCTGGCGTCGTTTCCCTTTTTGGGTTCGGTGCACAGCCTCCGGTGCAGGTGGCTAAAGGAACAG
>Ga0056909_1000636_pt1 | contig 29673 bp, 31 predicted proteins | sample EBPBio102011_DNA_FD_62115 | JGI IMG/M metagenome (GOLD analysis project Ga0056909, IMG submission 62115) | Wastewater treatment Type I Accumulibacter community from EBPR Bioreactor in Madison, WI, USA - Reactor 1_1/10/2011_ DNA | ecosystem: Engineered > Bioreactor > EBPR > Anaerobic-Aerobic >...
CCCCGTTGTCGAAGGTCGTTTCGATTGTAATCCGTACGTCCATGGCAGCCCCCCATACAAAGAGCTTACCTTAGCACAGGCCAGATCACCGACGACGACCCCCATGTTCTGTCCACTCCCCATTTAAGGGCTACGCGACAACGGGCAAAGAAAGGGTTCTGGATGTCGCCCGACACAAAGCCCACCAGCGGCAATTGCCCCTGGCGCAGGGCCTGGGCCACGCGGTTGCCGTGATAGCCCAGGGTCTCGGCGGCGGCGCGGACCTTTTCGGCGGCGTCTTCGCCGACATAGCCATAGCTGTTCAAGGCCCGCGCCGCCGTGGCCCGGGAGACCCCGGCCAGCGCCGCCACATCCTTGAGCGTGGCGCGCCGGGGCGCGCCCTGTTCTGATCCCTCTGCCATGCGGACCGCCTAGCATGGCGGGCGGTTCAATGCAAAAGCTGCGCGAGGAACTCTTGCGCCCGGGCCGATTGCGGCGCGGTAAAGAAGGCCCGGGGCGGGGCCTGTTCCACGATCCGCCCGCGGTCCATGAAGATCACCCGGTCGGCCACAGCCTGGGCAAAGCCCATCTCATGGGTCACGCAGATCATCGTCATCCCCTCGCGCGCAAGGTCGGTCATGACGTCCAGCACTTCCTTGACCATCTCGGGGTCCAAGGCCGAGGTCGGTTCATCAAACAGCATCAACCGCGGCGCCATGCACAGGGCGCGCGCGATGGCCACGCGCTGTTGCTGGCCGCCCGAAAGCTGGATCGGGTATTTGTCGGCCTGTTCCAGGATATCGACCCGTTTTAAATAGCGCCGCGCAGTTTCCACCGCCTCGTCGCGGGATTTGCCCTGCACCCATTGCGGCGCAAGGATGCAGTTTTCCAGGATCGTCAGATGCGGGAACAGGTTGAAGGATTGAAAGACCATGCCGACCTCTTGGCGCACGGCGCTGCCGACCTCTTCTTCTTCGGTCAGGTAGCGGCCTGCGACGGTGATCTTGCCCTGCTGATAGGGCTCCAGCCCGTTGATGCAGCGGATCATGGTGGATTTCCCCGACCCTGAGGGCCCGCAGACCACGACCTTTTCCCCGGGCGCGACCGAGAGCGTGATATCGCTTAGCGCCTTGAAGGCGCCAAAGCTTTTGTGGACGCCCGAGAGCGTGACAAGCGGTTCAGCGGGCATTGGACCTCCCAAAGCGGGCCTCGATGCGGGACTGGGCATATTCCAGGCCAATCGACAAAAGCCAATAGATCATGGATGCGGTGATCAGCATCTCGATATGGCGGAATTCGGTCTGGCCTTGGGTGCGCGCCAGATACATCAGCTCCCAGACGCCCACGACCGAGACGAGGGAGCTGTCCTTCAGCATGGCGATGAACTGGTTGCCGGTGGGCGGGATGATGATGCGCATGGCCTGCGGCAGGATCACAAGGACCATGCTTTGCGCGGGTGCGAGGCCAAGGGCGGTTGCCCCCTCGGACTGGCCGCGCGGGATGCTTTCGATGCCGGCGCGAAAGATCTCGGTCATATAGGCGCCGTAGCACAAGGACAGCGCGAGCACCCCGGCGGGGACGGCCCCGATCACATAGCCGACCTGCGGCAGGCCGAGGTAGATGATGTAGATCTGCATGAGCAAAGGCAGGCCGCGGAAGAGCGAGGTGTAAAAGCTGGCCAACCCATAGATCACCCCGTTCTTCGACATCTTGGCCACCGCCCCCACCAGGGCGATGACCGTGGCGATCAGGATCGACAGCGCCGAGATATAAAGCGTCATGGCCACGCCCTGGGTGATCAGGAAACCGATCTTGCGGGCGATGAAGGAGAAGGACAGGTCAAAGGACCAAAAGAAGGCCATCAGCAGAAGGAAAAGTTCGATCCAGACGCCCCAGACCTGGGCCGCGCGCGGCAAGAGGCCAAGCGCGCGGATATTGGCCATGACCAGCAGTGCCAGGACCAGTGCGGTGCCAAGGCGCAGGACCCAGGGGTTTAGACCGGACAAAGCCTCGGGCGTCCAGGGCTTTTGGTTCACCAGGGTCAAGACGGCCACCAGGATCACAAAGCCAAAGCCCAAGCCGATGCGACGCAGCCGGGCCGGATCGGCCAGAAGATAGCGCATCATGCGACTGCCCTTTCCCGCCACCAATCCTGGGTCTGCAGCTTCCAATAGGTCAGCTGAGCGGCCAGAAGGCCAATGGCGCCGCCCGTCCAGGTCAGGCCGAAGGGCGCAAAGGCCTGGATGCGGTCCGAGGCGCCCAGGATATCCTCGGCCACCACTTTGCCCGCAATCGCCGTGGTGTTCAGCCCATGGCCGCCAAAGGCCGTGGCATGCCAGACCCCCGGCCCCATGCGCCCCACCTGCGGCATCAGGTGGCGGGCATAGGCCATCAGCCCCGACCAGGCCAATTCGGTGCGCAGGTCTGCAAGCTCGGGATAGACTGTCACCATCTCATGGCGCAATTGCCTTGTGATGCCGGGGATATCGGCGGCGCGGGTGGTGATGCGGCCTCCCCACAAGAGCCGCGTGCCATTTTCAACCAACCGGTAGTAATCCCCGGCGCGGCGGTTGTCGCCCACGGCGTGCCGCGTCGCGATGACCTGGGCGAGACGATCGGGCGCGGGTTCAGACAGCATCACATAGGTGGCAATCTGCAGCATGGAACGGCGCAGGCGCGGCACCAGGCCATCGGTATAGCCCCCGGTGGTCAGCACGACCCTTTCGGCGCGGATCTCTCCGCCGGGGCTGACCACGCGCTTTTCCGGACCTGCCAGATGCGCCTCGGTCGCCGGGCTTTGTTCAAAGATCGTGCCGCCCAGCCTTTCGATCTCGGCGGCCAGACCGCGCAAATAGTTCAGCGGGTGGATGTGAAAGGCATTGCCATCGCGCAAGGCCTGGAAATAGCGGCGCGAGCGCAGGAGGCTGCGCAATTCCTCGGTCGGCAGGTAATCGAGGTGATAGTTCAACTCCCGCGCCATCTGGTCGCGGGCGGATTTCAGCCCCGGGTCATCATGGCGGCGGACCGAGAGCACCCCGGTCTCGGGCGCCACGCCCGGCATGTCCAGCGCGGTGATGGTCTGACGGATATGCTCCATCCCCTCGACCGAAAGATCCCAGAGCCTGCGGGCGCCATCGGTCCCGGCATGGCGGGTGATCGTGTCATCCCCCGCCGCATAGCCGGGCCCCACAAAGCCGCCATTGCGCCCCGAGGCGCCAAAGCCCACCTGATGCGCCTCGATCACCGTCACGGATTGGCCGGCCCGCGCCAGCTCCAGCGCGGTGGTCAGCCCCGCAAGCCCGCCGCCGATGATCAGCGTGCCGGTCTCATGCCGCCCGGAAAGCGCCGGACGCGCCCGCGTCTCGGCCAGGCTTTGACGGTAATAGGTCTGCGGATAATCCATCTTTCCCCCTCCCAAGGACCCCGGACCGCCTTTGGGGCGGTCCAGAGCTTCTTCATCGCACCGCCTAACGGGCGGTCCAGGGCATGTTCATCGCGCAGGTCAATCCGCGCTGTAGTCCTTGCCATACCATTTGGTGGTCAGGCTGGCCAAAGTGCCATCGGCTTTCATCGCTGCCAGAACTTCCGAGACCTTGGCGGTCCATTCCGGGTCGGTCTTTTCGCCGATCACCACCAGAGGCTCGCGGAAGGCATATTCGCCCTCAAGGATCTTGACCGGATAGCCGTTCTTGATCGCATTCATCGCGGTCTGTTCCGGCGCGATCACTGCATCGACCCGCACCCCATCGCCCAGCCGCAGATCGTCAAAGGGCAGCATGGAATCGGCATAGGTCAGGATCTCGCCCGGCTCCAGCTTGTAGTCGATCGGCGGCAGGCCCGGCGCGTCGATCTCCAGGCGGCGGTTGATGAAGTCTTCCGAGGTCGTGGCGGTTTCGACCCCGATCTTCTTGCCGTTCAGGTCCGCCACGGTCGCCGCCGTGCTGTCCTGGTGCAGGACATAGACATAGGGGCTGTAGTAATAGATGCCCGCAAAGTCGATGACCTGGGCCCGCGCCTTGGTCGGCGTCACCGAGCCCACGCCAAGGTCATAGCGCCCCTGCCAGCGCCCGCCCGTCAAGGTGGCCCAATCGGGGGTCTCAAAGCGGACCTCGACGCCCAGGCGCGTGGCGATCTCACGCGCCACGTCGATGTCGAACCCCACCATCTCGTTGTTGTCGTCCAGATAGCTTTGCGGCGGCCAGCCGGCATTGGTGGCCACGACCAATTCCTTGGCCGACATGACGCGGTCCAGCGTCTCTCCGGCCCAGGCGGCGGTGCTGGATAGCGCCAAGGCAGCCAGCGTGGTGATGATCTTTTTCATTCCATCCTCCCTGATGTTTTGACAAGTTGTCAGACAACTTTACCCACTAGAAACAGCAGGCATCCTGCTGTCAACGCCCAAGATGGCGCTTTGCGTGCCGGGGTCATTTGCGCGCAAAACTGAAGCTGAACTGATGGCCCGCGTGATAGATGAGCGAGCGGATGACGGCCTGTCCGGCCGCGGTGAAACAGGTCTCGGCCACCAACAAGAGCGGGCCGCCCGCGCCTAGGGAGCCCAGATCGGCCTGGGTCTCGGGCGGGCCCACGGCCGAAACCGTGGCTCTCGACATGACCGGGGCCAACCCCAGCCCCTGCATCAGCGCCATCAGCGAGCCTGACCAGTCGAAGACCGGATGATCGGGCGGCAAAAGCGCCAGCGGCAGGTATTCCAGGCTGTAAAGCAGCGGTTGACCCTCGATCAAGCGCAGCTTTTCCAGCCGCCACACCGGGGAATCCTCGGCCAGGCCCAGTGCTGCGGCCACATCGGGCGGGGAGGGGACCCTGCCCGCCTGCAAGAGCCGCGTCTGCGGCCGATGGCCCGCGCGGCCCAGCATCTCGGTCACGCTTTCGAAGGCGGTGATCGGACGTTCGACCTGCACCGCCATGGCCGGAGCCACATAGCGCCCACTGCCCCTTTGGGCGGCGATCATGCCGTCCAGCTCCATCCCCTTCAGCGCCTCGCGCAGCGCCGGGCGCGAGACGCCAAAGCGGGCGGTCAGCTCTGCCTCGGTGGGCAGGCGGTCGCCCGGCCGCAGACCCTCGGCGCGGATCCAGTCGCGCAACTGGTCGCGTATCCGCGCCGCAGCCGATATGTCGCGCCCCTGCTCCAAATGGCCCCCTCTGTTTGGGCCATGATAGGCCTGATGGGGCGCAGAAGTCCACATCACACATCGAACCTGACGCCTTGTGCGAGGGGCAGCTTGGCGGAGTAGTTCACGGTCGAAGTTTGGCGGCGCATATATCCCTTCCAGGCATCCGACCCGCTTTCGCGCCCGCCGCCGGTTTCCTTTTCGCCACCAAAGGCCCCGCCGATCTCGGCACCCGAAGGCCCGATGTTGACATTGGCAATCCCGCAGTCGGAGCCGGAGGCCGAGAGGAAGGCCTCTGCCTCGCGCAGGTTCAGGGTGAAGATGCAGGAGGACAGGCCCTGGGGCACGTCGTTTTGCAAGGCGATGGCCTGGTCAAACTCATCATAGGTCAGGACATAGAGGATGGGCGCAAAGCATTCTTCGCGCACGGTCTCGGTCTGGGCGGGCATGACCACGAGGGCCGGGGTGACATAGGCGCCTGGGCCAGACAGGGCCACGCCGCCATGAACCACCCCACCCTCGGCCCGGGCGCGGTCCAGTTGGGCCAGCATGCGGGCGCGGGCGGCTTGGTCGATCAGCGGGCCCACCAGGGTGCCGGGCGCGCGCGGATCGCCCACGGGCAGGCTGGCATAGGCCTTGACCAGCCGCGCCACCAGGTCATCCCGCAAGGACCGATGCACGATCAGGCGGCGCAGCGAGGTGCAGCGCTGCCCCGCCGTGCCCACCGCGCCAAAGACAATCGCCCGCACCGCCATATCAAGATCCGCCGAAGGCGCCACGATCATCGCATTGTTGCCACCGAGCTCCAAGATCGGCCGCCCCCAGCGCGCCATGACCGCTGGCCCCACTTGCGCCCCCATCCGCGTCGACCCCGTGGCCGAGATCACCGGCACAAGGCGGCTTTCCACCAGCGCCTCGCCCAGGGCCGGGCCGCCGATGACCAGTTGGGCCAGACTGTTGCTTTTCACTCAGAACTGAGCCGGTTAGGCGCATAATTTTCACTGAGAATTGAGCCATGTGAACCTTTCCCCGAAGCGGTGAGCGACGGGGGCAACGGAGTGATCCACATGGGACTTTTGAACATCATCCGACGCATGCACTTGCGGCTGAAGCTGTCGATCCGCGAGATTGCTCGGCTGACGGGCGTGTCGCGCAATACGGTAACCAAGCATTTGGCGGCGAATACCATCGAGCCAAAATTTGCGACGCCGGAACGTCCAAGCAAGATTGACCCCTTTGCCGAGAAGCTGGCGGGTTGGCTCAAGACCGAAGCCGGGAAGTCGCGCAAGCAGCGGCGGACCATGAAGCAGTTGCACGCCGATCTCGTGGCGCTTGGCTTCACCGGCTCTTATGCCCGTGTCGCGGCGTTTGCACGACGGTGGCGTGCCGATCGGCAGCGCGAACAGCAGACGACGGGGCGCGGGACCTTTGTGCCGTTGCATTTTGACCCGGGCGATGCCTTCCAGTTTGACTGGAGCGAGGATTTTGCGGTTCTGGGCGGCGAGCGCACAAAGCTGCAGATCGCGCATATCAAGCTGTCGCACAGCCGGGCCTTTTTGCTGCGGGCCTATCCGCTGCAGACGCATGAGATGCTATTCGATGCCCACTGGCATGCATTCCGGGTCTTTGGCGGCGTCCCCGCGCGCGGGATTTATGACAACATGAAGACGGCGGTGGATCGTGTTGGCCGCGGCAAGGAGCGGCAGATCAATATGCGCTTTCTCGCCATGACGAACCACTATGTTTACGAGCCCGAGTTTTGCAATCCGGCGGCGGGATGGGAGAAAGGCCAGGTTGAGAAGAACGTCCGGGATGCTCGTCACCAGATGCTGCAAGGGATGCCGGACTTTCCAGATCTTGCCGCGCTGAATGCCTGGCTGGAAGAGCGTTGCCTCGAGTTGTGGCGGGAGACCCCGCATGGCAAACAGTCAGGCACCATCGCCGATGTCTGGGCCGAGGAGCGCGCCGCCCTGATGCCGCTGCCCGTCGCGTTTGATGGCTTTGTGGAGTTGAGCAAGCGGGTCTCACCCACATGCCTGATCAGCTTCGAGCGGACGCGCTACAGCGTTCCGGCCTCCTTTGCCAACCGTCCTGTCAGCCTGCGGATCTATCCGGACCGGCTGGTCGTGGCGGCCGAGGGCAACATCCTGTGCGAACATGTGCGCGTGATCGAACGCAGCCACAAGTTGCCATCAAAGACGATTTACGACTGGCGGCATTATCTGGCGGTCGTGCAAAGGAAGCCCGGAGCCCTTCGCAACGGCGCGCCCTTCCTGGAGTTACCGCCTGCGTTCAGACAGTTGCAGGATCACATGTTGCGCAAGCCCGGTGGTGATCGCGAGATGGTCGACATCCTTGCCTTGGTGCTACACCACGATGAGCAAGCCGTGCTGACCGCCGTGGAACTCGCCCTCGCAGAGGGTGTGCCGACCAAGACGCACGTGTTGAACCTGTTGCACCGGCTGGTCGACGGCAAGGTGGTTGGCGGGCCGCCCCTTGATACCCCGCAGGCGCTGGTCCTGCGCCGTGAACCCAAGGCAAACGTCGAACGCTATGACGGCCTTCGCAGCCAGATCGCCGGAGGCCACCATGCGTCATGATCCAGCCGCTGGTGCCATCGTCATCATGCTGCGCAGCTTGAAGATGTATGGCATGGCCCAGGCCGTGACCGACCTGATCGAACAGGGCGCGCCAGCTTTTGAAGCTGCAATCCCGATGCTCGCGCAAGTGCTGAAGGCCGAATTGGCCGAGCGCGAGGTGCGCTCCATCGCCTATCACATGAAGTCCGCGCGGTTCCCGGCCTACAAGGATCTCTCGGGCTTCGACTTTGCCGCCAGCGAGATCAACGAGGCCACTGTCAAGGCACTGCATCGCTGCGAGTTCATGGATGGCGCCCAGAACGTGGTCCTGATCGGCGGTCCGGGAACTGGCAAAACCCATGTTGCAACCGCCCTCGGCATCCAGGCCATTGAGCATCATCGTCGCAAGGTTCGCTTCTTCTCGACCATCGAACTGGTCAATGCCCTCGAACAGGAAAAGGCCAAGGGAAAGGCCGGGCAGATCGCCGAAGCCCTGACCAAGCTCGACCTCGTGATCCTGGATGAACTTGGCTATCTGCCCTTCAGCGCATCGGGTGGGGCCCTGCTGTTCCATCTGCTGAGCAAACTCTACGAACGCACCAGCGTCGTTATCACCACCAACCTGAACTTCAGCGAATGGGCCACGGTCTTTGGCGATGCCAAGATGACCACGGCCTTGCTCGACCGCCTCACCCACCGCTGTCACATCCTGGAAACCGGCAACGACAGCTTCCGGTTCAAGGCAAGCTCAGCAGCTGCAGCCCGGAAAAAGAAGGAGACAAGCCCGACCTTGACCCCAGCATGAACCGAAATCCATAATCAGAGGTGGCTCACTTCTCGGTGAAAAAACCGGCTCAGTTCTGAGTGAAAAACAACAATTAACCGCCTTCTCCCCGATTTCGCCCATTCGTTGACTGGCAGTAATCTTCTTGTTCACGCTATGACCCGTACCTTCCACATAACAGAGATAGCACTTCAATCAGCGTCTCGTAAGGCGCAGACTACATCATGTAGGACATGATGGTTAGATGCTTGATCCCATGGTTTGATGTTGAGATCCATTCGGAGGAGTGGAAGGCAGTACTGAGGAACAAGTTGGTCACGAGAGCGCCTCGACCATCAACCCATCATTCCGATCAGAGGTCGACCTGGCTTCTGTCGCGCGTGTCTCGACGATCTGCCACATGCGATAGCGCCCCTGCCCCGTGACTTCCCGGATCAGGCCTCGTTCCTCCAACCAGTCGATGTTGCGCTGAACCGTTGCCCGATGCGCGCCTGTCAGTTTTCTGGCCAGCTGTACTGAAACCAGCGGCCAGCTTGTGAATAGGTCCCGCAGCATCGGTGGAGTCTTGCCCGAGAGCGGCGCCATTGTTCGCTCCGCCGCTGCCGCCCAAGCCTCAATCTCCTCCAGCTTGCGCAGGGCTGCGAATGCCGCGCTCTCCATCGCGTTCAGCCAGCGCGCCAATCGGGCGGGCGGGTCCCCGATCGCGCGGAAGCCCCCTCCCCCGCCCATGGCGATGGGTGCGAAGATTGCGCCCGGAGCGCTCCCCGACGGCGCGAGATCGGCGATCGCGACACGCGCAGCCGTCACCGCAGCCTCCAGTGGGTCATCGACCGGCGAAAGCTCCGCGACATGCCAGAGATGGAAGCCCATGCAGGCCCGCGTAACGGGGTGGAGGTCTTCCGCCTGATCCATCATCGCGAGCCATCCGGCAGCCCGCTGCTCGAAGGCTCCACGCTCCGCCATTTCGAGCACGCGGAATGGCGCCTTGTCTTCTTCGAAGCGCTCCCCCTGCCCCGTACGGTCGCGCCGATCAAGGAAGGTCTCGAGATCACCGACACCCGAGCGACGCGCCAACGGCGCAGGTCCGCCGGTCAGCCGCCGCACGGTCCAGCCGATCCGGTACAAGGCCTGTGCATCATCCGTTACAGTCGAAACCCTCAGCGCCACGTAGAGCGACAACCGGTCGAGGCCGATCCGGTCCTGCGTGAGCCAGCTCAGGTCCGCAGCCTCGATCAGGGCGAGCCGTTGCCGCCAGCCGGCCGGGCCCCGGCGCAGGCGTTCATCGAGGATCCCCAGCCGGGCCGCGACGCGAGCAAGCTGTGCCGCCTGCCCGGCCTCGGCCGCGCGCCAGGCATCGACGACATCGGATTCCTTCGCCTCATGCACAGGTCCGGGTGGCAGGTAATCCGGTTCGTCCTCGAGCGGCCCGGGCAAGAACCAGAAAGGATCTGTCGCAAACATTTGCGTTGACGGGTGTCTCCAAGGGGACCCACGATCCTGCCGAAATGCAACCGATCTCGGAGGGCGCATGATGATCTCGTTCAAGGGCGCGCAATTTCCGAAGGATGTGATCCTGTTCGCGGTGTTCTTCTACGTCCGCTACACCGTGTCCTACCGGGACCTGGAGGAGATCATGGCAGAACGCGGCGTTGAGGTGGACCATGCAACGCTTAATCGGTGGGTCGCAAAATACTCACCCTTGATCGCGAACTCCGCCCGGCGTCGGAAGGCACCCACCGACCGATCCTGGCGTATGGACGAGACCTACATCAAGGTGAAGGGCGAGTGGGTCTATCTCTACCGCGCTGTCGACAAGCTTGGAAAAACCCTTGATTTTATGCTGTCGAGGAAGCGCAACAAGACAGCCGCAACCAGGTTCTTCGCCCGCGCGCTCGAGGTGAACGGCCTGCCGCGGAAGATCGTCATCGACAAAAGCGGAGCCAATACCGCTGGCATTACGGCGATCAACCGGATGCTAAAGCGCTTTGGCTGCCCGATCCCAATCGAGATGGTTCGGATCAAATTTCTCAACAACATTGTCGAACAGGACCACCGCTCCATCAAGAAACGGATCCGGCCAATGCTCGGCTTCAAGTCCTTCGTCTCAGCTTCCGCGACGCTCGAAGGCATCGAAGTGGCCAGCATGATCCGCAAGGGCCAGTTGACACCCGGACTCTGCCCCTTTGCTCAGTTCGCCGCGCTCGCCGCCTGACGGGAAAGAATCGAAGCCCTTTGTGGCTAAACGCAGGACTTTGCGACAAAACCAAGCTGCTGGGTCAGCGCCTGTCCGCCCGAGACTTCGACCGTCAGGTTGCGGAGTTCCAGGTCAGGGTCGCCGTACTGAACGGCTTCACCGCACTCGGCACACCCATCACTGAGGCCAAGGGATAAGTCTATCCGGGGAAAGGGGAGGCCCGCCCATCACCCGATTTGTGCAACAGAGCCTGCCGCCGGTCCAACAGATCCACGCAGGATTAAGCTGGCAGGCATCAGAACAGTGCGCGGCGGGATCGCTGCACCGTTTATCTGCTCTAAGAGCATCCGGGCTGCAGTTTCACCCATTGCAGTACGCGGCTGCGAGACGGTCGTGATGCCGGGGGGAAGAAAAGCCATCCAATCGAGATCGTCAAAACCGATCAGCGAAAGATCGGCAGGCAAGCTCAAGCCGAGTTCAGCGATGGCTGACATCGCACCTTCTGACATGGTGCCATCACTGGTGAACAGTGCCGTTGGCCGATCGTGCCGCGCCAGAATATCCAGAGTCATCACCTTCGCGGCCTCGGCGGAATAGGCGCCAACCCGTCGAACGAGCGTCGTATCAACCGGCAAACGGGCCAGCTGATGCGCCTGGACAAAGCCGAGGAGCCTCTGCCAGCTTGGATAAAGCGCCCGGCTTTCGACCGGCTCGCCCGCCATCGCACGTGCAATGAACCGCTCGGCACCACCCGCTTCTTCCTCCACGAGTTCGGCTATCAACCCAATCCGGCTGTGCCCCGCCTGTATAAGACGCAGGACCGCATCCCGGGCGGCCGCGACGTTGGCGGTCCCCACGCGGTCCACTTCAAGTCCATCGACAGCCCGGTCAATCAACACCAGAGGTATCCCTGACGCGTGAAGGGCTCGCAAATGGGATGCGATCCTTGTGTCACAGGGCGAGACGATTAGCCCGTCGACCTGTTTTTCGACCAAGAGATCGACTGCCTTCGTCTCCTGCTCCAGACTTTCGTCGCTGTTGGTGATGAGAAGGCCAAACCCTTCCTTGTCGGCAATGTTCGAAATGCCACGCAGGACCGACGCGTAGAAGGGGTTCTGGATATCCCCTGCTACCACACCGATCGTTCGTGTCTTGCCGGTGATGAGGCTGCGAGCCAAGGCATTCGGTCGGTAGCCGAGCTTTTCGGCCGCCTTCATCACCTGGTCCTTCTTGGACCCGCTTGTATAGCCGTACCCGCCCAGAACCCGGCCGGCGGTAGCTGTCGACACCCCAGCTAGCCGCGCAACGTCAGCAATTGTCGCCTTGGATTTGGCAGCCACCGGAATCCGTCTCACTTTTTTCGGTCGTTTGAAGCGAATCAATTTCTTGAACCGCTGCTTTCCCGCTAGCTAACACTTCCTGTATCGCTTCGATACTCTCCATTTTCTTGGTGTTTTACAGCGGAATAGGGCAGTTCGCGTTGGCGCTTGACGGATCAGCCTGCAATGTATCTCATGATGTGAGAACGTTCGCACTTCTGAAGACATAATTGCGTGGCTCGCCGCGCGGCAAAAAGGAGGAAATTCGATGTGGAAATCTGTGCTTTCGGGGCTTGCGGCAACTGCTTTGCTGGGTGCAGCCTCCGCCAGCGCCGAGGTTATCTCGGCGCTGCATGACGCCCTGCCGCAGGAATACCGCGACAACGGCATCAAGGTCGCCGTCTTCAACGACTGGGCTCCGGATGAGTTCGTGGACGCCGACGGAACCCTGAAGGGCTGGAGCGTCGACATCGCGCATGAAATGGAAAGCCGCCTCGGCGTCCCCTTCACCTACGAAGCGACAAGCTTTGACGCCATCATTCCCGGTCTGGAAGCCAAACGCTTCGATGCCGGCTTTTCGTCCTTCGGGTCGACGCCCGAACGCTTGAAAGTTCTGGATTTCGTCGCGCAACGCAAGATCGGCACGGCCTTCGGTTTCGCCAAGGACAGCGAACTCGTGGTAAGAGAACCCAAGGATGCCTGCGGCCTGACCGTCGCGGTTCTGACCGGCGCCTGGGACGCCCAACTGGTCGAGAAGCTCAACAAGGAGGTCTGCGTTGCCGGTGGCCTGCCCGAAATCAAGATGCAGGACTACACGACCCAGGCGCAGGCCGAGCTTGCAGTTCGCTCGGGCCGCGCGCAGGCGACCGTCGCTGCCTCGGTCAAGCTTGCCTATATCGCAGCGCAGACGGGAGACATGAAGGTGTCGGACCTCGTTCTCGAAGCGGTGAACAGCAACATCGGCGTGCGCAAGGGCGACCCTCTGGGGCAGGTCATGACCGATGCGATCCAGTCGATGATCGACGACGGCAGCTACAAGGCCATCATGGAGAAATGGGGCATTGCCGACAGCGGCATGCTGACGAAAGCCCTGCTCATTACCGAAGAGCACCCGGATTACTGACCCGCGAAGCCACTCCACCCCGCGCCACCGGTCCGGCGCGGGGTGCATGCCGGAAAGATACCGATGAGACGCACCGAGCCGCCCAAGAACCGTCCCTCGATCCACGACGTCCGACCGGTCCCCGTGCGCAACGTCGGACAATGGCTCGGCGGTGCGGTGCTGCTTTTGCTCGGCCTGCTGTTCTTCCAGATTCTGGTCACCAATCAGAACATGAAATGGCCAGTGGTCGCCCAATACCTCTTTGACCGGAAGATCCTCGCCGGTTTGGGCATGACCCTGCTACTGACCTTCCTTGCCATGGTCATCGGCCTCGCCATCGGCGTTGTGCTCGCGATCATGCGGCTGTCATCTGGCCGGGTGTTCCGGGCCGTCAGCTGGGCATGGATCTGGTTCTTCCGCGGTGTGCCGCCACTCGTCCAGATGATCTTCTGGTACAACCTCGCGCTGCTGCTGCCTGAAACCTCTATCGGCATCCCCTTCGGCCCTAAGCTCATGTCCTGGAACACCAATGACCTCATCACGCCGTTCTCGGCGGCAATCATGGGCCTTGCCTTTACCGAAAGCGCCTATGCAGCCGAGATGATCCGCGCCGGGATCCAGGCAATCAGCCATGGCCAGACCGAGGCGGCCGCGACCCTTGGCATGACGCGCGGCCAGACCCTGCGGCGCATCGTCCTGCCCCAGGCCCTGCGGATCGTCATACCGCCGATCGGGAATGACACCATCTCGATGCTGAAGTTCACCTCGCTGGTCTCGGTGCTGGCGCTGCCCGACCTGCTGTATTCCGCCCAGATGATCTACGCCCGGACCTATCAGACAATACCGCTGCTGATCGTGGCTACCCTTTGGTATCTGGTCCTGACCACGATCCTGACCCTGGCCGAGCACCTGATCGAACATCGCCTCAAGGCCAGTCCCGGCCAGATAGCCCGACGCAAATGGTGGGAGATCGGTCTGTTCGGCCACCAGCGCGCACAGGTGCAGGCATGATCCCTCCGCTGCTTTCCGTAGAACGCCTGCGCAAGTCCTTCGGCACACACGAGGTTCTTGGCGGCATCGACATGCAGGTGAACCGCGGCGACGTGACCTGCATCGTCGGGCCGTCAGGTTCGGGCAAGAGCACCCTCTTGCGCTGCCTGAACTACCTCGAAAAACCGACAAGCGGTGTGGTTTTCCTGATGGGAGAGCCGGTCGGCTTGCGCTGGCGGGGCAGCCGCCTGCACGAGATGAGCTTCAACGAACTCGCGGTGCAGCGGCAGCGAATGGGCATGGTCTTTCAGGGGTTCCACCTGTTCCCCCATAAGACCGCGCTCGAGAACGTCATAGAGGCCCCCGTCATCGTCAAGGGCATCCCCCGCGATCAAGCGGTGGACGAGGCGATGGCGCTTCTCGACAAGGTCGGCATGCGGGACCGGGCGCATTACTATCCTGCGCAGCTGTCCGGCGGGCAGCAGCAACGGACGGCCATTGCCCGCTCGCTCGCCATGAAGCCAGAGCTGATGCTGTTCGACGAGCCAACCTCGGCACTGGACCCTGAGCTGGTGGGTGAAGTTCTGGCCACCATGCGCCAGTTGGCGACAGATGGCATGACGATGGTCGTCGTCACGCATGAGATGGGCTTTGCCCGCGATGTCGGCGATCACCTGATCTTCATGGACGGGGGCGTGATCGTCGAACAGGGACGCCCGGCCGAGGTGCTGTCGCGCCCGACACAGGACCGTACAAAAAGTTTCCTGTCGCGGGTCCTTCTGGACAACTAAGCGCCCTCAGCGGGCTGCCTTCAAAAGCGCGGCGGCGGTGAACACGTCAAGATGGGCACCGCCGTTGTTTTTGAACAGCGTAATCTCTGCCCCGTCCATACGTCCGGATGCGCGGCCCTGCACAAGGTCGAACAGGTCGGCCCTCACATCATCCCAGCCGATGACCCCTGCGTTGACAGCTTGCAGCAGGTCGCCGCCATTCTTCATGTTGCCCTTGGTATCGGTGAAGACGACAGCACGCCGGATCGCCTCGTCATCCGCCTCGCGCATGGTCGGCAGATAGGCCCCAACCAGATCCAGATGCGAACCGCGCTGTAGCAGCGCACCCTTGACGAGCGGGCTGTTCGACATGGTGACGCAGGAAACGATGTCGGCCGCAGCGACGGCCGCATCAATATCCTTGACCGCCGCGACCGGAAAGCCCGCCAAGCGAAGATCGGCGGCAAGGTTTGCTGCCCTTTCATGGGTGCGGTTCCAGATTTCAATCCGGCTTATCGAGGGGCGGACCGCGCACATCGCCGCGACCATATGCGGCGCCAGCGCACCAGCCCCGATTACCAGAAGGCTGTCGGCGTCTTCCCTTGCCAGAATTTGAGCCCCGAGTGCAGAATCCGCGCAGGTCTTTCGCGCAGTCATCGCGGCGCCATCCGCCACGAGCCGCGCGGCGCCGGTCTCGCCATCGAAGGCCGCCACCAGCCCCTGCACAGACGGCTGCGGCGGATCCGCGGTCTGATTGCCAGGAAACACTCCGACCATCTTGACCGCAATCAGCCCACCCGGCAGCCATCCAGGCAGCGTGACGAACTGGTTGCCGCTGCCGGCAGGGTCGGACTGAACGACGACTTCCGACAGGGGGGAAGGCCCGCGATGCGCCGCCTGCAACTCGGCGACCAGATAGGGCCAGCTCAGCGCGGCGTGGACGGCATCGGCATCAAGGACAAGCATCATTGAAGGTCTCATGTTTTGAGATGGAAACTGACCAGATGGCAGGGCGTCACGAGGTCCGATATCCCCAGGACCGTCCCGCCGCTTCCAAAGGTCGTCTTTTCGATCCGGTAGACGGGTTGCGATGCGCTGATGCAGAAAATGTTTCTCTCCTGAGCATTGGCAAAGCCGACCTCGAGGTGTCGCTCGGCGCTGACCGGTTTGACGCCCGCTGTATCGCGAAGGGCGGCAAAGAACGATCCACCTGCCGCCACGGCGTCCACCGCCGCCGGAAATCGCGTGGCGTCGAACCAGAGCGTCTCCAGTGTCATCGGGCGTCCGTCCACCTCGAGAATGCGCAGGAACCGGATCGGCGACGCTGCTTGAAGGCGGATTGCGATGCCGCTGTCGTCCACCTGATCCTCGCGCTCGAGTATCCGGTGTCTCGACACGCGACCCAGCCCGTCCATCGTCTCGGAAAATCCCGAAAGGGAAACCAGCCGATGCGGCACCTTCTGCGGCGCGACGACCGTGCCGCGCCCTTGCTGACGGATGAGACGGCCCTCGGCGCAAAGATCACCGATGGCGCGGCGCAGGGTGATCCGGCTAACGCCGTGCTGCGCGCAAAGCTCGGGCTCCGGCGGCAGGAAGTCGCCTTCGGCCAGCCGGCCCGACTGTATGTCTGCCAGGATTTTGTGTCTGACCTGCTCGTACAGGGGTGTCAGCCGGTCATGCTCGGCCATCCCGGCCTCTTCAGTAGGTGATCTTTTTCATGTAGCGCCGCCCTTCCAGCATCTGGTGCTGTCGCAGTTCGGCCAGTTTGTAGGCGAAACGCCAAAGCGTGTCGAAGAAGATCAGCGGCATCAGATTGCCCCGGAAGGTCGCGTCGATCCCCGACAAGTCCAACGTGTCGGCATCCAGTACAAGGATGTTTTCTGCCGATCCGAAGCGGTGCAGAAAAGTATCGGCCCGCTCTTCAAGACCGCGGGCACTGTCGCATCCCTTGAGCAGGATGAAGCTGCGATCCTTGTCCAGAACCTCAAACGGGCCGTGGAAGAACTCGTTGGCATGGATTGCCTGGCTGTTGATCCACAGCATTTCCATCAGCACGCAGATCGAGAACGAGTAGGCCGCGCCAAAGCTCGCGCCGCTGGCGAGCGTGTAGATCACGTCTTCCTTGGCGAAGCGAGGTGCATAGTCTGTGAACAGCGGGGCAAAGGTGTCATGCGCCCGGTCGATGGCCGGCTGCAGGGCGGCGAGGCTTTGCATCAGGGGCGCGGACAAATCCTCGCCCCCGGTCAGGGCGACAAGGCCGATCAGGAGCTGATACATCCGGGCATAGTTGCTATTCCGCGCATCGATCGGCACTCCGGTCGTGTAAGGCGCCTCGAAACCGATGGCATGATCGCAGGCCTTGCCGAGCGGGGAATCGACATCGGTTGTCAGCCCGATGGTCCGCGCGCCCCGGGAACGGGCGAACTCGGCGGCCGCAACGGTTTCCCTGGTTGTCCCCGTCATGGAGCAGAGAATGACAAGTGAGTCGCTGCCGACGCCCTTTGGTGCTCGGGCCGTGAACTCTGCCGCGTTGAAAAGGTCGGAGGGCAGTGCCGAGTGTTGATCAAGCAGGAACTTGGCCGGATACATGATCGACAGCGATCCCCCGCAGGCCACGAAGAAAACCCTGGCCGGAGGAGCGGATTGAACTCCGGCAAGCGCGGCAGTCACATCATCATGCAGAGAGGCGAGAGTGGGCATGGGGGGATCCAATCAATAAGACGTTATATGACGTATGATATCCGACCTGGGCTTCCGTCAAGCACGGATTGACACTGTTCCGAAAAAAGTGCGAACGTTCTCACATCTTCGCTCAGGAGCGCCGCTCGATCATGTCAATTCCCCGGGTCCTGTCGTTCGGCGACAACGTGGTGGACTGCTACGCAGACCAAAGTCTGATGTATCCTGGCGGGAATTGCCTGAACCACGCTGTGTTCGCGCACCGCTTCGGGGCTGAAACGACCTACGTCGGCGCCGTATCGAACGACGCGGCCGGGGGGATGATCCGGGACGCTCTTGCGGCAGAGGGCGTAGATGCGAGCCTCCTGCGTGTATTGCCGGGGAATACAGCATTCTGCGTCATTGGGACCGAAGACGGAGAAAGGGTTTTCCAGGGCGCGGATCTTGGAGTGTCGATAATCGGGCCCGGTCCTGCGGATCTGGATCGTATGGCGCAGGTCGATGCCGTTCATACTGGCCGGTCGAGCCATGTCGATGCTTGGCTGCCGCATTTTGCGGCGCGGACAAGACTGTCCTACGACTTCGCGACAGTTCATGATTTGGGGCGCATCGCATCCGTTGCGCCGCATTGCTATCTCGCCAGCTTCTCGGCGGGCGGGATCGGCGGCGAACAGGCGCTAAGGCTTGGAGAGGCCGCCGCCCAGGGCGGCGCGCGGCATGTGCTGGTTACCCGCGGGGAGAAGGGGGCATTCCTGCTTTCCGCAGGCCAGATTGTCGAGACGCGTGCGGCAGCGATTACACCCGTCGATACGCTTGGGGCGGGCGATACTTTCATCGCGCGCGTTCTGGTGGGATTGCTCAGGGGTGAAACACCCGCCGATCTACTGGCCGCGGCCGCGACCGAAGCGGCACACACCTGTTCCTGGCAAGGCGGTTTCGGTCATGCCGGCCCGATGGAGATCGACCTGAGCCTCGCAAAACCGGTGGATGAAATCTACCGCATAACCCGGCCTGTCCCTGCCCCGCCCCTTGACGGCCAGGCGGGCCGGTTCCGAGGCTGACGAGTCTGCCTCGCAGCGCGCGTCAGGCGATTGCCCGTTCGGCTTCATCGAACGGATAAAGCGCGCCCGGCCTTGCCGACAGATTGACCTGCATCCCTTCGGCAATCTCCATGCCACCGGGAAGCTTCGCAATAAAGGTGGCAGCCGAGGCCACGCCCAGATCGACATGGACCAACTGGATTTCGCCCAGTTGTTCCACCAGAGCGACCCTGCCGCGCAACATCGCCTCAGCCTCGGGTACAAGCCTCAGGTCCTCGGGACGAATGCCCACATGCACGGTCCGACCGGCAAGAGCCGCCAGATTCGGAAGCGGAAGTTCCAGCGTCTCCCCGCCTGCAAGGCGGACCCTCGTGACAGGTCCGTCTGCCTCGACCAGACCTGTCAGGACGTTCATCGCGGGCGAGCCGATGAACCGCGCGACGAAAAGATTGGCGGGGCGGCGGTAGAGGTCAATCGGTCGTCCGACCTGTTCGATGCGGCCACCACGAAGCACCACGATCCGGTCAGCGAGGGTCATCGCCTCGACCTGATCATGGGTGACATAGATCATCGTCGCCTGCGGCATCGATTTCTTGAGCTTTGCAATCTCGACCCGCGTGGCCGCGCGCAGGGCAGCGTCGAGGTTGGAAAGCGGTTCGTCAAACAGGAAGACCGAGGGATCGCGCACAATGGCGCGACCGATCGCAACCCGTTGGCGCTGCCCTCCCGACAAGGCCTTGGGGTAACGATCAAGGTAAGGGGTCAGTTGCAGCGACTCCGCGGCCTTCTGGACGCGACAGTTGATTTCGTCCTTCTTCATGCCGCTGATCTGCATGCCGAAGGCCATGTTCTGGAATACGGTCATGTGCGGGTAGAGCGCGTAGGACTGGAACACCATCGCAATGCCGCGCCGGGCCGGTGCGACATCGTTCATCACCTGACCGTCGATGGCGAACTCGCCCTCTGAGATGTCCTCGAGCCCCGCGATGCACCGCAAGAGGGTGGATTTCCCGCAGCCGGAGGGGCCGACGAAGGCCACGAATTCGCCGGACAGAATGTCAAGATCGACGCCGTGCAGCACTTCCATGTTCCCAAAGGTCTTTCGCACGCCCCGCAGGGTCAGTTCGGCCATGATATGTCTCTTTCGGGTTCGTTCGGTTCACCGGCCAGGCGTCAGGCTGGACAGATAGCGGACAAGCGCGTTCGGGCGCCGGTTTTCGATCTCGGCATCGTTGCGAATGCGGATGGCGTGGCGGACAATCCGAGCACCAAGATAGCGGATTGGTTCAGGGGGAAGCGGTGTGCGCCGTTCCAGTCCGACAAGACCGCAAGTGCTCCATTTGTCCGATTTTCCAAGTACCAGGCTGGCGAGGATTCGCCCGCCAACTGGCGTCTGCGCGATGCCGGTCCCGTTGAATCCCACACCGAAAAAGATGTTAGGCTGGCCACGCAGACGCCCGAAGGCTGGAAGATGTTCGGCCATACAGTCAATCGGTCCAGTCCAGTCGCACTCGACAGCCGTGTCCTTCAATTGCGGATAGACGCGGTGAAGCTCGCGGACGTTATCCTGCGTTCGCCCCGGCACCCGGTTGAAGGCGTCGCCGAGCACGCCGCCAAAGGCGATATGGCCGCTGCCACGGCCGAAGATCACGCGGCCAGCCGGCGTGCGCTGATAGTAGAGCACATGCGCCTGCGCATCGCAGATCGACTCTCCGCCGGTCCAGCCGATCCGGTCGAGCAATTCCGCCACCGGCGCGGTCGCAATGATCTGGCTGTCGACGATGTAGAGGTAACGGCGCAGCTCGGATAGCGAGCTGGCCCAGGCATTGGTGGCTATCACAACCCTGCCCGCCCTCAATCGCCCCGATGGTGTGACGAGCGCAGGGCGCTCACCCGTATCGATCCGGGAAACGGGGGTCTTTTCGTGGATAACGATACCGCGCGACAGTGCAAGGGACCGCAGTCCCAGGGCAAGCTTTGCCGGATGGACCGTTCCCGCGCGGTCTTCGACAACGCCTGTATACGACGCGCCCGAGCCGGTTCGCCGCCGGATGTCGGCAGCATCGATTGGGACCAGCGGGGTCAGCCCCCGTGCAGCACAGCCGGCCACGGCATTGGACCACGCCCCTTCCTGGGCGCGCGAGCTCGCCGTCCACATCCAGCCATCCAGCCTAAGGTCCATGTCGATGGTGCCCGAGGCCTGAAGGGCCGCCAGCTCCTCGATTGCGTCCGTGGTGGCCTGCGCCAGCATCAGCGCCTGCTCCGCGCCAGCGACCTGCTCCAGCAGGTCGATCTCGGCGAACCAACTGTGCACCTGCCCGCCGTTGCGCCCCGAAGCGCCGCCACCGCAGATGTCGGCCTCAAGGACCGTGACACGAAGGTCAGGCGCCTGCTCCTTCAGCCTGAGTGCCGTCCAGAGCCCGCAATAGCCACCGCCGACAATGGCCACGTCGCAGTCAGCTTCGCCGGACAACGGTTGCGTCGCTGGCCGCGCGCCGATGTCCTGCAGCCAGAAGGATCTGTCACGGTCGGCTGCGATGGAGACCGGGCGGAAGGTGTAGCTGGTCATGTCATTGTCCTGCCGAGGCAATGACCTCGGAATACTTTCGGGGAAGCCAGTCGGGGATCGGGGAAAGTTCTTGCGGAAAACCGCCTTCATACGTGCAGGTGCGGGCCGCTTCGGCGGTTGCCCTCGCAAGCGCATCCGACACGGAAAGGCCCATGACCATATGATCCAGGATGAAACTTGCAATGAAGCTGTCCCCGGCGCCGCAGGTGTCGACCACATCAACCTCTTGCGCCCGGACTTCGTGAACGGTTACGCCGTCATCGTAGAAGGCACCCCGTTTGCCACATGTAACGACGACTCGGGCCGCCCCCTTGGCGCGGAACCGGGCCAAGAGGTCGTACACACGTTCTGAAGGATCCTCGGGCCCAGAGGCGAAGACAAGTGGAATGCCCGCCAGAGGCAGGTCATCATGGGCGGTGGATATGTCGACGCTGAATGGCAAGTTCGACGCCAGGGCCGCCTTGACCAGTTCCTCGCCGGAATTGGTGCCCAGGTGAACCCAGTCGGCGCCCCGAAGGGCCTGCATGCGCGGGGCGTCGGGCATGTAGTGCAAGCCCACGCCCAGGTCCTCCAGCAGGAATCGGCGGTCGCCGTTCTGTTCAAGCAGCAGCGTCACAGCGGTATGGCCATCGCGCCGCTCGACAATTGCCGGATCGAGACCCGCCTGTCCAATTGCGCCAAGGATGTGATCGCCCTCTTCATCGCGGCCTACCACCCCGACATATCGCGCATCCAGACCGCGCCGCGCCCATTGCACGGCGACGTTCAGAGCGTTGCCGCCGACTGCCATCCGGTTCTTGGTCAGATAGACATCAAGGCAGTTGTCCCCTGCCGCGATGAGTTTTGGACCGCTCATGCCTGGGTCTTCTCCGCTTGCAAATGGTCGCGGACCGCCGCGAGGTTTCGAACCAGCGCCGCCTCTGGGTCCAGCGCATAGCTGCCATCGCCGAAGGGCTCGAAGGACATCGTCCCGCCATAGCCGGCGGCGGCCAGGGCCGTAATCCAGTCGCCAAGCGGCAGAGTGCCGTCCCCCCAGACCAGATGACCCGTCGGCGTTCCGTCCACAATGTGGACATGGCCGAGATGCGGGCCGAACACTGCCAGATAGTCGCCCACGCCATCGCCGGCGCAGGCCATAGCGACCAGGTCGAGAACGGCATCCACATTCGGCAGTCCGATCCTGTCCATCATCCGACGCAGGTCGGCTGCATTATGCAGGATGTTACTCTCGCGCCGTTGCAGCGGTTCAAGAAGGCAGCGGATGCTAAGATCGGCCGCATAGCTCGCTATTTCCCATAGGGAGTCGGCGGCGCGGTTCCATGCTGACTCCTGCGGCTCGGTCTCGTATCCTCGACCGGCGGTCAGGAACAAGTGGCGGGCGCCAAGGGCGGCGGCGATATCGGCCGCGCGCCGGAACCGCTGGACGCTTTCCCTGCGATAGTCGGCATCCCCGGAGGCGATGTTGACCGGATACACAACCTGTTCGGGAGTAAAGATGCGCACGCTCAGGCCGTGATCCGCAAGCATCGCGCGGACTGCGGCGACCTTGCGATCGTGGGCATGGAACAGGTCGAGATGAGGGGCTATGCCCCACAGCTCTATCTCGCCGAATCCGTGACGGGCAAGGATGGCCGCGGCCTGCGCCAGCGGCAAATGCTGGAAGCTGAAGGTCGAACCGAGCAGTTGCCGGACCGACAGGCAGGCTGCTGTCATTTGCCGATCCCCTCGGTCAGGCCACGAATGAAGTATCGTTGCGTCAGGAAGAAGATGATGACGATGGGCAGAGCCGAGATCGTCATCGCCGCGAACAGCGCCGCATAATTCGTGCCTTGCTTGGACATCATCGAGGTCAGCCCGACCGGGAGGGTCTGCACGCTCGCGCTGTTGGTGAAGATCATCGCGAACAGGTATTCGTTCCAGGCAAACAGGATATGCAGCACGACGCAGGAAATCAGGATCGGCTGGCACAGCGGCAGGATGATCTTGCGGAAGATCTGCCCCGGCGTCGCACCGTCCATCATCGCCGCCTCGTCCAGATCGCGCGGCAGGTCCAGCATGTAGGCGCGGATGAGGAAAGTGGTGAAGGGCACTCGGAAGGCCGTGTAAAGCAGGATCAGTGCCGCGTGGGTGTCGTAGATGCCAAGCGATTGCAGCATGCGAACCAGGGGTACCAGTGCCACCGTCGGGCTGAGCATCATGCCGCCCAGAATGAATCCGACCAGCAGCGGCTTGCCCGGCACTTCGGTCCGCGTCAAACCGAACGCCGCCCAGGCACTGATCAGGACCGTGGTCACAGTCGAGACGACAGTGACCAGCAAGCTGGAAAACAGGTAGCCCTGCGTCGCGTGCCAGGCCGCGACGTAATTGGTCAGCGACCAACTGCCGGGAAGCGAGAAGGGGCTGTCGAAGATCTCGCTATTGGACTTGAACCCGCCAAGCGCCATCCAGAGCAGTGGATAGACCACCAGCACTCCGATTGCGAACAGAAACGCCCACAGGAAGGCGCGGACCATGCCCGGCCAGAAGGCTTGCGTCGGATGCCCTTCGGTCATGCCAGCACCCTTCGACGCCGAGTGTACCAAAGCTGCGCCACACCGCAGAGCATGGTGATGGCGAAGATCAACGAACCGATAGCTGCGGCATAGCCCATGTCGTTCTGGTTGAACCCTTGTTCATAAAGCCAAGTCCCGAGAACCTGCGTCGAGTTGTTCGGACCGCCTGCAGTCATCACCATGACCTCGTTGAAAACCTGAAACGCGCCAGTCACAGTGACGATGATCATCATGCCGGTCATCTCGCGCGTCAGCGGCAGCGTGATTGAGATCAACTGGCGGAGCGGGCCCGCGCCATCCATGCGCGCCGCGTCATACAGTTCCTGCGGGATTTTCTGGATCGCGACCGAGAACAGTAGAGTCGAGTAGCCGAAGCCTTGCCATTGGCTCATCGCGACGATGGCATAGATCGCGGTCTGAGGATCGCCCAACCAGACCCGGGATAGATGCTCCAGCCTAAAATGGGTCAGCAGCCCGTCAAGGATGCCAACGTTCGGCTGGTAGATGAAATAGAACAGAAGGCCCGTCACGGTGGTCGAGATGGCCGAAGGGATGAAATAGACCGCCCGCCAGATACTGCGCCAACGCTCGGATTTCAGGCCCTCGATAATTGCAGCAAGCCAGAAGGCGGCAAAGACCTGGAAAACGACCGAAAGTACGGCGTACATGCTGTTGTTAAACAGCGCCGTTCCGATCACCGGGTCGGAGGCCAGCCTGCGATAATTGTCTAGCCCGACATTTGTGACTTCACCGGTGAAGATGTCCTGGTTGGTGGTGCTGACCAGGAAGTTATTGACGATCGGATAGTAGACGAACCAGCCGACTATACCGATTGCGATCGCGATCCATCGCAAGGCCCAGATTCCAGGCAATGCATTTTGGAGGCGGCTGGAACGGGCGCCGCGCATGGCGGCACCCGTTCTGGTCTGAGGCTGGTTCGTTGCCATCGTCTGTTACTTGGCGGCTTCAGCGGCGGCTTGGACCTGGGCCACGACGTCTTCCGCCGACATGGAGCCGCCAGCAAAGGCCTGAAGATTTGAGAGCCAGGCCGCAGCGACCTTGGGGTGGTTCACCGTGTCGAGCCACTGGATCAGGTAAGATGCTTTCGCCAGATCCTCGAGCCCACCGACCACGGCCGGGTTCATTGTGGCCGGGTCCGCCCCACCGATCACCGCACTGGGCTGGCCATAGGGTGGCGCCGACAGCACCTTGCCGTTCTCGGGCGTGGTCACGAACTTCATGAAGTCGAGTGCCAGCGGCACGTTCGGAGAAGCCGCGCTGATCATGTATCCCTCGGGCGCGCCTTCCAGCGCGTTGGGATCCCCCTTGGCGCCGGCAGGAGCTGGCAGGCGGAAGAAGCCGAACTCTTCGGGCTTCAGCTTGGTCGAAGGGTTCGCCGAATTGTCGAACTCGATGATCTCCTGATAGTACATCGCGGCCTTGCCGTCGCTCAGCTCTTGCAGCGCCGCCTGATAGGAGATCCCGTTCATGTCGGCGCCGACAGTGCAGCGGTCGGCAATCTGGCGGAACTGATCGAGCGCTGCGACGTAGCCCGGATCGCTGTAGGTTGCTGTCGCCGGATCGAAATCCGCCTCCAGAACGTCCTTGGGAACGTTGTAGGCGAGAAGCTGTCCGAGGTAGTGAACGGCAACCCACGGTTCCTTGTTGCCGATGGCGATCGGGGTATATCCGGCTGCTTTGAGCTTGTCGCAGGCGGCAAGCAGGCCATCCAGATCTTTTGGCACTTCAATTCCAACTTCGGCGAAGATCGCCTTGTTGTAGCCCATGAACTTTGCGTCCAGATACAACGGGATCCCGTAGTACTTGCCGTCATAGACAAAGGCACCCACCGCTGCAGGAGCCAAGGTCTTACCCCACTCAGTATCCGGACCGATGACAGGCGTCAGATCGACGGCGCGCTTGCCGCGGACGAAGTTGCCGCCCCAGGTGCCGGTCCAGGAAAAGAACACGTCCGGAATGGCGTTCGAGGCGACCAGGGTCTTGGTCTTGCCCTTGACGCTGTCATCGTCCTCCTGGATCAGTTCGACGGTCACGCCGGGATGCGCTGCCTCGTATGCCTTGGCGATCTCGACGAAATAGGGCTGAAGTCGCTGTGTTCCGAATTTGGTCAGCACCTTCAGGTTGCCGGAGTATTCGACCGGCGCCGCGGGATCGGCGACGGTCGTCTGCGCGATTGCGCCGCCCGTCCAGCCAAGGGACGCGGCAAGGGCGACGACGGCCGTAAGGCCAGGCATGTGCAGTCTCATCCTTAACTCCTTCCTGTTGATGGTACGCATCAGTATTCGACGCGCTTGTAGTAGCGGCGGGTCGTCAGCGGGTGGTCGCGCAGCACTTCAAGATGGGCGCTCAGGCGCTCGAGCAGCGTGGCCAAAATGACGGGTGAGATCAGGGCGCGAACCCGGGGCGAGACGCCCGGAAGCGCCACGGCGGCGGTGTCGAGAATCCAGACTTTGTCGGTATAGCGGTGGACGAAGCGATCGACCCGCTCGGCCAGCGGCCGCAGCGCGTCCTCGCCCTTGAACAGGAAGACGCTGACGCCCGGTTCGACCAGTTCCAGCGTCCCGTGGAAAAAATCGGCGGCATGGACCGGCCGGGTCCGGATCCACTGCATCTCTTCAAGGATACACATGCCGTAGTAATGGGCCTCGGGCCAGACCGAACCGGCGCCCGTGAAGATGTGATAGGGTTCGTCCTTGATCGCCTCGGCCAGCTTCGCCGCCTCGGACTCGAACGCCTCCTTCGCTCCGACAAGCAGCGCCGGAAGTGTCTTGAGTTCGGCTATGATGGCGTCGAAATCGGTGATGGCGCCTGTCTCGGCCAGAACCGCCAGGGCGATGATCAACGTCTGAAGATAGAAGGACTCGGACGACGTGTCGTCCTCTGCGAAATTGGTCCAGGTGTGGCTAGCCCCTTGTGCCAGCGGAGTGTCTGCGTGCCCGGTAAGACTGAGCGTTGTGACGTTGCGCGCCTTGAGGAAAGACAAGAGCTCCACGCTTTCCCGCGTGGTGCCTGACAGAGAAGGGATCACCACCAGCGCTCTCTCGTTCAGGCCGGCCGGCGGATCGAGCACCACTTGAGCGGGGAAACAGGCAGCAACCGGAAAGGTCGAATGGCGCTGGATCAGGTCGACCGCGGGCAGCGTCAGAAGCTGAACCCCCCCGGTCCCCATGAAGTAGAGCCGCTCGATTCCCCGCCCCAGCAATTCCCTGATGAGAGGTCGGGCAAAATCGGCGATTGCGACAGCCCCGCCCTGGATCCGGATGAAGCGGTCCTTGTCAAAATTTAGCATTGTCTTCCCTCTGCATGCACTCGGTTTTCGGATGTTCGTCTACGACCCCGAGTAGACCATAGTCGCGTTTCTACCAATGTGAGATCGATCCCACACCGAACTCAAAAAAATCGGCCGACCCACCCTTTGCATGGTGAGAGACCGATCTCACACGAGAGTTAGACGCGGGCTTCTCGGTATGGCAAGAAGTTTTTTCGGGGACCAAGGTGGCGCGGCGCAAGACGCTGCTCAGCGGCTGCGGCTCACCCCTGGGCGCGAGACCGATCCCCGAACGATCAGTCGGGTCGGAAACCGGACATGGCGCGGAGGCTCGGCATTGCCGCCGATGCGGTCGAGAACCATACTTACGGCGAGTGACCCGATCTGGTTAACCGGCTGGGAAACAACTGTAATCTGAGGATCGGTAAATGTCGCGAGATCGAAGTCGTCAAAGCCCACGAGCGATACGTCATGTGGGATCGACAACCCCATTGAACGCAGCGCAAGAAGCGCTCCCTTGGTCAGCAGGCTGTCCACGGTGAACAGCGCAGTCGGGCGATCCGTCTGGCTGAACAGGCGGATCGTCGCGTCGATTGCATATTCCACCGTCGATTGCGAAACGGACATCATCCGCCTTTCGATCGGTAGCCCGGCAGATTCCATCGCCTGAACGTATCCATCCAGACGTTCCCGTGTGGTCACGATTCGGGAGTCGTCATGGATCACGGCGATCCGTCTATGTCCGCTTGCAATCAGATATTCGACCGCCGCCCGCGCCCCGCTTTCATTGTCGACCATGATGCTGTCGCAGCTGACATCGGGCAACTCGCGGTCGACGAGCACCAGCGGCACGCCTTCGCGGGCCAGCTGTGCCAGATGCTGGTTGTCTCGATCTGACGCAGGCGCAACGATTAGTCCGCGAACGTTGAGCGCGCGAAGATTGTCAATCAGTTCGCGCTCCTGCTCTACATCCTCGTCACTTGCCGCAATCAGCAGATTGTGGCCGCTCTTGCGAAGCTCGAAATCGGCATCATGAGCGATGCGGGCGAAAAATGGGTTCTGGATATCACCCGGGACGAAGCCAATAATGGGCATTTGGCCCTGGCGCAGAGCTTGCGCAACGCGGTTACCGCGGTAACCCAGACGGCTTGCCGCCTTGAGCACTCGCTCTGTCGCAGCGCCTCCAACATAGCCATAGCCATTTAATGCCCGGGCAGCAGTTGCTCGCGATACCTTCGCTTCGGCAGCCACATCCTTGATGGTGACCGCACGCTTTACGAACGTCGACCTTCTTACGGTCATTCTAGTTTCCCTAGCCTTCTGCTTTGCGGCCCAAGACGCGCCCTAGACTTGACAACTGAGCATTTTGCCGGGTTTCGACGCAAGGCCACAGAAACAAATTTCACAGCGAGCTTGGAGCCACTCCCCGATCCTTGGACAGATTTCCGGCTGACTTAAGCTGATGCCGGCGCCTGCTGATCAGTTTCGATGGTGTTGAAGTAGACCGCGGCGGGTGGTTAACCGCCACGGGCGGCGTGGGGCTGCTGGTGGTTGTAGAAGGTGATCCAGGTCCCGATGCCTGTCCTTGCCTGCGATCCGTTTTCCCAAGCGTGCAGATTGACGTATTTATACTTCAGGGACCGCCAGAGGCGTTCGATGAAGATATTGTCCAGGCAGAGCCCCTTGCCGTCCATCGAGATCCGGGTGCCGACCCGTTTCAGCCTGTCTGTCCAGGCGAAGGACGTGAACTGGCTGCCCTAATCCGTGTTCATGATCTCGGGGAGGCCGAACTTGTGGATCGCCTCGTTCAGCGCCTCGACGCAGAAGTCATTCGACCTTGTTCTTGGACCGATGGCGAACAAGGTCTCATTCCAGCGTGTTCGAGATGCGACAGGCCAGAACCTTCCGGGCAAACCAGTCCATGATGGCGACGAGATAGAGGAAGCCGCGACGCATGGGCAGGTAGGTGATGTCGGCGCACCAAGCCCAGTTGGGCCGTTCCACCCGCAGCCCGCTGAGCAGATAGGGGTAGGTCTGGTGCCCCTTCGCGGGTCGGCTGGTATCGGGCTTCTCGTAGATCGGCATCAATCGCATGAGCCGCATCAGCCGCCGGATGCGTTTCCGGTTCACGACAAGCCCCTCGTTCTGCAGATGTCAGGTCATTTGGCGGACGCCGTAGAACGGAGTGTCCAGAAACTGCCTGTCGAACAACAGCATCAGGTCGAGGTTCATCGCTGTCTCGCCATGCGGCGCGTAGTAGAACGATGACCGCGAGATCGACAGCAGGCGGCAGTGCGCCCCGACCGACAGGCGTGGGTGGTTATTCTCGATCATGCCCGGTCTCACTTGCCGATCCAGGGCGTGAGCTTTCGTGACATCGAGGTGAGGATCGTGGCCCCGGTGGGGCCGCGAAATCCTCACCGAGGATCGTTGGCGACTGCCAGTTCTCCGATCTTGGCGCGCAGGTCACGGACCGTTTCTTCTGCAACCTCGGCCGCAACCGCAGCCTTGCCGCCGCGTTCGAAGATGCTTGCCGCACCCTCTAGCAGCGACCGTTTCCCTTGATGGATCGTCGTCGGATGCACGCCTGTCGCGTTGCCCTTAAATCGGCTCTGCCTCAATCTGTGTGGCGCACTATCCTGAGAACGGGAAGATTCAGGAGGGATAGTGATGATTTCAAGGAAGCACTGGTCGCCCG
>Ga0056909_1000643_pt1 | contig 29295 bp, 23 predicted proteins | sample EBPBio102011_DNA_FD_62115 | JGI IMG/M metagenome (GOLD analysis project Ga0056909, IMG submission 62115) | Wastewater treatment Type I Accumulibacter community from EBPR Bioreactor in Madison, WI, USA - Reactor 1_1/10/2011_ DNA | ecosystem: Engineered > Bioreactor > EBPR > Anaerobic-Aerobic >...
GATCCCCTCCAGCCGTCCCGGCGAGAGCGCGGGCATCACGAACTTGCGATACTGCGTATGCGTCGGCGGATCGCGCGAGATGAAGGGGATGCCGATCGCCGATTCGCCCGCGCCGGTCAGCCCGACCTCATTCTCGTTGAAGATGCGGTGCCCGCCATTTTCATGCGCCGACGAGAAGAGGTCGGCCTGCCGCGACACGGTGACGATGTCGTCGAACCCCAGCACCGCCCAGAATCCCGCGCCGTCGCTTTCGGGGTTCCAGTGGACCGAGCCTTCGGCACGGAGCGCCGCGAGCTCGGCATAGGGCATGCCGCCGACGTAAAGATCAGGATCCTTGAGGTCGATCATCGTCAGAAGCTGTAACGCAGGCTGACGCCATAGGTGCGCGGCGCGGCGGGCACGAGGAAGTTGTAAGGAAAGCCCGCGCCGCGAAGATCGAGGCCATAGCCATAGGTCTTGCGGTCGAACAGGTTGTTCGCGAAGAAACGGACCATCAACACCTCATCCGACCAGCTCAGCGAGGCGTTGACCTTTGCGTTCGCGCCCTGCTGCAGCTCGCTGTTCACCTGCGGCGTGCCGGGCGCGTTGATGTCATTGAACGGCGAGAAATATTGCCGGCTGGAATAGGCCATGTTCGGCGCGAAGGTGATTGTGCCGCCGGCGACGTCGACGACATCCCATTCGAAGCCGAGCTGCGCGGTCAGTTTGGGCGCGAACGGAAGTTCGTTCCCCGACAGGTCGGCGCCCTGCAGCGTCAGATCCTTGTATTTCGAGTGTAGCCAGCCGAGCGACGCGTCGACGCGGAAGCCATCGACCGGGCGCAGCGTCGTTTCGATTTCGAGGCCATAGACCTCCGACGCCGGGGCGTTGACGAGGAAGGAGACGGGCCCTGCGCGCGTGTCCTGAAGCTGCTGGTTCGAATAGTCGTAATAGAAGGCGGAGGCGGCATAGGTCAGCAGGCGCCCGCCCGCGCGGCCCTTGATCCCGACTTCATAGGCGTTGACGCGTTCGGGCTGAATATAGCCGATGCCGCTCGACGAGGTGTAGCCGCCGCCGTTGACCGCGCCGGCGCGATAGCCGCGGTTGTAGCTGGCATAGACGAGCGCGCCGCCGTCGAAGGTGTAGCTGAGCGCGACGCGGCCGGTCAGCGCGTTGTTGGTGTCGGCCAGCGCGAAGCGCGCGGCGGGATCATAGGGACAGGTGCCTGCGACGCCCGCGCACGGCACCGTCGTCGCGATCGGCGTCTGCGGATCGCCGATCGCACCGACGAACAGATAGGCGAAGGCGTCGTCGTAACGCGACTTGTCCTTGGTATAGCGCGCGCCGATCGTCAGCACGAGCCGGTCGGCCAGGTCGATGTCGGCCTGGCCGAACACCGCATAACTTTTGCGCACCTGCCGGTAATGCTGGAAGAATCCGCCCTCCGGCGGCAGCGGCAGGTTGAACGTGTTGTCGGTGATGTTGCGATCCCAGCCGTAGAACAGCCCGCCGACGAAGGTGATACCGTCGCCGTCATAGTTCGCCCGCAGCTCCTGGCTGAACTGACGGTAACGCGATTGCCAGTTGATATCGAGGATATCGAGCGGCGATCCGTCGGCCGCCTGCTGCAGATTCTGCTTGCCGCCGTCATAGCTGGTGATCGAGGTCAGGCTGAGCGTGTCCGAAAGCTCGAGGCTGATATTGCCGGCGAAGCCCCAGGCGTCGGTACGGTTGTCGCCGACGCGATTCTCGTTCGTTTCGAAAAAGCCGAGCCCTGTGCGGAACGGTGCGAGGCCATGCACCGCCGCCTGCGTTCCCCGGTCGCGGCCGCCATAGGCGCGCAGCGTGATGTCGAGCGCCTCGGTCGGCTTGACGCGCAGCGTCGCGCGGCCCTGCAGCGTGTCGACCGAGGCGGGGTCGCGGCCGCCGGGGAAGACATTCTTTATCTGCCCGTCGCCTTTCGCATAATTGACCGCGAGGCGCAGCCCAGCGACATCCTCGGCCAGCGTCGCCTCTGCCGCGCCTTGCGCGGTGAAGGTGTCGAAATTGGCGTAGCCGACCTGAAGATAGCCGTTGCTGCCCGACAGGCCGGGCTTCTTCGTGATGAAATTGATCGCGCCGCCGGTGGTGTTGCGACCGAACAGCGTGCCCTGCGGCCCGCGCAGCACCTCGATCCGGTCTAGGTCGAACAGCCCCATGCCGTGGCTGGTACGCGGCGCGAGATAGACATCGTCCAGATAGACGCCGACGGGCGAGGCCTGGTTGCTGTTATATTCGTTCGCGACCCCGATTCCGCGCAGCGAGAAGTTCGGCTGCGTATCGCCATAGGGGCTGTTGATCTGAAGGTTAGGGACGGCATCGCCGAGCTGCGCCGAATTGGTGATGCCGCGTTCGGACAATTTGTCGCCGCCCAGCGCGGTGACCGCGAGCGGCACATCGAGCAGCGACTGTTCGCGGCGCTGCGCGGTGACGACGATGTCGCCGTCGCTTGCGCCCTGCTCCGCCGGCGGCGCGTCCTGCGCCATCGCCATGGTCGACGTCGAAACGGTCAGCGCGGCGACAAGAGCGCGCGCAAATGACAAAGATGCCACAATCCTTCTCCCTAAAAACCGAAGCTTCTGCGAGCTTCCATTGAGGGAAAACTAGGGCAAAGGGTGCCAGCTGGCTTTAGCCGCACTTGCAACGAGTTTTGACATTTCTTGCGCGAAGATGTGGTCCGTCAGACGCCCATCATCCCCGCGGTCGTCGCGCCGTCGATCACATAATCGCTGCCCGAGATGAAGCCCGCCTCGTCGGACGCCAGGAAGGCGACGAGCGCACTCACCTCGTCGAGCTGCGCCATCCGCTTCATCGGTGCCATCCCCTCGAACGCCGCGCGCGCCGCGGCGGGGTCGGGCGCCCGGTCGATCACGCCGCGGATCATGTCGGTTTCGACGACGCCGGGCAGGATCGCGTTGACGCGGATCCGATATCCCTTGCCCGCGCAATGGATGGCGGCCGATTTCACGAGCGCGACAACCGCCGCCTTGGTCACCGAATAGGCCGCGTAATTCCCCATCGCGCGGTGCGCGTTCATCGACGAGTTGACGATGATCGAGCCCGCCGCTCCCTCCGGATTCGCGGCCATCGCCCGGATCGCATGCTGGACCGTCAGCATCACCCCGGTCTGGTTCACCCCGACGATATGGTTCCAGGCGTCGATCCCGATATCCTCGACGCTGGCGTCGCCCGCCTCGGTCCCGGCATTGGCAAAGGCGATGTCGAGGCGGCCATAGTCGGCCGCGATCGCGGCCATCAGCGGATCCCACGCGGCCGCATCCTCGACGCGGTGCGCGCGAAACCGCGCGCCGGTATCGGCCGCGATCTTTGCGGCGGCGGCGGCGTTCGACCCGGTGAAGACGACGCTTGCCCCCTCGCCCGCCAGCCGCGCCACGGTCGCCGCGCCGATCCCGCTGGTTCCGCCGGTGACCAGAGCGACCTTGCCGCTCAGCCTCTGCTGCATCGTGCCTCTCCTCTCGCCCGCCCTCTTGCCAGTTTCGCACGCGACGCGAACCTATCATTAGAGCAAGGTGACGCCCGCGCATCGCGCCCGCATGATGCGCCCATAACAGGAGGAGAGGACCGGCGATGAGCGACAGCGAGCATCCGCCCCGCATCAACTGCGTGCTGATCTGCGGCGGCGTCTGGCACGACATGGATTTCGCGCGGCTGGAGCTGCTCAAACTGCTGGCCGAGGATCAGCGGATCCGCACGCGCGTCTTTGAAAATTACGACAATGTCGCCGCGATCGAGGCCGCCGACATATTGATCACCTATACCTGCGACGTCACCCCGTCGCTGGCGGCGCAGGAAGCGCTGAAGCGCTGGCTGGACAAGGGCGGGCGCTGGTATGCGCTGCACGGCACCAACTCGATTCTCCGCCTGCTCGACACTGGATTGTGGGAGGCGCCGCGCTGGGCGCCGCTGATGATGGACCTGCTGGGATCGCAGTTCATCAGCCACCCGGCGATCGAGCCCTACACCGTGCGCGTCGCCGATCCCGACCATCCGCTGACGCGCGGGATCGAGCCGTTCGAGACGACCGACGAGCTATACCATCTGGAAACGCACGGCGACCTGCACATCCTGCTCGATACCGAATGCACCGGGCCGGGTACCGGCTTCGTCGAGGCCGAGGATGCGCCGGGCACCTATCCGGTCTTTTACATCAAGCGGCACGGCGCGGGCGCGGTGCTGTATCTGACGCTGGGGCATTGCCGGGGTCATTACGACCTGCAGCCGATGATGGACTGGTGGCCGACGGTCGACCGCTGCGCATGGGACCTGCCGGTCTTTTACGACCTGCTTCGCCGCGGGATCGGCTGGCTGAAGGAGCGCGAGGGCGGTTCGGCTTAAGCGACCGCGCGCAGCTTTCGCCGGTCCTCGCGAATCAGCCCGGCGGCGCGCAGCGCGAGCGCCATCGCGGGTGCATTGGTGTTGCCCGTGACCGGCGCGGGCATCACCGAACAATCGACGACGCGCAGGCCGCGCACGCCGTTTACGCGCAGCCGCGCACCGGTGACCGCGCGATTGTCGCTGCCCATGCGGCACGTCCCGACGCCATGCAGGCCGCACGTCGCCAGGCGGCGAAACGCGGCCAGGATTTCGGCATCGCTCTGCACCGCCGCACCGGGCAGCAGTTCGCTTTCGACCAGCCCGACCAGCGCCGGCTGCGCCATATAGCGGCGCATCGCGTGGACCGCAGCGATCGCGGTGCGTTCATCCTCGCGCGTCGATAGCCAGTTCGGCCGGATGTCGGGCGCGGCGTCGCTGCCCGGACCTGTGATCAATATGCTCCCCTCGCTCGTCAGCCGCAGAAGCTGGCCATAAATGGTCATCCCCGGCTTTCGATCGATGCTGTTGAGCGGCACCGGATGCTTCTCGTCCCCCAGCGCGAAGGTATAGCCGCCCAGATAGAGCTGAAGGTCGGGCCGCGCATCGCGGCTCGTCAGGTTCAGGAAGGCGCCGACCTCGAACGGCCCCGTCGCCATGATCCCGCCGCGCGTCAGCAGATATTGCGCCATCGCACGCGCCAGGCCGAGGCCATAGAAGCTGCGGTTGCTGCCGATGTCGCGCGACAGCCGGTGCGGCATCGAAAAGCCCAGATGCTCACGCATCCGCCCGCCCACGTCGGGTGCGTCGACGAGCGGTTCGACCCCGGCGGCGCGCAGCACTTCGGCGGGTCCGATCCCCGATCGCTGGAGCAGCAGCGGGCTTTCCAGTGCCCCGCCCGACACGATCACCTCGCCGATGCAGTCGAATCGCTGCGGCCGGCCCGCGACGCGAGCCTCGACCCCCGCGACGCGGCCGCCCTCGACGATCAGCCGTTCGGCCATGGCGTGCGTGACGATATGCAGGTTCGCACGCCGCTTCGCCGGCGCCAGAAAGGTCGTCGCCGCGCTCTCGCGCCGACCACGGCGGACATTGTGGGCATAGAATCCCACGCGATCGAGGGTCGACGCATTCAGGTCGTCGACCGGCCGCAGCCCCATCTCGACCCCCGCCTGCACCATCGTTTCGGCGAGCGGATAGCTGTGAATCTTGGGTGCGACGCCGACCGGCCCACCCGCGCCGCGCATCGGGCTGGCGCCCAGGCCATGGTCCTCCAGCCGGCGGAACGCGTCGGTCATCGCCGCGCCGTTCCAGCCCGTGCAGCCCGACCTCTCCCATTCGTCATAGTCGGCGGGTTCGCCGCGGCTCCAGATCATGCCGTTCACCGCCGACGACCCGCCCAGCCCCTTGCCGCGAATCCACACCTCGCTGGGCGCTGCGCCGTCGCCGCGCGGCTGTGACACGCCATAGGCCCAGATATGGTCGGGATTGGTCACCAGCTTTGCGACGCCCTTTGGAATCGCGACCCAGCGGCTGTCGTTGCTGCCCCCCGCCTCCAGCAGCAGCACGCGGATGTCGGGATCGGCGCTAAGCTGTTCGGCGAGCACGCAGCCCGCCGAGCCCGCGCCGACGATGATATAGTCCCAGCCTGTCGACATGCCGCCTCTCCTGCCCCCGGCGCAGCCGCTTCGTCACCGGCGGCCGGCACCGCGAGATTGGAACCGACCGGACGCGTCCCGCACCTAGCGCATTGGATAGTCCCCTCGTCCGGCGCCGGGCATGATAGTGCCAAGGCAAAAGCGGGAGGATGCGATGGCGGAAGCAAGCGGACGGATCGCGGGCAAGACGGCCTTCGTCACCGGCGGCGCATCGGGGCTGGGGCTCGACATCGTTCGCCGCTTCGTCGCCGAGGGGGCGAGCGTCGTGATCGCCGACATCGACGCCGTAGCGGGCGCGGCGGTCGCCGCCGAACTCGGCCAGCGCTTCGTTCCGCTGAACGTGTCGATCGAGAGCGAGTGGCTCGCCGCGCTGGACGTTTGCGATCGCATCGACGTGCTGGTCAACAATGCCGGCATCACGACGCACGGATCGATCGAGGATCTGACGCTGGAGGTGTTTCGCCACGAATTCGCGGTCGACGTCGACGGCGTGTTTCTCGGCTGCAAGCATGTCATCCCGAAGATGAAAGAGCATGGCGGTTCGGTGATCAACATGTCGTCGATGTGCGGCGTGCGCGCACATGCCGACCTGGCCGCCTATAATGCCGCGAAGGCCGCGGTAACGCATCTGACCAAGTCGGTCGCGCTCCATTATGCGGCAAAGGGCTATGGCATCCGCTGCAATTCGGTGCATCCGGGCGCGATCCACACGCCCATCCTCGACAAGGTGATGGCGCAGGTAGACGACGGCCAGGCGCTCTATGATAGCTGGGTCGCGACGCATCCGGTCGGCCGGCTGGGCAGGCCCGACGAGATTTCGGCGATCGTCCTCTATCTCGCGTCCGACGAATCCGCCTTTGCCACCGGCGCCGAGTTTCGCGTCGACGGCGGCAGCTCGCTGTGAGCGCGCGGCGGCTGGAGGGGCGCGCGGCGCTGGTCACGGGCGCCGGGTCGGGGATCGGCCGCGCCACCGCCGACCGGCTGGCATCGGACGGCGCGCGCGTCGTGACGGTGGATATGGCGGGGCCTGTCGACATCACCGCCGACGTGACCGACCCCGGCATCAACGCGGCGCTGGCCGCCGAGGCCGAAAGCCGGCTGGGCGGGCTCGACATCGTCGTCGCCTGCGCCGGCATCACCGGGATGCAGATGCTCGACGGGCATGACGACGCATTTTTCGAGCGGATGATGGCGGTCAACGTCACTGCGGTCTTCCGTCTGATGCGCGATACGATGCCGCTGCTCAAACGATCGCCGCACGGCCGGATCATCCTGATCGGATCGGTGATGTCGAGCTTTGGCGAGGCCGGGATGACCGCGTACAGCGCGTCGAAACATGCCGTGCTGGGCATGACGAAATCGGTCGCGGCAGAGGCCGGCGCGTTCGGCATCACGGTAAACTGTATCCAGCCCGGCGCGATCGACACGCCGATGACCGCGCCCGCCTTTACCGCCATGCCCGAATTCAGACAGCGCTGGATCGACAAGGCCGCGCTGGGACGGCTCGGCCAGCCCGACGACATCGCCGACGTCGCCGCCTTTCTGGCGTCCGACGAGGCACGTTTCATGTCCGGCCACGGCATCTTCGTTGACGGCGGAGCGACCCAGCGGCAGTAGAAATCCAATAAAATCAGAGCATTTAGCGCCGCTACGGCATGCCTGATATTTTTGATGATTGTTGAATCGGGACATAAAGCGGACCTTCGCTTCCAACGTGACCGGCGAGCCTATGCGCCGGCACGAGAGGGAGGAATGACGATGACCACGCATGCCCGAATGCTGCCTGCCGTCTATGCCACTGTGTCGCTCGCCGCACTTGCCATCGCCACCCCGGCCTTCGCGCAGGACGCTCCGGCCGAAGACAGCAACAGCGGCGCGATCCGCGAAATCGTCGTCACCGCGCAGAAGCGCTCCGAAAGCGTCCAGTCGATCCCGATCGCGGTGACCGCGCTCGACGAAAAGGCGCTGCAGTCGGCGACGATCGACGATATCCGCGACATCGCGGGCCGCGTTCCCAGCCTGGTCGTCGACTCGGTCGGCGCCGGTCCCAGCGCCGCCGCCATCTCGATCCGCGGCATCAGCTTCGAGGATATCGAAAAAAGCTTTGACCCCGCGGTCGGCGTCGTCGTCGATGGCGTGTTCATCGGCACCAACACCGGCCAGCTGCTCGACAGCTTCGACATCGAACGGCTGGAGGTCTTGCGTGGGCCACAGGGCACGCTGTTCGGCCGCAACACGATCGGCGGCGTGATCAACGTCATCCGCACCAAGCCGACCGAGGATTTCGGCGTGCGCGGGCAATTCGCCTATGGCAATTACGACACCAAGCGCGGCCGCCTGGTCGTCAACACCGGCTCGCTGGGCGGTATCATCGCACTGAAGGCCTTCGGCTATTACGACAAGACCGACGGCTATTATTTCAACGTGACCAAGAACAAGCGCGAGGGGCAGTATGAAACGCTGACCGGCGGCGTGTCGGCGCTGATCACCCCCAGCGACGCGATCACCGCGCAGATCACCTATCAGCACAGCCGCGAACGCGGCGAGACGATCGTGGCGCCGCTGTCCGAAACCGGCCGCGACGTCATCTGCGCCGCACCCGGCGCGCCCGGCTTCTCGCCCGCCGCGCAGTGCAACCGCTCGACGCAGCCGCACCGCGGCCTGTACACGACCTACAGCAGCATCGCGACGCCGGTGCGCAACGACGTCGACAGCATCACGGGCAATATCGACATCGAACTCAGCGACAAACTGACGCTGTCGTCGGTCACCGGCTATATCAAGAACAAGGAATCGGTGACGCAGGACTTCGACGCCAGCTCCGCCAACTTCTTCGAGACGAAGCGCGACCAGCGCTATCGCCAGTTCAGCCAGGAAGTCCGCCTGCTCGCCGACTTCGACGTCGTCAACCTGCTGGTCGGCGGCTATTATTTCAACAGCAGCTATACGCTGGACCAGTCGACCAATTTCGGCGTCGTGCTGGGCCAGGGATCGACCGCGGTGCTTCGCCAATATGTCGATCACCACGCCAAATCCTATGCCGGCTTCGCCGACGCGCAGATCCGGCTGTCGGACCAGTTCAAGATCTCGCTGGGCGCGCGCTACACCGACGACAAGAAGTCGATCTTCAACAATTTCGGCCGCATCGGCGCGCTCGTGCGGCTGACCCAGCCGACCTTCGACGGCACGACCTGCGTCGCGGTGACCGGAACCTTCAGCCCCGCACCGGGCGTCGTCCTGCCGGTCTACAGCCCCGCGACCAATTGTTCGGGCAGCGACAGCTTCGGCAAGTTCACCTGGCGCGCCAACGCCGAATATACGATCGAGCCCGGAAAGCTGGTCTATGCCTCCTTCTCGCGCGGGTTCCGGTCGGGCGGTTTCAACGGCCGTGCGGCGTCGCCGACCTCGCTCGGGCCGTATCAGCCCGAAACGGTCGACGCCTATGAAGTCGGCCTGAAGGCCGACTGGCTCGACCGCACGCTGCGCACCAACCTGGCCTTCTATTACACCAAATATAACAACAAGCAGGAAGAAGTCGTGCAGCCCTCACCGCCGGGATCGTCGAGCCCGCAAGAGACGGTGGTGAAGAACGCATCGTCGGCCGACATCAAGGGCTTCGAAGCCGAGGTGATCGCCCAGCTTTCGCCGGAGTTCAGCTTCAACGGCTCGTTCAGCTATACCGACGCGCAGTACAACAGCTTCTTCAACGACGTGGTCGGCCTGACCACGGGCAGCGCCGCCGACGGCGTTCCCGACGACGTGTCGACGCTGACGCTGCGCCGCGCGCCGAAATTCCAATGGTCGGCGGGGCTCAACTATTCGAAGGAAATGGGTTCGGGCCGCTTCGACGCATCGACGCTGCTGCGGTTCCAGAGCAAATATGTGACCTGCATCGCGCCGAACCGGCCGATCGTCCCCGGCAATGTCGTCAACGACAACCGCTGCTTCACCGAGGACCGCGAAAACCTGTCGGCGCAGATCGGCTACACCCACTTCCTGGGCGAGGGACGCGAGGTCAGCCTGTCGCTGTTCGGGCGCAACCTCACCAACCACAGGGGTCTGTCGTCGACCCTGCCGGTTGCCGGCCTCTTCACCTTCGGTGCCGCGGTTCAGCCGCGCACCTATGGCGTCGAACTCGGCTTCCGTTTCTAGACGCCGGGACGCTCCCGCCAGGGCACGGCGGGACCGCAAGGGGGGCAAGGGGCGGCGCGTTGCACCGCCCCTTGTTTGATCGGCCCGACGCTTGATGAGCCCAAGCTTTGATGCACCCGACCTGTAATCAGGGGACCGTATGACACAGGCCTTTTTCGACCATCCCTTTCTGTCGGGACATCACCAGCCGGTGCGGTTCGAGGCGACGGCGCCCGACCTGATCGTCGACGGGCAGATTCCGGACGACCTGGTCGGCGTCTTCTATCGCAACGGGCCGGAACCGCTCTATCCGACGCGCGAGGGCGAGTATCACTGGTTCGACGGCGACGGCATGGTCTATGCCTTCCATATCGCCGACAGGCGCGCATCGATGCTCAACCGCTGGGTGAGGACCGAAAAGTTCGAGCTGGAGCGCGCGGCGGGCAAGCGCCTGTTCGGGCTGTTCGGTAACCCGATGACCGCCGACCCGGCGGTGCAGGGCAAGCGGTACAACACCGCGAACACCAACATCATCGTCCACGGAGGCAAGCTGCTCGCGCTGATGGAGGGTGCGCCCGCGGTCGAACTCGACCCGCGTACGCTGGAAACGCTGGGCGAGGAATATTACGGCGGGACGATCACCACGACCTTTTCCGCCCACCCCAAGATCGACCATTATACCGGCGAACTGGTCAATATCGGCGCGATGATCAATGGCCCGATGGGTGCGGCGCAGATCCGGTACGATGTGATCGCCGCCGACGGCAGCGTGCGCAAGGCCGAGGTGATCGACATGCCGCACAACGCGCTGATGCACACCTTCTTCCTGACCGAGAACTGGGTCGTCTTTCCTGTGATCCCGATCGACGTCGACCTGGGCCGCGCGATGAAGGGCGGGCCGATGACCGCGTGGGTCAACGACCGACCGACCAAGTTTGCAGTGATGCCGCGCGAAGGCGGCGCGGGCGACATCCGCTGGTTCGATTACGAGCCGCGCCACATGTTCCACGAGCTCAACGTCTGGGAACAGGACGGCAAGATCATTGCCGACGTCGCCGCCGCAAACGGCACCGCGCTGTTCCCCGACGAAACCGGCGCGCGCCGGACGCACGGCGACACGCAGCAGAGCCTGCGCCGCTGGACGATCGACCCCGGCACCAACGGCAACGGGACGTGGATCCGCGAAGAGACGCTGAACGACCGCGACATCCAGTTCCCGCGCCCCGACGACCGGTTCATGACGCGCGCCTCGCGCCACAGCTTCGCGAACATCAACCTCAACAGCCGCGATGGTCGGGCCGAGGGGATGGACGGCGTGCTGCGTTTCGACACCGTCGCCGGCACCGAGGACGTCTATCACTTCGGCGACGGCGCCTCGTGCGGCGAGCTGATCTTTGCCCCCCGGATCGGCGCGAAGGGCGAGGGAGACGGCTATGCGATGACCTTGGTCCACCGCGCCGGCGCGGCGACGAGCGAGCTGGCGATCTTCGACGCGCTCGACATCGCGGCGGGACCGGTGGCGCGCGTGCATGTCCCCTTCCGCGTCCCGTCGGGTTTCCACTGCAATTTCTATTCGGCCGACTCCAGCCTCTATCGCCAGGCGCTCGGCCACGCATAAGATCGGGAGTCGAGGTCAGTGAAAGTGCCAGCCTTTCAGCGGGTCGCCGACATCGCGCGGACCAACGCGCGCGACCGGCCCGAACAGATTCTCTTTCACTTCGAGGGCCGCGCGACCAGCTATGCCGCGTTCGACGCGAACAGCAGCCGCGCCGCGAACGCGCTGATCGCGCTGGGGCTGAAGCCCGACGACCGCGTCGCCTATCTCGGCAAGAATTCGGACCTCTATTTCGAACTGCTGATCGCGGCGGCCAAGGCCGGCGGGGTGATGACCCCGGTCAACTGGCGGCTGGCGGTTCCCGAGATCGCATGGATCATCGACAATTGCGGCGCGCGCATCCTGTTCGTCGGCCCCGAATTCACCGCGCTGGTCGCCGCGAACCGCGCCGCCTTTCCGGGCGTCGAGCATATCGTCGCGACCGAGGGGGCGGCGGACGGCTTCCCCGACTATCGCGGCTGGCGCGACACATTTCCCGCCGTCGACCCCGACATCCCGCGCGGCGAGCGCGACGCGGTGATCCAGATGTATACGTCGGGCACCACCGGCAAGCCCAAGGGCGCGGTGCTGACCAACGGATCGGTGCTGCGGTCGCGGCTCGACCGCGACCCCGCGCTGCAGGCCGACTGGGAACGATGGGAAGCGGGCGACGTCGGGCTGGTCGCGATGCCCTGTTTCCACATCGGCGGCACCGGATACGGCATCACCGTGATGACCAACGGCGCGACGGGCGTGATCACGCGCGAGTTCGACCCGGGCGGCGTGCTCGACCTGATCGAGGCCCATGGCATCTCGAAAATCTTCATGGTCCCGGCGGCGATGCAGATCATCGTAGGTCAGCCGCGCGCGCGCGAAGTCGATTTCTCGCGCCTTCGCCACATCGCCTATGGCGCCTCGCCGATCCCGCTCGACCTGCTGCGCCAGTGCATCGACGTCTTTCAGTGCGGCTTCGTCCAGATGTACGGAATGACCGAAACGTCGGGGACGATCGCCGCGCTGCCGCCCGAGGATCATGATCCCGCGGGCAATGAACGCATGCGATCGGTCGGCAAGCCGCTGCGCGGGGTCGAGATGCGGGTCATCGATGCCGCGGGCAATTCGCTGCCCCCGCGCGCGATCGGCGAGATCGCGATCCGCGCGCAGGCGAATATGCGCGAATATTGGGGGCGCCCCGACGCGACGGCGAAAACGATCGACGCCGACGGCTGGCTGCGCACCGGCGACGCCGGCTACACCGACGAGGACGGCTATTTCTATCTGCACGACCGGGTGAAGGACATGATCATCTCGGGCGGCGAGAATGTCTATCCGGCCGAGGTCGAGAATGCGATCTATGGCCATCCCGCGGTGGCCGACGTCGCCGTCGTCGGCGTTCCCGACGAAAAATGGGGCGAGGCGGTGAAGGCCTGCGTCGTGCTGCGCGAAGGGCAGAGCGCCGACGCGGCCGAGATCATCGGCTGGGCGCGCGAACGTATCGCGGGCTATAAATGCCCCAAGTCGGTCGATTTCATCCCCGCGCTGCCGCGCAATCCGTCGGGCAAGATCTTGCGCCGAGAATTGCGCGCGCCCTATTGGGAAGGGCAGGATCGACCGATCGGTTGAACAATCCTCCCGGTGCCGAAGATATGGGGGAGGATATTCAGTTTTGCAGCTTCGCCATCGCCGCGCCCACCGCCGCCGCGATATCGCCCTCTTGCGGATTGCCGCGCAGCGCGAGTCCGCCGTTGGGCTGCAAATTCTCGCCCGTCACAAAGGCCTCGTCGCTCGCCAGCCACAGACAGGCATTGGCGACATCCTCGGCGGTGTTGAGCCGCCCGAGCGGATAGCGCGGCAGAAAGGCGTCGACCAGCCCGGGGGTCGCAAAGGCGCCCTGTGTCATCGGCGATTCCGTGAACGCTGGCGAGACGATATTCGCGCGGATGCCCGCGGCGCCGAAATCATTGGCGACGCAGCGGATCAGCGCCTCGGACCCGGTCTTGGTGCCGATATAGGCGGCGTGGTTGCTGATCGGCGAGCGCGTCGTCGCCGACGAGATCTGGATGATCGACCCGCCGCTCGGCTCGTTCGCCAGCATCGCGCCGACGAACGCCTGCAAGAAATGATGCACGCCGGTGAACTGCAACGCGACGATCGCGTCCAGCTCTTCCTCCGTCACCTCCAGCAACGGCTTCAGCAGACCCCAGCCGCTGGCGTTCAACGCGACGTCGACCCCGCCCATCGTCGCCCTCGCCGCATCGGCGAGCGCGAAGACCGACGCCTTGTCGGTGATGTCGCACAGCGCGGCATGGCCGCCGATTTCCGCCGCGAGCGCGTCGAGCGGTTCCTGCCGGCGCCCCGCGACCATCACCGTCGCGCCTTCGCGCGCAAAGATTCGCGCGGTCACCTGCGCCATGTTTCCCGTCGATGCCGCGCCGATGATGACGGCGCGCTTGCCGGCCAGCCTGCCCATATGCCTCTCCCTAGAGTTTCAAGAGTTGCTTGCCGCGGTTCTGGCCGCTGAACAGGCGCTTCAGCGTCGCGGGCGCATTTTCGAACCCGTGCTGCACATCCTCGCGGTAATTGAGCCGCCCGTCCTGGACGAAGCCTTCGAGCCGCCTGCGGATTTCGGGAAATTCATTCGCCCAGTCGATGACGATGAAGCCCGCCATCGACCCGCGGCGAAAGATCAGGTTGAAATAATTCTGCGGCCCGGCCGGCAGCGTCCCCATCTCGTACCGGCTGATGCCGCCGCACACCGCAACGCGCGCGCCGGTCGCGATCTCGCCCAGCATGTCGTTCAGGATCGCGCCGCCGACATTGTCGAAGATGACATTGACGCCGCCGGGGCAATGTTCGCGAATCTGCCGCCGCACGTCGCCCGCCTTGTAATCGATCGCGGCGTCATAGCCCGCCTCCTCGACCAGCCAGCGGCACTTGTCCTCGCCGCCCGCGATGCCGACCGCGCGGCATCCGGCAATCTTCGCGAGTTGGCCGACGACCGATCCCGTCGCGCCCGCGGCGCCCGACACCAGCACCGTGTCGCCCGCGACCGGCCGGCCGACCTTGAACAGGCCGCAATAGGCGGTGACCCCGGTCGTCCCCAGGACCGACAGCATCGCCGTCGGCGGCAGCGCGGTGTCGATCTTCACCAATCCCTCGCCGTTCGACAGATGCCATTCGGTCCAGCCGGTCGACCCCGTCACCAGGTCGCCCACGGCGAAGGCGGAATGGTTGCTTTCGACGACCTCGCTGATCCCGCTGCCGCGCATCACGTCGCCGATCGCCATCGGCGCGACATAGTCGGCGATATTCTCCATCCAGCCCTTCTGCGCCGGATCGAAGCCGAGATAGAGCGTGCGGAGCAACAGCTCGCCCGCACCCGGCGCACCGACATCGGTCTCCACCAGACGGAAATCGCCATCCTCGATCCCGCGTCCGCGCGGATGTCCGTTCAGCAGCCATTGGCGCGATGTCGGCATCGATACTCTCCCCTGTTTCGACCCCGAAATTGCGCCCGCTTCGCGGGGGCAACCACCGCCAAAAGTGCCAGTCGATTGATGGCACCGCCGGCCTAGGGTGCGATCAGGGAGAGAGACGATGCCCGAGGTCCGCCGCAGCTTCTGCCGCTTTTGCCATGCCAATTGCGCCATGCTCGTCACCATCGACGAGGGGCGCGTGACCAAGGTGCAGGGCGACCCCGACGACCCGGTGTTCGGCGGCTATACCTGTATCAAGGGACGCCAGCTTGCCGAGGCGCATCATGGCCCGCAGCGACTGACGGTTTCGCAGAAGCGCGGACCGCAGGGCTTCGCCGACATCGCGACCGAGCAGGCGCTGGACGAGATTGCAGCAAGGCTGGCCGCGATCGTCGCCGAGCATGGCCCGCACGCGGTCGCCGTCTATGGCGGCACCTACGCCTTTCAAAACAGCGCCGGGGTCGGCAGCGCCATGTCCTTCGCGCAAGGGCTCGGCACGCGCAACATCTATACCTCCGTCACGCTCGACCAGCCGGCCAAGGTCTATACGACGATGCGCTACGGCAGCTGGATGGGCGGGATGCACACGTTCAGCGAGGCCGACGTCGCCTTTTTCATCGGCAACAATCCGATCGTCTCGCACTATGGTCCGCCGGGCGGCCTGCCGCCCTTCTCCCCCTCGCGCCGGCTGCGCGACGCGCTGGAGGGCGGGCTGAAGCTGATCGTCGCCGATCCGCGGCAGAGCGACGTCGCCGCGCTCGCGCATATCCACCTGCCGGTGCGGCCGGGCGAGGATCCCGCGCTGCTGGCGGGGATCATCCACGTCATCCTGGCCGAGGGGCTGTACGACAAGGCGTTCGTACAGCGCTATGTCGACGGGCTCGACGAACTGCAGCGCGCGGTCGCGGATTTCACCCCCGACGTCGCCGCCGCGCGCGCGGGGGTCGAGGAAAGCCAGCTCGTCGCCGCTGCGCGGATGTTCGCGGGCGGCCGGAAGGGCGTCGTGTCGACCGGCACCGGGCCCGAGATGGCGGGCAACGGCACGCTCACCCAATATCTGGTCTCGTCGCTCAACATCATCTGCGGCCGCTTTTGCCGCGAGGGCGAGAAAAGCTCGATCCCGCGCGTCTTCACCCCCGTCACGCCGCGCCGCGCGCAGGTCGCGCCGCCGATGACGCCCTATGGCAAGGGGTTCCCCGCCTCGCGCATCCGCGGCCTGACGCACCTCGGCATGGAAATGCCGTGCAACGTGCTGGCCGACGAGATGCTGACGCCGGGCGAGGGTCAGGTGCGCGCGCTGATCGTGATCGGCGGCAATCCGGTCGTCGCCTTTCCCGACCAGGACAAGATGACCCGCGCGATCGACGGGCTCGACCTGCTCGTCTCGATCGACGTCAACGCCGACTCCGCGACCGCGAAACGCGCCGACTATATCCTCGCGCCGCGCATGTGCCTGGAGCGCGAGGACATCAGCAACCTGTCCGAATGGTGGTATGAAATCCCCTACGCCCGCTACACCGAGGCGATGATCAAGGCGCCGGACGGGCTGATCGAGGAATGGGAGATGCTGTGGGAGCTGGCGCACCGCCTCGGCACAGGAATGCCGCTTGCCGGTGGCCCCTGCCCGATGGACACGCGCCCGACGAAAGAGGCCTTTCTCGACCTGATGGTCGCGGGCTGCACGGTTGCGCCCAGCAAGGTGCGCGGCGATACGGTCGACGGCAGGGCGGTGATCTACCCCGACCTCCATCCCATAGTGGAGGCGGGCGATCCCGATGCACCCGGCCGGTTCGATATCGCGGCGGGCGCGATGCCCGACGAACTGATCGCCTATGCCGCCGCCGACCAGCCGACGCCCGACTTTCCGTGGCGCATGGTGTCGCGGCGCAGCCGGCACCGCTTCAATTCGACCGGTCAGAATCTGCCCGCGCTGCGCGCGAAGCGCACGACCAACCCTGCCTTCCTGCACCCCGACGACCTGGCGCGCATACCGTGCAGCGACGGCGACATCGTCCGCATCCGGTCGGCAGCGGGCGAGGTCGTCGCGGTCGCGCGCGCGGCAGAGAATATGCGCCCCGGCGTCGTGTCGATGGCACATGCCTTCGGCGCGCCCGACATCGGTCCCGACGGCGTCCACGATCATGGCGCCTCGACCAACCGGCTGGTCAGCGAGAGCGTCCGTTACGACCCCATAACCGGCCAGTCGCTGCAAAGCGCGATCCCGGTTTCCATCGTTCCCGCCTGAGGAGTTTCCATGCCTGACAACCGCCGCTTCCTGCTCGTCCGCCGCCCGAACGGCGAACCCGTGCAGGCGGATTTCTCGCTCGTGACCGAACCGACGCCCGAACTCGCGGAGGGGCAGTTCCTGATCCGCAACCATTATGCCTCGCTCGACCCCGCGATCCGCGGCTGGATGGACGACGCACCCAGCTATATGCCGCCGATCCCGCTGGGAAGCCCGGTGCGCGCGACCACGATCGGCATCGTCGAGGCGAGCCGTGCGGAGGGCTTCGCGCCGGGCCAGTGGGTGCTCGGACTCAACGGGATCGAGGATTATTCGATCGGCGTCGCGGGTGGCTTCACCCAGCCGATCGACGCGGGCCTGGTGCCCAGCGTGACCAACTATCTCTCGGTGCTCGGCGCGGTCGGGATGACCGCCTATTTCGGCTATATCGAGGTGTGCGAGCCGAAGCCGGGCGACGTCGTGCTGGTGACCGGCGCGGCGGGCGCCGTCGGGTCGCTCGTCGGACAGATCGCCAGGATCCAGGGAGCGAGCAAGGTCATCGGTATCGCCGGCGGTCCGGAGAAATGCGCGCGCCTGATCGCGCGCTACGGCTTCGACGCGGCGATCGACTATCACGGCAAGGACGTGGGGGCGCTCGCCGATGCGATCCGCGCCGAAGCGCCCGACGGCGTCGACATCATCTTTGAAAATGTCGGCGGCGACATCCTCGACGCCGGGTTGATGAACCTGCGCCACGGCGCACGCATTGGGCTTTGCGGGCTGATCAGCGAATATAGCAGCGTCGAAAAGGTCGGCGCGCGCAACATCTGGCAGCTCATCGTCCACCGCGCCTCGATCCGCGGGCTGCTCGTCGCCGACTATATCCCGCGCTTTGCCGAGGGCGGGGCGGAAATGGCCGCATGGCTTCAGCAGGGCGGGCTCATCGCCGACGAGCATATCGACGCGGGGATCGAGAACAGCTTCGACGCCTTCATGCGGCTCTTCGCGGGCAGCAACCAGGGCAAGATGATCCTGAAGATCGCATGACCGGGACGCGCCGCCTTCTCGTCCTGTCAGGCGGCCACCCCTATGAAGCCGAACCCTTTGCGGAGCTGATCGCCAGCCTCGACGGATGGGCCGCGACACACCTGATCCATCCGGAGGCCGAGGCGGCCCTCGCGGCGGGCGCGGCGGAGGCGGCCGATGCCATCCTCTTTTACGACATGCCCGGATATAGTTTCGCCGAGGGCCGCGCGGCCACGCGCACGCCATCCTGGACCTATCGCCGCGCGATCGCCGCCTATTTCGCGCGCGGTGGCGGAGCCGTCGCGATGCATCATGCGATCGCGGGCTGGGCCGAGTGGCCCGAATGGGCCGACATGATCGGCGGACGCTTCCTCTATTCCGCCGGAGAGGTGCATGGCGAGGCGCATCTTGACTCGGGCTATCGCCACGCGGTGCAATATGACGCGGTCGTCCTCGATCCCGATCATCCGGTGACCGCCGGCCTGCCACCGCGCTTTCCGCTCTGCGACGAGCTGTATCTCGCGCCGGTCTGGGGCGCCGTGACGCCTCTGCTTCGCGCCGACCATGAATTCGTCCGCGACAATTTCTATTCGGCGGCACAGGCGGTCGCGGGTCGGATGTTCAGCAACGCCGACTGGGACCATCGCCCCGAAAACGCGGTCATCGCGTGGGAAAAGCCGGTCGGCGCTGGCCGCCTCGTCTATGTCCAGCCCGGCGACGGACCCGCCGCCTATGCCGATCCGAACCTTCGCCGGCTGCTCGCAAACGCCCTCGCCCATGTCGCCGTGGCCTAACGAAATTGTGCATCGCGCCGCCGGAGCGGCTGCATATAGTTGCGCGTATAAAGAGAAGATCGAGGGAAGAGGCGCGTGAACGATATCGCCGCAAGCAGTTTTTTCGACCCGCAGGTGATCGCGGACCCGTTCGACTATTATCGCGCCTGGCTGCCCAAAAGCCCCGTCGTTCAATTGTCGGATGGCATGTTCCTCGTCCTGTCTTATGACCTTTGCGCGCAGGCAACGGGCGAGGTCGATACATTTTCCAACAATTTTCAGGGGACGTTGTCGGGCGCGATGGCCGAGGATGGCGACGTCGCGGCGATCCTGTCCGAAGGCTGGCCGCAGGTCGACACGCTGTTGACCGCCGATCCGCCCGTCCACACGCGCTTCCGCAAGCTGGTCAATCTGGCCTTTTCGATGAAGCGCGTCGCCGCGATCGAAGAGGATATGCGCGGCGTCGTGATCGATCTGATCGACAGGATGGCGGCAAAGGGTGAAGCCGATTTCGTCCAGGATTTCGGAATTCCGCTGCCCGTCGCGATGATTGCAAGCCAGATCGGCATGACCAATGACGATCTGGACAAGGTGAAGCGATGGTCCGACGCCTTCGTCGACCGGCTGGGCCGGATGATCCCCAAGGAGCGCGAGCTGGAATGCGCGCGCGAGGTCGTCGAGTTCCAGCATTTCGTGAAGGCGAAGATCGACGAGCGCCGCGCCAACCGCACCGACGACCTGCTCTCCGACCTGGTCTATGCCGAGGTCGATGGCGAGCGTCCGTTGGAGGACGCCGAAATCCTTTCGATCATGCAGCAGCTGATGGTCGCGGGAAACGAGACGACGACCTCGGCACTCGCCGGTGGATTACTCCAGCTGATCGAAAATCCGGACCAGATGGCGAAAGCGGTCGCAGCCGCCGAGGAGGGTAACGAACGGGCGATCATCAACCTGGTCGAAGAAGTGCTGCGTATCGAAAGTCCGACCGCGGGGATGTGGCGCATGGTGCTGAAAGACGCCGAACTCGGCGGTGTCGCGATTCCGAAAGGCGCGATGGTGCAGCTTCGCTATGCCGCGGCAAACCGCGATCCCGCCAAATATCCCGACCCCGACCGCTTCGACATGGAGCGCGCCAATGCGCGCAGCCATCTGGCGTTCGGCAAGGGAATCCACATGTGCGTCGGCAATATGCTGAGCCGCAAGGAAATGGCGGTCGCCTATTCCGAACTGCTGACCCGCCTGACCGATTTTCGTGTCGCGGAAGGCCACACGCCGAGCTGGCCGCCGAACATGCTGCTGCGCGGGCTCACCGCCCTGCCGATCACCTTTCGGCGGCGCGTATGAATTTCGATCTCGACGACGACCAGCGGTTGACCCGCGACACGATCGCCCGCTTCCTGGGATCGGTCGACGTTGCCGCACGGCACGCGATGCGCAAGAGCGACGGCGGTTACCCCCGCGCCCGCTGGCAGGAGGTCGCCGACCTGGGACTGCTGGCGCTCGCCGCGCCGGAGGCGATGGGCGGCATCGGCGGAACCTTGGTCGACCTGGCGCTGGTGGCGGAGGCGCTGGGCAAGGGGAATGCGATCGATCCGTGGCTGGAGAATGGCGTGCTGCCGATCCGGCTGGCGGCGGCGGCGGGCGATGGCGCGCTGGTCGAAGAGCTGTTGGCGGGTACGCGACTGGCGGCGGTCGCCTTCGCCGAACCCGGACGCCGTTTCGAGACCGAGGCTGTCGGAACCCGTGTCGAGGACGGCCATATCTCTGGCGCCAAGACGTTCGTGCTGGGCGCTCCGCTTGCCGACACGCTGCTCGTCACCACCGCGGGCCATCGTCTGGCAAAGGTCGCGCCCGACACGGCGGGTGTCGTGCGCCAGGCCTATCCCGTAATCGACGGGTCGCACGCCGCGACGATCGACCTGCACCGAACCCCGGCCGAGGTCAGCGACCTGCCCGACGCGCGGTTCGCGCGCGCCATCGGCGACGCCCGCCTGCTCGCGGCTGCCGAGATGCTGGGGCTTGCGCAGACGATGTTCGACGACACGCTTGCCTATGTCGGCGAGCGCCAGCAGTTCGGCGCCGCGATCGGCAGTTTTCAGGCGCTCCAGCACCGGCTCGTCGAATGTTATGCCGCGGTCGAGCAGGCACGCTCGATGGTGCTGCGCACCGCGATGCTGGACCCGACCACCGACGATGCGAACTGGTCGCGCGTTGCCGCGGGCGCGAAAGCCTTCGTCGGCGAGGCCGCGATCCGCATCGGACTCGAAGCGGTGCAGATGCATGGCGGAATGGGACAGACCGACGAGCTTGCGATCGGCCATGCGCTGAAGCGCGTGATGCTGCTCGACAAATTGTTCGGCGACCAGGCGCATTGCCTTGTCCACTATGCGAGGGCGGCATGACCATGCTGGCTCCGATCGCCCCGGGCCTGTGGACCGACGAAGCCGAACCGCGCCTGATCGGGGGACGACGGGGGGATGGAGAGATCGTCTTTCCCGTGCCGTCGGGCGATGCCGCCACGCTGGTCGAGCCTGTCGCGCTCTCGCGCTGCGGCACGCTTTGGTCGTGGACCACACAGGGTTTCGAACCCAAGGAACCCTATAGCGGACCCCAGCCCTTTCAGCCGTTCCTGATCGGCTATGTCGAGCTGCCCGGCGAAGTTATCGTCGAGACGCGCATCGTCGACGCGGCCCCCGCCGACCTTGCCATCGGGATGCCGATGACCTTTGCCGTCGTCGCGTTCGACGACCGGCGATCGACCTATGCCTTTCGTCCGGAGCGCCAGCCATGAACGACGACGTCTATATCATCGGCGCGGGCATCCACCCCTTTGGCCGCACCGACGGCCGGTCGGGGCGCGACCAGGGTGTGTTCGCGGTGCGTGAAGCGCTGAAGGATGCAGGGATCGAGTGGGGCGACGTCGAATTCGCCTATGGCGGATCGGCCGCGGCGGGATCGGCCGACATCATGGTCAACGAGCTTGGCCTGACCAGCGTCCCCTTCATCAACGTCTCCAACGGATGCGCGACCGGCGGCAGCGCGCTGGCGGCCGCCCGCAACGCCGTCGCAGCCGGAGCGTGCGAGATCGCGCTGGCTGTCGGGTTCGACAAGCATCCGCGCGGCGCCTTCAATGCCAAGCCCGCCGAATATGGCCTGCCCGACTGGTATGGCGAGACGGGCATGATGCTGACGACGCAATTCTTCGCGCTGAAGATCCAGCGTTACATGGCACTGCACGGGATCAGCCGGCGCACGCTGGGGCTCGTCGCCGAGAAGGCGTTCCGCAACGGCACGCTGTGCGATCACGCCTGGCGCCGCTCGCCCGTCGACCTCGACACGATCCTCAACGCCCCGATGGTCAATGATCCACTGACCAAATATATGTTCTGCTCGCCTGCCGAGGGCGCGGTGGCGCTGGTGCTCGCCAGCGGCAAGAAGGTGCGCGAACTCGGCGCCGACGCCATCCGAATCGCCAGCATCGCCTTTCGCACGCGGCCCGAGGGGTCGTTCGAGGTTTTCGCGCCGTCGATCAGCGTCAACGGCGGCGGCAAGCCGACCCAGATCGCGAGCCGCGCCGCCTTCGAAATGGCGGGCATCGGTCCGGCTGACGTCGACGTCGCGCAGCTTCAGGACACCGAAAGCGGCGCCGAGATCATGCACATGGCGGAGAACGGCTTTTGCGCCGACGGTGACCAGGAAGAATGGTTCGCCAATGGCTGGTCGGAGATCGGCGGACGCCTGCCGATCAACACCGACGGTGGATGCCTGGCCTGCGGCGAGCCGATCGGCGCGTCGGGCCTGCGCCAGGTCTATGAGAATACGGTGCAACTGCGCGGTCGCGGCGGCGACCGGCAGGTGCCGAACGACCCCAGGGTCGGTTACAGCCATGTCTATGGCGCGCCCGGCCTGTCGGCGGTGGCGATCCTCGAACGCTAGTTGAATTATGGACCTCGACCTCACCAAAGACGAAATCGAATTCCGCGAGGAAGTCCGCGACTTCCTCCGCACCTCGCTTCCCGATCATGTTCGCGACGGCGCCCGGCGCACGCCCGGTGTCTTCGTCGAACCCGACATCGGGCTCGTCTGGCACCGCATCCTCAACGACAAGGGCTGGGTCGCCTATCATTGGCCCGAGGATTGCGGCGGCACCGGCTGGACGCCAATGCAGCGCTATATCTTCGAGAAGGAATGCGCCGTCGCGGGCGCGCCGGCGCTGTCGGTGCTCGGCCTGCGCCTGGTCGGCCCGGTAATCTGCGCCTTCGGGACGCAGGAGCAGAAGGATCGTTTCCTGCCCGCGATCCGCGCCGGAACCGATTATTGGTGCCAGGGCTATTCCGAACCGCAGAGCGGATCGGACCTCGCCTCGCTCCGCACCCGCGCGCGGCGCGAAGGCGACGAATATGTCGTCGACGGGTCGAAGATCTGGACGACCCACGCCCATCACGCGAACTGGATCTTCTGCCTCGTCCGCACCGACGGCGAGGTGAAGAAACAGGCGGGAATCAGTTTCCTTCTCGTCCCCATGGACCAGCCGGGGGTCACCGTCACCCCGATCATCACCATGGCGGGGGACCATGAGGTCAACCAGGTGTTCCTCGACGGTGCGCGCACGTCGGTCGACAACCGCATCGGCGAGGAGGGGCAGGGCTGGACGATCGCCAAATTCCTGCTTGAGAACGAACGCGGCGGATCGTTCCACGCCCCGCGCCTGATTCGCGCCATCGACCATCTGGAACAGCTCGCGGGCGTCGCACCGAGCGGGCACAACGGATCGCTGGGCGGCGACATTCAGGTCGCGACGCGAATCGCCCGCCTGCGGCTGGAGGCCGAAGCGCTGGAAACCACCGAACTGCGCATTCTGGCCGATATCGCAAAGGGTCGCCCCGCCGGACCGCAAACCTCGCTCGTCAAGCTGATCTCGTCCGAACTCCACCAGCGCATCGACGGCCTGGCGATGGATCTTCACGGCTATGACGGCCTGCAACTGCCGACAGTCCGCCCGCTCTATGGCAACGAAGCCCCGCCGCCGATCGGCGATCCGGACGCGCAGGTCGCGGCCGCCCGCTATCTCAACAGCCGTGCTTGGACCGTGTTCGGCGGATCGAGCGAAGTTCAGAAAAACATCATAGCAAAGACGGTGCTACGCCTATGACACATGCATTGCGACTTGCCGACCAGTGTGAAATAGTCCCGCCCATGGGAGAGAAGGCAGTCAAGCTGCCGGACGACGGGTTCGCACCAACCATGAATGCCAGGGCGATCGTCGAAGCGGTCACGGTCCGCAGCGTGGAGGATATTCACGACGCGGCCGTCGTGCTGCGCGATTATGCCGCGTCGCGCGGTCTCCGCGCCGCGCTCTGCGACGATATCGCATCGAAGGAAACGATGGTCGACGCCGACGGCGCCGTCCTGGCGGCCGACCTGTTCGGCTGGCTCGGCGACGGCGAGCGCTGGTGGGAGGATCACAGGCTGGCGCTCCACTCGCCGCTGCCGCGTTCCTGCCGTTACGAGAGCGAGCCTTTCTGGTGCAATGGCGACGGGTTCCGCACCGCGAACCCCAACCCCTATCTCGATGACATCGACCTTTCGCGCTATTTCGCGGCGAACGAACGGTACAAGGCGGCGATCGTCGTGCCGGTCCACCTGCCCTTCGGCCAGATTTCGGCCAACAGCTATCACCCCATGAACCATGCGATCACCGACCTGGCGGACCAGTTCGCCGAGATCGGCCATATCCTGGGCGCGGCGACGCGGCGCTTCATCGCGGGCTATGCCTCCGCGATGCGGACCAAGCGGCGCATCCCGTCGGATTGCGAGCTGTCGAAGCGCGAGGTCGAATGCCTGCGCTGGGCGGCGATCGGCAAGACCGACCGCGAGATCGGCATGATCATCTCGCTGAGCCACGCGACGGTGCGCTATCATGTCCACCGCGCGGGCGAGAAGCTGAACTCGGTCAACCGCGCGCAGACGATCTTCAAGGCCGGGCAACTCGGCTATCTGGGCGCGAATAGCTGAGCCCACCTCCCCTCCCGCTTGCGGGAGGGGCGCTTCATCCCAGCGACCGCAGCGGCTCGCTGCCGTCCCAGTCCTTCGCCGCATCGCGCATCATCGCGAACAGCTCGCGCGTGCCCGCCTGCGGTTCGAGCAGCTCGACCAGCGTGCCCGGGCCGGTACCCGGGTCGGCATAGATCACCCCGCCCGTATCGCCGACCGGCGCCTCGAAGATCACCTCCGCGCCGACTTCGGCACAGCGCGCCCGCGCCTCCGCGATCGAATCGACGAGGATGCAGACATGGTGCAGCGCATCGGCGACGCCATATTCGCCGCGATAGATCGACTTCGCGTCATTCTCCGGCCGGATCAGCTCGATCTGCATGTCGCCCCAATAGCCGAGCGCCATGGTGAAGACGGGATCGCTCGGCTCGCCGCGATAGCGGCCGCCGGGCAGCGATACGTTCGGAAGCAGGAAGAAGGGACCGGCGCCCATCACCGTGGTCCAATGCTTGATCGCGGCGTCGAAATCCGACGGCACAAAGGCCAGCTGCATGATGTCGCCGAGCGACGCGAGCGTTCCGGGTGCGGCCATGTCTCTCTCCCCCTCAAAAGCGATAGCGCACAAGCGCCGGGCTTTGTGCGATAAGCTCTTCGAGACCCGGAGTCATACTGGGCAAAATGTGAGGAGAGCCATGGCCGAGTCCGATCCGAAGATCGCGCCGCAGGACTGGTTCGCCGTCCGCAAGCGCAACGCGCGTGCGGGACTGCGCAAACTGGTCGCCATCGTCGCCGAGAACCGCACCGACCGTGCGGACGCGCCGCTGCCGCTGCACAAGTCGATCTATACCAGCGACGCGCGCAACGCGGCCGAGATGGAGCATATCTTCCGCAACGAACCGATCGTCGCCGGCCTGTCGGGCGACATTCCGAAGGCGGGCGACACGCTGGTGTTCGACTCGGTCGGACCCTCGATCCTGGTCACGCGCGGCAAGGACGGCGTCGCGCGCGCTTTCCTGAACATGTGCACGCACCGCGGCGCGAAGCTGGTCGAGGAAAAGGAACCCTGGCAGGGCCCGCGCCCGCGTCTGGTATGTCCCTTTCACGCCTGGACCTTCGATCCCGCCGGCGAGCTGGTCGGCCAGCCGGGCAAGGAAGGGTTCGCGGGCTGCGAGATCGGCGCGCGCAACCTGATCGCCCTGCCCTGCGCCGAGCATCTGGGCCTGATCTTCGTACGCGCCAATCCCGACGGCGAGCCGATCGATGCCGCCGCGCACCTGGGCGATTTCGGCCCGGTGCTCGCGCAGCTCGAACTGCATCGCGCCGAACCGGTCAAGAAAGGCATCCTCACCGCCGACGCGAACTGGAAGTTCGCGCTCGACACCTATGGCGAGGGCTATCATTTCAAGATGCTGCACGCCTCGACGATCGGCGGCACGCACTACAGCGACCGCAACGTCTATGAGCCCATCGGCCGCCACCACCGCGTCAGCTTTCCCGACCTGTCGATCGGCGCGCTCGTCGACAAGGACGAGAGCGACTGGCCCGAAACCGACTATGGCGGGGTGCATTTCCTGTTCCCCAACACCGTGGTCTTTTTCGGCGCGGTCACGCCGGGCGTCTATTTCACGCAGCTCTTCCGCCTGTTTCCCGATGGCGCGGGCAAGATGTTCTGCCAGTTCGCGGTCTATGCGCCCTTCGGCGTCGAGAATGCGGAACATCGCGCGATGTGCGAGATGGCCTATGACGCGACCGCGACCGTCGTGCAGACCGAGGATTATCGCGTCGCCAGCAGCGGCTACGCCAATCTGATGACGGCGCCCGACGATTTCCGCGTCGTGCTGGGCGCGAACGAGCCCGCGCTCCACGGCGTCCACCGCTCGATCGCCGCCGCGTGCCGTATGCCGCTCGACCAGATCGCCTGACATTCCGGAGTCACAGATGAACGACCTCAGTCCTCCCCAGGCCCCGAACGGCGACCGCGACGATCGCTGCCCGGGCACCAGCTACACCGACATGCTGAACGCCGACACGCGGCGCGTCCCCGATTATCTGTTCGCCGAATCGAACCAGGAACTGGGCGACGAACCGATCGCGATCGAACGCTATGTCAGCGAGGATTGGGCAAGGCTCGAGCGCGAAAAGATGTGGCCGAACATCTGGCAATTCGCCGCGCGCGAAGAGGATATGCCCGACCCCGGCGACACCGTCGTCTATGACATCAACGAAAAGAGCATCCTGCTCGTCCGCCAGAAGGACGGGTCGGTAAAGGCCTTCTACAACGTCTGCCTGCACCGCGGCCGCAAGCTTCGGACCGAGAGCGGGCCGGCGGTGCATCTGCGCTGCCCCTTCCACGGCTTTGCCTGGCACCACGACGGCCGCTTCAAGGAAGCGCCGTGCGCCTGGGATTTCAAGCATCTCGAGGCGAAGGACATGAGCCTGCCCGAGCTGAAGGTCGACCACTGGCAGGGTTTCATCCTGGTCACCGAGAACCCCGACCTGCCGTCGTTCCGCGACTGGGTCGGTCCGGGCGTCGAGCATTACGACAATTGGCGGCTCGACGAATGTTACACCGGCGCCTGGGTCGGCCGCGTCATCCCCGCCAACTGGAAAGCGGTCGCCGAGGCGTTCATGGAGGCGTGGCACAGCATCGTCACCCACCCGCAGATCCTGGGCTTCACCGCCGACGCCAACACGCGGTACGACCTGTACGGCGATTTTCTGAACCGCGCGATCACCCCGGCGGGCGCGATGTCGCCGCATATCAAGGGCAAGGATCAATTCTACGTCCTGAAGACGCTTGAGGAGTTCATCGGCGGCGGCGACAGCCGCGCGCGGCGCGCGACCGGCGATCCGGCCGACCTGAAAGGCTTCGACGCCGACGATCCGATGCTGGCGCGCAAGGTGCTGGCGCAGGCGAACCGCGACGCCTTTTCGGCGATGAACGGGCGCGACTATTCGGACGCGACCGACAGCGAGATGCTCGACAATTTCACCTATAATGTCTTCCCCAACTGGGCGCCGTGGGGAGGGCTGGTGCCGAACATCGTCTATCGCTGGCGGCCGTGGGGCGATACCGACCACAGCCTGATGGAGGTCCGCATCCTGATGCGCACGCCCAAGGGCGAAAAGCCGCCGCGCTCCGTACCGATGCACCTGATCCCCGACGACCAGCCCTTTTCCAGCGCCAGCCATCTGATCGGCGCCGCGCTCGCCGGTGTGTTCGACCAGGACATGGAAAACCTGCCCTATGTGCAGGAAGGGATGAAATCGTCGCCCAACGGCGTGATCGAACTCGGCCATTATCAGGAAAGCCGCATCCGCCATTTCCACCGGACGCTGGGGAAATATATCAACGGGCAGTTGCCATAAAAAGGGTGCGCAAATCTTTTTGCGAACCAGTGAAACGAGCGTCGGCTTTGGGGTGGGAGCGGAGTTTACGCCCTTCCAAAGTTCAGGAAAGTTCAGCCTTGTGGGCTCCCCGTTCTGGACCACCCAATGTGGCGGGCGCGCGCCGTCCTGAAGGCCGGCGGGGACCGCGTTTGTTCACTGAATGAAAGAGCCGGGATCGACGCTGACATAGCCGGATATTGTAGGAAAGGCCTTTCCCCATGCCCACGGCACCCGGAGGATTAAATGGCCGCAAACGGTCGCAAACTGACCTGGCTTCCCACGGCTTCGTCATCCCGGACTTGATCCGGGGTCCATAGCAGCGGCCGAAGCATGGACCCCGGATCAAGTCCGGGGTGACGAGGAAGCAATCCTCCCTGTGGCCGCCAGGCGCTCCACATGCCCCGGCGCCAACGCCCCCCATGTGATCCCCGGCGAAGGCCGGGGCCCAGAGCGTAACCACGCAGCGCCGGTTTTCTAACGCCCTGGACCCCGGCCTTCGCCGGGGATCACGGAGGGGAGCGCGGCTGGATGCGGACGATCTGGCGGCTTGGGGGTGGAGAGCGGCCATCCAACGCTCGTCATGCTGAACTCGTTTCAGCATCCATGGACGGACCTTTAATCTGACGCTGCGCTGGAAGCATCGTCGGGCCATGGACCCTGAAACAAGTTCAGGGTGACG
>Ga0056909_1000645_pt1 | contig 29273 bp, 22 predicted proteins | sample EBPBio102011_DNA_FD_62115 | JGI IMG/M metagenome (GOLD analysis project Ga0056909, IMG submission 62115) | Wastewater treatment Type I Accumulibacter community from EBPR Bioreactor in Madison, WI, USA - Reactor 1_1/10/2011_ DNA | ecosystem: Engineered > Bioreactor > EBPR > Anaerobic-Aerobic >...
TGCTGATGAGTGAAGACGGAAACGGCACCATCTGGCGAATTTTCTACCCGGGCGAATAGTGTGTAGCGAGCGCATCAAGTTGGCCGGTTCTTTTAGCGCATCACTGAAGCGCTTCTGTGGTGGTGTCCTGGGAAGCACGTCAGCGTCGTCCAAAAATCCACCGCCGTCGCCGACGGTGGCCGAAGCGGCTCCGGCCGCGATCTGGCCTGAGGCCCCGCCGAAGAACCGGCCGCTCACCCCCGACCGAGCACGAGGGCGAGGTCGCTTTCGCTGCATTCGCCTCTTTCGCCAGCCCGTCACCGCGAAAGTTTTTCCCTCGGCGGACAGCAGTCAACCTTTCGATCGAGAATGCTCCGGATGACGTTGTCCAACGTCTGAAGGCGCGCGCCGCGAGCCATCATCGTTCTCTGCAGGGGGAGTTGCTCGCCATTATCGAGGAAGCCGTGCAGGCACCACGCCCACTCACCCCCTCCGAGGTACTGGCGGAGGTCCGGCTCGAACTCAGCACGTCGGCCGAGGCTGCTGCGGTCGTCCGCGCCGATGGGGATGGCGGTTAGGGTCGTCGATGCGTCGGCGCTTGGCGCCGTGCTGTTCGGCGAGCCGCCAATGCAAAATCTCCGAGCATTGGGGATCACTAGAAAGCGCCACTTACGCATGGGCGGGCTTTTGAGGGGGCTACAGATGGTGGGAAGTGCGAAAGCTCCAGCCCTGCTACGCCGGCTCGGGGTTCCCGACGACATCGGGCTGGCACTTTCCCCCGGCAGCTCGCCTACCGGTCGCGCCCCGTGAGGGGCTACGGAGCAGCGGTGCCGCTCCCCATTTTGAAGTTATCCCCCGCTTGTGCTCTTCAGCTTATATCATTGCAAATCCCGCAGTGACCCCCCAAGGCGATTCCGTGACCGGCCTGGCAAGAATTGGTGAGCATCATCGGTAGCGGTCTGATTGTGGCAATCAGCCGATCCATCTTTTGCCCTCGAAGCGAGCGCGCGCCTGCGATCGCTGGTCACAAGCGACACCTGCCGGCTCTTGGCACGATCCCGGTTGTTGGTGGTCATCAGGCCGCAGTGTGCTTGAGCAGCGCCAGCAGCCCGGCCAGAAGCTGCATTGGCGTCGGCGGGCAGCCGGGGATGTGCAGGTCGACGGGGCTCACGGCGTTGACCCCGCCGACTACGGCAGTACTGCCGGCGAATATGCCGCCGTCGCGGGCGCAGTCGCCGACGGCGACGACCCACTTCGGCGCCGGCGTCGCCGCCCAGGTGCGCTCAAGGGCTTCGCGCATGTTGCGGGTCACGGGGCCGGTGACCAGCAGCACGTCGGCGTGGCGCGGCGAGGCGACGAAGCGAAGGCCGAAGCGCTCCAGGTCGTAAAAGGCGTTGTTGAGAGCATGGATCTCCAGTTCACAGCCGTTGCAGGAGCCGGCGTCCACCTCGCGGATGGCGAGGCTGCGGCCGAGCCGCTGCCGTGCGGCGCGATCAACCTCAGCCGCCAGTTCGGCCAGCGCGGCGTCGTCCGCCGGCGGTGGCGGCTCGGTCAGCGGTCGTTGAAACAGACTGCGGAACAGCGTCTTGCGCATGGCTTACAGGTCGTGGCCGGAGTAGGAGCAGTTGAACGACTTATTGCAGAGCGGGAAGTCGGCAACAATGTTGCCCTCGATGACGGCCTCCAGCAGCGGCCATTGGAACCACGACGGATCGCGCAGGTGGCAGCGCTCGATATGGCCGTCGTCGCCCAGCCGCAGCCAAACGAAGACGTCGCCCCGGAAGCCTTCGACCAGCGCCAGACCTTCAACGGCGCCTGCCGGAGCCGCCACCTCGGTAGCGATCGGCCCCGGCGGTAGCCGCTTCAGCAGCAGCGACAACAGTGCGAGGCTCTGCTCTACCTCGCGGATGCGCACCCAGACGCGGGCGTTGACGTCGCCATCCTCGCGCACCGGGACCTCGAACGACAGGTCAGTATAGGGCGGATAGCCCGGGCGCTGGCGCACGTCGATCGCACGGCCCGAGGCCCGGCCGATCACCCCGCCGGCGCCGAACCGCTGCGCCAGCTCCGGCCGCAGGCGCCCGGTGCCGACGGTGCGATCCTGCAGCGAGGCGGTGTTGTCGTAGAGCTCCGTCAGCTCGGGGAAGCGGCGACGGATATCACGGATCAGCACCTCAATCATCGCCGTCCCCGCGTCGGTGAGATCGACGCCGGTGCCGCCCGGAAGCACCCGATCCATCATCAGCCGGTGACCAAAGCAGGCCGCGGCGGTGCGGAGCACCCGCTCACGCAGCACGCCGCAGTGGGCGAGCATGACCGCGAACGCCGCGTCGTTGCAGATGGCGCCGATGTCGGCCAGGTGGTTGGCAATCCGCTCCAGCTCCGCCATCAGCGCCCGGAGCCAGATGGCCCGTGCCGGCACCCGGGTCCCGGTCGCCGCCTCGACGGCGCGGGCGAACGCGATGGCGTACGCCACCGTGCTGTCGCCCGACACCCGGCCGGCAAGCTGCGCGGCCTTCGCCAGCGAGGATCCTGCCATCAGGCTCTCGATGCCCTTGTGGACGTAGCCGAGCCGCGCCTCAAGCCGGACAACGGTTTCGCCCGATGCTGTGAAACGGAAGTGTCCGGGCTCGATGATGCCGGCGTGCACCGGCCCGACAGGAATGCGATGCAGTCCCTCACCCTCCACCGGCAGGAAGGCGTAGTCCGATTTCGCCTCTTCGGCCGAACCGGGCCATCGGCCATGGTCTAGCCAGGGCCGCCGGTCGGCGGCGTCGTGAGGGTTGAGCCGCCACAGGTCGCGGATCGTTCGCTCCAGCCGGGCCGCCGGCGGATAGGTGAAGGCGATCGAGGGAAACTCTCCCTGGGGACAGCGGAGGGTGAGCACGCAGCCGGAGGCATACGAAGGCTCCGCCAGTGCCAAATAAACGCGGTCCGACTCTCCCCAGTAGCCGACGAGGACACAGGTCCCGTTGCCGAGTTCGTCCGCCGCACGGATCCAGGCCGCCCGATCGACGACGTGGCGCGGCCAGGGGTGGTGTCCGGGAACTGCTGGATGCTCGCCAAGGATGCTTTCAAACGCGGACATCGCCTGCTCCTCCTTCCTCAACCGACCAGTGCGGCGACCGCCCGGAACCAGGCGACCAGGGCATCGGGAAGAAAGACGCCGGCGACGACGACGATCGCGAGGTGCAGGAACAGTGGCAGATAGGAGGCTTGCACGGGGGCGCTTTCGCCGACGGGCGGCCCGAACGCGAGCTGCTGCATGCGTAGCACGAGTGCGCCGAGCCCGATCAGCAGGCCGGAAACCAGCGGGATCGCGAGCAGGGGTTCGCGGGCGAAGGTGGAAGTGACGACGAGGAATTCGCTCATGAAGATGCCCGACGGCGGCAGGCCGGCGATGGCGGCGACGCCGAGGACAAGCCCCCAGCCCAGGATGGGGTGAGTCTCGGTCAGGCCGCCGATCTCCGACAGCTTCTGGGTGCCCTTTGCCTGGCTGATGTGGCCGACCGCGAAGAAGATCGCCGACTTGGTCAGGCTGTGCATGGTCATGTGAAACAGACCGGCAAAGCTGGCTATCGGCCCGCCCATGCCGAAGGCGAAGGTGATGATCCCCATGTGCTCGATCGACGAGTAGGCGAACATCCGCTTGATGTCGCGCCGCCGATAAAGCATCAGCGCGGCGAAGGACAGCGAGAGCAGCCCCATGCCGATCATCAGCCCGCCCGGCGACAGCGTCTCCGCGTTGGCGGTCAGGAGCATCTTGAACCGCAGCAGTGCGTAGAGGGCAACGTTGAGGAGAAGGCCCGACAGCACCGCCGAAATCGGCGTCGGCCCCTCGGCGTGCGCATCGGGCAGCCAGGCATGCAGCGGCGCCAGCCCCACCTTGGTACCGTAGCCGACGAGGAGGAAGACGAAAGCGAGGTTGAGCAAGGCGGGATCGAACGCCGGCGCCTTCGTTACCAGCACTGTCCAGGCCATCGCATCGAGCCCCTGGCCGACCGTCGGGCTCGCCGCCAGATAGACGAGGATGGTCCCGAATAAGGCCAGCGCGATGCCGACGCTGCCGAGGATGAAGTATTTCCACGCCGCTTCCAGCGCCGCCGGTGTTCGGTAGATGCCGACCATCATCACCGTCGTCAACGTGGCCAGTTCGATCGCCACCCACATCAGCCCGATGTTGTTGGCGAGCAGCGCCACGTTCATTCCCAGCATCAGCACCTGGTACATCGCGTGATAGAAGCGGAGATACCCGCGGGTCAGCCGCCCGGTGGCAAGTTCGTGGGCGATGTAGCTGGCGCTGAAGACGCTCGTCGTGAATGCGACGAAGGTATTGAGGATGACGAGGAAGATGTTGAAGTCATCAACCTGCAGATAGATCGACGGTGCAGGGCGAGCGAAGACAAGCGCCCAGGCGGCAATCTGCGTCAGTGCCGTCGCCAGCACGTTGATCGCCGCCCCCAGCCGATAGGAGCCGACGAAGGCGAGGATGGCGCCGGCCACCACCGGAATGACGAGGACGGCGGCGAGCGCACCGTTGGCAGCGGCACTCACGGTTGTTCTCCGCGGTAGCCGTCCAGCACCTGGACGTCGACGGTATCGAAGCGCTCGCGGATGCGGAACAGGAAGATGCCGATGACGATGAAGGCAATCAGCACGGAAAAGGCGACGCTGATCTCAACGACGAGCGGCATTCCCTTGGCACCGGCGGCGGCGAGGATCAGCCCGTTCTCCAGCGACATAAATCCCACCACCTGGCTGACGGCGTTGCGCCGGGTCACCATCATCAGGAGGCCGAGGAGGACGACGGACAGCGCGAACGCCAGGTCTTCCTGCGTCAACACATCCGCCCGCCCGGTCACCGGCAGCATCACCATGATTGCCAGCGCGACGAGGCCGATGCCGACCAGCATCGTCGGGCCGATGCCCACGACGATTTCGATCGTCCGGCCGATGCCGAGTCGCTGCACCATCCGATGCAGGGCGATCGGGATCGCAGTGCCCTTGAACAACAGCGCGATCGCGGCGGTGACGTAGAGGTGCGGTGCGGCCTGGATGTGCGCCTGCCAGGCGACCGCCAGCGCCAGAACCACCGCATGCAGGGCAAAGACGTTGAGAAGGCTGTACATCCGATCCTGATAGAGCAGCATCAGGCTGATCAGGACGAGGCTGCCGGCGAGGAGGTGCGAGACGTCGAAGGCGAGGCCGTGCATCACAGACTCCGGCTGACGAACAGCAGCAGCGTGCCGAGCAGGCCCAGCATCAGCGCCGCGCCGAGAAACTCCGGCACGCGAAACACCCGCATCTTGGCGATCGATGTTTCGAACACCGCCAGCAGGATGGCGGCGAGCATCAGCTTGAGCAAAAAGGCACCAATCCCGAGGAAGTAGGCAATCCACCCGTCGCCGACGGCAGCGAGCCCCCAGGGAAGAAACACGCTCGAAAGCAGCGACGCATAGAGGACGAGCTTGAGGAAGGCCGCGGCTTCGATCATCGCCAGATGACGACCGGAATATTCCAGGACCATCGCCTCGTGCACCATCGTCAGCTCCAGGTGCGTCGCCGGATTGTCGACGGGAATGCGCGCATTCTCGGCGATGCTGACGATGAACAATCCCACCAGCACCAAACCGAGGGAGATGCGCAGGCCCACAGGCGCCGTCAGCATGAATTGGGCGACTGAGGAGAGCTGGGTCGATCCGGCAAGAAGCGAGAGCGTGAAGACCGCCATCAGCATTGCCGGCTCGGCGACCGACGCGATCATCATTTCTCTGCTGGAGCCGATGCCGCCGAAGCTGGTGCCGACGTCGAGCCCGGCCAGCGCAAGAAAGAACCGCGCCGTGCCAAGCAGAGCGACGATCGCAATCATGTCGGCGGACCAACTGAAAAGGAGGCCAGTTGCGAAGGTGGGGATCAGCGACGCAGCGACCCAGATCGCGGTGAAGATGATGTAAGGCGCGACGCGAAACAGCCACGACGCACTGTCGGCGAGGACCACCTCCTTGCGGAGCAGGCGCCGGAGATCACGATACGGCTGCAGCAGCGATGGACCTTGCCGGCGCAACAGGCGCGCCTTGAGGAGGCGGACGAAACCGGTCATCAGTGGAGCGACCAGCAGCACCAGCATCATTTGCACGCCCTGGACGAGGACGTCGCCGATTATTGCCATGTCGCGAGTCCCGACAGAAGCAGGACGAGAAGAGCGAACACCAGGGCCAGGTAGCGTCGGACGGTCAGGAACTGCAGCGCGTTGACCCGCTCGCTGGCGGTATCGACCGCTGCTGCAATCGGCAGGAACAGATACTCCCAGATGAAGTCGCGCAGGCGGACATCCAGGCGCGCCGGCCGCAGGCTCGCGGGCTCGGGCATCTCAACCTTCTCCTCGGCGCCGAAAACGCTGCGACCGAAAACGCGACGGATCGGTTGGGCGAAGCTCGCGGCGGTGTATTGGGTCGCCGGGCTGGGATCGGGAAAACCGCAGTCCCAGGCGGGTGCTCGCCGCAGCGCGTTCGAGGCGAAGCGCTTCACGCCGGTGGCGATCAGGGTCGACGTGAAGGCAATGAAGACGAGCAGGATGAGGCCGTTATAGGAGCTGCGTTCGGGCGAGATCGGGATCAGCGACAGCCACGGCAGTCCCGTCTGGGTCGGCACGCGACCGCCGGTCAGCTCGCGGACCACGCCGGAGAGGCCATCCACGACGAGACCTGGCAGCACGCCCACCAGGACGCAAAGGGCGGCCAGCGCGATCATCGATCCCGTCGAGAATCCGTCCACTTCGGTTGCCGCCGCTGCGGCCGGGGTGCGCGGCCGGCCGAGGAAGGTGACACCGAACGCCTTAACGAAGCAGGCGGCGGCGAGGGCGGCCGAAAGGGCAAGGGCGGCGCCGACCGCCGGCACCAGAAATTTCAGCGCCCACTGCGGCAGCGCCGGGCTGATCAGGATCGCCTGGAAGGTCAGCCACTCTGAGGCGAAGCCGTTCAGCGGGGGCAGCGCGGAAATTGCCGCACAACCGACGAGAAACGTTGTTGCCGTGACCGGCATGCGATGAATGAGCCCGCCCTGGTGCTCCATGTCGCGATCGCCGGTGGCAGTCAGGACCGCGCCCGAGCCAAAGAACAGGAGACTCTTGAACAGCGAGTGGTTGAGGACGTGAAACAGGGCGGCGGTCAGTGCCAGTGCCGCACCCGCGGTCATGCCGTTGGCCTGGAAGGCAAGCGCGAGGCCAAGGCCGATGTAGATGATGCCGATGTTCTCGACAGTGTGGTAGGCGAGGAGGCGCTTCAGGTCGTGCTGCATCAGGGCATAGAGCACGCCCATTACGGCGGTCACCGCGCCGATGATGAGGACGACGACGCTCCACCACCAGGCCGGCTCGCCCGCCAGATCGAAGACGATGCGGATCAGGCCGTAGATAGCCACCTTGGTCATCACGCCGCTCATCAGCGCCGAGACATGGCTGGGTGCTGCCGGATGCGCCAGCGGCAGCCAAACGTGCAGGGGCACGATGCCAGCCTTCGAGCCGGCTCCGAGCAGCACCAGCAGCAACACGAACGTCCGCTTCCATGCCGGAAGGGTCTCCGCCCGCATCGCGCTGAACATGTAGCCGCCGTCGGAACCGGCGAGAAGGCCGAAGGCCAGCAGCAGGCAGAGGGTCCCAAACCCCGCCATCAGCAGATAGACGTAGCCGGCCTGACTCGTCCCCCGCTCCCGATGCTGGACCATGACCAGGGCCCAGGAGGTCAGCGACATCAATTCCCAGGAGAAGAGGAAGACGAACGCATCGTCGGCGAGGACGACGAGGTTCATCGCTGCCAGAAACGCCGGAAAAAACGGCAGCACGCGTCCGGACGCCGTCTCGTGGCGGCCGTAACCGATCGCATAAAAACTGGCAGCAGCGCCGCCGAGGTTGACGACCACCAGAAAAAAGGCGGCCAGAGCATCGAGACGGACATGGGCGCCGATCCAGGGGATGCCGAGCGGCAGTGTCCGCTGAACGGCGGCGAGCGGTCCCAGGCTCGGCAGGGCGGCGATCAAGATCAGGCCGCACGCAATCGCAGTCAGCCCGTAGACGGCAGGGCGGCCGAACGAATGGTGGCGGCAGGAGAAAATAGCGGCCAACCCGCTGATAAACAATATAACGATGCAGCCGAGAATCAGGCTCATACCATGTGACGCCGCGCTCTAACCCTGTCATCGGGCGCATCGGGCAAAGAAGCTATCGCCCGCCGCCCACACCGTTATTCCTTCAACCGCACGCCCCGGCCACCGCTCGGACTTGCCGAGTCGGCGTTAATGAGTTCGACACCCAGCCGGTTGAATGCCTCGATCAGCTTGACCAGCGAATCGACGTTGCCGCGCACCGTGCCATCACTTGCCTCCATTCGCTGGATCGTCGGCACCGACAGCTCCGCCGCCTCAGCCAACTGTCGCTGGTCGATACCGAGAAGAGCCCGAGCGGCCTTAATCTGTGCTGCAGTAATCATGTGCTACACATCAGTTATCAAATATCAACAGTTAAATAGTACGTCAAGCCTATCGATTTCGATGTTATGGACAGCCGGGCTTGGCGCGTGCAGACGCGAACGATGCAATTCTGCCGATCGCAGCGGCGGCGATGACCAGAGGCTGACGCGAAGCTGTAGCTGGCGCGTGGCTGGGAGCGGTGGTGACCGCTCCTGATCAACACGGGGGCCGAGCACGAGAGCGAACCTCAGGCGGGAAACTTATTAATCGCGCTACTGCACTCGGGACAGCGGCCTACCGACAAGCCTACCTCGATGCGGTGCGCGAGGGGAGGGTTGGGGCGGCGCCTAAGATGCGGGGGAGTTTCTGGGATGGCGGGTTGGAGCTGAGTCCGGCGGGGATGGCCGAGGCAACTTTAGCCACTTTAGCCGTCGCCAACCCTGACATGGATTTTTTCTCGTCCGGCAGCGGGGGTCGTGATCTGGCGACGAATGCCGATCCGGGCGACGTTGATGCTGGCTGAGGTGGCGGTTGATCTGAATGGCGACAGCTTTCCGCCATCCAAGCCGTCGCTCGCTCAAAAACATTCTAAAGCCAGCTTAATGATCCGCCGTGATTCCCCGGTGATCCCGGCTTTTGCCGGCAGCGTCGGCGGCGCTCTCTAACCTATTGTTTTCATTGGTGGGCGCACAAGGACTCGAACCTTGGACCCGCTGATTAAGAGTCAGCTGCTCTACCAACTGAGCTATGCGCCCGCACCCGAGATTTCCGGTGCCTGGCGAGAGGAATTTGCGGCTTCCCGCTCCGGACAGCGGTAGTTTCCCACGCGTTGTTCCGGTTCACCTGCGCCGTGGCCAACTTAGCGGGTCATGCCTCCGTTGTACAGTGCCGGACCGCCGTGAGTGACGGCTTGTCCGTTCATCGCCGTGACATCGCCAAGCGCGGAATTGTTGGGGGAGGGGCGCACCTGCCGGATCAGCTTGCCGAGACCAGCGAAACCACCGGCGGGTGGGTTTGCACCGCCCGGCCGTCTATCATCGTGTAGACACGGTCGGCAATCCGCTGCCAGGCCGGCTGGTGTGAGATCGCCAGCACGGTCAAGCGGTTGTCGGCACATAAGCGTTGTACCACCTGGCAGATTTCCCCTTCGGTCTGCGGATCGAGGCCGGTCGTCGCCTCGTCGAGAATCAACAGCTTCGGCTTGTGCACCAGGGCGCGGGCGATGGAGATGCGCTGCCGCTGGCCGCCGGAGAGCCGGTGACCGCGTTCGCCGAGCATCTGATGCAGGCCCTCCGGCAGTTCCTGCACAAACGACCAGGCGCCGGCGATCTCAAGCGCGGCGATCACCTCGTCCTCGCTGGCGTCCTCTTCCCATAGGCTGACATTCCGGAAGACCGTGTCGTGGAACAGCGTCACCTCCTGCGGAACATAACCCAGCAGGTGACGCCATTTCTGCAGGTCGAGCTCCTGCAGCTCCACACCGTCTACCCGGATGTGTCCGGCCAGCGGCGAGTACAGGCCGGCGAGCAGATCGACGGTCGTGGACTTGCCCACCCCGGAAGGCCCGGCCAGCGCCGTGATCCCTCCGGACGGGATGACCAGATCCAGGTCCTGCAGTACCGGCCGGTCGCCGTAGCTGAAGGAGATACGCTCGAACTCGATCGACCGCTCGAACACCGGCGGCGTCGAGCCGCCACGAGGTTCTGCGGCCTCTTCGGTTTCCTTAAGCAGATCGTTCAGCGAGCGAAAAAGATCGTACGACTGGATGAACCGCAGGATGATCCGCTGCAGCGGCGACAGAATGGCGATGGTGCGGACCAGCAGAATCGCCATGATGATCACGTCGGTCGGATGCAGTGTCGACGACTGGGTCACATAATAAAACGCGAGGGCCAGCAGGATGCCGATCACCGGCTCCTGCATCTCGGAGACATATTCGCCGCTGATTACCCGCGCCCGCAGCGTCTGCGCGATGGCGCGAGCGTCGGACTCGAACAGCCTCCCGAAGCGCTCGGTCCGGCCCATGGCCCGGATCGGCTTGATCCCGATCATCGCATCGGTGAAGTTTCCCGCGAGCTGGCGCATCTGTGCCCGATGCTGCCGCGCCGCCGCCCGGCTGCTGCGCACCAGCTTGCCGAACGAGAAAAACATCAGAAAACCGATGACCAGGGCCAGCACCGCCAGCTTCCACGAAATGAGCGCGGCAACGCCGAGAAACAGCGATGCTTGCAGGACCGTGGCAAAGATCGTCGAGATGGTCATGAAGCTTTCGCCGACCGCGGCGGCCTCGGAGCCGGTGGCGTGAACCAGCCGGCCCAGCGGCTGGCGAATGAAAAAGCTCCAGCGGGCGCGCAACAGATTGCGGAGCAGCTGCACCTGGAAGCGGTTGCTGATGTCGGCGACGATATCGGTGACGTAGCGCATCGTCGTGATCGTCACCACCGCCTTGAGCGTGAAGCCGATGACGATAACGACGAGGAGGATCACCGGGTTGAACGGCAGGCCGATGGTCTCCATGCCCTTGCGGATGGCGTTGGTGATCGCACCTTTGCCGCCATGAATTTCCATCGAGGCGCTGGCGAGCAGCGGGATGATCATGGCCAGCCCCAGCAGCTCGAACATGCTGGAAAGAAACAGTCCGCCGATGACAACGACGCGCTGCAGCGGCGATGCCAAGCTCAGGACCTGGCTCACCGCCTGCCGCCAATTGTTGCCCCGCGCCTTACCCTTCTTTTTCTTTCGCCTGCTCACGGCTGACGTCGTTCCTTGCGGTTTATCCTAGTTCCCTTGCTGTTCGAATGCTGCACGCGGCGGATGATCGCGTAAGGTCATTCAGTTGGCTCAAGATCGGGGCCTGTTCCCCACCAGCGACTCCGCACCTTATCGTAATAATGTTTGGGATCAAAAGTTTCGACGCTCAGGCCAAGGCCCGTTGCCGTCATTCGTCCCGTTGAGGCCATCAGTTGATAAGCGGCGATCCGCATCTGCTGCTGCGCCCCGAGAAGATTGGCTTGCGACTGATAATACTGCGACTGGTTCGTCAACAGCTCGGTGATCGTGCGCAAGCCGAAACCATATTCGCGTCCGGTCCCTTCGGCCGCAATGCGAGCAGACTTGACCTGAGCTTCCACCGCTCCGATCCGTCCCTGGGCGCTCTGCAGGTCCTCCCAGGCACTGATGACGGTCTGCCGCGATTGCCGGCGCTGCGCCTCCATCTCCTGACGCCGCTGTCCCACGAGCACCTTGGCGGAGCGCACTTGCGGGTCGAGGAGAGGGTTATAGAGCGGCATGGTCACGACGCCCATGACGATGCCCGACTGCGGATTGAGCTGACCCTGGAGCAGAAACTGCGGCAGCTTCTGGCCGGCGACGAAGTCGACGCCGTCCTGTGCCGCTCGCTCAAGATGATCCGCGGCAACAAAGCTCGGGTTCTGTTCTGATTCGTCCAAGGCTTCCTGCAACGATGCCGGCAACCCGCCCGGCATTGCCGGCATATGCAGCGTCTGCGGCGCCGATCCGATGACTGTTTCATAATTGGCGCGGGCTACACTCAGCGCGCCCTCCAGCTGAATGCGCTGCGCCGTGGCTCCGGCATATTGGGACTGTGCCTCGGCGACGGCGGAGTTGCGCACCGTACCCAGGTCGAACTGGCGACGGGTCGCATCGAGGCTGCTGTCCAGCGCCCGCTCGTAATCCACCGCCGCCCGCAGCAGCGCCTCGGACCGCACCACATCCAGATAGGCAGCGGCGGCCCGAAGCAGAACGCTCTGCTCAACCGCCTGCAGTTGTGCCCGCTGGGCCTTCACCGTCTGTTCAGCCTGGCTGATCCGCGGACCATTGAAGAAGTTGTAGATCGGCTGTTGCGCCTGCAGGTTGAGGATGGCGGTGGGCCCGTCGGTGGTCGAGAACTGGCTGGTGGTATTGTTGCTGTCGGCCTCGCCCGAAAAGTCCTTGATATAGCCGCCGCCGGCCGTGACGCTCGACTGGGGGCGCCACGCCGCTGTTGCCATCGCCACCTGCTCGTCGGCGCGGGCAAGGTCCTTGCGCGCGGCGAGCAGGCTCGGATTGGTCGCGTAAGCCATCGCCATGGCTTCGTCGATCGTCTCTGCCCGCGCATCCGCGGGTAAGACAGCAGCGAGGCTGAGGGTCAACGCCGCAAGGGTGAGTCGGGCGGCCCTTGCGCGGCGTGCCTGCGACCCTGGGTTAGCGGCGATCTCGTGGACGAGGGAAAGCAACACAGAGAAGACCTCCGGAGTGCGGCGTGAGCGGGAGCGGCACGCGTCGGGCGTTATTCGTGACGCAGAGCTTCGATCGGGTCGAGAAGGGAGGCGCGACGCGCCGGGTAGAACCCGAAAACGACGCCGACCGTAATGCTGAAGCCGACGGCCAGCGCCACTGCGTGCAAGCTGAAGATGAACGGCCATTCGGCGAGCGTCGCAATCGTCACCGAGGCAAGAATGCCAAGTCCGATGCCGATGAGTCCACCGATGACCGACAACGTCACCGCCTCGACGAGAAATTGCGACAGGATGTCCCGCCGACGCGCGCCCACCGCCATCCGGATGCCGATTTCGCGGGTCCGTTCGATCACCGAAACCAACATGATATTCATGATGCCAATCCCGCCCACGACCAGCGAAATCGAGGCGATGGCCGCCACCAGCATGGCCAGGGCTCCTGCCGACGACTCCTTGATCTTCAGCACCTCGGCCATGTTCTTGATGTTGATATCGTCATCGATACTGGCGGCAAGGCGCGGCCGCTCCCGCAGCAGCGCGCGGATATCGCTTTCCGCCTTTCCAAGGTCCCAGGCCTCGTCGACCTTTACCAGAATGGTGTCGATGCGGTCCGGATTGACGCTGTTGGCGCCGAGCAGACGGCTTCGCGCCGTTTTCAGCGGAACGACCACAATATCATCCTGGTCGCGACCGGTATTGGAGATGCCCTTTGGCGACAACACCCCGACCACCGTATGTGGCACGTTCTTCAGCCGCATCACCTTGCCGATCGGATTCTGATCGGGGAAGAAGACGCGGGCAATGGTCGCCCCGATCAGAACCACCTTCGCTCCGGCGTTGATCTCTTCCGGCTCGAAGTTTCGACCCAGCGTCAGCGGCCAGTCGCGCACCTCCAGGAAGTCTTCGGTCACGCCATTGAGTGTCGTCGGCCACAGGATGTTGCTCGCGGTGACGTTCAGGCCACCCCGCAGCACCGGCTCGGCGATCACGACGCCTGGAACTTCCGCCTTGATCGCGGCGGCATCGGTATCCGACAGCCAGAGGCTGCTGCGCGCGTCAATCACGATGAGGTTGGTGCCCAGGCTCTGGATCTGCTCGACGACCACCGCGCGCGCACCAGAGCCGATGGCGACGACGATGATCACCGCGGCGACGCCGATGACGATGCCCAGCATCGTCAGCAGGCTGCGCAGGGTGTTGCCCCGAATGGCGTCAACGGCGCTGCGCAGGGCATCGAGATAGTTCATGCCTGCACCGGGCGGAGACGCACCGGGGCGCGCTCGAGAACTGCCTGCGCGCCGTCCTGCAGGCGATCATCGACCATGTAGCCGTCCTTCAGCGAGATCACGCGCCGGGCATACGCAGCGACCGTCTGATCGTGGGTGACAAGGATGATGGTGATGCCGGCCGCGTTCAGCCGGCCGAACAGCGCCATAATCTCCCGCCCGGTCTTCGAATCCAGCGTGCCCGTGGGCTCGTCGGCGAGAATGAGCTGAGGTTTGTTGACCAGCGCGCGGGCGATCGCCACCCGCTGCTGCTGGCCGCCGGAAAGCTGACTGGGGAGGTGATGGGTTCGTTCCGCAAGGCCGACGTCCGCCAGGACTTCCGCCGCGCGCGCATGGCGCTGCGATCGGTCGATGCCGGCATAGACCAGGGGCACCTCGACATTTGCCAGCGCGGTGGCACGCGCAAGCAGATTATAGGACTGAAAGCAAAAGCCGATCTGGCGATTGCGCAATTCCGCCAGCGCGTCAGAGGACAGACTCGCCACATCGACGCCATCAAGCAGGTAGGAACCGGACGTCGGCGTGTCGAGGCAGCCGATCTGGTTCATCAGGGTCGACTTGCCTGAACCCGAGGCGCCCATGATCGCCACGAACTCGCCGTGTGCGATCGAAATGGAGATGTCGTTGAGGGCTGGAACTTCCTGTGTGCCGACCCGATAGTGTTTGGTCAGCCTCTCGGTATGGATCAGCTTGTTCACGTGCCTAGAATCTCAAAGGGCTGCCCGATTTGTTCTTGCCCGCGTCGACCACGCCGACAATGATTTGGTCGCCTGGCTGGAGGGCGCCTTCAACGACCTCCGAAAATACACCGTCGCTGATGCCGGTCTTGATCGGAACGGGTTCCGGCTCGCTGCCAGCGCCCAGACGCCAGACCGTATCGTTACCCGAAGCCTGTGGAATGGCCAGCGCTTTTTCCTCGCCACTGGCGGACGGCACAAAGCGAAGGGCCGCTCTGGGAACCTTGATGGCCTCCTGCCGGCTAGCGATAATGATATTGACCGCCGCCGTCATTCCCGGCAGCAATTTTTTCTGTTCGTTGCTGGCGAGAATTTCGACGATGTAAGTCACCACTCCTTCGGCGACCTGAGGTGTCTTGCGAACTTCGACCACCTTGCCTTTGAAAACCTCGCCGGGGAAGGCGCTGAAGGTGAAATGGGCGACCTGCCCCGGGGCGATTCGGCCGATATCCGCTTCATCGATGCGTGCCTGAACCTGGACCTCGGTCAAATCCGGCGCGATGGTGAACAGCACCTCGCCGACATTAACGGTGCGCCCGACGATGGCATTCTTGGCCATGATGGTTCCCGCCACCGGCGCCCGGACCGTCGTCCGCTCCAGGTCTGCCTCGGCCTGGCGAACGGCCACCTCGCGCGCGGCAACGGTCGCCTGGGCATTGCGCAATTGCGATTCCGACACGTCGAGCTGGGCGCGGGACGCCTCGTAGGACGCCAAGGCGGACTGCTCGCGCGCCTTCGCCGCGGCACTGTCATTCGCAGCCCGACCTTGAGCTGTTTTCGCGCGTTCGATCTCCATCGGCGCGACGTCTCCGGTCGATGCAAGCTTCTGCTTGATCTTGAGATCCCGCTCGGCATCGCTCACCGAGAAGTTCGCGGATTTCACGGTCGCTCTCGCGCTCTCAAGCGCCGCCTCGGAGTTCTCCACCTGACGGCGGGACAGGTCGATCTGGCTGGCAGCGATCTCGACGGCGCCACGGGCAACATCCAGGTCCGCCTTCGCGATGTTCAGCCGGGCGGCAGCATCCTCCGGGTTCAGCCGGGCCAGCACGTCGCCGACCTGGACCTGAGCGTTAAAGTCCACGTCCAACTGTGTCACCACGCCGGAGATCCGGGCGACGACAGGGTAGGAAGTGGTCAGCTCCACCGTGCCGGCAGCGCCGACGCTGCTGACGATGGGACCCGACTCGACTTTCGCGAAGCGATAGGACAGGGACGTGCCGGGACCGCCGAAGATGGCAAGACCGGCGACGAGGAGCACCGCAGCGACTAGCCCAACGGCAATAAGATATTTACGCATCACCATCCAAGGTATCCGGAATGGCGCCCATATAATACGTGCCGCAACGCAGCACAAGCTGCTGCCTGGTCAATCTCTCGCCACAAACGCGTGTACTGATGCACCAAAAAAACGCCCAAATTGCGATGGATCTCAGCCCAGGCGGTTCGGCTGGCTGCGGGTCGGGTGATATCGGTTCCGGCGTAAAGGCTTGCTTTTGCGTAATGAACCGAGCAACCTGATGAGGTGGCCGACGCGAGCTGGCGCAAAGTTGGGCCATCGCTGACCAAACAATTCAACGCTCGGGGACAAGCTGGACATGAGGCGTGTAGCAGTCGTTACGACCTGCAATTCGGATGGATACGATCGCTACGGTCGACGGATGATCGAAAGCTGCGATCGACATTTTCCTCAGGACATCGCGCTGTGGATTTATGCTGAAAACTTCACCCCGGACCTTCCGAGCGGCCGCGTGCACCCCGTTGATTTGTTGGAAGCCTGTCCGGACCTGGTTGCATTCAAGACCCGGCACCATGAAAATGCGCGCGCGCTTGGCCGGGAGCGCCGGGGCACCCGGCCCTGGGTGCGGATCAAGTGGAACCGCGCCGGCTCGCGCCTGCCGAAGGTGAAGCTGAAGTGGATCGACTGGGGTGTGGGCTACCGCTGGGACGCCGTGCGCTTCAGCCACAAGTGCTTTGCCATTTTCGATGCGGCAAAGCGGTCCGGCGCCGACGTGCTGTGCTGGCTGGATGCGGACGTGCTCGTCTTCCAGGACATACCGCGCAGTTTCGTCGAAGGGCTGGTGCCGGCGGACTGCCTGCTGGGATTCCTGAAGCGGCCGGGCTGTTCGGAATGCGGCCTGGTCGCCTATAATCTTCGCCATCCGGCGATCGACGAATTTCTGGCCGCTTTTCGCGTCCTCTATACCAAGGATGCCTTCCTGCGCGAGCGCGAGTACCACGACTCATGGCTGTTTGATGTGGTGCGGAGACGCTTCGAAAAGCGGGGATATAAGACCCACGACATTGCCGGCGGTCTCGGCGTCAAGGCGGGCCATGTTTTCATCAACAGCTCGCTCGGCCGCTACATGGACCACATGAAGGGCGGCCGGTGGGCGGCCGGCTCGAGCTCGCTCGACGATCTGATCGTCTCCCGGCCGGAAGCCTATTGGGAGCTGCTCAGCGGCCGGCCGTAGACCGGCCGGGGAGGGGGGCGCGCTCCATCCAATCCAATCGAACTGCCTAGCGGGGCGACGCTGATTCGGTACTGCCGTTGCGAACGATGGTCCGGTAGGCGTCGAGCGTCTGCACGCCGATTCCTGCCCAGTCCAGGGCTTCCAGCGGTGCCCGCGGCGGCCGCTCGGTCGCCAGAGCCCAGGCGAGAGCGTCTGCCAGGATTCGGGGATCGATATTGCCTTCGTATCCGCGTATCCAGGTGCCGCCGACCAGGCCGCGGAGTTCCGGAAGGGCGCCGAGATTCGGGACAACGATCGGTCGATCGTACGACAGCGCTAGAATCGCACTCCCTGAGTTCAGAATCTCCGAGTACGGAAACACCATCAGGTCGGCCGCGAGGAGGAACAGCTGGATTTCTTCCGGCTTGATGTACCGGAGTTCGAGCCGGATGCGCGGATCCCCTTCGGCCGCTTCGACGATTTCGTCCCTGCCGCCGGTCCGCTTGCTGATTCGCCCGCAAATCAACAGCATCAGATCGTCGCCCGGTAAGGCGCGGAAAGCCTGAACAAGGCGCGGGACATTCTTGTAGGGCCGGATCTGGCCGAAGTGGGCGATGACCCGCTTTTCGGGTGGAATGCCGAGGATCTGCCGAGCCTCGTCTCTTGTGACCGTTCTCGGATAGGCGTCGCGAAAGTGCCCGTGGGGGATGACGAAGCTTGGACAGGTCTGCAGGTGGGGGTACTTCTCACGGGCCAGCTCCAGGCCCTTCTGGGTGAGCGCGATGACGCCGTCGACCCGGTCGATCACATCCTGCCAGAAAGGCAATTCGATCCGGGGGTAAACCAGATCGTGTGGAATGAGATCGTGAATCGTCCATATCAGCTTGATTCCGCGGCGGCGGGCGATATGTAGCAGCAGCCGGTACTGCTGCGCGGAATACCAGGCGCTCAGTCCGCTTTTCGTTTCGATCAGGCTCTCCGGCCAATGGATGTGCCAGATATCCACGTGCCCTTGCAGCAGATGGCGCGTTTGATACTCGCTGACCCTCACCCCCAGCCGCTCGAGCGCGCCGTACAACAAGAAGTTGTAAGGTTTCTTCACTCCATCCTTGAAGGCGGGGCGAGCGACGACACTGAGGGCGTTCCGCTCGCGATCAGCAGGGATCATGGGACGGCCATCGATGGGAGCAGCGACAAAAAACAGGCAAGTGCGTCACCTTGCAGACTTCTCCTTTCGACTGCAACAGCCGCGAGACGAATCGCGCCTGATCACTGTAAGCGCGTCGGAATTCTTGATCCGGATGCATGGCGCAGAAGGGCGTTCAAAAGCTGTCACCGGTCGCGTGCCTTGAGATCGGGACGTCGCGGTGGACATACACGCACATCACCAGACCGAAACCGAGCATCAGCGAAACAATTGCCGTTCCGCCGTAGGAGACCAGGGGGAGAGGGATTCCGACCACCGGGATCAGGCCCATCACCATGGCCATATTGATAAACACATAAAGGAAAAACGTAACGGTGATGCCGAGCGCCAGCAGTCGGCCGAACTGGCTCTTCGCCGTAATGGCGATCGCCAGACAGTAGGCGAGAACGGCGGCGTAGAGTGCCAGCACGACGAGTGAGCCGGCCAGGCCAAATTCCTCGGCGAGCATGGTAAAGATGAAGTCGGTCTGCTTCTCGGGCAGGAAGTTGAGGTGGCTCTGGCTCCCCTGCAGAAAGCCCTTGCCGAACGTGCCTCCAGAACCGAGCGCGATTTTCGATTGCAGGATGTGGTAACCGGAACCCAGCGGGTCGGTTTCCGGATCGAGGAAGGTCAGGACACGCTTGCGCTGGTAGTCATGCAGCATCTGCCAGGCAAGCGGCATCGCGGCCAGTCCCGCTACCCCAACGGCTGCGAACATCCACAGCCGGACGCCCGCGGCGAAGAAGATCGCCGCTCCTCCGATCAGCAGCATGAGCGCCGTCCCCAGGTCCGGCTGCTTCAGAACCAGCGCCACGGGGGCCAGGATCATCAGCGCCGGTAACACGATTTTCCAGGGCCGGCCCGTATCTTCCCCGGTCATGCCGTGAAAGTGCCTGGCCAGCGCCAGGACCAGCGCGACCTTCATCAGTTCGGAAGGCTGCAGATTGATGACGCCAAGGTCGATCCAGCGCTGCGCTCCCATGCCGATGAAGCCGGCCACATCGACCACGACGAGAAGAACGAGGGCGACGAGATAGGTGGGATAAGCGAGCCGCAGCCACAGCCGGATATCGGTAACTGCCACAACCAGGAGGATTCCCAACGCAACGACGAAGCGGGCGAGCTGCCGGCTTGCCCAGGGCTGCATGCTGCCGCCGGCCGCCGAATACAGCATAACGAACCCAATGCTGGCGATCGCGCAGAGCAGCAGGAGGAAGAGCCAGCGGATGCGCAGAAGCTTGTCCTTGAGCGACAGGCCACGCTGCTCGAACACAGAAAACGACATGGCCGGCGCTCAGCCTCCCGGTCGCCGTCCATCGGGCGCCCTGCCATCGGCGATGCGCACGGCCTCGAGCTGTTGCGCCTTCAGCAGAATGTCGCGGCCGACGGGAGCGGCCGCCTTCGAGCCGGCGCCGCCATGCTCGATGACCACGGCGACGGCGAAGCGCGGCCGGGAAACGGGCGCGTAGCCAATGAACAGAGCGTGGTCGCGGCGTTCCCATGGCAGCTGCTCGTTGCGAATGACGCCCCCCTTGCGCTCTGCCATGGAAATGCGGCGTACCTGCGAGGTGCCGGTCTTGCCGGCCATCTCCATGCCGGGAGTGGTGATGGCGGCGCGCTTCGCGGTGCCACGCTCGCCGTTGACCACGCCATCCATGCCGTCCCGAACGACGCGCAGGTGCGCTTCGCTCAGGCCAAGATCGGACGCCGTCTCATTGAGGCCTGCATGCTCCGCGGCCTTCGCATCGCGAACCAGTCGTGGAACGGGCGCCACCTTGCCGTTGGCGATGCGGGCGGCCATCGTTGCGAGCTGCAGCGGGCTCGACAACACATAGCCCTGACCGATCCCGGTGATCACGGTCTCGCCGACCGACCATCCCGATCCCCTTGTCCGCTGTTTCCACTCCGTCGTCGGCAGCAGTCCGGGGCGTTCGTTCGGCAGATCGATGCCGAGGCGGATGCCCAGTCCGAGGCGGTTTCCCATGGCAGCAATGCGGTCGACGCCAACCCGGCGGGCCACCTCGTAGAAATAGCAGTCACAGGACTGAACGATCGCGTCGCGCATCGCGAGCGAGCCGTGTCCGCCCCGTCGCCAGCAATGAAAAACCGCATTGCCGACGCGAAAATCTCCGGGGCAGAAGACGCGCGTCCTGGCGTCGATCACACCGCGCTCTAGCGCCGCGAGTGCGACCACCGGCTTGAAGGTCGAACCCGGCGCGTATTGCCCGGCGATGGCCTTGTTGATCAGGGGCGATTTCGGATCGGAGGTCAGCGCCTTCCATTCCTGCGTGGTCAGCCCCCGGGTAAATGCGGAGGGGTCATAGGCCGGGGTAGACGTCATCGCCAGCACTTCGCCGCTGTCAACATCGACAACAACGGCAGCGCCGCTCTCCGAGCCCAGCCGCTCGAATGCCGTCTTCTGGAGTTCGAGATCGAGTGCCAGCGTCAGATCGGCGCCGGAATCACCCTCGCGGCGATCGAGTTCGCGGATAACCCGCCCCACGGCGTTGACCTCGACCTGCGAAATGCCGCCAACACCGCGCAGCGACCCTTCATAGCGCTTTTCGATTCCGGCCTTGCCGATCCGGAAGCCGGGAACCTCCAGCAGGGAATCACCCGCCGCCAGGTCCGTTTCGGAGACCGGCCCCACGTATCCAAGCACGTGGGACAGGATATTCCCATAAGGGTATTCCCGGCTTTGTCCTTCCTCGACCGACACGCCCGTCAGGTCGAGGGCATTGACCTCGATGCGGGCGACGTCTTCCCAGCCCAGATTGTCGCGGACCGTCACTGGCACGAACGCACGCTGCCGGCCGATTTCCCGCAGCACCCGCTTGCGGTCGCTGTCGCTGATCGGAACGAGTTCGGACAGCAGATCGAGCGCCGCTGCCGGGTCGCGCGCCTGCTCGGCGACGATGACCACGCGGAATTCCTGCCGATTGAGCGCCAGGGGCCTGCCCAGCCGGTCCAGGATCTGGCCGCGGACTGGCGTTATCAACCGCAGATTGATCCGATTGTCTTCGGCAAGCGTGAGGTAGCGGTCGCCGTCGATCACCTGCAGGCTGTATAAGCGGCCGGCCAGTGCCGCCAGCAGCAGCGCCTGGCCGCCTCCCAACAGCAGGGCCCGGCGGGTGAACTGCCTGTGCCGGTCGAGGTCCCGGCTCATGCCGTCATGCCCGCTCCGGCAGCGACAGCCGGCAGCGGAGCAGGAGCCGGCAGAAGATCGGGAAAAACCCGATCGTCGTGACGACCTGGAAGGCGAGCTTCTCGGGGGCGACCAGTTCGAGATAGTACACGCTGGTCAGGACCCAGCCGAAGACGAGGGCTGCCGTGGCGACAAGGGCGAATCCCAACCAGGTGACTTCGAAAGATCGGCTGGCAAAGAAACGCCGCTGAGTATTCACGGCGGCGTGGACGCCGACCAGCACGCAGGCGCTGATGCCGATCGGCAATCCCACCAGGACATCCTGCAGCAGTCCGATGAAGAAGACCGCCACCGCCGGCAGCAGGTCCGGCCGGTAGAGGGTCCAGTAGAACACCGCGATCACCGGCAGGGCCGGCCATACCGACTGAAGCGCGGCGATATGCAGCGGCAGGACGCCGGCCAGCAGGACGGCCACCGTCACCACAAGAGGCAGGAGGTTCCGCGCCACAGTATCCAGCCGCTGCAAGACGGGGGAGATCATCGCGCATCGGCCCGCTGCGCCGGCATGCCCCGTGTCATTTGCTCGCCGCCGTGGTCATCGGTTGCGCCGCCGCGATCGGCCATGGGCGTGGCCGGTCCGAAATCGGCGACGCGCACAAATTCAAGGCGTCCGGGATCGGCGTTGGGGGTCACGCTGAACCGCCGGTCCTCCGCTTCCGAGACGATGCCGATGGCGAGACCGGGCGGAAAGCTGCCCGCCACGCCGGAGGTCACCACCTCGTCGCCGGCGGCGATGGCGTCGCCGGGTGCAACATGGACCAATTTGGGATGGTCGGTGTTATCACCGGCGAGAACGGCCCGGTAGCGTGCCGCTCCCACGAAGACCGGGACCCGCGAGTTCAAGTCGGTCAGCAGCAGGACACGGCCGGAGCGGGGGGAGACCCCGACGACGCGGCCGATCAGGCCTGAGCCATCGAGGACAATCTGACCCTTCTCGATCCCGTCGAGGGAGCCGGCGTTGATCAGGACGCTGCGGGCGAAAACCCCGGAGGAATCGGCGACGATCCGCGCCGACCGGTAGGTGGCGGCCGGATCCGGCACATGATTGAGAAGCCTGCGCAGGCCTGCGTTCTCGGCCTCCAGACGCTTTGCCGCAGCCTCCCATCGTTTCAGGTCATCGCGTTCCCGACGCAACTGCTCGTTTTCTTCTTCAACGTCGATCCGGTGGCCCGCCCACTCCAGGCCATCGGCGGCAATGTCGGCCGGCCGGGAGAGGACATCGAGAACAGGAACAACGGCGTCGCTCACCTGCAGCCGGAAGCGTTCGATCAGCAGGGCATCGGCCTTTCCGAGCAGGATCAGCCCGCCCGCGAGCAGAACGAGGCCAGCGTACGTCAGCCAGTGCACAAGCGACTTCAGCGCGGACATCTCGGTCTCGGTCTCGATCCCAGGGCGGGACGGTTCGTCAGCGCCCTCGGCTGCGGGCGACAGGCAGGCTTCGCTCCGGCCCGACTTTAATAAATGGCCCCAGATTACGCAAAGAACAGCTTCAGCTAATACATAGTGCTCAGAATATTCTGCATTTTTTTCATCTGTTCGAGGACGCGGCCGGTGCCCAGGGCGACGCACGTCAGCGGATCTTCGGCGATGGTGACCGGCAATCCGGTGGCATGCCGCAGCACGTAGTCGATGTTGGCGAGCAAGGCGCCGCCGCCGGTCAGGACAATTCCCTTGTCGACGATGTCGGCGGCCAGCTCCGGCGCCGTATGCTCCAGCGCCACCTTGACGGCATCGATGATGGTGCCGACCGGCTCGGCCAGGCTCTCGGAGATCTGACGTTCGCTGATCAGCAGCTCCTTCGGCACGCCGTTCATCAGATCCCGCCCCTTGATCTCCATGGTACGGCCGTCGCCGTCCTCCGGCGGACAGGCGGATCCGATTCCTTCCTTGATTCGTTCGGCCGAGCTTTCGCCGATCAGCAGGTTGTGGTTGCGGCGGATGTAGCCGATGACGGCTTCGTCCATCTTGTCTCCGCCGACCCGCACGCTCTTGGCATAGACGATGCCGCCCAGCGACAGCACCGCCACCTCGGTGGTGCCGCCGCCGATATCCACGACCATCGATCCGGTGGGTTCCGTCACCGGCAATCCCGCTCCGATCGCTGCCGCCATTGGCTCCTCGATCAGGAAAACCCGCCTTGCGCCCGCCTGCTCCGCCGATTCCTGGATCGCCCGGCGCTCCACCGCGGTCGAGCCGGACGGCACGCAGACGATGACCAGCGGGCTGGCGAAGCTGCGACGGTTGTGGACCTTGCGAATGAAATACTTGATCATTTCTTCGGCGACTTCGAAATCGGCAATAACGCCGTCGCGAAGCGGCCGGATGGCGTGGATGTTGCCGGGCGTCCGGCCCAGCATCAGCTTTGCATCCTCGCCCACGGCCAGAACCTGCTTGCGCCCCTTGTGCTCGAGGATGGCGACGACCGACGGTTCGTTGAGGACGACGCCCTTACCCTTGACGTAGACCAAAGTATTCGCCGTGCCGAGATCGATCGCCATGTCGGCGGAGAGAAAACCGAATAGCCGTGAGAACATCGCCCCTCGCTTGGATCGACGGCTGGTGCTTTTTGATTGGAAAGGGCCACCGGAGCGACTGCCCCGGTGGCCGGTGCCCCTCTTGGGTGCTTTCAGAGAATGGCCGGTTTAGAAACGCCGATCAAGCGGACAAGGCGGACGGCGCATGCTTCCCGCGCTTCACCAGCAGTTTGTTCAGGGCGTTCAGGTAAGCCTTGACCGAGGCGACCAGCGTATCGGTGTCCGCGCCCTGGCCGTTGACGGTGCGTCCGTGCTCCTCCAGCCGGACGGTCACCTCGGCTTGCGCATCGGTGCCGCCGGTCACCGCGTGCACCTGGTACAGCTTCAGGCGCGCTTCCGTCTCGAACAGCCGCTTGATGCACTTGAAGGCCGAATCCACCGGCCCGTCGCCGACGTCCTCGCAGAACCGCGGCTCGCCGTCCACCTCGATCGCCAGCCGCGCCCGCGCCTCCCGGGTTCCGCACTCCACTTCCAGCGAGACCAGCCGGATGCGGTCGTGCGCGCGCACCAGTTCGTCATCCACCAGAGCCACGATATCCTCGTCGAACACGTCCTTCTTGCGGTCGGCCAGGTCCTTGAACCTGGCAAACGCGTCTTCCAGGGCGTTGTCGCCCAGCTCGTAGTTCAGCTCGCGCAGCTTCTCGCGGAAGGCATGGCGGCCGGAGTGCTTGCCCAACACCAGCTTCGACTTCGACAGGCCGACCGACTCCGGGGTCATGATCTCGTACGTGCCGGCGTGCTTCAGCATGCCGTCCTGATGAATTCCCGATTCGTGAGCGAACGCATTGGCGCCGACGATCGCCTTGTTCGGCTGCACGACGAACCCGGTGATGGCGGAGACCAGCCGTGAGGCGCGCATGATGTTTTCCGACTTCACGCCGCTAAAAAAGGGCATCCGGTCGTGGCGGGTGCGCAGCGCCATGACGATCTCTTCCATCGCCGCGTTGCCGGCGCGCTCGCCCAGCCCGTTGACCGTGCACTCCACCTGCCGCGCGCCCGCGGAAACGGCGGCCAGGGAGTTGGCCACGGCCAGGCCCAGGTCGTTGTGGCAGTGAACCGAGATGATCGCCTGGTCGATGTTCGGCACGCGGGCGCGGACCATGGCGATCAGCGCGCCGAACTCGTCCGGCACCGCATAGCCGACGGTATCGGGGATGTTGATGGTGCGGGCGCCGGCTTTGATCGCCGCCTCGATGCAGCGGCACAGAAAGTCATGATCGCTGCGCGAGCCGTCCTCGCACGACCATTCAACGTCGTCGGTAAACTTGCGGGCGTAGCTGACGCTCTCGATGATCCGCTCATAAACCTGCGCCGGCTCCAGCTGCAGCTTGTACTTCATGTGCAGCGGGCTGGTGGAGATGAAGGTGTGGATGCGGCCGCGGGGCGCAGGCGCGATCGCTTCGGCGACGCGCTCGATATCGCCCCGGACCGCGCGGGCCAGCCCGCAGACGGTCGAGGATTTGATCTGCCTGGCGATCTCGTGAACGGCCTCGAAATCGCCGGATGAGGAAATCGGGAACCCGGCCTCGATCACGTCAACGCCCATTTCCTCCAGCACCTGGGCGATGCGCAGCTTTTCTTCCAGGTTCATCGAGGCGCCGGGCGACTGTTCGCCGTCCCGCAGGGTGGTATCGAAAATGACGACGCGGTCGGAGGAGGCCGGGTCTTGTGCTGTGGTGGTCATCGGGTCAATCCTTCGGAAAGCAGGTGTCACAAAGCGGCTCGAAGTCCGCGCTTGCTCCCCTGAAACGCAGCCTTGCCGGCAATTGAGGCCGGGTCGGGCGGTTCAGGGGTACCTAAGTCGAAGGCCCCCGCAGCGACGCGGCAGCAGGCACGGCAAACCGACGCCGGCGTCCGTCATTCCGGGGCAGCCGGATTCCGGCGCAGCCTGCGCCGTTCCCCATCCGTCACCCGTTCCTGCCGCCGTCACCATCTCCACTCACCGGCTCTTCTGCCACAGTGCGTCGCATACGCATCGCTATCCGAAGGACTAGGTGATATGCGGACCCCACTCTTGTCAACAGGATTGTCTGCAGCCGAGGCTCGCGCAGGCGACGGCGGCTGTCGGGGTCAGAAGGGCGCGTGACGATGGACGACCGGCCGGCGCCGGGCGACGTTTGCCCGGCCTCCTCCTGTGACGGCTGGTGGCCGCTGGCGGCAACCGACATGGAAAACGTGGCGGCAATCGCGAGCCTGCTGCATCCGTCGCTTCCGGAGCGCCCGGACATCCTGGCCGAGAAGAACCGGTTATTTCCTCAGGGCTGCCGCAAGTTGCTCGTGAACGCGCGGTTCAGCGGCTACGCGCTGGCCCACCCGTGGTTATTGGCCTCGCCGCCAGGCCTCGATCGCTATTTGGAAAGCCTTCCCGCGACGACGGACTGTCTGTTCATCCACGATGTGGCGGTGCTGCCGCAGGCACGCGGGCAGGGGGCGGCCGCGGCATACCTGCAATTGATGGAGATAGTGGCGAGCGCGCATGGGCTGTCCGCGCTCGCCTTGATCGCCGTTCATGGGACGGCCCGCCTGTGGCACCGTTTCGGCTTCGCTGCGGCGGACGGCCTTGCCTCAGGCGCGCCCGCCGCCTATGGCGCCGAGGCGGTTTACCTGATCCGGCGCCTCGACTGAGCGGAAAGCCGGAGCTCAGGCAATGCCGGGGCGGACGGCATAGTTGCCGTAGCGGTCCGGCGTACCCGCGTCCTCGCCATAGAGCCCGCAACGCACGGCATGCACCAGCTGCGGCACCACCGCCGGGAGGCCGTAGCGGGGGCGGAAGCCGAGCGTGTCCCGGATCTTGGCGAACGAAACCCGGTAATTGCGGCGGTCACCGCCGCCGTCGACGAAGCGGACGTCGCCCGCCACGTGACGCAGCACCTCGTTGACGATCTGCTCCTTGGTGAGGTTGTTGGCATCGGAGCCGACGTTGAAGACCTCGCCGGAAACCTTGCGGTCGGGCGCATGCAGCACCGCCAGGATCGCCTGGCAGATATCCCGGACATGACAGTACGGACGCCAGGTGTCCTTGTCGTAGACGTCCAGCTTGACGCCCGCGGCGATCGCCCGGGAGAACTCGTTGACGGTGAGGTCAAACCGCATCCGCGGCGATAGACCGAACACGGTGGCGAGCCGCAGGATCACCGGGTGGAAGTCGAACCCCAGACGCTGTTCCAGGAGCGCCTGCTCGAACGCCACCTTGGTTTCGGCATAAACCGACAACGGGTTGAGCGGAGCGGTCTCGGTGGCCGGCTCCGTCCCTTCCCACAGGCCGTAGTTGCTGCACGTGGAGGTGAAGACCAGGCGGCGGACGCCACGCCCGGACAACGCCTGCAGGATGGCCTTGCCGCCATCCAGGTTCACCTCTCTCGCCAGTTCCGGATATTTGCGGCTGATCGGATCGCCGACCAGCGAGGCGAGCAGGACGACGTCGGTGATCCCTTCCAGGGCCTGGTTCAGCGCGTAGGGATCGCGCAGATCACCCACCAGGAGGGAGGTGCGCGGCCGGGCGATCAGGCTCTCGGCGACGTGGAAGTGGCCATAGAGAAAGTTGTCGAGCACCCGGACGCGATATCCCCGCGACAGCAGGGCTTCCGTCAGGACGCAGCCGACATAGCCGGCGCCGCCGATCACCAGCACGTGCCGGCCCAGGCCCTCGAGGTTCATGATATCGCTGGCGGTGAGTGCTTCCGCGCCGTCAACGCTGTCAACCAACCGCGGTCCGGTGTACGGCCGCAGACTCACGAGGCCATCATGCATTACCCTGTTACTCCTCTCGGTCGCCCGTTTAGCGTGTCTCGCCTGTGCGCCGGCCCGGAACCGATCGTTCCGGACGATGCGCGACAGCCGCCCCGGTGCCTCCCCTCTCCCCTGATGCGCACGGTGATGAGGCAGCGCCGGCCCTACTCCTCACACGGATTGTTCTGGTTGAGGACGGTCCGGGCACTGGCCCTCATCTGTGTGTAGTCGTTCCCCGCCGTGTCATATAAGATATTGTAATTATTGTTGAAAACAGCGACTGCGGCTTTCTCCTGATGAACGAAGGCGGTGCGGCGCAGGGTGGTGTTGCGCGTGCCGTCGTCGAGGTAGGCGCCGACGCACCGTGAATCGATGACGCTGTCCTGGATCACCACGCCGTCGCACGCCGGTTGCTTCCCCCAGGCCGGATCGGCCCACTCGCAGACCACGCCGACGCCGACGTTCGGGCCGATGTGCAACCGTTCGAACAGGCTGTCGGTGGTGAAATGTTCCAGATAGAGCCCCGTGCTGATCCCGCGGGGGGGACCGATGTCGTCGATGTCGATGTCGCTGAGGTGCGTGTTCTTTGCCGCCGTGCCGGTCCATACGCCCATCCAGGCACAGTTCCGGACCTTGAAGCGCCGGCCCACCGCCGTGTTGCCCACCCAGATGCAGGCTTCGGCGGTTCCGTCGGCGGACTGCGGAACCGGGCGGCTGACGTTGGCGACGTCGAGATCCTCGAGCAGCGGCGGTTCGGCCACGGTCCGCTTGAAGTCGTCGGCATCGACGAAGATGCCCCAGCTACGAAAGTTCGCCGCCGTCACCCGCTGGAGGATCAATCCTTCGGGCTGGCGTGCAGCAATGCCGGAGTCGAGTACGCCGTGGCCGTCGATCGCGATGTCGGCGACCACCATGTTCCGCGCGGTGCCCCAGACCTCGATGGCGGCGTTGTTGGCGGCGTTGCCCGGCTCCTGAACGTCGAAGGCGAGACCTTGCACCCGCGCTCCCCCGGCGCAGTCGTTGCTGCCGATGTTCAGGCCTGAGGTCAGAATCGCCTTGCCCTGGTGCTGGGCGAACAGGCGGTGCCCGCAGGCGTTGTTGAACGGCCCGGACGCCCCATAACGGCCGTCCTTGAGGACAATGTCCTGCGGCTGCTCCGGCAAAAGCGCGCGGGCCAGCTCCGCCCCATTGTCCACCCAGACCGCCCCGGCCGGCAGCGGATAGGCGGCCGGCGGCTGCGGCGGGGCGACCTGGGCGACCGGGGCGGCCGGTGCGCCGTGCGCCTTGCCGATGTGAACCGCGGCGGCAAGAGCCAGGGCGGCGATGATCCACCGCCGCGGCCGTCCGTTCGGGCGGATGCAGCCGGTCCACAGCGCGTCCACGCCGTCGGAGGGCGCAGCGCCGAACTGGGAAGGGCCGGGTTGGGAAGGGCCGGGTTGGGAAGGGCCGGGTTGGGAAGGGCCGGG
>Ga0056909_1000647_pt1 | contig 29061 bp, 28 predicted proteins | sample EBPBio102011_DNA_FD_62115 | JGI IMG/M metagenome (GOLD analysis project Ga0056909, IMG submission 62115) | Wastewater treatment Type I Accumulibacter community from EBPR Bioreactor in Madison, WI, USA - Reactor 1_1/10/2011_ DNA | ecosystem: Engineered > Bioreactor > EBPR > Anaerobic-Aerobic >...
TACCTGGGCCTGACGCTGGAAACCGTCAGCCGCCAGATTTCCGCGCTCAAGCGCGACGGGGTGATCCATCTTGAAGGCAAGCGCCGCATCGTGATTCCCGATTTCGACCGGCTTCAGGAAGAAGCGGGCGATGACAGCGATGGCGGGATGCTGGCCTGAACCGCCCTTGGGGCATCCGCCGTTGGCGACAGCCGCGGCCAGCCTTTCCTCACCAGACCGCGCGGCGCCGCCTTTGAGGGCGGGTCCGCCATTGCGCCGACGCGGACCGGAACCTAGATTGGCGGCAGGACGCGGCGGGGTGTTGATCCTGCCGGACCATGGAGAGTGGATGTCAGAGCTTGCGTAAGAAGGCTCTCTGAACCGCAGAGAGCCATCCCGCCTATCGCCGCCCTAGCGCGCCGCGCCGGGGTGTTTTCTGACATTTGTCATATGAGATATCCATGACATCCAAGATCTTGAACGGCCCGCCGGGCCTGTCGATCCGCGACGAGATCGCCGACGACATCCCGGCGATCGGCCAGACCATCACCACCGCGATGCGGCTTTTGCCCGAGGGATCGGGCGCCGAGGCCGAGATCGTCGATCTGCTGCGCGCCGACAAGGCGCTGATGCTCTCGCTGGTCGCGGCGCTGAAGGGGCAGGTTATTGGCCATCTGGCGGCTTCTGCCGCCCAGGTGGGCGGGCAGGGCGGTTGGGGCCTGATCGGGCCGCTGGCCGTCGCGCCGGACTGGCACCGCCAGGGTGTCGGGTCGGCCCTGATGGCCGAGGCCCTGCACCGCCTGCGTGCAACCTGTCGCGGCGCGGTGCTGGTGGGTCACCCCGCCTATTACAGCCGCTTCGGCTTTGCGGCCTTTCCGGGCCTGTCGGTCGCCGGATGCCCGCCCGAGGTGGTGCTGGCCCTGTCATTCGATGGCGCGCGGCCAGCGGGCGAAGTGACCTATCACCCGGCCTTCGCCCTGGACCAGCCAGGCTAAACGCCGCCCCGGGCCGCCCCTGAGCCCCAAGGGCGGCCCGGACCCGCCGCGCGCCCATCTCTGCCCTTCACGGCCGCGTTACCACCTCGCCACAAGCCAGGTGACAGGCCGCGCCGGGCGTGGTCATCTGGGCCGCCGCGCGGGTCTTTGCATCCTGCCTCCCGCGAAGCCGTGCAACAGGAGCCTGCGCCGTGACCCTCGACTATCTGCTGACCGCCTTCATCGTCTGCCTCTCGCCCGGGATCGGCGTGGTCTACACCCTGTCCGCGACCCTGGGCGGCGGCTTCCGCGCCGGCGTCTGGGCCTCGGTCGGCTGCACGCTGGCGACGGTGCTGCACATGATCGTCGCCATGGCCGGGCTGGCCGCCATTCTTCACACCAGCGCGGTCCTGTTCCAGACCATCAAATTCGCGGGCGTCGCCTATCTTCTGTGGATGGCCTGGGGCGTCTTGCAGGATCGGGGCGGCCTGTCCATCGCGCCCCGCGCGCCCGAGCCCGCCGGACGTCTGGTCTGGCGCGGCGTGCTTCTGAACATCCTCAACCCCAAGCTGCCGCTGTTCTTCATCGCCTTCCTGCCGCAATTCATGCCGGCGGGCAGCGGCACGGCGCATCTCGTGCAGCTTGGTGTCGTGTTCAACGCCATGACCTTCGCCGTCTTCCTGCTTTATGCCGCCCTTGCCGCCACCAGCCGCCAGCGGCTTCTGGCCAGCGACGCGGCGATGCGCTGGATGCGCCGCGCCTTTGCCGTCTCCTTCGCCGCACTTGGCGCGAAACTCGCGGCCGAGACGGCGCGCTGAACCGCATCGCCGCCGGACGCCCGGCACCGGCGGGCCAGACGCGGCCCGCCCCCTGATCCCTGGAACAGAATGTTCGCCGCCCTTCCCGACGCCCCCGCGCTTGCGCTCTTGCTGGTCACGGCCTTCCTGGCCGGATTGGCACGGGGCTTTTCCGGTTTTGGCGCGGCGCTGATCTTCATTCCCATCGCCAGCGCCCTGACCGGCCCGCAGGTCGCCGCGCCGCTTCTGCTGGTCGTCGACAGCGCGATGACCCTGGGCCTGATCCCGCCGGCCTTCCGTCAGGCCGACCGGCGCGAGGTGCTGATCATGGCGCTGGGGGCCTTTCTGGGCGTGCCGTTCGGGGTCTGGCTTCTGACCACGCTTGATCCGGTGGTCCTGCGCTGGGGGCTGGTGACCGGGGCCTTCGCGCTTCTGGCGCTGCTCCTGTCTGGCTGGCGCTATCACGGCAGGCCCAAGCCGCCGCTGACCGTGCTGGTCGGCGCGGTCTCGGGCCTGTTCAGCGGTGCGGCCCAGATGGGCGGTCCGCCGGTCGTGGCCTATTGGCTGGGCGGCGCGATCCCGCGCCAGACCGTGCGTGCCAAAATCGTGCTGTTCTTCGCCATCTCGACCCTGATGTCGGCGATCGGCTATCTGATGAAGGGCCTCTTCACGCCCGGCCTTCTGGCGCTCGCCCTTGCCACGGCCGCGCCCTATGGCTGCGGCGTCTGGCTGGGCAGCCGCATGTTCGGCCTTGCCAGCGAACAGACTTTCCGCCGCCTGTGCTTTGCCATGATCGCCATCGCGGGCCTTCTGGGGATGCCTGCGCTGGACGGGTTGCTGCGCTAGATCCGGGGGCGCGCGCCGACGTCCTCGCGGAAATCGGCGCCCCGGCCTGCCGCGCGGTCAATGCGCCATGAAGACCGGCAGTTCGGCCGCTTCCAGCATGTTGCGCGTGGCCCCGCCCAGGATCGCCTCGCGGAAACGCGAATGGCCATAGGCCCCCATCACCAGCAGATCGGCATTGCTGTCCAGGCATTGCCGCGCCAGCACGTCCGAGACGCGGGGCAGGGTGCGGGCCAGGACGGCGACCTCGGCCTTGACGCCGTGGCGGACCAGGAACTGGCAGAGCAATCCGCCGGGGTCCGACCGTTCCGGCCCATGCGCCGCCGGGTCGATCACGGTGATCGTCACCCGTTCGGCCTCGGTCAGGAAGGGCAGGGCCTGCTTCGCCGCCACCAGCGCCTCACGGCTTTGGTTCCAGGCCAGAACGACATGGCGGAACCGGCCGGTCAGCGGCGCGGACTTCTCGGGCACGACCAGAACCGGCGCCATGCCCTCGAACATCGCGGCTTCCAGGATCGCCTCATCCTCCGGGCCGGTCGCCTTGCCATAGGGCCGGGCCAGCACCACGAGATCGGCATAGCGCGCCCGCATCGCCACCAGTTCGGTCAGGGCGCCCAGCTGGGTGACGGCGGTTTCAAGCCCCCAGCGCAGATCCGGCCCCTCGGCCGCCAGCGCCGTCTTCATGGCGGCTTCGGTACGTCGCGCCTCTTCCTCGGCGCGCTCCAGCGCCATCTGCAGCATCACCGCGCCCGAGCCGACATAGGAATAGCCGACCTGCGTGCGATCCACCCCGACAGCCAGCGCATCGAGATGCGCATCGAAACTGCGCGCCAGCCCCGCTGCGGCGGCAAGAGTTGGGGCGACCCGGTTCGGAGAGGCGGCAAGCGTAAGTAGGGATTTGTAGCGCATCTGTGCCTCCTGCGGCATATTCAATTCACGGGTGAAGAATACAGGGCTGACTCACGCGATTCATTGACCAAGGTCAAAAGTGTCGCAATCCATTGTTGACGCAGATCAAGGTATGGTGAACGCGACGGCCGTTAAACGGGAACAGTCGAACAATCTGCACCCGGGGAACGAGTCGCGCTCGTTCGCCGGGCTCGGGCATAAGAGACGAAGGGACGCAAATAATGTGGGACTATGCGAAACTGATCGCGCTGGGCCTGGTGGCGGTACTGGCCGCCATCGCGGCCAATTACGCGCGCGATCTGGCCTTCATGGTCAACGCGATCGAGGTGATGCTGGTGGCAGCCATCGCCTTTGTCATCGTGTTGCGCGGCGTGGGAACGCCGAAACTGGCCAATGAAAACGAGTATATGGATGGCGTCATCCGCTGGGGGGTGGGGCTTACCGCCTTCTGGGGGGTGGTCGGATTCCTGGTCGGCGTGGTGATCGCCAGCCAGCTCGCCTGGCCCTGGCTCAATTTCGAGGTCCTGCAGGGCATCGGCAATTTCGGGCGCCTGCGCCCGCTGCACACCAGCGCCGTGATCTTCGCCTTCGGCGGCACCGCGCTGATCACCACCGCCTTCTATGTCGTGCAGCGCACCAGCGCCGCGCGGCTGTTCGGCGGCGGTCTGGTCAATTTCGTCTTCTGGGGCTGGCAGCTTGTCATCCTTCTGGCCGCGACCAGCTATGTGCTGGGCGGCAGCCAGGGCAAGGAATACGCCGAACCCGCCTGGCATATCGACATCCTGATCACCGTGGTCTGGGTCGGCTTCCTTGCGGTCTTCGCGGGCACCCTGATGAAGCGCAAGGAACCCCATATCTACGTCGCGAACTGGTTCTACCTGTCGATGATCATCACCATCGCCATGCTGCACCTGATCAACAACATGGCGATCCCGGTCTCGATCCTGGGCAGCCAGTCGGTCCAGGTCACCTCGGGCGTGCAGGATGCGATGATCCAGTGGTGGTACGGCCATAACGCCGTGGGCTTCTTCCTGACCGCGGGCTTCCTGGGCATGATGTACTACTTCGTGCCGAAACAGGCCGAACGCCCGGTCTTCAGCTACAAGCTGTCGATCATTCACTTCTGGGCGCTGATCTTCCTGTACATCTGGGCCGGTCCGCACCACCTGCATTACACCGCCCTGCCGAACTGGGCCTCGACCCTGGGCATGGTCTTCTCGGTCATCCTGTGGATGCCCTCCTGGGGCGGCATGATCAACGGCCTGATGACGCTGTCGGGCGCCTGGGACAAGCTGCGCACCGATCCGATCATCCGCATGATGGTCGTCGCCATCGGCTTCTACGGCATGTCGACCTTTGAAGGTCCGATGATGTCGATCAAGGAAGTGAACTCGCTGTCGCATTACACCGACTGGACCATCGGCCATGTCCATTCCGGCGCTCTGGGCTGGAACGGCATGATCACCTTCGGCGCGCTCTACTTCCTGACGCCGCGCCTGTGGAACCGCGAAGGCCTGTATTCGCTCAAGCTGGTCAGCTGGCACTTCTGGCTCGCCACCATCGGCATCGTGCTTTACGCCTCGTCGATGTGGGTGACCGGCATCATGGAAGGCCTGATGTGGCGCGAGGTCGATGCGAATGGCTTCCTCGTCAACGCCTTCGCCGACACGGTGGCCGCGAAACACCCGATGAACGTCGTCCGCTCGCTTGGGGGGCTGATGTTCCTCGCCGGTGCGCTGATCATGTCCTACAACCTCTGGATGACGGTGAAGGCCCAGCCCGCGAAAGCGCCGCTGAACGCCAACAACGCCGTTCCGGCCGAATAAGGGGAGGGGGGACAAATGGCTCTTCTCGACAAGCACAAGGCTATCGAAACCCATGCGACGCTTCTGATGGTGCTGGCCTTCCTGGTCGTCACCATCGGCGGGATCGTGCAGATCGTGCCGCTCTTCTACCTCGACAACGTGATCGAGGATGTGAAGGGCGTGCGCCCCTACACGCCCTTGGAACTGGCGGGCCGCGACGTCTATATCCGCGAGGGCTGCTATGTCTGCCACAGCCAGATGATCCGGCCGATGCGCGACGAGGTCACGCGCTATGGCCATTACTCGCTGGCGGCCGAGTCGAAATATGACCATCCGTTTCAGTGGGGCTCCAAGCGCACCGGGCCCGACCTGGCCCGCGTCGGCGGCCGCTACTCGGACGAATGGCATCAGGATCACTTCGCCGATGCCAAGTCGGTGGTGCCGGAATCGGTGATGCCGCCCTATGGCTTCCTGTTCAACAAGGTGATCGACGGCCAGTATATCCAGGACGTGGTCAAGACCAATGCCATGGTCGGCGTGCCCTATACGCAGGAGATGATCGACAATGCCCAGGCCGACTTCAAGGCTCAGGCCGATCTCAATGCCGATGCCTCGGGTCTTGAGGCCCGCTATGGCAAGGACGTCTTCGGCAATGCGGTGAATGTGCGCAACTTCGACGGGCAGCCGCAACTGACCGAGGCCGATGCGCTGATCGCCTATATCCAGGTGCTGGGCACGATGGTCGATTTCTCGACCTTCACCCCCGATCCGAACCGCTGACGCCGGGGGAGTGTGATGGAGCTTTACACCTTCCTGCGCCATATGGCCGACAGCTGGGGCCTGCTGGCCATGGCCCTGATCTTCCTGGGTGTCTGTCTCTATGTCTTCCGGCCCGGCAGCCGGAAGATGCAGGACGATGCCGCGAATTCGATCTTCCGCGATCACGACCGGCGCCCCGCGCCGCGCGCGGAAGCCGTGACCTCAAACCGGACGGAGGCGTGAGATGTGCGCCAAGAAAGTGACGAAACCCGCGCCCGGCGATGTGCCGACCACCGGCCATAGCTGGGACGGGATCGAGGAATATGACAACCCGATGCCGCGCTGGTGGGTCTGGGTCTTCTATGCGACCATCGTCTGGGGCATCGGCTATACCATCGCCTATCCGGCCTGGCCCCTGATCAGCAGCACCACCCGCGGCCTGATCGGCGACGATCCGCGCGCCGCCGTGGTGGCCGAGATCGGCGAATGGGATGCCAAGAACGGCCCGGTCAAGGAAAAGCTGATCGCCGCCGACCTCAACGGCATCAAGGATGACCCGGCGCTGGCCTCCTATGCCGAAAACGCCGGCGCCGCCGTCTTCCGCACCAATTGCGCCCAGTGCCACGGCGCGGGCGGGGCGGGGGTGCAGTCGCTGGGCTATGCCAACCTGCTGGATGACGACTGGCTCTGGGGCGGCACGATGGAGGATATCCATCTGACCGTCACCCACGGCATCCGCAACACCACCGATCCCGATGCCCGCTATTCGGAAATGCCGAAATGGGGCGTGGACGAGATGCTGGACAAGGACCAGATCAGCCAAGTCGTCGAGTATGTGCTCCAGCTTTCGGGCCAGGATCACGACGCCACGCTCTCCGCCGCAGGGGCCACCGTCTATGCCGACAATTGCGCCGCCTGCCATGGCGCGGCGGGCGAGGGCGACCGGGCCCAGGGCGCGCCGAAGCTTTCGGATGCGGTCTGGCTCTATGGCGGCACGCGCGAGGCGATCCATGACTCGGTCTTCTACGCCCGGTTCGGCGTGATGCCGAACTGGAACCAGCGCCTCTCGGAAGACGAGATCCGCGCCGTCGCCTATTACGTCCATTCGCTGGGCGGCGGCGAATGATCGTCTGAACTCTTTCCCCGGGGCGTCGCTGTGGCCCGGGGAACTGGCACCGGCGCGCCTGTCCCAGTACATGCGTTTCCTTGGGCGCCGCCGGTGCCACCTTTCCTTCAGGCCGGGTCCAAGCCCGGCCTTCGGGCTTGAAAGACCCCCGTTCGCCGTCCTGCGGCATTTGCGCCCTGCGACACGGGCGCGGCTTCGAAATCCGCATCGGCGATGGGATTATTGATGCAGGTCAAGGCCGCAGGGCCCGCCCCCCCGCCATATGCTGGCAGAACATATTCACGAATCCGAGGACGTTCCGTGACCACGCCCGACACGAACCCGCCCAGCCTTTACGTCGCCCGCGAGCCGATCTTTCCGCGCCGCGTGAAAGGCAGCTTCCGCAGCCTGAAATGGTGGCTGATGGCGGTGATGCTGGGCATCTATTACATCACGCCCTGGCTGCGCTGGGAGCGCGGCCCGAACCTGCCCGACCAGGCGGTGCTTCTCGACCTCGGCAACCGTCGCTTCTTCTTTTTCATGATCGAGATCTGGCCGCACGAATTCTACTTCGTGGCGGGCCTTCTGATCATGGCCGGGCTCGGCCTCTTCCTCTTCACCTCGGCCGCGGGCCGGGTCTGGTGCGGCTATGCCTGTCCGCAGACCGTCTGGACCGACCTCTTCATCCTTGTGGAACGCTGGATCGAGGGCGACCGCAACGCCCGCATCCGCCTTCACCGCCAGAACTGGGATGCCGAGAAGATCCGCAAACGGGCGGTGAAATGGACCACATGGTTCCTGATCGGCCTCGCCACGGGCGGCGCCTGGGTTTTCTACTTCACCGATGCGCCCACGCTCGCGCGCGATCTGGTCACCGGCCAGGCCCATCCGGTCGCCTATATCACCATGCTGATCCTCACGCTGACCACCTTCGCCTTCGGCGGCTTCGCGCGGGAACAGATCTGCATCTATGCCTGCCCCTGGCCGCGCATCCAGGCCGCGATGATGGACGAGGACACGATCACCATCGGCTATCGCGACTGGCGCGGCGAACCGCGCGGCAAGCAGGGCGGCCATACCGAGGACGGCACCCCCACCGGCGATTGCATCGACTGCAAGGCCTGCGTGAACGTCTGCCCGATGGGGATCGACATCCGCAACGGCCAGCAACTGGCCTGCATCACCTGCGGCCTCTGCATCGACGCCTGCAATGATGTGATGGACAAGATCGGCAAGCCGCGCGACCTGATCGGCTATCTCGCCCTGACCGACGAGACCCGCGAACGCGCGGGCCAGCCGCCGAAATCGGTCTGGAAACACGTCTTCCGCCCGCGCACCGTGCTCTACACCGTGCTCTGGGCCGGGGTGGGCGTGGGCCTGATCGTCGCGCTGTTCCTGCGCACCGAAATCGACGTGAACGTCACTCCGGTTCGCAACCCCACCTTCGTGACGCTCTCCGACGGCTCGATCCGCAACACCTATGACCTGCGCCTGCGCAACAAGCATGGCGAGGACCGCTGGTTCGACATCTCGCTCACCTCCTCGGCCCGGCTTGAACTTGCCCTCGAAGGGCGCGACGATCTGCGCATTCTGGTGCCCGCCAACGAAACCTTCGAAGCGCGGGTCTATGTCACCGCCGCGAAGGATTCTGTCGCCGCAACCACCGACCGCACCGAGCTGCGCTTCTGGATCGCCGACGAAGGCACCGCAGACCAGCCCGGCACCGACCGCGTCTCGCATGAGACGATCTTCAACGGAAAAGGCAACTGAACCATGTCCGAGATCACCGGCCGCCATGTCCTGGCCATCACCGTCGGCGCCTTCGGCATCATCATCGCGGTCAATGTCCTGATGGCCTGGAAGGCCGTCAGCACCTTTCCGGGGCTGGAAACCACCAATTCCTATGTCGCCAGCCAGGAATTCGACGCCCGCCGCGCCGCGCAAGAGGCGCTGGGCTGGACGCTGGACGTGACCCATGACCGGGGCCGCGTCCGCATCGCCTTCACCGACCGCGACGGCCATCCGGTCCAGGTGGCCGACCTGTCGGTCCTGATCGGCCGCACCACCGAGGCCAAGGATGACGTGACCCCGCCCTTCACCTTCCTGGGCGATGCCTATGAGGCCGAAGTGCCGCTGGCCAATGGCTATTGGATGGTCAAGGTCACCGCCCATGCCATGGACGGCACCCTGTTCGAAAAGCGCATCGACATTCTGGTAAAGGGCTGACGCCATGGCCTATGCCGACCCCGATCTTGGCGGCAGCGATCCGGTCTCGGGCGGGCTGTCCGCCTGCCCGGCCTGCGTCGCGGCCCCGTCGGCGGAACGCATCGCCGCCATGGCCGCACCGGCCGATGCCCGCATCATGCTGTCCTTGCCCGCCGCCCATTGCGCGGCCTGCATCTCGACGCTCGAGGCCGCCGCCCTGGCCACGCCCGGCGTGCGCTCGGCCCGGCTGAACCTCACCCTCAAGCGCCTGTCGATCGACGCCGCGCCCGAGGTCACCCCCGCCCGGATGATCGCCATCTGCAAGGCCGCTGGGTATGAGGCGCATGAGCTGGACCCCGGCCTTCTGTCCACCACCGAAACCGACCGCCAGTCGCGCGACCTGCTGATGCGGCTGGGCGTCGCCTTCTTCGCCATGATGAATGTCATGCTCCTGTCGGTCGCGGTCTGGTCGGGGGCCGAGGGCGCGACCCGCGACATGTTCCACTGGATCTCGGGCGCCATCGCCCTGCCGACCGTGGTGTTTTCCGGCCAGCCCTTCTTCAAATCCGCCTGGAACTCGCTCAGGGCGGGCCGCCTGGGCATGGATGTGCCCATCTCGCTCGCACTCATCCTCGCCTCGTCGATCTCGCTGTTCGAGACCATCCATTCCGGCCATCACGCCTATTTCGACGCCGCCGTGATGCTGTCCTTCTTCCTGCTTCTGGGCCGCTATCTCGACCATCGCACCCGCGCCGTGGCGCGTTCCGCCGCGCAGGAACTGGCCGCCCTCGAGGTGCCGCGCGCCACCGTCGTCACCGACGGGGCCGAGCAGGTGAAACCGCTGGCCGAACTGGCCATCGGCGATCTGGTCCTGGTCCGCCCCGGCGGGCGGATGCCGGTCGATGGCGTGGTCGTCTCGGGCACGTCGGAACTGGACCGCAGCCTTCTGACCGGGGAAAGCCTGCCGGTCTGGGCGGGCGAGGGGACAAGGGTTTCCGCGGGCGAGGTCAACCTCACCGGCCCGCTGACCCTGCGCGTCACCGCCGCCGGGCGCGATTCGTCCCTGCACCGCATGGCCGACCTCGTAGCCGTCGCCGAAAGCGCCAAGACCCGCTACACCTCCTTGGCCGACCGCGCCGCCAAGGCCTATTCGCCGCTTGTGCACCTTCTGTCCTTCTCGGCCTTCGGCTTCTGGATGTGGCAGACCGGCGGCGATCTGCGCTATGCGATCAACATCTCCGCCGCCGTCCTGATCATCACTTGCCCCTGCGCCCTGGGCCTTGCCGTGCCCGCCGTGGTCACCTCGGCCTCGGGGCGGCTCTTCCGCAAGGGGCTTCTGATCAAGCAGGGCACCGCGCTGGAACGCCTTGCCACGGTCGACACCGTCGTCTTCGACAAGACCGGCACCCTGACCATGGGCGCGCCCGAAGTGACCAACCTTGCCGACCATCCGCAGGTCGCGCAGGAAGTGGCCCTCGCCCTGGCGGGCGCCTCGTCGCATCCGCTGGCCACGGCGCTGGCCGAGGCCGCGCGGACCCGCGGCCTGCGCCCCGCCCGGGTCGAGGAGATCCGCGAACATCCCGGTTACGGCATCGAAGGTATCTGGAAAGGCCAGAAGGTCCGGCTTGGCCGCGCCGAATGGTGCAGCGGCACGGCACTGCCGGTCACCGCCACCTATCTCTGCACCGGCGAGGGCCAGTCCCCCCGCGCCTTCACCTTCGCCGACCGCCTGCGCCCCGGCGCGGAAACCGTCATGGCCGCGCTCAAGGCGCAGGGCCAGCGCGTGATCCTTCTGTCCGGCGACAGCCCGGGCGCGGTCGCGGCGCTGGCCGAAAGGCTGGGCATCGCCGAATGGTCCGCCGGCGTGCTGCCGGCCGAGAAATCCGCCCGGGTCGAAGCGCTGAAAGGGCAGGGGGCAAAGGTCCTCATGGTAGGTGACGGGTTGAACGACACCGCCGCCCTGGCCGCCGCCGATGTCTCGATCTCGCCCGCCACCGCGCTGGATGCCGCCCGGGTCGCCTCGGATATCGTGCTGCTCGGGCAGGACATGGCCCCCATCGCCGATGCCCTGCGCATCTCGCGCCAGGCCAGCCGCCGCATGGTCGAGAATTTCGCCATCTCCGCCGCCTATAACGTCATCGCGGTGCCGCTGGCGCTGGTCGGCCTTGCCACACCGCTGGCCGCCGCGCTAGCCATGTCGCTCTCCTCGATCACCGTCTCTCTGAACGCATTGCGGCTGAAGTAATGGAAATCCTCGGCATCCTGATCCCCGTCTCGCTGGGCCTTGGCGGCATCGGCCTTCTGGCCTTCATCTGGGCGATGAAGACCCGGCAATTCGATGACCCCGATGGCGATGCCAACCGGATTCTGACCAAGGACTGGGACGACAAGCCGCGCCCCTGACCGGGGCTTTGCCGGGTTGTGCGGGCTGGCCCGTTCGCGGGGCGCCCGGGCGCGGCAGGGCCAATCCCGCCGCGTTGATCGGCCCCTTAGGCCGGGCCGATCGCCTCGCATTCCATGCCGCGCGCGCGCAGGCGGCGGCAGGCCAGACCGGCCTGGTCTTCCGACAGGCCCAGGAAAGAGGCGCGGTATTTTCCGCCCTTCTCGGTGATCTTCTTCAAGCCCTCGTTCAGCGTGGCGCTTTCGGCAAGTGCGGTCTTCAACAGCGCCCGCTCGGCCTGCGACCGCGAGGTGAAAGCGCCGACATTGACGCCCCAGGCCCGGCCGCCGCTGGTGGATTTCGACACCACGACCAGCGCCTCGGTTTCTTCCGGCGTGGCCTCGGCCACTTGGACCGGCTCAAAGATCGGCGCGGCGCGGGCGGGTTCCGCCGGGGCCGGGATCACCGCTTCCGGCACGACCACGGCCACCGCCTCTTCGACATCGGTGATCAGGGGCAGGGGGGCCTCGCCCGCATCGGCCAGGGCCAGCGCGGTGTCAGGCAGGGCGGCCGGGGTCTCGATCACCGGCGCGGCCTCGGCCACCACTTCTTCCTCCGCAGGGGCCACCACCGCTTCCGGGGCGGCCGCGACCAATGTCTCTTCGGCTGGGGCCGCGATCTCGGTCGGCATCTCGGGCCGCGCCTGCGGGCGCAGTCCGGCGACGACGGTCTCGACCGCTTCGGCAACCGGTGTTTCGGCCGGAGCCGCGCCTGCGGCCAGGGCCGCCGCCTGCGCCTCAAGTGACCCTGCCGCCGGGGCCGGGGCAGGGGTCTCGACCGCTTCGGCCAGGGCGATGGCCACGGGCGCCTCGTCCACCACGGGCGCGGTCTCCAGCGCCGCAACCTGTGCTTCCAGCGTGCCTTCCGGCGGCGGCGGGGCCGAAGCCTCGGCCAGCGCATCCGCCACGCCCGAGGCGATCGCCTCGGCCAGCGCGTCGGGCACCACCGCCTCTTCCGCCGTGGCCACCATCAGCTCTTCCGCAGGCGCAGCACCGGGCCGCGGCTTGGGCCGCAGCGACCGTGTCACCTGTCCCGAAACCCGGATCGTCTTGGCCGCGCCGCCCTGGACATCCGGCTCGTCGATCGGCCCCGGCTCGGCCGAGGCGATCAGCGCATCCTCGGTCACCGCAGGCGCCGTCGGCTTGCGCTCGCGCACATTGGTCTTGGCCAGGGCAAAGCCCTTGTCCATCAGTTCCGCCATCTTGGCATTGCGCGCCGCGGTCGAGGTTGACCCGAACACCGTCGCGATCAGCCGCACATTGCCATGCTTGGCCGAAGCGGTCAGGTTGAAGCCCGCCGCCACCGTATAGCCGGTCTTGATCCCGTCCGCGCCCTCATATCCATCCAGAAAGCGCGAATTGGTGTTGGTCACCTTCGCCATGCCCGCATCGGCGGTGCGGCGCGAGAAGATGTTGTAATATTGGGGAAAATCATAAAACAGGTGGCGGCCCAGCAGGTTCATGTCGCGCGCGGTCGACAGGTGGCCATCGGCGGTCAGCCCGTTGGGGTTCTTGAAGGTCGTGTTGCGCATCCCCAGCGCCTTGGCGGTCTTGGTCATCCGCTTGGCAAAGGCCGCCTCCGACCCGCCGCCGATCAATTCACCGATGGCCGTGGCCGCGTCATTGGCAGATTTCACCGCCGCTGCCCGGATCAGATAGCGCAGCGCGATCTTCTGCCCGGCCTTCAGCCCCAGCCGCGAGGGCGGCTGCTTGGCGGCATGGGCGGAAATCGTCACCATCGTGTCCAGAGACAGCCGGCCGGCCTCGATCTCCTGGAACGCGATATACAGCGTCATCATCTTGGTCAGCGAGGCCGGATGCAGCCGGGAATCGGCATTCTTCTCGTACAGAACCTCACCCGTGCGCGCATCCATCACGATGGCCGCGAATGGCGCGGCAAGGGCTGGCTGGGTCACCGTAAAGGCTGCAAGCAGCACCCATGCCCAGAGGTTGCGAAGAATCCGCCCGATCAACGTGGTCACGTCGCCCGTCCCTTTGCCTGTGGTCGGGCCCCTTTGCGGGGCCTCGTTTCTGCCGGGGCCAAGGCTAGCACGGCCATGGCGCGCGGAAAACTGTCACTTTCCAAAGGCTTTGGGGGAAAATCGCACCCTGTGGCGGCAATGCAGCATATGCCAAAAATTTTGCGGACATCTGGGGTCCGGCGCGGCCCTGACCCCTAGGGATAGCGTCAACCGCCGATCCGGGCGATCAGCGGCGCAAGGCCGGTCAGGTCGGAAATCTGCGCATAGCGGGCATGGTCCAGGGGTTCCTCGGCCGCTTCCAGCGCCCAGGTGATGCCATGGGGCACATAGATGCCATAGGCCCCCGCCTCAAGCGCCGGAATCACGTCGGATTTCAGCGAATTGCCCACCATCGCCGCCTGCTCCGCCCCGGTGCCATGGCGTGCGAAGACGCGGGCATAGGTATCGGCCCGCTTGTCCGACACGATCTCGACGCCGTAGAAATGCTCGCCCAGGCCCGATTGCGCCAGCTTGCGCTCCTGGTGCAGCAGATCGCCCTTGGTCACCAGCACGATGCGGTGGCTTTGCGCCAGCGCCGTCACCGCCGCCAGCGCGCCCGGCAGCAATTCGACCGGATGGTCCAGCATGGCCCGCCCCGCGCCCAGGATCTCCTGAATCACGCGGGCGGGGACCCGCCCCTCGGTCACCTCGATCGCGGTCTCGATCATCGACAGGGTGAAACCCTTCACGCCAAACCCATAGGCGCCGATATTGCGCCGCTCGGCCTCCAGCAGCCGCGCCATCAGATGGTCCGTCTCGGCATGATCGCGCAGCAGATCGGCGAACCGCTCTTGCGTCAGGCGGAAATAGGCCTCGTTCTGCCACAGCGTGTCGTCGGCATCGAAGCCGATGGTGGTGATCATGGCGCCCCCCTTTTGCCGGGGTGATGCCGCCTGGCGCAGATTCCCGCAAGCCACCCCCTTTTCGTTAAAGGAAATTTCGCTATATTCCCGTCATCTTTCCGCAACGCGAATCCCATCAGGAACGGAGCCTCTGCCGGTGTCGAAGCAACCCCACATCCTGTCGGACAAGACCGATGGTCCGGGGATGGACACCTCGCTCCTGGCCAAGCCCAAGACCAAGACCCAGCGCCCGCCGCTTTACAAGGTCTTGATCCTGAACGACGATTACACCCCGATGGAATTCGTCGTCCATGTGCTGGAACGGTTCTTCGGCCTGACCCATTCCCAGGCCTTCGACATCATGCTGACCGTCCACAAGAAGGGTCTCGCCGTCGTCGGCGTCTTCTCGCATGAAGTCGCGGAAACCAAGGTGGCGCAGGTGATGGATTTCGCCCGCCGTCACCAGCACCCGCTGCAATGCACGATGGAAAAGGAATAGGGGGCCGCCTGTCCGCCCCCTTTTGCGATCCCGCCCATGCGTTCCGCCCGTCTCGACCTTGCGCTGGCCTCCGGCACCTTCGACCTGCCGCCACAGGGCCGCATCGCCGTCTACCGCCCGCAGGCCGCCGATGATCTCTCGGCCCTGCCGCAGGATCGCGTCACCGTCCTGACCGGCTTTTACCCCGACCACGCCGCCTTTGCCGCGCGCGGGTTTTCCACCGCTCCCGCTGCCCCCTATGCCGCCGCCCTTGTCTGCCTGCCCCGCGCCCGCGACCATGCCCGCGCCCTTGTCGCCCAGGCCACGTCCGAATGCCTGCCCGGCGCGCCCGTGCTGGTCGATGGCCAGAAGACCGACGGGATCGAGGCGATGATCCGCGAATTGCGCGGCCTCGTCCCCGTCTCGCCCCCCGTCACCAAGGCGCATGGCAAGCTTGTGGCCTTCGCCGCCGACCCCGCCCCCTTCGCCGCCTGGGCCGCGCGCGACCGCGAGATCGAGGGCGGCTTCCGCACCCGCCCCGGCGTCTTCTCCGCCGACGCGCCCGACCGCGGCTCGATGCTGCTCGCCGCCGCGCTGCCCGACACGCTGGGGCCAAAGGTCGTCGACCTGGGCGCCGGCTGGGGCTACCTCTCCCGCGCCATCCTGGCGCGCAAGGGCGTGAAACGGCTCGATCTGGTCGAGGCCGAGGCCGAGGCCGTCACCTGCGCGCGGGCCAATATCCAGGACGACCGCGCCCGTTTTCACTGGGCCGATGCCACCGCCTTCCGCCCGGAAAACCTGGCCGAAACCGTCGTCACCAACCCGCCCTTCCATGCCAGCCGCGCCGCCGATCCGGGCCTTGGCGCCGCCTTCATCGCCGCGGCGCGGCGCATGCTTGCCCCCGATGGCGTGCTTTATCTGGTCGCGAACCGCCATCTGCCCTATGATCAGCCGCTGAGTGATCATTTCCTGTCGGTCGAGTCCATCGGCGGCGACGCCGCCTTCCGCCTGATCCGCGCCGCCAAACCCCGGCGTCCCGGCCGCTAAAGGCCGCCAAAGCCCCAAGACTTCCCAAAGGACTTTCATGAGCTTCTCCGTCTCCGGCAAGACCGCCATCGTCACCGGCGCCGCCAACGGGCTTGGCCTCGCCATCGCCCGCCATCTGGTCGACAAGGGCGCGAATGTGATGTTCGCCGATATCGACGAGGCCCGGCTGGACGCCGAAGTGGGCGACGACGCCCGCGCCGAAGGCCAGATCCGCATGTTCGCGGGCGATCTGTGCCAGAAGCTGACGATCAACAACCTGCTTTCGGCCACGTTCGATGCCTTCGACCGAGTCGACATCCTGGTCAATGCCAGCCGCCGCCTGATGCCCTCCGACGCGCTCAACCCCGATGAAGACGGGGTCGAGACGATGTGGAAGCAGAATGTCCTCACCTCGCTGCGCCTGTCGCAGATGACGGCCAAGCGCATGATCCAATGCGCCGAAAAGGCCGGGCTCGAACCGGGCGAGGCCAAGGGTTCGATCGTCAACATCTCGTCCCTCGCGGCCCAGCGGGTGCAGCCGGTGCTGATGGGTTATGCCATGGCCTCGGCCGCCATCGACCAGATGACCCGCAACCTTGCGGTGGTGCTGGCCGGGCAGGGCATCCGCGTCAACGCCATCGCCATCGGCAGCGTGATGACCGCCAGCCTGCAAAACGCCCTGCGCGAAGCCCCCGACTATCGCGACCGGATCGAGGCCGGCACCCCCCTGGGCCGCATCGCCGGCCCCGACGAGCTGGCCGAGACGGTGCAATACCTCGCCTCGGATGCCAGCCGCTTCGTCACCGGCCAGGTCCTGACCGTCGATGGCGGTCGCGGCCTGCTGGATGTGGTCGCTGCCCCGGCCTTCTAGCGCGCAATGGGCTGGGCCCAGCCCAAATCCCTGTAAAGCGTCGTCACCAGCGCATCGGCGGCGCTCCTATCGGCAAGATGGGCCATCCGCTGCGCTTCGACCGCGCGTTCCAGCGCCTCCAGCAAGCGCCCCTCATCGCGCAGGGCGCGGGCTTGTGCCAGTGCGGCGGCAAGATTTGATCCCGCCTGCCAGGCCTGCCGGGCATAGTCTGCCGCCCGCGCCGGGTCGCCCGCCGCCTGCCAATGCCCGGACAGCAGCATCGCCAGATTGGGGATGATCTGGGCCTGCCTTGGCCCGGACAGCGCCGCGCAGGCGGCCAGCGCCCGCTCTGCCCGCGCCCGCTCGCCGCCGCCCAGGCAGGGTGACACGAACTGGCGAAACCGCGCCAGCAGCGCCGCCTCCAGCGCCAGGCCGCAGGCCGCTTGGTCCGGCGCGCCAGCCCGCATATCCGACAGCGCCCGCGCCAGATGCCGCCGCATCCGCCGGTCATGCTCTTCCCAGCCCGCCCGCCGCGCCTCTTCGGACTGGCGCGCCCGCTGCTGCGTTGCCGAGTTCACGTTATGCCCGTAGAGACGCTTGAAGTAATGGGTCTGCGGCACATGCACGACGGGGCCGATGGCCAGCATCGACAGCGCATATTCACATTCGACCACCAGGCCCCTGTGATTGTCGGTCGGAAATCCTTCGATCTTGTCCAGCACCGCGCTGCGCGTCACGCCACGCCAGGGCAGCGCCTCGGCGCCTTGCAGCAGAAAAGCCAGCAGAGCCTCGATCCGCCCGGTTTCCGGCGGCAGGATCACGGTCTTGCGCACGGGGGACGGGCCGCCGAACAGAATGATGTCGCAATAGGCCGCCACCGCCTCGGGCCGGGCCGTCAGGGCGGCCATCAGCACTTCAAGATAGCGCGGCGACCACAGGTCGTCATGCGGCAGCAAGCAGTAGAATTCGGTATCGATCCGCGGCAGCAACGCATTGAAATTTTCCGCCCAGCCCAGCCGCTCGGAATTGCGCAGCACAGTCAGCCGCCGATCCCCCGCGAAGGGCCGCAGCGCTTCGGCCGTGCCATCCGGTGCGCCGTCTTCGGGCGGGTCGATCGCCACCACCAGCTTCAGATCCGCATGGCTCTGCCCCAGGACAGAGGCCACGGTCTGCCCGATGAACCCCGCGGCGCGATAGGCCGGGATGCAGACCGTGACCGTCATCGCGTGCCCCCATGCCGGGCAAGGATACGCGCGCAGGCTTCGGCGGCAAGCTCGGGGGCCAGCGTCAGCTTGCCGGTGTCGATCGAATGGTAATCGCCCTGCGAATAGACGCCCACATCATAGCGCTGGTGCAGTTCGCTTTCGGCATCCTCGATGCCGGTCTTGCCCCAGGCGGTGATGAAGCCGCCCTTCAGCGTCCAGTCCGCCACCCCGGGCCGAAGCGCCGCCGCCGCCCCCGGCATCAGCCGCGCCAGATTGTCCAGCGTTCCCTGCACGATCTCCTCCTGCCGCGCGGCATCAGGCAGCAGATCCTGGCGGTTCGGCCTGACGCCAATCTCCTGGCTGACCAGGCCCGACGGATACCAGGACAGAAAGACACTGCCGTCATAGCGCACCGCATCGCCGTAAGTGCCGATCAGGAATGTCACATTGGGAATCGCCGCCAAAGCCTCGGTCCGGTCCGAGACCAGGCCGTATTTGAAGCGGTGCACCAGCGCGCGCCCGACCGGCAGGCCCAGCGTGGCGTCGATATGCACGCGATGTTCCCACAGGGCGTTCACCACGACCGGAAACCGCTCGTTCAGCGCGGTGTCCCCCTCCTGCCCTTCGACAGCATAGCCCCCGGCCACCTGGCTGACGCGCTCGATCTGGCAGCCCATGCGCAAAAGCAGCCGCGGCGCGGCTGCAAGGGCCGCCCTGATCGCCCCGGACAGCTCGGCCACGTCCAGACCGCGCTCCTCGGTCTGCAGGACCGCGACGATCCGGTCCGGGTCGAAGGTCTGGCCATAGGTGGCGCGCGGCAGCGATTCCCAGTCCAGCCGTCCATCCGGCCCCGGCGCCGGTCCGGCCCGCATCTCTTGCGCCGCTTCGGCGATCGCCCGGAAATGCGCCTCGATCGCCGCCACCGGCAACAGGCTGTCATTCGGCACGGCATAGAGGAAGGGCCTGGACAGCGCGCGGTCGAACAGCGCCTCGCCCGTCCAGCGCGCGATCAGCGGGCGAAAGACGGCAGCGCCCTGCAGCATCCGCAGCGCGGTCCGGCGGCTCTGGTCCAGCGCATAGACATAGCCCAGATGGACCTTGCCTTCGCAATTCAGACTGGCACCGCAAAAGGGCTGCGCCTGCCGGTCGAACAGCGTCACCTCATGCCCCGCCTCGACCAGTTCCAGCGCCACAAGCGATCCGGTCAACCCGGCCCCAAGTACTGCCACCCTCATGCGTCACGCCTGCTTGTTCTTCTGCGCCCCGCAAAGGCGGGGCCTTGACCGGCCCCGTCCATATCAGCCGCGCCGCCCGCAACAAGAGGGGCTATTCCGGATAGGCCGCCCGGCACTGCGCCACCACCTTCTCCGCCGCCCGCGAAAGCTGCGCCCGTTTCTCCTTCAGCTGCGCCAGCTTCCGCGCCTCGGCCTGCAGATCAATCGCCTGCGGCTTGGTGACGGTATGGTAGCTGCGCGTCCGGCAGGTGGTCAGCACCGGCTGCGGCTGGGGATTGTCCGGCGTCACCTTTCCCGGCCGGTAGCAGGGCTCGAAGGCGGGAAAGCTGATCTCCTCCTTCACCAGCGCATAGCCGCGCGCCAGATTGCCCTCGGCCTCGGCGATCAGCGCCTCGACCGTCCGCAGATCGCGGGTGTTGCGGGCGATGCATTGCTCCTGCGGCGTGCCGCAGGCGATCAGGAACAGGGGCAGGGACAGGATCAGGCGTCTCATTTTCGGCGACTCGCTCAGGGATGGTTCAGCCTATCCGCTGGCGCCGCTGCTGCCAAATGACGCCTTGGAAATCGGCGGTTTGGCGGCTAGGCACGTCGCAGCAGCGAAAGGCCGCCCGATGACCCAAGACTTCACCGCCCGCAAGGCCGAAGCCGCCCTCTGGTTCCGCAGCCTGCGCGACCGCATCACCGCCGCCTTCGAAGGGCTCGAGGTTGCCGCCGCCCGCCCGCCCTGCGGCCCCGCCCGCTTCGAGGTCACGCCCACCACGCGCGCCGAAGGCGGCGGCGGCGGGGTGATGAGCGTCCTGCGCGGCGGCGCGGTGTTCGAGAAGGTCGGCGTCAACTGGTCGGAAGTGCATGGCACGCTGGCCCCCCGCGCGCAAAAGGCCATGGCCGCCCGTGGCGTGCCGGGGATGGAGGACGACCCGCGCTTCTGGGCCTCGGGCATTTCGCTGGTCGCCCATATGGCCAACCCGCATGCCCCCGCCGTCCATATGAACACCCGCATGTTCTGGACGCCCGGCGCCTGGTGGTTCGGCGGCGGCGCCGACCTCAACCCCTGTCTGGAATATGCCGAGGATACCGCGCATTTCCACGCCCGGATGCGGGGCGCCTGCGACGCGCATGATGCGTCCTACTATCCGCGCTTCAAGGCCTGGGCCGATGAATATTTCTTCATCCCCCATCGTGGCCGCGCCCGTGGCGTCGGCGGCATCTTCTTTGACGATCTGAACACCGGCAATTGGGATGCCGATTTCGCCTTCACCAGATCGGTGGGCGAGGCCTTCCTTCCGGCCTTCCTGCCTCTGGCCGAACGCCGCCACGCCACGCCCTTTTCCGACGCGGATCGCGACGCCCAGCTTGTGCATCGCGGCCTCTATGCCGAATACAACCTCGTCTATGACCGGGGCACCAAGTTCGGGCTGGAAACCGGCCATGACGCCAATGCCGTGCTGATGAGCCTGCCGCCCCTTGCCAAATGGATCTGATCCGATGACCGCCGAGCCCGACCTGACGCTGCACGCCCTTTATGCCTCGGTGGTCGAGGATGACGAGGAAGGGCTTCTCTTCATCGGCTTCGCCGAGGGCGAGGATGAAGAGGAACCCTATCTCCTGTTCCGCCAGCCCGTCGCGGGCGGCCCGGTCTGGTTCGAGATCGGGGACGAGGCTTTCGGTGCCGAGGATGCGCTGGAAGCCGTCAGCGAAACGACCAAGGGCCTGTTGCTGACCACGCGCCGCGCCGCCCGGGCGGCGCTTGGCTTCGTCGCCACCATCGACCTGCGCCTTGGCCCCGATTGCGAAGACGCCGCCCCCGCCGTCGCCGCCCTGCGCGAGATGCTGGGGCCGGGCGTCTTTCCCTGACCCCCGATTCGCGCCCCATGGTTAACGCGCCGGATCCCCGCCGCTCGCCAGACCTTTGCCAGACGCCTGCCAGACCTTCGCCAGCCCGTGGAAATGCTGCCTGGGGCTGGAATTAACGCCGCGTTCCCAACCCCTTACGGCGCCACCCGCATCAGCAGCGCCACCCCCGCCAGCAGGATCGCGATGCCAAGGTTCTGCCGCGCCGTCGTGCGCTGGCCCAGCCAGAACCAGGAAACGGCCAGCGCGAAGATCACCTCGACCAGGGCCAGCGTCCGCACATTCGCGGCCGAGGTCAGCGAGAAGGCCAGAAACCAGAAGGCCGAGGCCAGGGCCCCCAGAAACCCCGCCGCCAGCGACGGCACCCAGGCGCCAAAGGCCCCGGTCAATGCCTTGCGGTCGGTGAAGATCAGCCAGGCGCCAAGCACAAGCGTCTGAATGAACAGGGAAAGCAGCAGCGTCGTGACCGAGCGGATCAGGAAGCCGCCTTCCCCCAAAGCCACGATCCCGCCGCGAAAGCCGATCGCCGCCAGCCCGAACAACAGCCCCGCCAGCAGGCCCATCGCCGCCGGTCCGGCATCGGTCAGCATCGCGCGGCCCAGGCCCGGTTTCAGTGTCAGGACCAGAACCCCCGCCACCGCCACGCCAATCGCCGCCAGCATCGGCAGGGTCAGGGGATCGCCCAGCATCGCCCAGCCGACCAGCGCCACCAGCACCGGCTCGCTCTTGGTCCAGGCCGTCGTCAGCCCGAAGCCCTGCCGCGACATTACCTTCAACATCAAGGCCGTAGCCGCGATCTGCGCCAGCGCGCCCATCGCGGTATAGGCCAGGGTCGGGCCGGTCAGCGCGGGCACCGCCTCGCCGGTCACGGCCACGGTCAGGGTCAGGAACAGCGCCGCGAAGGGCAGTCCGAACAGGAAGCGCACATTGGTCGCGCCCAGCGTGCCCAGCGTCCTGGTCAGCCCGCTCTGCGCCGCATTGCGCCCGGTCTGCGCCAATGCGGCCGCCAGCGAGGCCCAGACCCAAAGGCTCATTCTTCCCCCTCTGCCCAAGGCGCCCGCGTCGTACGGCTGAAGCGGTAGAACAGGTTCGGCTCGGACACCAGATACAGATCGCCCTCCGGCCCGATCGCCAGCCCCTCGGCCTGCGGCACATCCGCTGCAAGCCCCGCCCAGCCGGCCCAAAGGGGAAGGGCCGAAACCGGCCTTCCGTCGCGGGCATATTCGACCAGCGTCGAGGTGGCATCCGACAACAACACAAGATTTCCCGTCGCATCATGCGCCGTAAGCGAGGAAAGGTCCGCCGCGAAATGCCCGGTCCGGTCTTGCGGCATCCATTCCCGCACCGTCACATCCAGCCCGGCCTCGGCAATAGCCTGCGCCAGCCCGGTGATCACCAGCACCCGCACCGGCCACATCTCTTGCGCCACCAGCAATTCACTGCGCCTCTGGTCCCAGCTTACCCCCTCGAAACCCATATTGGCGAAAGCGCCGAAATCCAGCGTCAGTTGTGGCGCACCCGCCAGTGACAGAGTTGACGTCTCTGGCATGATCTCGACGAAGGCCAGCCGCTGATCCCCTTCATCGGAAACGACAAATCGGTTGCCGGCGACATGGGTGATGCCTTCGGGGTCGCTTGCGCCCGCAAGAGGGATCAGCCGCAGCAACGCCCCGTCGGGCGAAAGCTCGGCCAGCGCGGGCGGGCGGTTGATCGCGGCAAACAGCGTGCCGGTCACCGGCGAAAAGGTCAGGCCAGAGACATTGTCGGTTAGCCCCTCAACCGCCTGGGCCTCGATCCTGACCTGGTAGAAGGGCAGCCACAGCCCCTTGTCGCGCCACTCTGCCTCGGTGCCGCACATCGACCAGAGATGCAGGCCCAGTCCAATCAAGCCCGAGAACCAAAACCAGCCCCCTGCGCCGATCAGCGCCAGCGCCGCGCCGCCTGTCAGCCAGCGGCGCAACCGCATCAGCCGCCCCGCACCGTGTCGATCATGCGCTTCACATTGTCGGGGTCGGCATCGGGGGTGATGCCATGGCCGAGATTGAAGATATGCGGCCCGCGACTGAACGCCTTCACGATGGCGCGGGTCTCGTCGACCAGCGCCTGACCGCCTGTAACCATATGATGCGGCGCAAGATTTCCCTGCACGCAGCCATCTTTCTGCACATGCTCCGCCGCCCAGTCGGCCGAGACGGAATTGTCCAGCGCCACGCAATCCGCCCCCGTCGCGCGGGCGAAACCGACATAGCCCTGACCCGCCTCGCGCGGGAAGGCGATGACCGGAATGCCGGGATGGCGCCGCTTCAATCCGCCGATGATCCGGGCGGCGGGCTTCACCGCGAAATCGTGGAAATCCTGGCCCTTCAGGCTGCCCGCCCAGCTGTCGAACAGCTTGACCACCTCGGCCCCGGCCTGGATCTGCGCCGAAAGATACAGGATCGTCGCTTCGGTGATGCGGTCGATAAGTCCTTGAAAGGTCTTGCGGTCCGCCGCCTTAAGCGCATGGGCCGGCGCCTGGTCCTTTGTCCCGCGCCCGGCGATCATATAGGTCGCCACCGTCCAGGGCGCGCCGGCAAAGCCGATCAGCGTCGTCTCGCGCGGCAGTTCCCGCGACAGGATGCGAAGCGTCTCATAGACCGGGTTCAGCGTGTCATGGATCGCCTCATCCAGGCGCAGGGCGGCCAGCTGCGCCGGGGTGGTCGTGGTTTCCATCCGCGGGCCTTCGCCGGTCTCGAACCACAGCTTTGGGCCCAAAGCCTGGGGCAGCAGCAGGATATCGGCGAAAAGGATCGCGGCATCAAAGCCATAGCGGCGGATCGGTTGCAGCGTGACCTCGGCCGCCAGTTCGGGATTGTAGCACAGCGACAGGAAATCCCCCGCCTGCGCCCGCGTCGCGCGGTATTCCGGCAGATATCGCCCGGCCTGCCGCATCATCCAGACGGGCGGGGTGGGCAGGGTTTCGCCCGCAAGGGCGCGCAGGATCAGCTTTTCGGTCATTCGGGCCTCCGGTCCGGCCCCTGCCTTGCCCCTCTGCGGCGGCATGTCAAGGCGCGGCGGCGCCATGGCCCGTTGAACGGCGCTTCTGTCGCGGGTAAGCCTGCACCATGACCCAGGATCTTCCCTCCCCCGCCCGTCCCCTTCGCATCGGCACCCGCGGCTCGCCGCTGGCGCTGTGGCAGGCGCATGAGGTGCGGCGCAGCCTGATGGCCGCCTTCGCCCTGCCCGAGACCGCTTTCGATGTGGTGGTGATCAAGGTCATGGGCGACCAGGTGCAGGACAAGTCGCTGCGCGAGATCGGCGGCAAGGGGCTGTTCACGCGGGAAATCGAAGAGGCGCTGCTGGCGGGCGGCATCGACATCGCCGTCCATTCGATGAAGGACATGCCGACGGTGCAGCCCGAGGGTCTGCTGCTGGATTGCTACCTGCCGCGCGCCGATGTGCGCGATGCCTTTGTCAGCCTGAAATACGCCGCCATCGCCGATCTGCCGCAGGGGGCGGTGGTCGGCTCGTCCTCGCTGCGGCGGCGGGCGCAACTGGCGCTGCGGCGGCCCGATCTGAAGCTGGTCGAGTTCCGCGGCAATGTGCAGACCCGTCTGCGCAAGCTTGAGGAAGGCGTCGCCGATGCCACCTTCCTGGCCATGGCGGGGCTCACGCGGCTGGGCATGGCCGATGTCGCGCGTTCGGCCATCGAACCGGCCCAGATGCTGCCCGCCGTGGCGCAGGGGGCAATCGGCGTGGAACGCCGCGCCGATGATCCGGCGACAGCGGCCCTTCTTGCGGCGATCCATGACCGCGACACCGGGTTGCGGCTGGACGCCGAACGCGCCTTCCTGGCGCGGCTTGATGGCTCTTGCGAGACGCCGATTGCCGGGCTGGCGGTGCTTGAAGGCGACAGCCTGTGGCTGCGCGGCGAGATCCTGCGCCCCGACGGTTCGCAGGCCATTGCAGGCGAAAGGCGCGGCGCGGCGCGGGATGGCGCGGCCCTGGGCCGGGCCCTGGCCGAAGAGTTGCTGGAACGGGCGCCGGCCGGGTTTCTGGCCGGGCATTAGGCCGGGTCAGGCGGCCCTGACCTTACAAATCCGTCGTCCGGGCTTTACATTGGCTTGATCCACCCGTCCGAGCCAGGTCCCTTGTCCAAATCCGCCGATCCCGCCCTGAAGCAGGCCGTAAAGGCCGCGCTCAGCGGCCCGCGCAAGCGGGTGCGCCCGGTCGACCTGCCCGATGGGCGGCGGTTCTGGCTGAAACGGGTCGAGCGGATGGGGCTGATCCTGCGGCTGCAGAAGGGCGACCCGCAGGCCCTGTTCGATGCGGAACGCCAAGGCCTGCATGTGCTGGCCGAACATGGAATGCCGGTCGTGCCGGTGGCGCTGGAAGGGCCGGATTTCCTGGTCACGCCCGATGTCGGTACGCCGCTGGGCCAGTTGGACAAGGCCGCGCCAGAAGAAGGCGCGCGGGCCTTCGCCGCCGCCGGAAAGGCGCTGGCGCTGTTGCACTGGGCCGGGCTGGTCCATGCCCGTCCGGCGATCCGCGATATCTGCTGGGACGGGAAAGAGGCGCGATTCATCGACCTCGAACGCTTCCGCCCCGGCAGGCGCGGCGGCTTCTGGCAGGCGATGGATGTGGTGATCTTCACCCAAAGCTGCTTCGTGCGCTGGCCTGATGACACACGGCTTCTGGACGCGGCTTTGGCGGCCTATGCCGCCAATGCGCCGGATGGCGCGATGGCGCGGGTGGCCAAGGCGTCGCGCGGGTTGTGGGGGCTGGGCGCGCTGGCCCGGGCGTTCCGGCTGATCCTGCCCCGCAACAAGGAATTGCGCGCGGTCGGGCTGACCCGGGCAAGGCTGGCCCGGGCCGAGGCCTGAACCAGCGCTGCGGGAAAGAGTTAAGACTTCGTGAAACCCGCCGGGTCAAGCCATTGATTTCCCATGCGGCGGGCATCTGTCTCACCGTGGGACAGGTGGGTCGGGCGGCTATTCCTGCCCCCGCAGCACCCGCGCCGGGCGCACCGACAGGGGGCGTGCCGCAAAGGCCAGCCCGGCCAGCAGGGTCGCCAGCACCCCGCCGATGACAATGCCCAGGGCCGAGACCGGCTCGAACCGATAGGGGCTGTCCATCACGAAGACCATCACCGCCCAACCGGAAATCGCCCCCGCCGCAATCGCCACACCCCCCGCCGCCGCGCCCAGAAGGGCCGCCCGCAGCGCGAAACTTCCCAGGATGCGTCCGCGCGTTGCGCCCAGCACCTTCAGAAGCGCCGCCTCATAGGCCCGCGCCCCTTCGCCTGCCGCCGCCGCGCCGATCAGCACGACAAAGCCGGTCAACAAGGTGCCGGCCGCCGCCCAGGCGGTGGCCGAGGCGATGGCGGCCAGGGCTTCGGTCACCCGGTCCACCGCCTCGCGGATGGCGATGGCGGTGATATTGGGCCAAGTGTGCGAGACAGTGCGCAATATATCCGCCTCGGCCTCGGGCGGGGCATAGACCGTGGCGATATGGGTATGAGGGGCCGCGCGCAGGGCGGCGGCATCCAGCACCATCACGAAACCCATCGCGGCATTCGAGAAATCCACCTCGCGGAACGAGGTCACTTCCGCCTCGATGTCGCGGCCCAGGATGTTCGTGGTGATCCTGTCACCCAGTTTCAGCCCGATCTCGGCGGCTTCCTCGGCGGCAAAGCTGATCTGCGGCGGCCCGGCATAGCCTTCGGGCCACCATTGCCCGGCGGTGATCTTGGTGCCGGGCGGCGGCGCGTCGGCATAGGAAATCCCCCGGTCGCCGCGCAGGACCCAATGGTCCCCGGCCACATCGCGCGCGGGACGGCCGTTGATCCGGGTGATCACGCCCCGCAGCATCGGGGCGCTTTCGATGTCGCCGACCAGAGGGTTCGCGGCCATCATCGCGCGGAAGGGCTCGATCTGGTCGTTCTGGATGTCGACAAAGAAAAAGGCGGGGGCGCGGGTCGGCAGGTCCTGGTCGATCGCCCGGCGCAGGTTCCAGTCGATCTGGCCCACCGCCGCCAGGACCGACAGCCCGAGGCCCAGCGACAGAATCACCGGCAGCGCGTCGGACCGTGGCCCGCCAATCGCCGCCAGCGCCGCGCGCAGCCCCACGCGCCCGCGCACCAGACGCGACCGCGCCAGCCGTCGCGCGGCAAGCCGCAGGCCGAAGGCCGAAAGGCCAAGCAGCAACAGCGCCCCGATCACCCCGCCCGCCGTGCCAATCGCCAGTTCCGGCATTCCCGACAGGGCGGTCGCCGTGCCGATCAGGACAAGGGCCAGAACCAGCATCAGGATCATCCAGCGGGCGCGCGGCCAGCCGCGCGTGCCCTCGCCGCCGCGATAAAGGGCGGCAGGCCGGATCGTCTCGGTCCGCGCCAGCGGCAGCAGGGTGAACAAAAGCGCTGAAACCGCACCATAGAAGGCGGCTTCCAGCAGCGCGCGCGGGGAAAAGCCGATTTCGGCGGGGAAGGGCAGGGCGGCCTCGATCAGCGGCGCGGCCAAAACGGGCAGGCCCGCGCCCAGCACAAGGCCGATCACAAGGCCGATCCCGGCCAGGATCGCGACCTGGATCAGATAGATGCGGAAGATCAGCCCGCCGCCCGCGCCAAGTGTTTTCAGCGTGGCGATGGTCGCGGTCTTGCGGTCAAGCCAGGCGCGGATCGCGGCCGAGATGCCGACGCCCCCGGTCGCCAGCCCGGCCAGGCCGACCAGCACCAGGAAACTGCCGATCCGCTCGACAAACCGCTCGATCCCCGGCGCGGCATTGCGGCTGTCGGTCCAGCGCAACCCGCCATCGGGAAAGGCCGCCTCGGCCGCCGCCTCAAGCCCGTCCAGATCGCTGCCCGCCGGCAGGGCCATGCGGTAACGGGTTTCATAAAGCGAGCCGGGCGTCAGCAGGCCCGAATTGGCCAGGGCCGAGGTTGAAACGATGGTGCGCGGGCCAAGGGCAAAGCCTGCGCTGGCGCTGTCGGGTTCGCGCAGAAGGCGGGCGGCAAGGCGAAACTCCTGCGTGCCAAGGCGGAAGGTCTGGCCGATCTTCAGTCCCAGCCTGTCGACCAGAAGCGGGTCCATCACCGCACCCGGAACGCCGTCCACAGAGGCCAGCGCCTGTGCCAAGGTCTGTTCCGGCTCCAGCGGCACAGCGCCATAAAGCGGATAGGCCGCGTCCACCGCCTTGATTTGCGTCAGCGCCTGATCGTTGCCGGTCACCGCCATCGACCGGAAATCATAGACTTCCGACGACCGGCTGGCGGTGCGGGCGATCCAGTCCCGCTCGGGCGCGGTTGCGGCGCGATAGGTCAGCCGGATTTCGGCATCGCCGCCCAGAAGGACAGAACCCTGATCGGTCAGCCCGCTTTGAATGGCGCTGCGCAGCGTGCCGACCCCGGCAATCGCCGCCACACCCAGCGCGATGCAGGCCAGGAACACCCGCAGGCCCCGCAGGCCGCCGCGCAGTTCCCTGAGCGCGATGCGAAAGGCCAGGCTCATTCTGCGGCCTTCGCCACGGCGTCCGCCTCGGCAAGCCTGCCATCCATCAGCCGGATCACCCGGTCGCAGCGTTCCGCCAGTTCCGGCGCGTGCGTCACCAGAACCAGCGTCGCGCCATGCCGGTCGCGCAGGGCGAAGAGAAGATCCATGATCGCCGCGCCATTGGCGGCATCCAGATTGCCCGTCGGCTCGTCAGCCAGAAAGATCGCCGGGCGCGGCGCGGCGGCGCGGGCCAGCGCGACGCGCTGCTGCTC
>Ga0056909_1000650_pt1 | contig 28967 bp, 23 predicted proteins | sample EBPBio102011_DNA_FD_62115 | JGI IMG/M metagenome (GOLD analysis project Ga0056909, IMG submission 62115) | Wastewater treatment Type I Accumulibacter community from EBPR Bioreactor in Madison, WI, USA - Reactor 1_1/10/2011_ DNA | ecosystem: Engineered > Bioreactor > EBPR > Anaerobic-Aerobic >...
GCCCGACGCTGGGTGCCCTACCTGCTGCACGCGCGCGCCAGCGCGGTGGGTGGCACGCTGTCGGCGCGCGACGAGGCCTACCGCCAGGCCTACCGCGCGCACTTCGCAGGGCTGGACGACCTGGCGGCGCTGAAGACGCAGTACTGGTTCGTCGGCGATTCACGCAGCATGCGCGACCAGCTGCGCCAGGCGCTGGCCCGCCAGCAGGGGCAGTCGCGCATCCCGCGGCAGGAGGTGCTGGAGCTTGCGCGACGGCAGGCCTTCGTCGCCGCGTACGATCAGGCCACGCGCCTGGCCGGCGCCCTCGGGCGCGAGGATCTCGCGCGGCGCTTCAGCATCGACGACACGGTGATGATCCCCACGCCGCAGGGCGCGACGCTGTCCGCGGTCGTGGTGCGCCCTCGCGCGAGCGATGCGCCTGCGCCCACCGCGATGCTGTTCACCATCTACGCCGATCCGGACAACCACCTGGCGACGGCCGCACAGGCGGCCGCGCGCGGCTACGTCGGCGTGGTGGTCGATGTCCGCGGCAAGCGCCTGGGCCAGGATGCGATCCGGCCCTACGAAACCGAGGCCGACGACGCCGCCGCGGCGGTCGAGTGGATCGCGCGGCAGCCGTGGAGCGATGGCCGCGTGGCGATGTACGGCGGCAGCTACTCGGGGTTCGCGGCCTGGGCGGCGGCCAAGCGGATGCCGGCGGCGCTCAAGACCATCGTCCCTTACGTCGCGGCGATCCCCGGGCTGGGCGTGCCGATGGAGAACAACGTGTTCCTCGTCGCCAACTACGCCTGGCCGTTCTACGTGGCCAACAATCGGCTGCTCGACAACACGGTGTACGCCGACCGGGAACGCTGGCGGACGCTCGCGACCGACTGGTACGCGAGCGGCCGTCCGTTCCGAGAGATCGACCAGGTGGACGGCACGCCGAACCCGTGGCTGCAGCGCTGGCTGTCGCATCCGGATTACGACGCCTACTGGCAGGCGATGGTGCCGTATGGCGAGGAGTTCGCGCGGATCGACATCCCGGTGCTGTCGATCACCGGCTACTACGACGATGGCCAGGTATCCGCGCTGCAGTACTACAAGGAACACCTGCGCCATCGGCCCGACGCCCGGCACGTGCTGCTGATCGGACCCTACGATCATTTCGGCGCGCAGGCGCCGGTCAAGGCGCGCAACCTGGGCGGATACGACATCGATCCGGTCGCGCAGTTCGACACCGAGGCGCTCACGTTCCAGTGGCTGGACCACGTGCTGCGCGGCGGACCGCGACCGGCGCTGCTGCCCGACGCCGTGAACTACCAGCTGATGGGCGCGAATGCGTGGGGGCACGCGCCCTCGCTCGATGCCGCCGCCCGGGCCACCACGTTCCACCTGTCGGGCGAGGCGACGGGCGCGTACCACCGGCTTTCTCGCACGGATCCGGGGCCGATCGCGCCGCTGCGCCAGGTGGTCGACTTCGCCGACCGCCGCAGCCAGAGCCACGCCTACTACCCCAGCCCCATCGTCCGCGACCGGCTCGAGGTCGACAGCGGCTTTGCCTTCGCCAGCGAACCCTTCATGACGCCGACGGACGTGGTCGGCACGTTCTCCGGCGAACTCAAGGTGCGCATCGACAAGCGCGACTTCGACTTCACCGTGGTGCTGTACGAGCTCATGGCCGACGGGCGGGCGATGCAGCTGTCCTACTCCCTCGGCCGCGCCAGCCACGCGCGCGACATGGCCCGGCGCGAACTGCTCGTCCCCGGGGAATGGACGACGGTTCCGTTCGGGCGTTCGCGCATGACCGGGCGCAGGATGGAGGCGGGGAGCCGCCTGCTGGTCGTGGTGGACGTGGTCAAGGATGCCAACCACCAGGTCAACATGGGCACCGGCAAGGACGTCAGCGACGAGTCCATCGCCGACGCCGGCACGCCGCTGACCATCGAATGGCATCCCGACAGCGTCATCCGCATTCCCCTGGGCGGGGCCGTCGTCGAATGACCGACGGCGCCGCGCATGCGCGCGGCGCGATGGCCCGGTTCAGCGTTTCGCGGCGCGCTTGCGTACCGGCGCCTTCGCGGCGGCCTTGCGCGTCGCCGGCGATGCCGGGCTGCGGCTGCGCGATGCCTTGGCCGCCGGTGCCTTGGCGGCGCGGGTCGCGGCCGTCTTCGACGTTTGCCCGGGTTTCGCCGGCGACGCGGGGCGGGCCACGTTCGATGCGATGAAGTCGCGCACCTGCGGATACACCTGCTCGCGCCAGCGCCGGCCGCTGAAGATGCCGTAGTGGCCGGCACCCTTGACGGTCAGGTGGCGCTGGCAGTCGGCGGCGATGCCGGTGCACAGCTTGTGCGCGGCGCGGGTCTGGCCGGCGCCGGAGATGTCATCCAGCTCGCCCTCGATGGTGAGCAGCGCGGTCTGGCGGATCGCGGATGGCGTCACGCGTTCGCCAGCGACGTCCCACGTTCCCTTCGGCAGCAGGTGTTCCTGGAACACCACGCGCACGGTGTCCAGGTAGTACTCGGCCGGCATGTCGAGCACGGCGTTGTACTCGTCGTAGAAACGGCGGTGCGAATCGGCGTCGTCGAGGTCGCCCTTCAGCAGGTCCTGGTAGAAGTCCCAGTGCGACATGAAGTGCCGCTCCGGGTTCATCGCCACGAAGCCGGTGTGCTGCAGGAAGCCCGGGTAGACGCGGCGACCGGCGCCGGGGTAGTTGGCGGGCACCGGGTGGATCAGGTTCGACTCGAACCACCACAGCGGCTTCTGCGCGGCGAGGGTGTTCACCGAGGTCGGCGACTCGCGGGTGTCGATCGGGCCGCCCATCATCACCATCGAACGCGGCGTGGCCTCGCCGCGCGCGGCCATCAGCGACACCGCCGCCAGCACCGGTACGGTTGGCTGGCACACGCTCATCACGTGCAGGTCCTTCGCGCCGATGTGGCGGATGAATTCCTGGATGTAGCCGACGTAGTCGTCCAGCGTGAACGCGCCCGCGTCCTTCGGCACCATGCGCGCGTCGATCCAGTCGGTGACGTACACCTTGTGGTCGCGCAGCATCGTGCGCACGGTGTCGCGCAGCAGGGTGGCGTGGTGGCCCGACAGCGGCGCCACGATCAGCACCGGCGGCTGCCCGCGCATCTCGCCGATCGCGTCGGAGTCGTCGGTGTAGCGCTTGAAGCGCAGCAGGTTGCAGAAGGGCTTGGCCAGCACCTTCTTCTCGACCACCGGGTAGACCTCGCCTTCCCATTCGATCGAGTGGATGTCGAACGGCGGCTTCTCGTAGTCCTTGCCGACGCGATAGACCAGCTCGTTGGTCGCGGCCACGCGCTCGGCGCCGGGCAGCGCCGACAGCCAGCTGCCGGAGGCCGAGAAGGCCTTGGCGTTCGCTTCGGCCCAGTAGGTGAACGGGGCCATCCAGGAGCGGGCGAGTTCGTGGAACTGGTAGAGGAGCATCGGCGTCACGGTCGGCGGCTGCTGCAACGCAGCATACCCCATCCCGCGCGGGCGGGGGTCCGACGCGCCCGGCCGGGCGCGCGGGCGGCCAGGCGCATGCCGGGGCGGCTCAGGGCGCCAGTTCCAGCGCCGCCGCGCCGGCGACCAGCGCCGGCGACAGCCAGCAGTGCGACCCCACCTGGCGGAACCCGGCCGCGGTGAACCGCTTGCGGTAGAACGCGGCCGGTCGGCCGAAGAAGCCGGCGTCGTCGCCTTCCGTCTCGTCCTCGCGCGCGAAGCACTCCAGGAAGGCAACGCCGCCGCACAGCTCGGCCAGGCCCGGCAGGCCGCGATCGATCTCCGCCACCGGCAGGTAGTGCAGCACGTCGCTGCACACCAGCAGGTCAGCCGGCGGGCAGGGGCGCAGCGCGGCGAAATCGGAGAAGCGCGCAAGGTGCAGGTTGCGCCGCGCGCCGTAGCGCGCGATCGCATACTCGCTGCTGTCGAAGCCGAGGTAGCGCAGCTTCGGGCGCAGTTTGAGCAGGGGCGCGCGCCACGCGCCTTCGCCGCAGCCGATGTCGAGCACGCTGCGGATCGGTCGTTCCAGGTGGTACTCGGCGGCGGCGACCGCCAGCGCGACCTTGCGCGCCAGCCGCTGGCGACCCCCGATGCCGCGGCTGCGGTACCAGGTGTCGAAGTATCGGCGGTCGTAGCGTTTGCTCATCGGCGCGGCGCGTGGGGGCGGGACGCTACAATAGCGCGCGCCCGATGCCGTCGAAGCGTGCCAGCCGGAGACACTGCATGACCGCCTACCTGTGGACCAAGTCCGCGCACCTGCTGTTCGTGATGGCGTGGGTCGCCGCCGCGTTCTACCTGCCGCGGATCCTGGTCAACCTGGTCGAGGTGGGCGAGCAGCCCGCGGTGCGCGCGCGGCTGGTGCTGATGGGGCAGCGGCTGTACCGCTTCGGGCACGTGATGTTCGGTGTCGCGTTCGTGCTCGGGCTGGTGCTGTGGCTCGGCTACCGGTTCATTCCCGACTATCCGACGATGGTCGGCGCGCGCGGCGGCTGGCTGCACGCCAAGCTGGCGCTGGTCGCGCTGCTGCTGGCGCACTTCATCGTCGCCGGCCGTTGGCTGAAGGGGCTCGACAAGGGCCGCGCGCTGCCCTCGTCGAAAGCATTGCGCGTGTTCAATGAAGTGCCGGTGTTCGTCCTGCTCGGAGTGATCTGGCTGGTCCTGGCCAAGCCGTTCTGAGCGCTGCGCGCGGACTGCGCGCAGCGCCTCCGCCTCAGCCCTCGCGCCGCCGCGGCGCGCGGTGCACGTCGTGGGTGGCCACGCCGATCGCGCGGTCCGGGCGCTGGAAGTACTCGGGTCGCTGCAGGGTGCGCGCCATGTCGCGCAGCCCGCTGTCCCAGTGCTCGCGCAGCGGGATGGCGCCGAAGGCGTAGTCCTTGTTCTGCTGCTCGTGCGGCTTGGCCTGGTAGATCAGGTGGATGATGTTGAACACGCGGTCGTCGAGGTAGGGCGACAGCGCCTCCTCCAGGTGCGGCGGCAGGCTGCGCTCGGGCAGGCGCTCGATCAGTTCCTTGAGCGAGGTGCGCAGCTTCTGCGCCACTTCCACCATCTGCGTGCCGTGGCGGGTGCGGCTGGAGAAGCGGATGTCCTTGATCCGCTCCAGCACGTCCATCATCGTGCGCGGGCGCGGGCCGCGCGCGCTCCACAGGTCGACCTGGAACACCAGCGTGTCCTCGTGCGGACGGCAGTCGAGGATGTATTCCAGCGGCGTGTTGGACACGATGCCACCGTCCCAGTACGGCTCGCCGTCGATCTCGACCGCGGGGAACGCCGGCGGCAGCGCGCCCGAGGCGAGGATGTGCTCGACCCGGATCGGCTCGAGCGCGCTGTCGAAATAGCGGAAGTTGCCGCGTTCGACGTTGGTCGCGCCCACGGTCAGGCGCACGCTGCGGTCGCGGTTGATGCGGTCGAAGTCGACGAAGCGCAGCAGGGTCTCGCGCAGCGGCGAGGTGTCGTAGAAGCTGGTGGCGGCGTCGCTGCCGTCGGAGAACAGGAACGGCGACAGCGGCCGCGCGAGGAAGAAGCCGCGCTGGCCATAGGCCAGTGCGCCGAACCCGCTCAGGTTGCGCGCCCACGACAGCAGTTCGCCATGCTCGGGCAGTCCCGCGAGCAGCGCGCGCACCGCCACCGCGGGCAGGCCCAGGCCATCGGGCGGGTCGGAGATCGTGTCCCAGAACGCGCGCAACTGCGCGACCCGGTCCTCGGGCGCGTTGCCGGCCAGGATCGCGGCATTGATCGCGCCGATCGAGATGCCCGCGATCCAGTTCGGGGCGATCCCGGTGTCGTGCAGCTTCTCGTACACGCCGCACTGGTAGCCGCCGAGCGCGCCGCCGCCCTGCAGCACCAGGGCGACGGTGGGGTAGCGGCGGACATGCGCGCAGACGGCGTCGACGTCGGTCGCCATGGCCTTACTGCATGAACCAGCCGTGGCTGACGACGATGCTCTGCCCGGTCAGCGCGTTGGTTTCGAAGGCGGCGAGGGTGAGCGCCACGTTGGCGACGTCGTCGACGGTGGTGAACTCGCCGTCGACCGTTTCCTTGAGCATCACGTCCTTGACCACCTGCTCCTCGCTGATGCCCAGTTCCTTCGCCTGTTCGGGGATCTGCTTCTCCACCAGCGGCGTGCGCACGAAGCCGGGGCAGATCACGTTGGCGCGCACGCCGTACTCGGCGGCCTCCTTGGCCACGGTGCGGGCGAGCCCGAGCAGCCCGTGCTTGGCGGTGACGTAGGGCGCCTTGAGCTTGGACGCAAGGTGGGAGTGCACCGAGCCCATGTAGATGATCGCGCCGCCGTCCTTGCGCTTCTCCATGTCGCGCAGGCATTCGCGCGTGGTCAGGAAGGCGCCGTCGAGGTGGATGGCCAGCATCTTCTTCCAGTCGGCGAGGCTGAAGTCGGTCACCTTGTTGACGATCTGGATGCCGGCATTCGATACCAGCACGTCGACCTTGCCGTAGTGCGCGACCACCTTGGCGATGCCGTCGACCACTTGCGCTTCGTTGGTGACGTCCATCGCCACGGCCAGCGCGTCGCCGCCGGCGTCGCGGATTTCCTTGGCCGTGGCTTCCGCCGCGTCGAGCTTGAGGTCGGCGATCACCACCTTGCCGCCGGCGGCCGCGTAGACCTCGGCGATGCGCTTGCCGATGCCGCTGGCGGCGCCGGTGACGACGCAGACCTTGCCGTCGAGACGATTCATGGGGAACTCCTGGGGTGTGGGGAGGCCAAGCATAGTCCCGCGGGGCGGAAGCGGCCGTGTCCGTGCACCGCGCCGCCCTGCAACGCCGTGTTGCGGATGCGCGCCGTTCAGGGGCCGGCGAATGCCTCGGGGTCGGGCAGGTCGACCGGCACGCCGTCCGCGTTGCAGGTGCCGGCTGCGCACAGGCGCGCGCGCAGCCGCGGCGTCGCCTGCACGATCACGTGGTAGATCACGTTCTGCTCCAGCGTGCCGCGGAAGGCGCTGCTGCCCGGGCCACGCGCCCAGATGCCGACGTCGTCGCCACCGTGGGTCTCGGACTTCATCGGCACCAGCGCTTCCTGCATGAAATCCGGCGCCTCGGTGTCGACGTCGGCCAGGTCGGGCCGCCCCTGCGCGGGCTCGAACGCCCCGGGGAGGTGCAGGTGGCGCTTGGGCCCCGCCGGCTGGCGCTGGCTGGCACCGGCGTAGCCGGGGCCGGTGGCGTAGAGCAGGGTGGTGTAGGGCAGGCCCAGCGCGTCGCGCGCGAAGCTTTCCGGATCGTCGTCCTCGGTGAGGCGACCGCGCACCTTGCCCAGGATCGGGTTGCCGCGCTTGGGGTAGCCCACGAACGACAGCGTGTGCGAATGGTCGGCGGTGACCACGATCAGGGTGTCCTCCGGCGATGTCATGTCGATGGCGGCGCGCACGGCACGCGACAGCGACGCGGTTTCGTCGAGCGCGCGGTAGGCGTTGCCTTCGTGGTTGGCGTGGTCGATGCGCGCGCCTTCGACCAGCAGCACGAAGCCGCGCGGGTTGGCCGCGGACAGCTTCGCGATGGCGAAGCGGGTCATCTCCTCCAGGCTCGGCTCGCCATCCTCGCCCGGGTCGCGGTCGTGCTCGTACTGCATGTGGTCGAACTCGAACAGGCCCAGCACGGCGGGCGCGTCCTTCGCGGCGCGGAACTGGCGCGTGTTCCAGACATAGGCCGCGCCGGGCGCGCGCTGGCGCCATTCGGCGGTCAGGTCGCGGCCGTCCAGGCGCAGGCCGACCTTGTCGTCGCGTTCCGGGTCGCGCTGGCTGGCCGGGAGGAATTCGCCACGGCCGCCGCCCAGCGCCACGAGGGGTCCGCGGCCGGGCGCGAACGCCAGCAGCTGCTGCGCGATGTCGCGGCAGCCGGCGAGCGCCGCGGATTCGGACAGGTCGGTGTCGTTCTCCCAGTTGCGGTCGGGGGCGTGCGCGTAGGTCGCGCCGGGCGTGGCATGGGTGAGCCGCGCGGTGGTGACGATGCCGGTCGCCAGCCCGGCGCTGTCGGCCAGGCGCAGCCACGACAGCAGGGGCTTGCCGAGGCTGTCCTCGCAATCGTCGCGATGGCCGGCGGCCACACCGATCGCGCCCATGTGCGTCTTCACGCCGGTGGCGATCGCGGTCATGGTCCCGGCCGAATCCGGGGTCTGCGAGTCGGTGTTGTAGGTCTTGCTGAAGGCAGTGGCGGGGAAGTGCTCCCACGACAGCGCGTGTTCCTCGCCGGGCTGGCCGCCGCGCTGGCCGTCGAGGATGCGCGCCGCCGCGACGGTGGTCAGGCTCATGCCGTCGCCGAGGAACACGATGACGTTCTTCGCGCGCCCGGCCATGGCCCCGTTCCCGGCTGCGCGCGCGGCCCCGCTGCGATACCACCAGGCCGCGGTTTCGCCGGCGGGATGGTCGACCTGGGGCACGTCCACGGCCCGCGTCGCCGGATCCGGCCCGCGCGCGGCGGGGGATGCGCAGCCGCCGAGCAGGGCGGCGGCAAGGGCGAGCGCGGCGGGCAATCGGACGTGCATGCGGTCTCCGTGGTGTTCGTGCGTCGCCGGCGCGACGCGTCCTCGCCGTGGCCGCGTGCCCCGCACGCCGCCGACGGCCGCCGATGCGCGCCTTGGCCGAAGGCGTCGCGTCGATGCGCGATTATGCCGCCTGGCAGCGTCCCGCCGATGACAGCGCGGCGTTCCAGCCGGCCCGTCGCCATCGCCGGTGGCGTCGGTTAAGGTGGCCGCGTCCTGCCCGGAGCCCGCATGAAACTGGTCCACGCCTGGCTGAAGATCCCGTTCTGGCAACGCGTCGCCGGCGCGTTCGTGCTCGGCGCGCTCGCCGGCTGGCTGATCGGCCCGGCCGCGCAGGCGTGGTTCGGCCCGCTGGGCACGGTGTACGTCAACCTGATCAAGATGATCGCGATTCCACTGGTGTTCTTCGCGGTGGTCAGCGCGGTGGGCTCGCTCGCCGGCCAGCGTTCGATCGCCGGACTGGCCGGGCGCACCTTCCTGTGGTTCGCGATCACCGCGGTGCTGGCGGTGGCGGTGGGCCTGGTCTTCGGGCTGGTGCTCAAGCCCGGTGCCGGGATCGACGTGGCCAACCTGCCGGTTGCCGAGGGCTACCGCCAGCGCGACCTGCCCGGACCGCTCGACGTGCTGATCAACATCGTGCCGGAGAACCCGTTCCGCGCGCTGGCCGCCCTCGGCGCCAGCAAGACCGGTGACGGCCAGAACATCATCGTTCCCAGCAACTTCACCATCCTGCAGGTGATCTTCTTTGCGGGGCTGATCGGCTTCGCGCTGGTGAAGCTGGGCGAGAAGACGGTCGGGCTGCGTTCGCTGTTCGACCAGTCGCGCGAGCTGATGATCCAGGTGACGCGCTTCGTGCTCGAGGCCACGCCGATCGGCACCTTCGGCCTGATCGCCGCGCTGGTCGGCAGCTACGGCTTCGAGCAGCTGATCCCGCTGGGCAAGTTCGTGCTGGCGCTGTACGCCGCCTGCGCCTTCCAGATCGTGGTGGTGTACAGCGGCTTGTTGATGGCGCACGGGCTGAACCCGCTGAAGTTCTTCCGTGGCGCGGCGCCGGCGATGCAGATCGGCTTCGTGGCGTCCAGCAGTTTCGCCGCGTTGCCGCTGTCGCTGAGCTCGGCCACCCACAACCTGGGCGTGAACCGCGATTACGCCAGCTTCGCCGTGCCGCTGGGCGCCAGCATCAAGATGGACGGCTGCGGCGCGATCTACCCGGCGCTGGCGGCGGTGTTCATCGCCCAGTACGCGGGGCTGGAGCTGTCGGCCGGGCAATACGTGATCATCGCGCTGGCTTCGGTGCTGGGCAGCTTCGGCACGGCCGGGGTGCCGGGCACCGCGGTGATCATGGCCACCGTGGTGCTCGGCGCCGCCGGCCTGCCGCTGGAGGCGATCGGCATCCTCTACGCCATCGACCGCATCCTCGACATGATGCGCACGATGACCAATGTCACCGGCCAGGTGCTGGTGCCGGTGCTGGTGGCGAAGGAAACCGGGCTGCTGGATCGCGAGGTGTACGAGCGCGCGTCCAGCAACGTCGGCGTCGAGGATGGCGCCGCGCGCTGAGGCTGCAGCGCCGCGGCGGCCGTCGAACCGGCAGATCGCGCCAAGTGGCGGGCCGCGGGGCATGACTTCCGGCCCCCTTGCCGCGGCCGGCGGGAGAGTAGGGTAGCGCTTCCGCACCGGGCCAGGAGGCGCCCATGAAGTCGTTTCGTGCAGGCTTGCTGCTGTCGTTGGGCATGGCGTCGCTGATGTTGGCCGCGTTGCCGGCCAAGGCGGCGGATGCCGACCGCTGGCAGATTCCGGTGGCCGTGAAGAAGCTCGACAACGGCCTGACCGTGGTCGTGTCCCAGGACAGGAGTTCGCCGGTCGTCGGCGTCAGCGTGGTCTACGGCATCGGCATGCGCCTCGAACCGCGCAACCGCACCGGCTTCGCGCACCTGTTCGAGCACCTGATGTTCGAAGGCTCGGCCAATGCACCCGAGGGCGTGTTCGACAAGGTCATCACCGGCGGTGGTGGCCGCAACAACGGCTCCACGCGCCCGGACTTCACCAACTACGTCGAGATCGCGCCGTCGTCCGCGCTGGAGCCGATCCTGTGGCTCGAGGCCGACCGCATGCGCATGCTCGACTTCAACCCGGCCACGCTGAAGAACCAGCAGGACGTGGTGAAGGAAGAGATCCGCAACAACGTGCAGAACCAGCCCTACGGCGGCTTCATGTGGCTGGACGTGGGCTTCAATGCCTTCCAGAAGTGGGAGAACAACCACGACGGCTACGGCAGCTTCGTCGACCTCGAGTCGGCCACGCTGGATGACGTCAAGGCCTTCCACCGCGACTACTACGGCCCGAACAACGCGATCCTCGGCCTCGCCGGCGACATCTCGCCGGAGGAAGGCTTCGCGCTGGCCGAGAAGTACTTCGGCAACATCCCGGCGCGCGCCGTGCCCAAGGGCCCCGACTTCAGCGAGGGCCTGAACACGCAGGAAAAGCGTATCCAGCAGGCCGACAAGCTGGCACAGGTGCCGGCGATCGCGATGTCCTGGAAGATGCCCGATCGCGGCAGTCCCGACCAGCCGGCGATGTCGGTGCTCGGCGCGCTGCTCGCCAACGGCGATGCCTCGCGCCTGTACCAGGGCCTGGTGAAGGGTCGCGAGCTGGCGCTCAACGTCGACTCGCTGTACGGCCTGACCAGTGAGTGGGAGTACAACGGCCCGACCCTGTTCACCGTGTTCGCGCTGTACAAGCCCACCACTGATGCCGACGCCATGGTCAAGGCGGTGGACGAGGAAGTCGCGAAGATCGTCAAGGACGGCGTCGACGACGCCACCCTGGCGCGGATCAAGACCCAGCTGCTGGCCGACTGGTACAACGGCATGGAGTCGTTCCTCTCGCGCGCCGACACGCTGGCCAAGCTGCAGCTGCTGTGGGGCGATGCGAGCGTCGCCAACCGGATTCCCGGCTGGATCGACGCGGTGACGTCGGCCGACGTCCAGCGCGCCGCCAAGACCTACCTCACCGCCGCCAACCGCACCGTCATCGACCGCAAGCCGGCGGCGATGATCCAGGCGCCGGCGGCCGCGCGCACCGGGCAATAAGGAGAACGCCATGAAGATCACGATGACATGGGTCGCGCTGGCCGTGGCGTTCGCGCTGCCGGGCGCCGCGTTCGCGGGTCCCGGTACCGAACTGCCGAAGGATCTGCCGCCTTACGCGCCGGACAAGCCGTTGCCGGTGGCGCAGATCGAGAAGAAGACGCTCGCCAACGGCCTCGAGGTGTGGGTGGTGCCGCGCGACGGCATGCCGCGCGTCGACTACGTGCTGGCGATGCGCAACGCCGGCTTCGCCGCCGACCCTGCGAACTCGCCGGGCTTTGCCAGCCTGTTCGCGGGCCTGCTCAGCGAAGGTACGGCGAAGCGCGATTCGAAGGCGATCGCCGAAGACGCGCAGGCGCTGGGCGGCAGCGTCGGCGCCGGCGCCAGCAACGATGGCGTGACCGTCTACGCGGACGCGCTGGCCAGCCACGCCGCGCCGATGCTGTCGCTGCTGGCCGAGGTGGTGCGCACGCCGTCGTTCCCGGACAACGAGGTCAAGCTGGCGCAGGCCAACGCGTTGCAGGGCCTGAAGGCGGCCGAGGCACAGCCCTCGTTCAAGGCCAATCGCGCGCTGCTGGCGGCGACCTACGGCGACCATCCCTACTCGCGCACGCAGCAGACCGAGGCGTCGATCCTGGGCGTCACGCCCGCGAGCCTGCGCGAGGCGCACGCGTTGCGTTTCCATCCCGATCGCGCGCTGCTGGTGATCACCGGCCGGATCGCGTCGGCGGAGGCGTTCCGCCTCGCCGAAGCCGCGTTCGGCGACTGGCGCGTGCCTGGCGCGGAATCGCCCGAAACGCCGGCCGCGCGCCGCAGCGCCACGCCGGCCTACCTGTTGATCCAGCGAGACGGCAGCGTGCAGTCGACCCTGCGCATGGGCCGCCCGGCGATCGCCGCGACCGACGTCGACTACGTGCCCGCGATCCTGGCCGGCACCGTGCTCGGCGGCGGCTTCAGCAGCCGCGTCAACCAGAACCTGCGCGAGGACAAGGGCTACACCTACGGCGCCAGCGCCGGCTTCTCTCCATCGCGCATGGGTGGTCGCGTGCAGGCCGGGGCCGACGTGCGCAACGAGGTGACCGGCGCGTCGCTGGAGCAGTTCTTCCACGAGTTCAAGCGGTTGGCCAACGAGCCCGTGCCCGAGCGCGAACTGCTCGACACCAAGCGCTATGTCGCAGGCGGCTACCTGATCAGCAACCAGCTGCAGGGTTCGGTGGCGGCGACCCTGGCCTCGAACTGGCTGCTCGGCCTGCCGTCGGATTTCCTCGCCAACTACGTGCCACGGATCCGCGAGGTCAACGCGGCGCAAGTGCAGGCAATGGCGAAGAAGTATTTCGACCCGAAGGACCAGTCGATCGTGGTGGTCGGCGACGGCAAGGCGATCGCCGAGCAGCTCAAGCCCTACGGCGCGTTCAAGGCCGCGGAGTAGTCGCCTCGTCCATCCTTTCCCGCTTGCGGGCTGAGCACGCTGCAAGACGACGTGGCGCTGCGCGGTGCGTGGACGCGGGACTTTCCTCCCCCTTTCTTCGGGGAGAGGCGTGCTCAGCGCGTCGACCCAGCCTGCGCTCTTCCTTCCCCCGTTCACGGGGGAAGGTGCCGAAGGCGGATGGGGGGCTTTAAGGAAGCGCCCGCGCCCTCATCCGGCGCTGCGCGCCACCTTCTCCCGCTTGCCGGAGAAGGGCGCCCCGGGGAAGCGACCCAGCCCGCGGTGTTCCTTCTCCCGCTGGCGGAAGATGGGATCAGCGCGGGACGATCGCCTCGGGTTGCGCCCGGCGCGCGGACCACCACGCGAACACCGCGGCGGTGAAGAACATCATCAGGCTGTAGACCGCGGCGGGGACCGACATCGCCGCGTTGCCCAGCACGTTGAGCGCGATGTAGATCGCCAGCGTGCCGTTGTGGATGCCGATTTCCATGGCGATGGCCACCGCCTGCTTCTTCGGCAGGCGCACCGCCAGCGGCGCGGCGTAGCCGGCGCCCATGCTGATGAGGTTGAACAGCAGGCAGGCCAGGCCGACCACGGCGAACCACGCCACCAGCGTGCTCCAGGCCTGCACCACCGCGGCGACGATCAGCAGCACCAGCACCAACACCGACAGCAGCCGGATGGGCTTCTCCATGCGCGCGGCGAACCGGGGCGCGAAGCCGCGGATCGCCATGCCCAGCAGCACCGGCAGCACGATGATCACCGCCACCTCGACGATCTTCCGCACCGGCGGCGGCACGTACTGGCCGGCGCCGAGGAAGAACTCCAGCGATAGGTTGAGGATGATCGGCAGGGTCAGCAGGCACAGCACGCTGTTGATCGCGGTGAGCGTGATGTTGAGCGCGACGTCGCCATGCGCGAGGTGGCTGTAGATGTTGGCGGTGGCGCCGCCCGGCGACGCCGCCAGCAGCATCAGGCCAACCGCCAGCTCCGGCGGCAGCTTGAACAGCAGGGCCAGTCCCAGCGCCACCCACGGCAGCACCCCCGTCTGCAGGAGCAGGCCGACCAGCACCGCGCGCGGATAGCGGGCGACCCGCCTGAAGTCGTCCGGCGTGAGGCCCAGGCCGAGGCCGAGCATGATCACGCCCAGCGCGAGCGGCAGCAGCAGGTTGGTCAGCAGCGAAGCCTGCATGCGGGATGCCTCCGGGTCGTGAGGTCAGGGAGCCGTTGGCGCGCCGTCGCGGCGGCCTGCGAGTCGCGCCGCCAGCCATGCCAGCGGCACTGGCGCGAGCAGGCCGAGGATGCCGATCCACGCCGGCGGCGGCGTGGTGGCGACGTAGAGCAACACGCCCGCGAGGATCAGCCCGCCGACGCACAGCGCCGCGCCGGTGCGTCGCCGGCCGGCGACGCGCGCGGCGACCAGTGCGCCGAGGAAGCTCGACAGCATCCACGACGCGAGGGTCAGCGCCTTGCGCGCGAGGGGTTCGGATTCGACCAGCCGCACGAGGTCCGCTTCGTCCAGTACCACGGTGCCCGGCGGAGGCGGCATCAGCCAGGTCGCGGCGAACTGCATCGCCAGCAGGCAGGCCAGCGCCACCAGCAGCCCCAGCAGCACGGCAAGAATCAGGCGGACCATGCCACTCCTCCCCGGGGTTGGCGCCGGCAACGCCGCGCCGACGGGCGCAGATCGCGATGCGTCGGGATACTAGCATCGGGTCGCGTGCCGCCTTGCGCCTGCGGGCAGGCGGACCGCGGAAACGACGAGGCCGCCCTGCGGCGGCCTCGGACAGGCGATGCGTGCGCGGCGGCGGTCAGCTGCCGAGCCCGGAGACGCGGCGCGCCTGCAGGAACTTGTGGCTCCAGTAGCCGGTGTCGAGATCGGACACGGTGACGTCGCGGCCGGTGCGCGGGGCGTGCAGGAAGCGGCCCTCGCCGATGTAGATGCCGACATGGTCGACGCGCTTGCCGCGGCGGCCGAAGAACACCAGGTCGCCCGGCACCAGCGCGGCGCGTTCGACCTTCTCGCCGTCATGGGCCATGTCGCGCGACACGCGCGGCAGCTCGATGCCCAGCGCGGTACGGAACACGTAGCCGACCAGGCCGCTGCAGTCGAAGCCGGCTTCCGGCGAGGTGCCGCCCCAGCGGTAGGGCGTGCCGAGCAGGGCCAACGCACCCCTGAGCAGGGTTTGCGCGCGGCCTTCCTTCTTCGGCTCGGCGACGGCTTCCTCGGCGGCGGCGATGATCTGCTGGCTGACGTCGCTGGCGAACATCAGGTCGCGGTCCGGTACGCGCACGGCGCCGGCGACGAGGTTGGTGGTCACCGAATCGGCGGCCGGCAGCTGGTCGGCGGAGTCGGCGGCGAGGCCGGGGCCGGCCAGGGCCGGCAGCGAGGCCAGGCCGAGCAGGCAGCCGCAGAGGGCGACGAGCTTGCCCTGTCTGGCCGGTGTGGAGCGGGGGAGGGTTCGGCCGGACGGGGCGTTTCGTGTCGTCACGCGGGCTTCACGGGTTGCGGAACAGCGGTGGAGTGTGCCCCAGTGAGGATGGCGTGATGTTAAATCCTGGTTATACAAACCTGTCCAAGTACGTGATTCTGTTCGCAATTCCGTTCATGGAATCAGTGCAGCACCCGCTTTGCCCCGCTGTAGTGCTGGCGCCAGTAGCTGCCGTCGAGGTGGTCCAGGCGCACGGTGCCGCCGCTGCTGGGGGCGTGCACGAAGCGGCCCTCGCCGACATAGATGCCGACGTGGGTGACCTGCGAACCGCTGCCGAAGAACACCAGGTCGGCGGCCGCCAGCCGGCGCGGTTCGATCTTCGGGCCCTGGTAGGCGGCCAGGTCGCGCGAGGTGCGGGGCAGGCGCAGGTCGAGCATGTCGCGGAACACGTAGTTCACCAGACCGCTGCAGTCGAAGCCGCCCTCGGGGGTGTTGCCGCCGTAGCGGTACGGGGTGCCGACCAGGCTGATGGCGCGCATCAGCACGGCGTTGGCGGCGGCGGGATCGTCGGGCGCCACCATCGGCCAGTCGCGGGTCGCGGCCGGGGTGGCCGGCGCGGAGGCGCGCGGGGTGGGGCGGACGTCGTCGCGACCGCAGCCGGCCAGCGTCGCCAGCAGAACCAGCAGAACCAGCAGGACCAGGGCGCGCGCCGGCCGGGCCGCGGCCCGGATTGGCGTTGCCGGCGGCGAGGCCGGATAATGCGCGGCCCCACGGCCCGCCGGGCCGATGCGGAGGCGGATGTCTTCGTGGCTGCGTTCCATGCGCGGCATCCTGCCCGGGCCCACCCCTCCAGACAAGCCGCGGCCGATGCCGCGCCAGCGAATCGTCCATGAAGATCGAGAAAGACCGCGTCGTGCGTTTCCACTACACCGTCTCCGAAGCCGGCCAGGCGCCGGTGGAGTCGTCGAAGGAGGGTGGCGAACCGCTGTCGATCCTCGTCGGCCACGGCAACATCATCCCGGGCCTGGAGAAGGCGCTGGACGGCCACGAGGCCGGCGACAGCTTCGGCGTGGACGTGCCCGCGGCCGAGGCCTACGGCGAGCGTCGCGAAGGCCTGAGCCAGCGCGTGCCGAAGAAGCACTTCGGCGACCAGAAGCTGGCGCCGGGACAGCAGGTGGTGCTCAACACCAACTTCGGTCCGCGCGCGGTGACCATCGAGAAGGTGGGCATGAGCGTGGTCGACATCGACCTCAACCACCCGATGGCGGGCAAGGACCTGCACTTCGACATCGAAGTCGTCGACGTGCGCGAGGCCAGCCCCGAGGAAGTGCAGCACGGCCACGTGCACGGCGACGGCGGCCATCACCACTGACCGGTCCGCACGGGACGGTCGCGGCCGCCCTGTGCTGTAATCCCCCGCGTCTTCCACGGGGGAATTCCATGCTGCGCATCCTGCGGGTCGCCGTCGCGGCCCTGTTCCTGCTGCCGTCCCTCACCCAGGCGCAGGATGCCGCCGCCCCCGTCACCACGCCCGCACCCGCTTTGTCGGCCGCGAACGCGACGGCGCCCGCGCCCGTGGAAGGCGCGGTGGAGACAGGGCCGCTGCGCGCGATCGACGCCGCCGACCTGTCGGCCTACGTCGACGGCCTAGTGCAGGCGGCGATGAAGCGCGACGGCATCGCCGGGGTGACCGTCGCCGTCGTCGACCGCGACGGACCGCTGCTGCTGCGCGGCTACGGCGTGTCCGCGCTGTCGCCGCGCCGCGAGGTCGATCCCGAAGGCACGCTGTTCCGCATCGCCTCGATCTCCAAGACCTTCACCTACCTGCTCGGCCTGCAGTTGGTCGACGCCGGCCGGCTCGACCTCGACAAGCCGGTCAACGACTACCTGCCCGAAGCGCTCAAGCTGCCCGACGACGGCTATCCGCCGGTGCTCGTGCGCCACCTGTTCACCCATAGCGCCGGCTACGAGGATTCGGCGATGGGGCACCTGTTCGTCGACCGCGCCGACCGCGTGTCGTCGCCATCCGACTACCTGCAGCGGCACCGGCCGAAGCGCGTGCGCGCGCCGGGTACGTTCGCGGTCTACTCGAACTATTCGGTGGCGCTGCTCGGCGCGCTGGTCGCGCACGTCTCCGGCACCGGCTTCGACGCGCTGGTCGAACGCCAGCTGTTCCAGCCGATGGGCATGCGCCTGACCACCTTCCGCGAGCCCATGCCCGACCGCGACCCGCGCGACGCGGGCGCGGCGTTCGAGGGCCGCTGGTCGGAGGGCTTCAAGCGCGCCGGCGGCACGTTCAAGCCGCAGGCGTTCGAATACATCGCGCAGGCCGGGCCGGCCGGTGGCGCCTCCAGCACGGCCGCCGACATGGGCCGCTACATGCGCATGCTTCTTCGCGGCGGCGAGCTCGACGGCGTGCAGGTGCTGTCGCCGTCGCAGTACGCGCGCCTCGCCGGCGAGCCACTGTTCCGCAACGCGCCCGAGGTGGGCGGTTTCTCCTACGGCTTCTTCGACAACCGCGTCGGCCGCCTGCGCGTGCTCGGCCACGGCGGCGCGACCAGCTGGTTCCATTCGATGATGGCGGTGGCGCCCGAGGCCGGCGTCGGCGTCTTCATCTCGACCAATACCGATACCGGCCGGCGCTTCGCCGCGCAGTTCCCGACCCAGGTGTTCGAGCGCTATTTCGAGCAGGCGCGCACGCCGCCGCCGGGCGCGGTGCCGGACGGGTTCGACGCCGCGCGCTTCGCGGGCACCTACAACAGCAAGCGCAGCAACTACAGCCGCGCCGAGAAGACGCTGTTGGCGACGTCGGTCGAAGTCGCCGCCGCCGAGGACAACAGCCTGGTGATCACCGCCTACGGCGAGAGCACGCGCTGGGTGCCCGAGGGCGGCCTGGTGTTCCGCGAGGCCGAAGGCCCGGGGCGCATCGTGTTCTACGAGGACGACAAGGGCGCCATCGCCGGTTTCGACAATGCCGCCGGGCACAACGTGTTCGAGCGTGCCGGTCTGGTGCAGCGTGCCGACACCCTGTTCGCGGGGCTGGCGCTGGCGGGCGTGGTCTCGCTGCTGGTGCTGGTCGGTGCCTGGCTGCGCCGCGGCCGCCGCGACCAGGCGGCGCCGGCGTCGCGCCGTGCCGCGTTCTGGCTGTATGTCTCGGCGCTGGCGTGGCTGGTGTTCGTCGCGGTGCTGTTGGCGTGGGTGCAGGGCGCGATGGCCGACGAGGTGGCCGTGTTCTACGCGTACCCGGGCACCGCGCTGACCGCGCTGCTGTGGTCCACGCCGCTGCTGTTCGTGCTGGTGCTGGTGGACGTGGTGCACCTGCCGGCGGCGTGGCGCGCGAAGGGCTGGGGCTTCTGGCGCAAGGCGCGGCACACCGCGGCGGTGGCGGCCTACGTGTTCGCCGCGCTGCTGCTGTGGACCTGGAACCTGGTGGGCTGGAAGCTGTGACACCGGATGCCGGCGCGCAGGCCGCGTTCCAGCCCATCGCGGTCGCGCAACGGATCCACGCGCTGGACGTGGTCCGCGGTTTCGCGCTGCTCGGCATCTTCCTGATGAACATCGAGTGGTTCACGCGGCCGGTGCAGGCGATGGGCTCTGGCATCGATCCGTCGGCGACCGGCGTCGACCACGCCGCGGCGTGGCTGGTGTATGTGTTCGTGCAGGGCAAGTTCTGGGTGCTGTTCTCGCTGCTGTTCGGCATGGGCTTCGCGGTGATGGCCAGCCGTGGCGGCCATGGCCCCGGCTTCCGCCAGGCCTACCTGCGGCGCTGCCTGTGGCTGGGCGTGTTCGGCGTGCTCCACGGCGTGCTGCTGTGGAGCGGCGACATCCTGCACGCCTACGCCGTGGCGGGGCTGTTGCTGCTCGCCTTCGGCGAGATCGGCAACCGGGCGCGCCTGTGGCTGGGGCTGGGGCTGTACCTCGCGCTGGCCGGCCTGTTCGTCTTCGGCGGCGGCCTGCTGTCGCTGGTGCCGCTGGAGGCGATGCCTGAACTGGCCGCCACGGCGGACGCCAGCGATGCCCGCGCCGCGGCCTCGGCCCAGGTCTACGCGCACGGCGACTACGGCCAGGTGACGCGCCAGCGTGCGCTCGATTTCGGGATGATCGTGCTGCAGGGATCGATGATGGTGGTGCCGATGGCGCTGGGCGTGTTCATGCTCGGCGCCTGGCTGGTGCGCAGCGGGCGCATGCATGACATCGCCGCGCAGCGCGGCTGGTTCGCGCGGCTGGCGGCATGGACGATCCCGCTGGGCCTGGCGTTCGTCGCGTTGGCGACCCGCGTCGGCACCGGCTTCGACGGCATGCGCGAGATGGGGCCGGTGATGCTGGCCGGCGGGCTGATGTTCCTCGGCAGCCTGCCGCTGGCGCTGGGCTACCTGTCGTTGCTGATGCTGGGGCTGGGCGTGCCGGGGCTGTCGCGCGTGCTGTCGTGGCTGGCCCCGGCGGGACGCATGGCGCTGACCAACTACCTGCTGCAGTCGCTGGTGGCTTCGACGCTGTTCTACGGCTACGGCTTCGCGCTGTGGGGACAGGTGGGGCGCGCGGGGCAGGTGCTGCTGGTGTTCGCGCTGTTCGCGGCGCAGGTCGTCGCCAGCCGCTGGTGGCTGGCGCGATATCGTTTCGGGCCGATGGAATGGCTGTGGCGCTGGCTGACCTACCGGCAACGCCCGCCGATGCGGCTGGCGGCATAGCTGGCGCATTCCCACTTACACTTTCGGCAGCGATGGACGAAGACGGCGACATCCTGGTGATCGGTGCGGGCGTGGCTGGGCTGGCCAGTGCGCTGTCACTGCTCGAACGCGGGCGTTCGGTGCGCGTGGTCGACGCCGGCCGCGTCGGCGGCGGCAGTTCGCACGGCAATTGCGGCACGCTCACGCCCAGCCATGCCGGCCCGCTGCACGCGCCGGGCATGGTCGCCAAGGCGCTGCGCTGGATGCTGACGCCGGACGCGCCGTTCTACGTGCGGCCGACACTGGACCCGGCGCTGTGGCAGTGGATGGCGCGCTTCGCGCTGCGCTGCAACCCGCGTGACTGGCTGTCGTCGGCGCGCGCGCGCGCCGCGATCCTCAATGCCTCGCGCGAGGCATTCCCGCAGTGGATGGCGGCCTACGGCCTGGACTGCGAGTTCGTCGAAGGCGGCTGCGACTGCGTGTTCCGCGATCCGGCCGAGATGCAGGACTACGTCCGCCAGCTGCCGGCATTGGCGGAACTGGGCGTCGACGCCGAGGTGATCGACGGACGCGCCTACCAGGCGCAGGAGCCCGCGCTGCTCGATGGCGTCGCCGGTGCGGTGCGCTATCCCGGCGACGCGCGCCTGCGCCCGGACCGCTACGTGGCCGAACTCGCGCGCGTGGTGCGCGCGCGCGGCGGCATCCTCGAGGAAGGCGTCGAAGTCCGCGCCGTCGACGCGGACCGGTCGCGCATGCGCGTGCACACGTCGCAAGGCCTGCGCGGGGCGCGCGACGTGGTCGTCGCCACCGGTGCATGGTCGCCGCTGCTGGCGCGATCGATGGGCCTGCCGTGGCTGCGCAGGGTGATCCAGCCGGGCAAGGGCTATTCGATCACGTATTCGCGGCCGGGACTGGTACCGAAGCGGCCGTTGACGCTGCACGAACGCAAGGTCTGCGTGACTGTCTGGGAAGACGGCTTCCGCCTGGGCAGCACCATGGAGTTTTCCGGTTACGACACCACGCTCAACCGCCGCCGGCTGGATGCGCTGGAGCGTGGCGCGCGCGAGTACCTGCGCGAGCCGGTCGGCGCGGCAAAGCGCGAGGAGTGGTATGGCTGGCGCCCGCTGTCGTGGGACGACCTGCCGATGATCGGGCGCGCCCCCGGCCACGACCACCTGTGGCTGGCGACCGGGCACGGCATGCTCGGCGTCAGCATGAGCCCCGCGACCGGGCGCCTGGTCGCCGAGCTGCTCAGCGGCGACGCGCCGCACATCGATCCAGCGCCCTACGCACCGGCCCGCTTCGCATGAACACCACCGCGCCGCTCGAATTCGATCTGGTCGTGCTCGGCGGCGGCAGCGGCGGGCTGGCCGGCGCCTTCCGCGCCGCGCAGCACGGCGCGCGCGTGGCGCTGCTGGAGCCGGGCGAACTGGGCGGCACCTGCGTCAACGTTGGCTGCGTGCCGAAGAAGGCGATGTGGCTGGCGTCGGACATCGCCGGCCATCTCGCGCTGGCGGCGCGCATGGGCTTCGACGTGCACGGTTCCCTGCGGCTGGACTGGCCGGCGTTCATCGCCGATCGCCAGCGCTACATCCACGGCATCCACGAAAGCTATCGTCGGCGCCTGGACCAGGCCGGCATCGCGCTGATGCCCGCGCGCGGGCGCCTGCACGACGCGCACACCGTGGAATGCGCGAACGGCACGCGCCTGCATGCCGCGAACGTGCTGGTGGCGACGGGGTCCAGTCCGCGCCGTCCCGAGGTGCCCGGTGCGCAGCTGGCCGGCGTGTCCGACGATTTCTTCGGCTTCTGCGAAGCGCCCGAAAGCGTGGCGCTGGTCGGCGGCGGCTACATCTCGGTGGAGCTGGCCGGCGTGCTGCAGGCGCTCGGCAGCCGCGTCGACATCTTCGCGCGCGGCCCGCGCCTGCTCGGCCACGCCGACGGGGAGCTTGTGCTGCAGCTGCAGGAGAACTACCGCCAGCAGGGCGTCGGCATGCATTTCGACTACCGGCTGGCGGCGATCGAGCAGGGTGCCGGCGGCCTGCGCCTGCGCGACGGCGACGGCCAGGCCTGCGGCGACTACGCGCAGGTGATCGTCGCGGTCGGCCGCGGCGCCAACACCGATGGCATCGGCCTGGCCGAGGCGGGCGTGGCCCTGGATGGCGATGGCAACATCGTGGTCGACGCCTACCAGCGCAGCAGCGTGCCGCATATCGTCGCGGTCGGCGACGTCACCGGCCAGGCGACGCTGACGCCGGTCGCGATCGCCGCCGCGCGGCGGGCGATGGACCGCGTGTTCGGCGGGCGGGTCGACGCGAAGCTCGACTATGACGACATCCCGACCGTGGTCTTCGCGCATCCACCGCTGGCCGGCGTGGGCCTGACCGAGGCGCAGGCACGCGTGCGCCACGGCGACGACGTGCACGTGTTCCGCAGCACTTTCCGGCCGATGCTGCAGGCGCTGGCCGACCGGCCGCAGCACAGCCTGTTCAAGCTGGTCTGCGTCGGCGAGACGCGCCGCGTGGTGGGCATCCACCTGCTCGGCGAGGGCGCCGACGAGATCCTGCAGGGCTTCGCGGTGGCGCTGAAGAAGGGCATCACCCTGGCCGACCTGCACGACACCGTGGCCATCCACCCGACCAGCGCCGAGGAAGTGGTGCTGATGCGCTGACAGGCACCGGTGCCGGCCCCGCATCGCACTACAATCACGGCATGGACCTCTTCACCCTGCATCGCGGCGGCACCCCGCTGCTGGTCAGCGTGCCGCACGACGGCACCCACCTGCCCGCGGACATCGCCGCGCGCATGACGCCGGGCGCGCGGCGCGTGCCCGACACCGACTGGCACATCGCCAGGCTGTACGCCTTCGCGAAGCAGCTCGGCGCATCGATGATCGTGCCGACGCACTCGCGCTACGCGGTCGACCTCAATCGCGGCGAGGACGACGTGTCGCTGTATCCCGGCCAGAACACCACCGGCCTGTGCCCGGTGGTACGTTTCAGCGGTGAGCCGGTGTACCTGCCGGGGCAGGTGCCCTCGGAGGACGAGGTGCGCGCCCGAGTCGAGGCCTACTGGCGGCCCTACCACGTGGCGCTGCGCGACGAGATCGAGCGCATCCACGCCGCGCACGGTCGCGTCGTGCTGTGGGAAGGCCATTCGATCCGCGGCGAACTGCCGTTCCTGTTCGAGGGCCGCCTGCCTGACCTCAACCTCGGCACCGCCAGCGGCACCAGCGCGACGCCGGCGCTGCAGCAGCGCCTGGAAGCGGTGCTCGCCGGCCAGTCGCGCTACGACTGGGTGCACAACGGCCGCTTCAAGGGCGGCCACATCACCCGCCACTACGGCGACCCGGCGCGCGGCATCCAGGCGGTGCAGCTGGAGGTCAGCCAGCGCATCTATATGGACGAGGACAGCTTCGCCTGGGAAGGCGCGCGCGCCGCTGAGGCGCAGCCGGTGATCCGCGCGCTGCTGGCCGAGGCGTTGCGTCCGGCCTGAGCGTTCGCGCGGGGCGCGTGCAGGCCCTCCTGCGTGCGCGACCTTTACCCGCCCGGCCGCTGGCGGCATAGTCGCCCCGAGTCGAGGCTGCGCCGCGGGCAGAAGCCTGCGGCGGCGATCGTCGTATTGGCACCAACCTCCGACCGGGAGCCGGCGTGACATCGAGTAATGCAACGGGGACGACCCGCGCACCGAAGGCGCGTGAAGGACGCGCGGTGTATCCGCACATGGCCGGGCGGCGGGTGTTCGTCACCGGTGGCGGCAGCGGGATCGGCGCGGCGCTGGTCGAGGCGTTTGCCGTGCAGGGCGCGCAGGTCGCGTTCGTCGACGTGGCCGAGGATGCGAGCGAAGCGCTCGCCGGACGGCTGGCCGCGCAAGGCCTGCCGCGACCCTGGCATCGCCGCTGCGACGTGGTCGACGTGTCCGCGCTCCAGCAGGCGCTCCGCGATGCGACCTCGGACCTCGGCGACTTCCACGTGCTGGTCAACAACGTGGGCAGCGATGATCGCCACGCCCTGCACGAGGTGACGCCGGAGTACTGGGATCGCCGCGTCGCGATCAACCAGAAACCGGCCTTCTTCGCCATCCAGTCGGTGGTGCCGGGCATGAAACGCCTCGGCGGCGGATCGATCATCAACCTCGGCTCGACCGGCTGGCGGATCAAGGCCGGGGGCTATCCGGTGTATGCCACCGCCAAATCGTCGATGAACGGGCTGACCCGCGGCCTCGCGCACGAACTGGGTGCCGAGCGCATCCGGATCAACGTGGTCACGCCCGGGTGGGTGATGACCGAGCGCCAGGTCGAGCTGTGGCTCGATGCCGCCGGCGAAGCCGACATCCGGCGCAACCAGTGCCTGCCCGACAAGGTCTGGCCGGATGACATCGCCGCGATGGTGCTGTTCCTGGCCTCCGACGAATCGCGCGCGATCACCGCCCAGGAATTCGTGGTCGATGCCGGGCGGAGCTGAGGCAGCGGGACCGGGCCGGCGGAGCGCCCTGGATCGTGTGATCCGTGCCTGCGCGGGCGCGATGCATCGCCAGACCTCGAGCGTCGCCAGGTCGCCCCTCTGCTCCAACCGCGCCGCGGGAAACCCGCCGATACTTCGGCAATGATGCCGTCGCCACGGCTGACGCAGACGAATTGCCCGGGTCAGACTTCCAAAGTAGCCAGATCACCTTTCGATTCAAGCCACGCTTTCCGATCCGATGCCCGCTTCTTCGCCAGCAGCATGTCCATCAGGCCGCGGGTCTCGCCGTCGTCGTCGATGGTCAGCTGCACCAGGCGGCGCGTGTCGGGGTGGATGGTGGATTCGCGCAGCTGCTGCGGGTTCATCTCGCCCAGGCCCTTGAAGCGGGTCACGTTGACCTGGCCCTTGATCTTCTCGCGCGCGATCTTCTCCAGCAGCAGGCGCTTTTCCTCCTCGTCCAGCGCATAGAACACCTGCTTGCCCACGTCGACGCGGAACAGCGGCGGCATCGCCACGAAGATATGGCCGGCGCGCACCAGCGCCGAAAAGTGCTGCAGGAACAGCGCCGTCAGCAGCGTGGCGATGTGCAGGCCGTCGGAGTCGGCATCGGCCAGGATCACCACCTTGCCGTAGCGCAGGCCGCTGATGTCGTCCTTGCCGGGGTCGCAGCCGATGGCGATCGCGAGGTTGTGCACCTCGTCCGAAGCCAGCACCGACGTGCTCGCCACCTCCCAGGTGTTGAGGATCTTGCCGCGCAGCGGCAGGATCGCCTGGAAGTCCTTGTCGCGTGCCTGCTTGGCGCTGCCGCCGGCCGAGTCGCCTTCCACCAGGAACAGCTCGGTGCGCGACAGGTCCTGCGAAATGCAGTCGGCCAGCTTGCCGGGCAGGGCGGGGCCCTGCGTCACCTTCTTGCGGACGATCTGCTTCTCGGTCTTGAGCCGCGCGCTGGCGCGCTCGATCGCCAGTTGCGCGATCTTCTCGCCGAATTCGGTGTGGGTGTTGAGCCACAGGCTGAAGGCATCGTGCGCGGCGCCTTCGACGAAGCCGGCGGCCTGGCGCGAACTCAGGCGTTCCTTGGTCTGGCCGCTGAACTGCGGGTCGGTCATCTTCAGCGACAGCACGAACGACACGCGATCCCACACGTCCTCCGGCGCCAGCTTCACGCCGCGCGGCAGCAGGTTGCGGAAATCGCAGAACTCGCGCAGCGCGTCGGTGAAGCCGGTGCGCAGGCCGTTGACATGGGTGCCGTGCTGCGCGGTCGGGATCAGGTTGACGTAGCTTTCCTGCACCAGCTCGCCTTCGGGCACCCAGGCCACGGCCCAGTCGACGGTCTCGGTGTCCTTCCTCAATGCGCCGACGAACAGTTCCGGCGGCAGCAGCTCGCGCCCGGCCAGTTCGCCACGCAGGTAATCGCGCAGGCCGTCCTCGAACAGCCACTGGTCGCGCTCGCCGGACGCTTCGTCGAACAGGGTGACGGTCAGGCCCGGGCACAGCACCGCCTTGGCGCGCAGCAGGTGGCGCAGGGCGCGCACGCTGAACTTCGGGCTGTCGAAATACCTGGGGTCGGCCCAGAACCGCACGCGGGTGCCGGTGTTCTTCTTGCCGACGCTGCCGACGACTTCCAGTGGTGTCGCGCGGTCGCCGTTGCGGAAGGTGATGCGGTGTTCGCTGCCGTCGCGCTTGATGTGCACTTCCACCAGCGTCGACAGCGCGTTGACCACGCTCACGCCGACGCCGTGCAGGCCGCCGCTGAAGGTGTAGTTCTTGTTGTTGAACTTGCCGCCGGCGTGGAGCCGGGTGAGGATCAGCTCGACGCCGGGGATCTTCTCTTCCGGATGGATGTCCACCGGCATGCCGCGGCCGTCGTCGGACACCTCGCAACTGCCATCCTTGAACACCACCACGTCGATCTGGCGCGCGTGGCCGGCCAGGGCCTCGTCCACCGCGTTGTCGATCACCTCCTGTGCCAGGTGGTTCGGGCGGGAAGTGTCGGTGTACATGCCGGGCCGGCGCTTGACCGGGTCCAGGCCCGAGAGGACTTCGATGTCGGCGGCGTTGTAGCGGGAGTTCATCAGCGGGCGTCGGGGGAGGGGCGTGCCATGGAGGCGCGCAGGATGCGGGCCGGCGGCAGGGTGGTCAAGGTTCCCCGCGGGCCGCGTCGCACCGGCGGGACGGTTTGTTCCGGATCAATGCCGGCACCGGGCGACACCGCCAGCATGGGCCCCTTTCCAGCGAGGACACCACGCCGTGGCCGACCCGTACGAGGACCTGCAGCAGAGCTACGGCCGCTGCCTGCGCGACCGGCGCTTCATCGAGCGCTTCTACGAACGCTTCGTCGCCAGCCATCCGGCGATCGCGCCGCTGTTCAAGGACACCGACATGGGTCGGCAGCGACTGGCGCTGCGCCGCGGGATCAGCGTGGCCATCTTCCACGCCGCCGGCAGCCCGCTGTCGCGGCGCTCCACCGAGGAAATGGCCGACGTGCACAGCCTGAAGGGCCGGGCGCCGGTCGACCCGGCGCTGTATCCGTACTGGATCGACAGCATGCTGGCGGTGATCGGCGAGACCGATCCCGAGGCCGACGCCGCGCTGATGGCGCGCTGGCGGCAGGCGATGACCGTGGTGTGCGACACCTTCACCCGGCGCCACGACGCCGCCTGAGGCTCGGCGGCACCGCACGGCGGTTCGCGGTCGCCGCCGGGCGGGGGCCGGCCCGCGCCCGGGCAGGCCCGGCCGGCACCCTGTAGAATGGGGCTTTCCTGCGGGTGCCCCCCATGACCTCCCCCAGTCCCGTCACTCCGCTCGTTTTCGTCACCGGCGGCGTGGTGTCCTCGCTTGGCAAGGGCATCGCGGCGGCTTCGCTGGCCGCCATCCTCGAGGCCCGCGGCCTCAAGGTGACGATGATGAAGCTGGACCCGTACATCAACGTCGATCCGGGCACGATGAGCCCGTTCCAGCACGGCGAGGTGTACGTCACCGACGATGGCGCCGAGACCGACCTCGACCTCGGCCATTACGAGCGCTTCATCAACGTCCGCCTGTCCGGCCGCAACTCGATCACCACCGGCAAGATCTACGAGTCGGTGATCCGCAAGGAACGCCGCGGCGACTACCTCGGCGCCACCGTGCAGGTGATCCCGCACATCACCGACGAAATCAAGCGCCGCATCGACGAGGCCACCCAGGGCTTCGACGTGGCGCTGGTGGAGATCGGCGGCACCGTGGGCGACATCGAGTCGCTGCCGTTCCTGGAGGCGATCCGCCAGATCCGCACCGACCGCGGCGCCGACAAGGCCATGTTCATGCACCTGACCCTGGTGCCGTACATCGCCGCTGCCGGCGAGCTCAAGACCAAGCCCACCCAGCACTCGGTGAAGGAACTGCGCTCGATCGGGATCCAGCCCGACGTGCTGCTGTGCCGCAGCGAGCAGCCGCTGCCCGACGGCGAGCGGCGCAAGATCGCCTCGTTCACCAACGTACCCGAGAAGGCGGTGATCTCCGCCGTCGACCTCGACAACATCCACAAGATCCCGATGTGGCTGCATGCGCAGGGGCTGGACGAGATCGTCGTCGACCGGCTGGCGCTCGCCGGCAAGGCCGCGCCTTCGGCCAACCTGTCGGAATGGCTGGCGGTGGTGGACGCGACCGAGCATCCGATCGACGAAGTCACCATCGCCGTCGTCGGCAAGTACGTCGACCACAAGGATGCGTACAAGTCGGTCGGCGAGGCGCTCAAGCACGGCGGCATCCGCCAGCGCACGCGCGTGAACCTCAAGTGGATCGAGTCGCAGGACATCGAGCGCGACGGCGCCGACAGGGTGCTGGGCAAGGTCGACGGCATCCTGGTGCCGGGCGGCTTCGGCGACCGTGGCTTCGAGGGCAAGGTGCTGGTATCGCGCCACGCGCGCGAGCAGGGGATCCCGTATTTCGGCATCTGCTACGGCATGCAGGCGGCCGTGGTCGACATGGCGCGCCACGTGGCCGGCCTGGAGGGCGCCAACAGCACCGAGAACGACAAGCAGAGCCCGCACCCGGTGATCGGCCTGATCACCGAATGGCGCACCAGCAGCGGCGACGTCGAGAAGCGCGACGAGCGCTCCGACCTCGGCGGCACCATGCGCCTGGGCCTGCAGGAACAGCGGCTCAAGCCCGGCACGAAGTCGCGCGAACTGTACGGCAAGGACGTGGTCGGCGAGCGCCATCGCCATCGCTACGAGTTCAACAACCGCTACCGCACGCAGCTGGAAGACGCGGGCCTGGTGATTTCCGCCAAGTCGATGGACGACCTTCTGGTCGAGATGATCGAACTGCCCAACCATCCGTGGTTCATCGCCTGCCAGGCGCATCCGGAGTTCCTGTCGACGCCGCGCGGCGGACACCCGCTGTTCGTGGGCTTCGTCCGCGCCGCGCGCGA
>Ga0056909_1000653_pt1 | contig 28864 bp, 38 predicted proteins | sample EBPBio102011_DNA_FD_62115 | JGI IMG/M metagenome (GOLD analysis project Ga0056909, IMG submission 62115) | Wastewater treatment Type I Accumulibacter community from EBPR Bioreactor in Madison, WI, USA - Reactor 1_1/10/2011_ DNA | ecosystem: Engineered > Bioreactor > EBPR > Anaerobic-Aerobic >...
GGAGCCAAGGCCCAGATATAGGTGGCCCCTGTAACTTTCCCATGTCAGGCACCGCCGCTTTGCGGTCCTTCGCCGATCAGTCGCCGGAAAGCCCGTCTTCGTCCAGAAGCGTGCGGCCCAGCCGGTCCTCGATCTCGATCACCCAAAGGTCGGGATCGCGCGATCTGGCCCGGGTCAGGACGGCATCGACCTCGGCCTCGGCCCCTTCGGCAAGCACGCCCCAGCGCCGACCGTCGGTGGCGAAATCGACCTGGCGCTCATAGGCCCTTGCCTGCCCGTCCAGCGTCGCCAGCTTGACCACCACCGCCCCCGCCGTGGCATCGCCCCGCGCGGTGACATAGGCCGGAACAGCCGCCAGCCGCAGCCGGGCCAGATAGGCGGAAACCCAGAGGTCCGAGGTCAGCCGCGCGCTCATCGCGCCCGACCGGCGCGCTGAATTGCCGCGGAAAATCCGGCCCCGTCAGGCATCGCCGTCGCGGAAGTCGAGGCCCATCTCGGAGTAGCGCTCGGATTCCTCCTGCCAGTTCGGCCGCACCTTGACCGTCAGGAACAGATGCACCTTGCGGCCGAGGAATTCGGCGATCTCGGCCCGCGCCGCCGTGCCGATGGCCTTGATCGTCTCGCCCTTATTGCCAAGGACAATGCCCTTATGGCCGTCGCGCGCCACATAGACCACCTGGTCGATCCGGGCCGATCCGTCGGGCTGATCCTCCCATTTCTCGGTCTCGACGGTCAGCTGATAGGGCAGTTCCTCATGCAGGCGGAGGGTCAGCTTCTCGCGCGTCATCTCGGCCGCGATCATCCGCATCGGCAGGTCGGCCAGCTGGTCTTCGGGATAGAACCACGGCCCTTCCGGCAATTGTTCGGCCAGCCATTCGCGCAGGTCATCGACGCCATAGCCGCGCTCGGCGCTGATCATGAAGGTCTTGGCGAAGGGGAAGGCGCCGTTCATCTTCTCGGCCAGGCCCAGCAGGGTCTCGGCCTTGACCTTGTCGATCTTGTTGATCGCCAGCGCCACCGGCCGGTCCTTGGGCAATTCATCCGCCAGCCGGTCGATGATCGCCTGCGCGCCTTCGGTCAGGCCGCGATGCGCCTCGATCAGCAGGACGACGACATCGGCATCGGCCGCGCCGCCCCAGGCCGCCTTGACCATGGCGCGGTCCAGCCGCCGCCGCGGACGAAACAGGCCGGGCGTGTCGACAAAGACGATCTGCGCCGCGCCCGCCATGCAGACGCCACGGATGCGGGTGCGCGTGGTCTGCACCTTATGGGTGACAATGCTGACCTTCGCGCCCACCATGCGGTTCAGCAAAGTGGATTTGCCGGCATTCGGCTCTCCGATCAGCGCGACGAACCCCGCGCGGGTAGCCTGGTCCATTTAGCCCTCTCTGGCAGATCAGACGGCCCCTTAGCCCATCTGCCCAAAGAATGCCAGTTTCCCGCGCTCAGATCACCCCTGTCGCGTCGGATCATTATGATTCGTGACTTCAAACACTTAAAGGATTCTGGTTTGGGATTGCTGCGTATGTTGTTCCGGGCGCTTGTAGCGCGCCCAAGGCGGAAACGCTCTTATCGGCCCCCTTCCCCTGTCTTTCGGCAGACGACGGCGGTGACGAAGACCGCAGTGGTCGAGACGCAAGGCACTGTCACCATCGCGGTCGCCGCCGCAAGCGGCACCAGCCTGTCCGGCAAGTGCTGGGTCATCGATGGCGACACGATCGACATTGGTGGCACCCGCATTCGCCTGGCCGGGATCGACGCGCCCGAAATGGATCACCCCTATGGCAAATCCGCCAGATCGGCTTTGATCCGCATGTGCAAGGGGCAGCACATCCGCGCCGAGTTCCATGGCGCGATATCGCATGAGCGCAATATGGCGACCTGCTACCTGCCGGACGGGCGCGACCTCTCAGCGGAAATGGTCAGGCTGGGCATGGCAATTGACTGGCCCAAATACTCGGGCGGAAAGTATCGCACTTATGAAGTCGACGGTATCCGCAAGAAGCTGTGGCGGTGCGACGCGCGGCAAAAGGGCCGTATGCCGCCCCTCAAGCCCGGTCAGGACTGACCGCTTTCCAGCCGCGCCAGAAGCGCCTTGGCGGCGGCCTGTTCGGCCGCGCGTTTCGAGGGGGCGGCGGCCTGGGCCGCCTCGCCGTTTTCCAGCGTCACCTGCACGGTGAAGACCGGCTGGTGGTCGGGGCCCTTGCGGCCCGTTTCGGCATAGGCGGGCGGCGGCATGCCGCGGGCCTGCGCCCATTCCTGCAGGCTGGTCTTGGCATCGCGGGCATCCTCGGCGACCGCGCCGATCCGCTTGCCCCAAAGCCGCAGCACCAGCTTGCGCGCGACCTCGAAGCCCGCATCGGCATAGACGGCTGCGATCACCGCCTCCATCGCATCGCCAAGCAGCGCCTCTTTGCGCCGCCCGCCCGACAGCATCTCGGACCGACCGAGCTTCAAGACATCGCCGAGGCCCACGGCGCGGGCCACTTCGGCGCAGGTCTCCTTGCGCACAAGGGCATTGAACCGGGGCGCCAGCAGCCCCTCGGCGGCCTGCAGATCGGCATCCAGAAGCGCCTCGGCCATGACAAGGCCCAGCACCCGGTCGCCCAGAAACTCCAGCCGCTGATTGTCGGGGCGGCTGGCCGACGAGATCGAGGCATGGGTCACGGCGCGGATCAGGTGTTCGGGCTGGCGGAAGTCATGCCCGATCCTGTCCTGAAACGCCCTCAGCTCGGCCGAAAGCCTCACGCCCTGCCCCTCATCCGCTATGCCTCACTCGACCGCCTTGAAGAAGCGGTCGGCGCGCCAGGTCCAGAAATACCACATCCGGCTGCCGGCAGACGAGAAGATGATGCGGTCGGCGCGGCCGATCAGATATTCGGCCGGCAGCATCCCCACGCCGCCCGCCGCCACCGAGAAGCGGCTGTCCGAGCTGTTGTCGCGGTTGTCGCCCATGAAGAAGTAATGCCCGGCCGGCACGGTGAAGACCTCGGTATTGTCGCCCGGGCCATTGTCGCGGATGTTCAGGACCGTGTGCTTGACGCCATTGGGCAGGGTCTCGATCGCGCGCGATTTCTGGCAGATCGCGCCTTCGCCCACGGCGCCATTCTCGCAGGCCGGGCGGTTGCGCATCGGGCCCTGCGGCTCGAACACTTCCTCGAAAATGCCATCGGGCTGCTGCGGCACTTCCTGCCCGTTGATATAGAGGATGCCCGCCTTCATCTGCACCGTGTCGCCCGGCAGGCCGATCAGCCGCTTGATGAAATCAGAGCCATTGCCGGGGTGGCGGAACACGACGACATCGCCGCGCTCGGGGTCCGACGCAAGGATGCGGCCCGAGATCGGGCAGAGCGCGAAGGGGCAGGAATATTTGGAATAGCCATAGGCCATCTTGTTGACGAAGAGGAAATCGCCGATCAGCAGCGAATCCTTCATCGATTCCGACGGAATCCAGAAGGGCTGGAAGAACAGGGTGCGGAAGATCCCCGCGATCACCAGTGCCCAGAACACGGTCTTCACCGTCTCGAGGATGCCGCCCTCGGACTTAGCCTTGCCTGCCATTCTGTCCCTGCCTGTTCCTTTGCCGTCGCGGCGGTGTTTGCGCGCCCCTTGGGGCCGAGTCAAGCCTGTGGCCCCCGGCGATCACGCCCCCGGCACGGCGATGGGCCGGGCCTCGATCACCACGAAGGCCTGCGCCCAGGGGTGGTCGTCGGTCAGGGTGACATGGATCACCGCCTCATGGCCGGCGGGCGTCATCTGCGCCAGCCGTTCGGCCGCCCAGCCGGTGACATGCATCACCGGCTGGCCCGAACGCAGATTGGTGACGGCCATGTCCTTCCAGGAAATGCCCATGCGCAACCCGGTGCCCAATGCCTTGGAACAGGCCTCTTTCGCGGCCCAGCGCTTGGCATAGGTGGCGGCGACGGCACGGGGGCGGCTTTCCGCCTTGGCCTGTTCGCGCGGCGTGAACACGCGCTCGCGGAACCGGTCGCCAAAGCGCTCCAGCGTGGCCTCGATCCGGTCGATATTTGCCAGATCCGTGCCGATCCCCAGGATCAAATCCCGCGCTCCTTCCAGGCCAGGCCCAGGAAGAACAGACCCCAGCCATAGGTCAGCAGTTCAACCGCCAGAAGGATGCCGGGCACCACGATGGCAGAGGTCGGCAGGCCGGTGACGATCATCACGGCAAGCAGGATCGAGATCACGCCCGAGATCAGCAGAGACCATTTCCAGGCGGCCACGGACAGGCGCCAGCCCAGCATCAGCTTGAAGATGCCCGAGGCGAGGAAGCCTATGGCGAAGACCATGGTCAGGGTCTGCAATCCCGCGACCGGGTAGAACAGCATGATCCCGCCCAGAACCAGTACAAGCAGGCCCAGAAGCGCGCCCCAAAGCCGGTCGCTGCCCTCGGCCAGCCGCAGCGCCCCCAAGGCACCGGTGATGCCTGCCACCACAAGACCCGCGCCAACCAGCGCGTTCACCGTAAACGAGGCCGGAAGCGGAAACACCAGCGCCACGATCCCGGCCAGGATCGCAAGTCCACCGACCACCATCAGATGCGTGCTTTTCATCGTCTGTGTCCTTTGTCTGAGGCGCGGCCTCAGCCAAGACCGCGCGCGGCGTCCATTCGGCGGCGCATCTCCTCGATCGCTGGGCCAAGGCCGCGGAACAGCGCCTCGCCCACCAGGAAATGGCCGATGTTCAACTCCATCACCTCGGGAATCGCGGCGATGGGTTCAACATTCTCATAGGTCAACCCGTGACCGGCATGAACTTCAAGCCCCAGCGAATCCGCCAGCGTCGCCCCCCGGCGCAGCGCGGCGAGTTCGGCCGCCGCCTCATCGGCCCGGCCTTCGGCATCAAGGTCCGAATAATGGCCGGTATGCAGCTCGACCACGGCGGCGCCGATGGCGGCGCTGGCCTCGATCTGGGCGGGGTCATGGCCGATGAACATCGACACGCGGATGCCCGCGTCGCGCAGGGTGCCGACATAGCGGGTCAGCCGGGCCTGATCGCCCACGACATCGAGACCGCCCTCGGTCGTGCGCTCTTCGCGCTTTTCCGGCACCAGGCAGGCGGCATGGGGCTTCAGGCGCAACAGGATGGCCAGCATCTCGTCGGTGGCGGCGCATTCGAAATTCAGCGGAATGCCGATGCCCGCGCGCAGCGCATCCATATCGGCATCGCGGATGTGGCGGCGGTCTTCGCGCAGATGCGCGGTGATGCCATCCGCCCCCGAGGCCTCGGCCAGGATCGCGGCGCGCAGCGGATCGGGCCAGACCGTGCCCCGCGCATTCCGCACCGTGGCCACATGGTCGATATTCACCCCGAGCCGTAGTTTTCCGCCTCTGCCCATGCCAGCCCCCTTGCCTTGCCGTGTCTTGCCGTGCCGTCTTGTGGTCGTGACGACAAGCCTAGGGAGAACCCGGCCCGTCGTCATCCGCATTCTGCGCGGCGCGCCCTTCGTCGGCGCGGTGCTTGATGCGCGCCGCTGCCTCGGCCAGGGCCGCACGCAGCCGCCCGCGCTTCTCCTTGCGCTCGGCCGCCTTGGCGGCGCGGGCCTTCTGATAGGCCTCGACCAGCGGAATGGTGATGTAATAGCCTGCAATCGACAGGATCAGCCCCGGCCCGAGCGCGCCGATGAAATATGGCACATAGATTTCGTGCCAGAACTTGATCAGCCCGCCCCAGCGCGCGACGTCGTCGTTGAAGAGCGCCATGAAGTTGAACCACAGATCCGCGCCCGCATCGCCAAAGGCATGGCCGATATATTCGGCATTGAGCGGCGCCTCGATCCCCATGATCCAATGGCCCAGCGTCATCGCCAAGACGGCGAAGAAGGGCGTGGTCAGCGGGTTGGTATTGAACGTGGCGAGAAGCGCCGCCAGCAGATTGCCGTTGACCAGGCGGCTGGCCAGCCAGGCCGCGACGAATTGCAGGCCGGGCAGCGGCAGGAAGCCGATCAGCGATCCCGCAAAGACCCCGCGCGCCACGCGATGCGGCTGATCGGGCAGGCGGCGCATCCTGTGGATGACATAGCGCGTCGCGCGCTTGATGCCCGATTTGGGATAGACCTGCTCGCGCAGCCACGGGCCCCAGCCAAGCGGATCTCTGCGTTTGAAGACCAAAAGCCCGTCCTTCCTGTTCGTCTCGCCCGCTTCCCCTTGGAATCGGGCCCTCTTCCCTGCGGCCGGGTCCGCACCCCGGCCGGTCTGCACCACAACCGCGCCGCCCTCAAGCGGCCGGAGGCCCCGGTCATCGGGATTTGAACATCGCCCCTCCGCGTCTTCAAATCCCCGATCCTCCTGCGGCACGAGTCTGTCCCTGCCAAGTCCGGTCTGTGGCGATTTCGGGGATAGGGATGATCCGCCGGGCAATCAACGCGCAAAATCGCACAGGGCGAAAGAAAGCCCCCGACCGGGCGCGGCGCGATGTCCCCGCCTGCCCCTTTCGCGCCTGCCCCTTTCGCGCCTGCCCCACATTCCGACAGGATCAGGGCTTGCGGGTCAGATCCCGATGCCGGGCGACCTGCGCCACGTCCGTCTCGGCCTCAAGCGCGGTCATGACCATATGCAGATGTTCGACATCGCGCAGATCCGCATCGACGATCAGGCGGTAGAAATCCGGCTTGCGGTCGACGAAGGTCAGGTCCGAGATATTGGCCTTCTGCTCGCCGATCAGGGTGCAGATCCGGCCCAGCACCCCGGCATCGTTGGAAATCGTCAGCTCCAGCGACACGGTGTTGTTCGGCGGGTGCCGTCCCGATTTCCAGTGCAGGTCGACCCAGCGGTCGGTCTGGTCCTCGAATTCCTCAAGCGCCGGGCAGTCGATGGCATGGGCGACCACGCCCTTGCCGCGATAGGTGATGCCGACGATGCGTTCGCCCGGCAGGGGCTGGCAGCAGGGCGCGCGGCGCATGTCCTGCCCCGGCTGAAGGCCCAGAACCGGGCGTTTCTCGTCGATCTCGTCGGGCTGGGCCAGGGCCAGCTCGGGGTAAAGCAGTTCCACGACACGGCGCGCGGTGATCTCGGCGCTGCCCAGCCGCGCCAGAAGATCCTCTTCGTCGGTCAGGCCCATCATCCTTGCGGCGGTGCGCAGGGCCTTGTCGCTGGCCTTCTTGCCGACATGGTCAAAGGCCGCCCGCGCCAGTTCATGCCCCAGGCGGATGAACCGGCCCCGGTCTTCCTCGCGCAGCCGCCGCCGGATCGCCGCCTTGGCGCGGCCCGTCGTCACGATGTCGATCCAGGATGGCTGCGGGCGTTGGCCCTCGGCGGTGATAACCTCGACCGACTGGCCGTTCTTGATCCGGGTCCACAGCGGCACGCGGATGCCGTCGATCTTGGCCGAAACGGTGGAATTGCCGATGCGCGTATGGATCGCATAGGCGAAATCCAGCGGCGTCGCCCCGCGCGGCAACTGGATCACATCGCCCTTGGGCGTGAAGCAGAAGACCTGGTCGGAATACATCTCGAGCTTCACATTCTCGAGAAACTCGTCATGGTCGCCCTGGTCCAGCCGCTCGGTCAGGCTGGAAATCCACTTGGCGGGATCGACGGCGAAGGGGTTCTTGGCGCGCACGCCCTCGCGATAGGACCAATGCGCGGCCACGCCCGCCTCGGCCACTTCATGCATCTCGCGGGTGCGGATCTGCACTTCGACCCGCTTGCCGTCGCGGCCCGAGACGGTGGTATGGATCGAGCGGTAGCCGTTCGACTTGGGCTGGCTGATATAGTCCTTGAACCGGCCCGGCACGGCGCGCCAGCGCTGGTGGATCACGCCAAGGATGCGGTAGCAGTCCTGCACCGAATTGCTGATGATGCGGAAGCCGTAGATGTCGGACAGGCGCGAGAAGGCCAGGTCCTTCTCCTGCATCTTGCGCCAGATCGAATAGGGCTTCTTGGCCCGGCCGAAGACGGCGGCGTCGATCTGCGCCTTGTCCAGCTCGTGCCTGATGTCGCCAGTGATCTTGTGCACCACATCGCCCGATTCCTTCTGCAAGGTCAGGTAGCGGCGCAGGATCGAGTTGCGGGCCTCGGGGTTCAGGACCTTGAAGGACAGATCCTCCAGCTCCTCGCGCATCCATTGCATCCCCATCCGTCCGGCCAGGGGCGCGAAGATCTCCATCGTCTCGCGCGCCTTCTGCACCTGCTTTTCGGGCTTCATGCTGCGGATGGTGCGCATGTTGTGCAGCCGGTCGGCCAGCTTGACCAGGATCACCCGCAGGTCCTTGGACATGGCCATGAACAGCTTGCGGAAATTCTCGGCCTGCTGGCTTTCGGTCGAGGACAACTGAAGATTGGTCAGCTTGGTCACGCCATCGACCAGTTCCGCGACCTCATGGCCGAACTTGGCCTCGATCTCGGTATAGGTGGAGCGCGTGTCCTCGATCGTGTCGTGCAGAAGCGCCGTGATGATCGTGGCGTCATCCAGCGACTGCTCGGTCAGGATGGCCGCGACGGCGACAGGATGGGTGAAATAGGGCTCGCCCGATTTGCGGATCTGGCCATCATGCATGGCCGAGCCATAGGCATAGGCCTTGCGGATCAGATCAGCGTTGCAGCGCGGATTGTAGTTGCGGACCAGGGCGATGAGGTCTTCGACGTCGATCATCATCGCCCCGCCGGCCGGACCCCCGAAGGGATCGGCTCAGTGCTCCCCCTGCGCTTCCATCAAAGCGCGCAGAAGCTTTTCTTCCGACATGTCGTCCACCACCGGACGGTCGATCTCGCCCGCCATCAGAAGCGCCATCTGGTCTTCCTCGGGCTCGTCGACCTCGATCTGGGTCTGGTGCGATTCGATCATCCGCTCGCGCAGAACCTCGGCCGACTGGGTCTCTTCGGCGATCTCGCGCAGGGCAACGACGGGGTTCTTGTCATTGTCGCGGTCGATCGAGATCGGCGCACCCGAAGCGATCTCGCGCGCCCGATGGGCGGCCAGCATCACCAGTTCGAACCGGTTCGGGACCTTGTCAACGCAATCTTCAACCGTCACGCGGGCCATGGCGCACCTTTCGTCAATCCCGGTTTCCCGGAGGGCATGGAAGCCGTGTATCTAAGCGCGAAAGCAATGCTTGACAAGCGCGGAATCGCCGCAAAGGCCCGCCTGCCCCGCGTCTGGCTTTCGTCTGGCAAAGGTCTGGCCGCCGTCGGGCCGAAACGCAAGCCCGCACCACCGTCAAAGCGGCACAAGCGCCGCCCGGTCCGCTTCGGGCAAGGCCGCCAGCATTTCCGCAACCGTCAGGCCCAGCCGGGGATGGCGCCAGCCGGGGGCGATGTCGGCCAGCGGCACCAGCACGAAGGCGCGGTCCTGCAGGCGGGGATGCGGCAGGATCAGCCGGTCGGGGGCTTCGGACTGCTGCGCCTCGGGCGGCAACAGCCGCCAACGGTCCTGCGTCGCGGCATCGGGCAGGATCGATTCTCCTGCCGCCAACAGGTCGAGATCCAGCGTCCTTTGACCCCAGCGCTGCCGTCTCTCGCGGCCAAAGCGGGCCTCGACCCGATGCAGCAGCGCCAATAGTGCCGCGACGTCACTTGCTGCCGCGCCAGAAACCTGAACCGCGCCGTTCACATAGTCCGGTCCGGCCCCCGCCGGAAAAGCGGGCGAGCGGTAGAGGCGGCTGACGGCCAGCAAATCCAGTCCTTCGGACTGAAGCGCCCGCAGGGCTTGCGTGATGGTCACGTCGGGCCCTTGCCCGTCCAGGGGCAGGTTTGCGCCGAAGGCGACCAGGATGGGAGAGTTTTGTGTATTCCCGAAAAGATTCATACCGTATTGTTCACTTGTCGGGTCGCACCTTCGACGCTATCTGCGATTGGTTCCGAGACGGATTTCTCTACATCACGTAGGCCATTCAAGGAAGTTCGATTTGCGGAACGCATTTCGAGGGGATCGTACTGATGTTCTACAAGGACGAACGGCTCGCGCTGTTCATCGATGGCTCGAATCTATACGCCGCAGCCAAGGCGTTGGGATTTGACATCGACTACAAGCTCTTGCGTATGGAGTTCATGCGCCGCGGCAAGATGTTGCGCGCCTTCTACTACACCGCCCTGCTGGAAAACGAGGAATATTCGCCGATCCGGCCGCTGGTGGACTGGTTGCATTACAACGGGTTCACGATGCGCACCAAGCCGGCCAAGGAATATACCGACAGCCAGGGCCGCCGGAAGGTCAAGGGCAACATGGATATCGAGCTGACGGTCGATGCCATGGAACTGGCGTCGCGCCTGGATCACGTCGTGATCTTCTCGGGCGACGGCGATTTCAAGCCGCTGGTGGAAAGCCTGCAACGTCAAGGGGTTCGCGTTTCGGTCGTCTCGACGATCCGGTCGCAGCCGCCGATGATCGCCGATGAATTGCGCCGCCAGGCCGACAATTTCATCGAGCTGGACGAGCTGCGCGAAGTGATCGGCCGTCCGCCGCGCGAACCGCGCCCGATGACCGCGGAAGAAGCGTCCGTCGACGCGAAATGACCCGTCGCAGACCCGCGCCTCTGGGGGGCGGGGTTCTAGCGTCTGACAGGGCGGCCCGCTGGGGATGACGGGCCTGCTCTGGATGTTCCTGGTGGGGCTGCTTGCCGCCTCGCCGGTTCCCCTGCCCTCGGAGCCGGTCTTTCTGGGTCTTCTGGTCGCCGGCTCGGCGCCGGTGGCGCTGGTGCTGTTCGCCACGCTGGGCAATGTCCTGGGAAGCTGCCTCACCTTCGCGCTGGGACGCTGGGCGCTGCAGTATCAGGACCGCAGATGGTTTCCGGCCAAGCCCGCGCAGATGGCCAGGGCCGCGGCCTGGTTCAACCGCTGGGGCCGCTGGTCGCTTTTGCTGTCCTTCCTGCCCGGGGGCGATGCGCTGGTGCTGGTCGCGGGAATGCTGCGCGTACCGGTCTGGATCTTCCTGGCGCTGGTCACGCTGGCCAAGGGCGGCCGCTATGCCGCGCTTGCGGCGGCGACGCTTGGCGTCATGTGAGCCGCACTTTACCTTGGCCCGCTTTGCCCCTACCTCTGGCCCGACAGAACCGGACCCTGCCATGACCGAAAAGCCCGCCCTGACCCTTCACCTTGCCGCCCCGCGCGGCTTTTGCGCGGGCGTGGACCGGGCGATCAAGATCGTCGAGATGGCCCTGCAGAAATGGGGCGCGCCGGTCTATGTCCGGCACGAGATCGTGCACAACCGCTTTGTCGTCGATGGATTGCGCGCCAAGGGCGCGGTGTTTGTCGAGGAGCTGGAAGACTGCCCGCCCGACCGGCCGGTGGTGTTTTCCGCCCATGGCGTGCCGAAATCGGTTCCGGCCGAGGCGGCGCGGCGCGAGATGATTGCCGTCGATGCCACCTGCCCCCTGGTGACCAAGGTGCATAACGAGGCCGCCCGCCATGCCGAGGCGGGGGTGCAGCTTGTCTATATCGGCCATGAAGGCCATCCCGAAACCGTCGGCACCATGGGCCAATTGCCCGAGGGCGAGGTTCTGCTGGTCGAGACAGTGGCCGATGTGGCGAGGTTGCAGGTCCGCGACCCGGCCAAGCTGGCCTATATCACCCAGACCACCCTGTCGGTCGATGACACGGCGGAAATCGCCGCCGCCCTGCGGGCGCGCTTTCCGCTGATCCAGGTGCCGGCGCATGACGACATCTGCTATGCCACCACCAACCGCCAGGCGGCGGTCAAGGCCATGGCGCCTAAAATCGACGCTCTTCTGGTGATCGGCGCGCCCAATTCGTCGAATTCCAAGCGTCTGGTCGAGGTGGGCCGCGCCGCGGGCTGCGCCTATTCCATGCTGGTCCAGCGCGCCGCCGATATCGACTGGCGCGCCTTGCAGGGCATCCGCTCGGTCGGGGTGACCGCCGGGGCCAGCGCGCCGGAAGTGCTGGTGAACGAGGTGATCGACGCCTTCCGCGCCCGCTATGAGATGACGGTGGACCTGGTCGAAACCGCTGTCGAGACCGTTGAATTCAAGGTGCCGCGCATCCTGCGCGAGCCGATCGAGGCCCGGACATGAAACACCTTGCCGTGATCCTGGCCCTGCTGGCCCCCGCCGCCCCGGTGATGGCCGAAGAGGCCAGCCCCTTTGCCGGATGGGGCGAAAGCTCGGGTTCCTTGCCGCCGGAATATGCCTGGGAATACAGCGTCACCTTCCGCGAGGACCGCAGCGTGACGGTGGAGTATTGCAAGGGCTATGCCAACGAGGCGCCGGGCTGCGCCACGATCAGCCGTCGGCTGTCCAAATCGCAGCTCGCGGCCTTGCATGAGGCACTTGACCCGCTGGCCGCCCCCATGGCGGAGAACCCGCCGCAGCCCGACCCCGACCCGCCCATCGGCGGCGGCGCGGCCTGGGCCTGGGTCAATGTCGCGGGCGAGGATATCCGCCTGCCCGCCTTCCCGATCGATCAGGATCAGGCGCGGGTGAAGGCCGTGCTGGCGCTCTTGCAGGACCGTACCCCGAAGAACGCCGTCGCCACTGCCGAACGCCGCGCCAAGGCGCCCTGACCATGCCCGATCTTTTCGCCTATACCGACGGCGCCTGTTCAGGCAATCCGGGCCCCGGCGGCTGGGGCGTGCTGCTGATCGCGCGCGAGGGCGACACCGTCGTCAAGGAACGCGAATTGCAGGGCGGCGAGCCGGACACCACCAACAACCGGATGGAGCTGATGGCGGCGATTTCGGCGCTGGAAAGCCTGAACCGCGCCTCGGAGATCACCATCGTCACCGACAGCGCCTATGTGAAGAACGGCGTGACCGAATGGATCCATGGCTGGAAGCGCAAGGGCTGGCGCACGGCGGGCGGGTCGCCGGTGAAGAATGTGGAACTGTGGCAAAGGCTTGAGGTCGCGCAGGCCCGCCACAGCGTGACCTGGCGCTGGATCAAGGGCCATGCCGGCCATGCCGAGAATGAGCGCGCCGATGCCCTGGCCCGCGCGGGCATGGCCCCTTTCAAGCCGAAAGCCGCCACGCAAGGTTAGGGCGGTCCTGGCGGGGTTGATTGCGAACGCCTGTTCGCCTACGCTGTCGCCATGCCACGCAAGAGATTGATCCCCGACAGCGAAGTGCTGTCGCTTGTCCGCCGCCTGATCGCCCATCATGGCGAAAAGGCTGTCAGCTTTGGCAGCATCGGCCAGGCGGCGGGGCTGGCGCCTTCGACCCTGGCGCAGCGCTATGGCTCGATCGAGGGGATGCTGGCCGCCGCCGCGATCGCGGGTTGGGACGGGCTGATCACCGGCGCGATGCGGGCCGAGGCGGCCGGGGCCGACAAGGGGCCGCAGGGCTATCTGAAACTTCTCGACAGCGCCGAAGTGCCGCTGCTTCTGCATCTTGGCGGGCGCGATGCGCGGGCGCGCGACAAGGCGGCGGAATGGCGCAGCGTGGTCGAGGCCGGATTGGCGCGCCGCATGGGCCAGGGCGAAAAGGCCCGCGCGGCGGCCCAGGCGCTGTTCGCCGCCTGGCAGGGCCAGATCCTGTGGGATGGCGCGGCCAGCGGCCTGAAGGACATCGCCAGGAAGCTTACCTGAAATAGGTCTTCCAGGCCCAGATCAGCGCCAGTGCACCCAGGACCGCGCCGACGAAGCCCGCCGCCCAGCCCAGCGCCAGGATCAGGAAGCGCAGGACCAACCCGCCGATCAGCGCGCCAAGGACGCCGACGGCGATGGTTGTCGGCACATCGGCCTCGATCCGCATGATCCGCGTCGCCAGAAACCCCGCCGCCGCCCCGATGATGATCAGCCAGAGAAAGGCCATGCGCGTGCCCTCCTTTGCGGCACGGCGTCAATATGGGGCTTCCTCGGCCAGTGCAAAAGCCTGTTCCGCCCCCATCGCCCGGGCGATCATCTGGAAATCCTGCTGCGGGATCCGGCACAGGCCATAGCGGAAGGCCATGCCCCAGCTTCGCCACCCGCGCAAGAAATCCAACTCATCCAGCAAGGGCCGGATCGGGGCGGGATGCGACGGTTCCCAGCGCACGCGCCGCCGCCAGGGCTGGAAGCCGCCGCCCATATCCGCCTGCCAGGCCGCGCCCGGCGCGACGCGGCCAATGGCGGTAAAGGCCTGAAACGGCGCGCCGCCCATGCGCGTCTCGCGCGGGGCATAGATCACCACGCCATCGCCCGGCCGCATCCGTTGCAGGGGGGCCGCCTTGCCATGGCAGGCCTGCACGATCCCTTCGACCAGCCCCCGCGCCGCATGATCGGCCGAGGCGGTCACGCACCAGAAATTCTCGCTCATCCCAAGGCTCCTTCCGGCCTTAAGGATAGCCCCCATCTGCTGTCAGAACCTGTCAGGAGCCGATCACGGGCGGCAGGGCCAGCCCCTTCAGCACCTCGGCCGCAGGCATGGGCCTTTTGCCTTCGCGCTGCGCCTCGCGCACCTCGACCGCCCCGGTTCCGCAGGCCAGGGTGAAACCGCCCAGCACCTGCCCCGGTGCGCCCGCCCCCGGAGCCAGGCGCGAGCGCAGAAGTTTCACCCGCTCGCCCGCGATCTCGACCCAGGCGCCGGGAAAGGGCGACAGGCCACGGATCTGGCGGTCGACCTCGACGGCGGACCTGCGAAAATCCACCCGCGCCTCGGCCTTGTCGATCTTGGCCGCATAGGTCACGCCCTGGTCGGGCTGCGGTTCGGGCGTCAATTCGGGCAGGTGGTCCAGCGCCTGACCGATCAGCCGCGCGCCAAGCGCCGAAAGCCGGTCATGCAGCTCGGCGGTGGTCTCCTGCGCGCCGATCGCCAGCGCCTCGCGCAGCAGCACCGGCCCGGTGTCGAGCCCAGCTTCCATCTGCATGATGCAGACGCCGGTTTCGGCATCGCCCGCAAGGATCGCCCGATGGATCGGTGCCGCCCCGCGCCAGCGCGGCAGAAGCGACGCGTGGATGTTCAGGCAGCCATGGCGCGGTGCATCCAGCACCGCCTGCGGCAGGATCAGTCCATAAGCCACCACCACAGCGACATCGGCCCCCAGGGCGGCGAATTCCGCCTGGGCCTGCGCATCGCGCAGCGAGACCGGATGACGGACGGCCAAGCCAAGCGCCTCGGCCGCCGCCTGCACCGGCGAGGGGCGCAGCGCCTTGCCCCGCCCGGCGGGCCGCGGCGGCTGGGAATAGACGCACAGAATCTCATGCTGCTTGGCCAGCGCCTGCAACACCGGCACCGAGAACTCGGGCGTTCCCATGAAGACGATCTTCACCCGCGCCTCCGCAGCTTGTCGGCCTTGGCCAGCAGCATCTTGCGCTTGAGGGGCGACAGCCGGTCGAAATACATCCTGCCCGCCAGATGGTCGATCTGGTGCTGGGCGCTGGTGGCCCAGAGGCCGACGAAATCGCGGTCTTCCATCTGCCCCTCGGCATTCAGGAAGCGCACCGTCACCGCGCGCGGGCGCGAGATCACCGCCGAGACGCCGGGCAGGTTGGGGCTGGCCTCGTCATGCTCGCGCATCTGGCCGCTGACATGCAGCAATTCGGGATTGGCCATCAGCACGGCCTGTCCGCGCGTATCGGAACAATCGACCACGGCCAGCCGCAGCGGCACGCCGATCTGAACGGCGGCAAGGCCATAGCCCGGCATGGCATCCATGGTCTCGACCATGTCGCGCCAGATCGCCCGTATCTCGTCGGTGATCGCGGCCACATCGGTGGCGGCGGTTTTCAGCATCGGATGCGGCCAGGGCAGGAAGGGGCGCTGCGTCATGCCACCACCTCGGCCTCGGCGCGGGCGCGGTCTTCGGGCGACAGGCGGTCGAGCGTCAGGATGCCGTCGAGATGGTCATATTCATGCTGGGCGCAGATCGCGGCGAAGCCGCTCAGCAGCGCCTCCTGCGGCGCGCCCAGCGCGTCGGTCCAGCGCATCCGGATTTCCGGCGCGCGCGCGATTTCGGTGACCGGACCAGGAAACGACAGGCAGCCTTCCGGGCCGGTGACGCGGGTCTCGGACAGCCACAGGATTTCCGGGTTCACGACCACCAGCGGGTCGCGCGGCCCCTCTTTCCAGCCGACATCCATCACGAAAAGCCGCAAGAGATGCCCGACCTGCGGTGCGGCAAGGCCACGTCCCGGCGCGTCATACATGGTTTCAAGCATGTCATGGGCCAGGGCCGCCAGCGCAGGCCCCGGCACGGCGGGGGCGCAAGGGCGGGAAAGCCTGACATCGGGCCAGCGCAGGATCGGCAGGATCATCCGGAATACCTCAGGTGTCTCGCCCGTCCCTTACGGCTATCGAAAGGCGAAGTCACGCTTTCCCCCCGAGGATTTCATGCGCAAGACCCTGTTTCAGACCGCCCTTCTGGCCGTTCTGGCCGCCCCCGCCCCCATCCCCGCCCTGGCCGATGGCGGCGTGACCGTCGCCCTGCCCGATCAGGGCCAGATCGCCCGCGCGGCAAGCGAGGCCTTGCTGCACGAACTGGTGCTGGCCAATGTGGTGGGGATGAACTGCCAGGACTATCTGATCAGCAACGGCGAATGGGCGCTGATCGTCGGCAGCGCCGATCTGGTGGCCGCCGCGCTGAAGCTGGAGGTCAACGACTATGACGACCGCTTCTATGGCCCGGCCTTCGCCGCGCTGGACGCGCCCGGGACCTGCCAGGCCGAGGGCCCGAAGATCGCGGGCCTGATCGAACGGCTGAAGGCGATGGGCGGCGATACGGTGCCTCTGGGCTGACCCAGCCCTTACAGCCCGCGGGCGCGCTCGCGTTTCAGCTTTTCCATCTTGCGGGTGATCATCTGACGCTTGAGCGGGCCGAGATAGTCGATGAACAGCTTGCCATCGAGATGGTCGATCTCATGCTGCACGCAGGTCGCCCAAAGCCCCTCGAAGGTCCGCTCCTGCGCGATCCCGTCAAGATCCATCCAGCGCACCGTCACGGCGGCGGGGCGTTTCACATCGGCGTATTGCTCGGGGATCGACAGGCAGCCCTCTTCATAGGTCGAGACATCCTCGGACGACCACACCACTTGCGGATTGATCAGCACCATCGGCTCGGGCGGGCCGTCCTTGATGCAATCCATGACCAGCACGCGCTTGGTCACGCCCACTTGCGGCGCCGCCAGCCCGATGCCCGGCGCGTCATACATCGTCTCAAGCATGTCGGCGGCAAGCCGCTTCACCTCGTCGCTGATTTCGGCGACGGGGTCGCATGGCTTCTTGAGGCGGGGATCGGGATGGATCAGGATGGGGCGGATCATGGCCCATGATCTAGGGGAAGGGGCACGGGCCGCGCAAGACCCGCGTGCGACCCCATATCGCAAATCATAATTTCCCGGAAATTCGGGGAAACTTGGAACAACGCTCCAATGTGGGCTATAATATTAGGATGACTTCCCGGTATGGACGGATTATCTGGAACGAAATCAACCAGCGAGACCATGGCCGACATGAGCTTTGACATCCCGATCCCCCGCACCGGCACCCATTGCTCGAAATGGGACATGATGGAATCCCTTTACGGCCTCTCGCCGCAGACCGCGCTGCCGATGTGGGTGGCCGACATGGATTTCCGTCCGCCCGCCGCCGTGCAGGCCGCGCTGCAAAAGATGCTGGACCATGGCGTCTACGGCTATTTCGGCGATGACCGCGCCTATCTGGCGGCGATCCGCTGGTGGATGGAGACGCGGCATGGCTGGTCGCCCGATCCGTCGCATATCTTCACCACCCATGGCCTTGTGAACGGCACCGGCCTTTGCGTCGACGCCTTCACCGAAGCGGGCGATGCGGTGATCCTGATGACCCCGGTCTATCACGCCTTCGCCCGGGTGATCCGCGGCGCGGGGCGCAGCGTCACCGAAGTGCCGCTTTCGATCGTCGACGGACGGCACGCCTTCGACACCGCCGCCTGGGAGGCCCATCTGACCGGCCGCGAGAAGATGCTGATCCTCTGCTCGCCGCACAACCCGGGCGGCCGGGTCTGGACATTGGCCGAATTGCAGGCCGTGGCCGAATTCTGCCGCCGCCATGACCTGATCCTGGTCTCGGACGAGATCCATGCCGATCTGGTTTTCCCCGGCGGGCCGAAGCACATTCCGATGGCCCTGGCCGTGCCCGAAATCGCCGACCGGCTGGTGATGATGACGGCAGCGACCAAGACCTTCAACATCGCCGGCGCCCATACCGGCAATGTCATCATCGCCGACGAGGCGCTGCGCAAGACCTTTGCCGCGCGGATGAACGCCATGGGCATCTCGCCCAATGCTTTCGGCATGGCCATGGTGACGGCCGCCTATTCGCCGGAAGGCGCGGCCTGGGTCGATGACCTGATGCGTTATCTTGACGGCAACCGCCGCCTGTTCGACGAGGGCGTGAATGCCCTGCCCGGCCTGCGCTCGATGCCGCTTGAGGCGACCTATCTGGCCTGGGTGGATTTCACCGGCACCGGCATGACCCGCGACGAGATCGTCGCGCGGGTGGAAAAGCAGGCCGCCATCGCCACCAATTACGGCGAGGCCTTCGGCACTGGCGGCGTGCATCACCTGCGCTTCAATCTGGCCATGCCGCGCGCGATGGTGGCCGAGGCGGTGGCGCGGCTGCAAAGGGCCTTTGGCGACCTGCAGTAAATGCGCAGGCTGGCGCGGGCCGTTCTTCTGGTCGCGCTCTGCGCGGCGGCGGCGTGGCTCTGGCTGCGCCCGCCAACGCCCGACCTGCCGCCCGACCCGGCCCGCCCGGCCCTGAGCGGCCCGGTCGATCTGGTGCTGATCGAGAAATCCGCCCGGCGCCTGTCGCTTCTGCGCGACGGCAATGTGCTGCGCGTCTATTCCGTCGCCCTGGGCTTTGCACCCCAGGGCGATAAGGCCCAGGAAGGCGATGGCCGCACGCCCGAGGGCCGCTTCACCATCGACCGGCGCAATGCCGCTTCGGCCTTTACCCTGTCGCTGGGCATCGACTATCCCCGCCCGGAAGACCGCGCCCGGGCGCGCAAGGCGGGCTATTCCCCCGGCGGCGACATCATGATCCATGGCCAGCCCAATGCCGTGCCCGATGCCGTGGTGCTGCCGGGCGACTGGACAGCGGGCTGCATCGCGCTGAGCAATGCCGAGATCCGCGAGATCTGGCAGGTCGTGCCCATCGGCACCCCGGTCGAGATCCGCCCCTAGACGGCGGGCCGGGGCTTTCCCCTTGCGCAGGCCGGGAATCGGCTGTATCTGCCCGCGCCTTCCCGGATTTGTTGTGGTTTCCATCATTCGCCGCTACCTTGGGAGGAAGCCCGGCGCCGGGGCTTTTGTCCGGCGCGTTTCTGGAGGACCCAAGTCCTGTCGCATTCTGACCCCAAGACCGGGTTGCCCACCGCCCCCCGCGCTGGCCGCATCAGCCCGGAAGATGTTCCCTCCGAAGAGCTTCTGGCGGCTGTTCTGGCATCGGTTGACGATGACAAGGCCGAAGAGATCGTCTCGATTGACCTGCGCGGCCGTTCGGACGTGGCGGATTACATGGTGATCTGCTCGGGCCGCTCGTCCCGCCAGGTCGGCGCCATCGCCGAAAAGCTGGCCGACCGGCTGAAGCAGGCCTATGGGATCAACGTCAAGATGGAAGGCAAGGAGACCGGCGACTGGGTGCTGATCGATTCGGGCGATGTGATCGTCCATGTCTTCCGCCCCGAGGTCCGCGACTTCTACCAGCTTGAAAAGATGTGGATGCCCGCAGGCCAGGCCGCCGCGCTGTCGGCCAAGGGCTAGGCCGGGCAGTCCGCCGGTGCGGGTGCAGCTTTGCGTCGTGGGCCGGTTGCGCAGCGGGCCGGAACGGGCGCTGATCGACGACTACCTTGACCGTTTCGGCAAAACCGGGCGGGCCTTGGGCCTTGGCCCCGCGACCGAGCACGAGGTCGAAGACCGCAAGGGTGGCGGCATGGCCGCCGAGGCGGCGCTTCTGTCGCGCGCCGTGCCGGCCGGGGCGGCGCTGGTGATCTTGGACGAACGCGGCGAGGAATTGACCAGCCCCGATTTCGCCGCGCGCATCGCCCGCTTCCGCGATGGCGGGCGGCAGGACATGGCGGTTCTGATCGGCGGGGCCGACGGGCTGGACCCCGCCCTGCGCGCCCGCGCCGATCTGGCGATCCGCTTTGGCCGCATGGTCTGGCCGCATATGCTGGCCCGGGTCATGCTGGCCGAGCAACTGTACCGCGCCGCGACGATCCTGGCCGGATCGCCCTATCACCGGGTGTAGCGGCCTTATCCCCGCAATTCCGCCGTGATCCGCACCGGCCCTGCCGCGCCCTTCAGCTTGGCGCGGTAGATCACCACGCCTTCGGTCACCCGCATCACATAGGTGCGGGTCTCCTCGAAGGGGATGGTCTCGATCCAGTCGATCACATCGGCGCCGGGGGCGCGGGGGTCGCCGAATTCGGTGATCCAGCGCCGGGGGCGGCCGGGACCGGCATTGTAGCCGGACGCGACCAGCGCGATGGAATTGCCGAATTCCGCAACCATCTTGGCCAGATAGGCGCTGCCAAGGCGGGCGTTATAGGCCGGATCGGTCAGGAGTTTCGCGGATTCGTACTCGATTTCCAGATCGTCTGCCATGTGTTTGGCCGTGCCGGGCAGAACCTGCATCAGCCCGCGCGCATCCGCCGCCGACCGCGCGGCGGGATCGAATTCGGATTCGCGCCGCGCGATGGCCAGTGCCAGGGCGCGGCTGACCTTCAGCCCCTCGCTGGGCACCAGATCGGGCACCGGATAATATGCGAAGGGCAGGATGACCCCGCGTTCCGCCGCCGCCTTGGCGATCAGCACGGCGATATGCGGCTCGTCCATCTGCATCGCCATCCCGGCCAGCTGCGCCAGTTCGGCATCGTCAAGGCTCTCGCCCAGATGCAGGAAGAAGCGCTTGGCCAGGGTCCGGTCGCCCGCCGCCGCCAGAAGCCGCCCGGCGACCAGGACCGAGGCATTGGCGAAGCGCGCCTGCCGCCAGTCGGACGGGCGCTTGTCGGACAGAAGCGATGCATCCAGCGCAAGGCCCAGCCGTTCCGCCGCCAGAAGCCCGTAGAACGCGGTCTGGTGCCTTGCCGCCGCCTGATAATGCGTCTCGGCCGCGGCCTTGTTCCCGGCGGCGTCTTCGGCGCGGCCCTTCCAGTATTCGCCGCGCGCGATGGAGATGGGCGTGCTGACACCGTCGCGCAGGTGGTTGAAATGTTTCAGCGCCAGCGCCGGATCGCCCAGCTTGCGCAGGGCGATGAAGCCCGACAGGAATTCGAGATCGACATAGGCCGGGCCAGCGGTGAGCCCGTGGCGCGACGCGACCCGATAGGCGTCCTGCGCGCGGCCCTGCCGCATCAGCCAGCGCGCCAGCGTGGCGCGGCGCGGCGCCCAGGCTTCGGGGCGGCCCAGCGCGTCCGGCGCGCGCGACAGGGCCAACTCGGCTGCGCCGTCGTAATTGTCCTTCTTCATCCGGTAGACGAAGCGGTCATAGGCCAGGCCGCCATCGCCCCGCAGCGCCTTGGGCACGGCGGCGACCACGGCATCGACGCCCTTGTCCTCGGCCCGCAGCGCCAGCCGCGCCCGCGCCAGCGCGGCGCGGTCTTCCGACACGCGCGGCAGCATGCGCAGGGCCTCGGCCCGGCGGCCCTCCCACAGTAGATTATCCAGCCGCAGCGTGTTCACGGCGGCAAGGGCATCGGGTTGCAGGGCCAGAAGCTGCGCCTCTTCCTCGGCCGTGAAATCCAGCTCGGCCCAGGCCCCCATCGCCTCGGTCTCGGCCCGGGCGGGATTGCCCTCGGCCAGAAGCGCGCGGACCAGCGCGATCGCCCCTGCCGCCGTCGCCGGTGCGCCGGTGCCGAAATAGGCGACGACGCGCGAGGGCGTGTCCGACCGCGCGGCGGCCTCCTCGCCCTTTTCCTTGAGATAGGGCAGGCCCGGCCAATCGGGGCGGCGCTTGAGGAAATCTTCGTAATCGCCCAGCCGCCCCTCGCCCGCGCGCAGCCATTGCCACAGGATCACATCGCGCCCCACGCCGGGCGGCGCGGTGGACAGCGCGGCCTCCCATTGCTGGCCCGCGGCCAGATCAAGCGCGGTCTTCATCGCCTGCACCTCATCGGCGCGGGCGGCGGGGGCGATCAGCGCGCAAATCAGCGCGAGCAGGCGGAGAAGACGGATCATGGCGGGGAATCTGCCGCAGGCATCCGCGCGCCACAAGCCACGATCCTGTCAGGAAAGGCGCGGCTGCGGCGCTTGGCAAGCCCGGCCCGGCAGATTAAGGAAGGCGGCGATGGGCGGGCGATGGGCGCCTGCACCGCAAAACGGAGAAGCGTGTCATGTTCAAAGGGTCAATGCCTGCCCTGGTCACGCCGTTCAAGGACGGCGCTGTGGACATGGAGACGCTGAAAAAACTTGTCGACTGGCAGATCGCCGAAGGGTCAAGCGCCCTGGTGCCCGTGGGCACGACCGGCGAAAGCCCGACGCTGACCCATGAAGAGCATGAGGCGGTGGTGTCGGCCGTGGTCAGGTTCGCGGCCGGCCGCGTGCCGGTGATCGCGGGCGCGGGGTCGAACAACACCGCCGAAGGCATCCGCCTGATCCAGCACGCCGAAAAGGCGGGCGCGCAGGCCGCGCTGGTGGTGACGCCCTATTACAACAAGCCGACCCAGGCCGGCATGATCGCGCATTTCGCCGCGCTGCATGACTGCTGCAAACTGCCGATCGTGATCTACAACATCCCCGGCCGTTCGGTGGTGGACATGACGCCCGAAACCATGGGCAAGCTGGCGCAACTGCCCCGCATCGTCGGCGTCAAGGACGCGACCGGCAAGATCGAGCGGGTCAGCCAGCAGCGCGCCACTTGCGGCAAGGATTTCATCCAGCTTTCGGGCGAGGATGCGACGGCCCTTGGTTTCAACGCCCATGGCGGCGTCGGCTGCATTTCGGTCACGGCCAATGTCGCCCCGCGCCTTTGCGCCGATTTCCAGGCGGCGACGCTGCGCGGCGACTATGCCGCCGCGCTTGACTATCAGGACCGGCTGATGCCGCTGCATGAGGCGATCTTCATCGAACCGGGTCTGGCCGGGGCGAAATACGGCCTGTCCCTGCTGGGCCGCTGCACCGAGGACGTGCGCCTGCCGCTGGTCGGTCTGACCGATGGCACGAAAGAGCGGATCCGCGCCGCCATGCGCCATGCGGGCCTGATCAACTGACGCAAAAAGGGGCGCCTTCGGGCGCCCTTTCGATGTTGGGGGCAAGCAAAAGATGCGCAGCGTCAAGACCATCCACGTCATTTCGGCCCATGCCGAGGGCGAGGTCGGCGATGTCATCGTCGGCGGCGTCGCCCCGCCGCCCGGCGCCACCCTGTGGGAGCAGAGCCGCGCGCTCTGGGCCGACCAGACCCTGCGCGACCTTGTGCTGAACGAGCCGCGCGGCGGCGTCTTCCGCCATGTGAACCTCCTGGTGCCGCCCAAGGATCCGCGCGCCCAGATGGGTTTCATCATCATGGAACCCGAGGACAACCCGCCGATGTCGGGGTCGAATTCCATCTGCGTCGCCACCGTGCTTCTGGACAGCGGCATCCTGCCCATGGTCGAGCCGGTGACGGAACTGCTGCTCGAGGCGCCGGGCGGGCTGGTCGCGGTGCGGGCCGAATGCCGCGACGGCAAGGCCGAGCGCATCTTCGTGCGCAACCTGCCATCCTTCGTCGACCGGCTGGACGCGGGGCTGGACGTGCCGGGCCTGGGCCGGATCACCGTCGACACCGCCTATGGCGGCGATTCCTTCGTCGTGGTTGATGCCCAGGCGCTTGGCTTCCGCCACAGGCCCGACGAGGCCCATCGCATGGCCAGGCTGGGCGTACAGATCACCACGGCGGCGGATGAACAGCTTGGCTTCCGCCACCCCGAAAACCCCGACTGGCGGCATTTTTCCTTCTGCCTTTTCGCAGCGCCCCTGTCCCGCGTCGCCGATGGCTGGTCGACGCAGCACGCCGTCTCGATCCGGCCGGGCAAGATCGACCGCTCGCCCACCGGCACCGCCGTCTCGGCCCGGCTGGCGCTGATGGCCGCGCGCAACCAGATTGCGCCGGGAGAGGTGCTGCGCGCGCATTCTCTGATCGGCGGGCAGTTCGAGGGGCGGATCACCGGCGCTGCACGCGTCGGCGACCGGCCCGCGATCCTGCCCGAGATTTCGGGGCGCGCCTGGATCACCGGCACGCATCAGCACATGCTGGACCCGGCCGATCCCTGGCCGCGCGGCTATCGCCTGACTGACACATGGGGCGCGCGATGATGGGGGGCGCGCGATGAGGCAGGAAGACCTGCGCGGGGCGGGCCTGATGACCGCCGCGATGGCGGGCTTTGCCGTCGAGGACCTGTTCATCAAGAAGGCGGCGGCCCATCTGCCACCGGGACAGATCCTTGTGACCATGGGTCTGTGCGGCATCCTGTTCTTCGCGATCCTGTCGCGGCGGGCGGGCGAGCCGGCCTTTCCCGCCCTGTTCCTGTCGCGCGGCATGCTGGTCCGGTGCGGGTTCGAGATCGCGGGACGGCTGTTCTATGCCCTGGCGCTGGCGCTGACGCCGCTGTCCAGCGCCAGCGCCATCCTTCAGGCCGCGCCGCTGGTGGTGATCGCGGGCGCGGCGGTGCTGTTCGGCGAGAAGGTCGGCTGGCGGCGCTGGCTGGCCGTTCTGGTCGGGCTGGCGGGGGTGATGGTGATCCTGCGTCCGGGGCTTCAGGGGTTTTCGGCCCTGTCGCTTCTGGCGGTGGCCGGGATGCTGGGCTTTGCCGGGCGTGACCTTGCGACGCGCGCCGCGCCGCGCGGATTGTCGAACCGCCAGCTTGGCACGCTGGGCTTTGCCATGCTGGCCCTGGCGGGGGCGATCATCCTGTCCTGGACCGGCGGGGCGCATCTGCCCTCGGCCCAGGCGGCGGCGCTGGTCGCGGGGGCCACGGTCTTTGGCATCGCGGGCTATCACACGCTGACAGGCGCGATGCGCACGGGGGCGGTGGGCGCCGTGACGCCCTTCCGCTACACAAGGCTTGTCTTCGCGCTGATCCTTGCCGCGCTGGTGCTGGGCGAGCGGCCCGATACAGCGACCATGCTGGGCGCGGCGCTGATCGTTCTGGCCGGGCTCTACGGCCTGACCCGGCGGGGTTAGCCTGATTTCCGAAACAGTCGCGGGCGGGCATTGGCCAGGCGGCAAAGGCCAGGTCGGGGAAACCCCCGTGCCGGCCCTGCGGCTGATGGCGAATCGGTGGCGGGCAGGCGACCAATTCACCGGCATCCGCCCGTTATTCTACTGAATTTTAACGGATATCCTGCCTAACAGCCGGTTACCGCCACAGCGGTTCGGGGCCGATCCGTCAGGCCCGCGGCATTCGTTTCCAATTTCGGGATGACGACACAATCTCGCCGCATTCATGGCGCAATTCCGGCCAGATTCAGGAAGCATTTGGGCACATCAGCGGCCAACACGCCCAAGGTGTTAACGCCGCCACCGACCGCCAGAAGGCGTCGATCCAAGGACAATCAAACCCCGTCTCGCCCCGTGCCACACCAGGCCCGGCCCAGCAAAGGATCTGCGCCATGTTCATGCAGGACATCACCCGTTTCGCCGCCGCCCCCGTTCAGGTCGGCCACATCACCCAGATCGCCAGCGCCCATACCTCTTTCGGGCTGGTGGCCGGCACCCTGGTGGAAACCGGCGCGGGCTGGCGCGGGATCGAGACGCTGCATATCGGCGAAAGCCTGTACACGCTGGATGGCGGTCTGGCCCGCATCGTGGCGATGAACCGCCGCGAAGTGCTGCCGGGTGAGCCGGTTGTCCGCATCGCGGGCGGCCATTTCGACGCCTGCTCGGAGCTGTTCCTGATGCCGGGCCAGGACCTGATCCTGGACACGATGGGCCTGACCGAAGCGCCCTATGCCTGCCTTTCCGCCGAAGTCCTGGCCGCCTGCCCGGGCGTCAGCCGCAGCGCGACGCCGCGCCGGATCGAGGTCGTGACCCCGATCTTCGCCGAGGAAGAGGCGGTCTGGGCGCAATCGGGCGTGCTGCTGCGCTGCCCCGGCGTCAAGCCCGACGCGACCTCGGCCTATCCGCGGATGCATGACCGCGCGGCGGCGGTCTTTCTGGAAACCCGCCAGCGCCGTTTCATCTGACCGCGCCGTCCCCGCCCGCCTTCTGGCGGTGGCGATGATCGATCTGCGCGACCCTGACCTGACGCAGCGCCTCGATCAAAAGCGCTGTCAGCAGGCCGAATTGCAAAAAGCCATTCGCCGCCGCCATGGCCGCCAGGATGCGCCACTCATGCGCGGGCACCAGATCGCCCAGGCCAAGGGTGGTAAAGGCCTCAAGCGCGAAGTAGACCGCCTCCTCCAGCGTGGCGAAAGCCCCCAGCGCGTGCAGCGACAGCGCCCAGACCCAGATCGCAGCGGTGACCGTCGCCAGCGTCCACAACAGCGTGCCCAGCAGCAGCAGGAACAGCTTCACATGCTGGGGCGGTTGCAGCACCCACAGGTGCAGGCGGCGGAAAACCAGCTCAAGCACAAAGGCCGCCAGCGCGGCGATCGCCACATTGACCACCAGAATGCAGCTTCCCAACAGGATCTGATGCAGCACCGCAGCCCCCTTCGCGGCGGCGCGACTGGACAGAACCCCCGCGCGCGCCTATCTGGGGCGGATCATGGCCGAAAAATCCGACCCCAATTCCAAACTGATCGCCGAAAACCGGCGGGCCCGCTTCGATTACCATATCGAAAGCGATCTGGAAGCGGGCATCATCCTGCAAGGGTCCGAAGTCAAAAGCCTGCGCCAGGGCGGCAGCAACATCGCCGACAGCTATGCCTCGGTCGAAGGGGGCGAGCTGTGGCTGATCAACGGCTATATCGCGCCCTATCTGCAAGCCAAGACCTGGGGGCATGACGAACGCCGCCGCCGCAAGCTTCTGGTCTCGAAACGCGAACTGTCGCGGCTGTGGAATGCCACCGCGCGCGAGGGCATGACCATCGTGCCGCTGAAGCTGTACTTCAACGAACGTGGCATCGTGAAGCTGAAGCTGGGCGTCGCCAAGGGCAAGAAACTGGCCGACAAGCGCGAAACCAGCGCCAAGCGCGACTGGGATCGCCAGAAGGCGCGGCTGCTGAAACAGGGCGGCTGATGGTGGTCGGGGAAGCCCCCTGCGCTTTTCCCATGAAATTTGCCCAGTTTTGAGTTAACCTTTTCGAACCGACCAGCCGAAACAGCGGCGGCGGCAATGGGAGAAAAGGGCATGGGACTTGAGCTGATCATACAGTTGATTGCCGGCCTGGTGGGCGGCAATGCGGCGGGTGCGGGGTTGAAGAACCTCAATCTCGGACCGCTTCTCAACTCGGTCGTGGGCGCTGTAGGCGGCGCCGGCGGCGCGCAAATCCTTGCGATGCTGGGCATGGGCGGCGCGGCGGATGCCGCGGCGGCGGGCGCGGGCATGGATATGGGCGCAATCGTGCAAAGCCTTGTCGGCGGCGGCGCGGGCGGTGCCATTCTGGTCGCCATCGTCGGCGTGCTGAAGAAGGCGCTGGTCAAGGCCTGATCATCCAATGAATGCGGCCGGGCGCGGGACAAGCTGCCGCGCCCGGCACGCCGCCAAAGCCTTGCGCGCCGGGGCCTGCCCGCGATAGGACGGGAATGCCCCTTACCCGCCGAGGCCCGACATGACCCAAGCCCCGCAGGACGACCCGCGCACGCTGGTCTCGACCGACTGGCTGGCCCGCCATCTGAAAGACCCCGATCTGCGCATCCTGGATGCAAGCTGGTATCTGCCCGATGCCGGTCGCAACGGCCGCACGGAATATGAGGCCTGCCACATTCCCGGCGCGCGCTTCTTTGACATCGACGAGATGAGCGACCAGCGCTCTTCCCTGCCGCATATGGCGCCGCCCAGCGAGAAATTCATCAGCCGGATGCGGGCGATGGGCGTGGGCGACGGCCATCAGGTCGTGGTCTATGACGGGGCCGGACTGTTCTCGGCGCCGCGCGTCTGGTGGACCTTCCGGCTGATGGGCAAGCTGGACATCGCCGTCCTGGACGGCGGCTTGCCGAAATGGCTGGCCGAGGGGCGCGAGACCGAAGACATGCCGCCAGTGCTGCGCGACCGCCACATCACCGTGTCGCGCCAGAACCATCTGGTGCGCGACGTGACCCAGGTGGCCCATGCCGCCAAGCTGGGCCAGGCCCAGGTCGTTGATGCCCGCGCCGCCGCGCGCTTTGCGGGCGAGGCGCCGGAACCCCGCCCCGGGCTGCGCGCGGGCCATATTCCCGGCGCGCTGAGCCTGCCTTTCGGGCAGCTTCTGAACCCCGATGGCACGATGAAGGATGTCCCCGGCCTCAAGGCCGCCTTCCAGGCGGCGGGGGTGGATCTTGCGCGGCCCGTGATCACCTCTTGCGGTTCGGGCGTGACCGCCGCAGTCCTGGCGCTGGCGCTGGAGCGGATCGGGCATCGCAACTGGTCGCTCTATGACGGGTCCTGGGCCGAATGGGGCATGTATGAAGACCTGCCGGTCGAGACCGGCCCGGCGCGTGTCGCGCAGGTTTGACAAGGAAAAGCCGATGCTGGAAGTGCTGAACCCGCAGCCGCAGGACAAGATCCTGGCGCTGATCTCGATGTATCGCGATGATCCGCGCCCGGTGAAGATCGATCTGGGCGTGGGGGTCTACAAGGACCCGACCGGGCTGACCCCGGTGATGCGGGCGGTCAAGGCGGCCGAGAAGAAGCTGTGGGAGATCGAGACCACCAAGACCTATACCGGGCTTGCGGGCGAACCTGCCTATAATGCCGCCATGGTGGGTCTGATCCTGGGCGCGGGTTACGCCGAGCGCGCCGCCAGCGTCGCGACGCCGGGCGGCACCGGGGCAATCCGGCAGGCGCTGGAACTGATCAGGCTGGCAGCGCCCCAGGCGAAGGTTTGGATGAGCAATCCGACCTGGCCGAACCATCCCTCGATCGTCAAATATCTGGGAATGCCCGCCG